>RCNF010012332.1_pt1 | contig 13858 bp, 9 predicted proteins | sample 2041311 | NCBI WGS metagenome assembly RCNF01 (sample SAMN09708228, study PRJNA481090) | Marine sediment metagenome, whole genome shotgun sequencing project. | biome: marine sediment; feature: ocean; material: sediment; isolation source: Sewage treatment plant 2 marine sediment (STP2) ... | reverse complement strand
TCTTCACTGTATATTCGCAAAGGCGTGCTTTTGGTGGAAATTTTCGAAATCCGATTTTTCGAGTTTTTCAACAGAATAAGCCCATATTGACCGATGCTGCGCCGCGCGAATTTGGACGTAGGTTAAGTGCTTGCTCTCCACATCAGTGGCCGCGTCTTCCCATTTTGAACGCTAAGGGTGCCTTGCGCTGACAATCCAGGCGGAGCCGGGAAGCGCAAGAGTATCGCCCGAATGGTAGGGTGCTAGGGCAGACCGGACCGATTTCAAAATGGCTGGTGCGAATTCTGGGTCAGATCTACGGAGCGCTGTAGCCACCGGGTTTGAAAAATCTGCCACAAATTCCATGCAATCATCCAGGTCGCCTTGGCCCATTCGTGTCGGGCAGTCGAAGACCTCGAGTTGGACATCGACAAAGCCCGCATCGCCCAACAGGTCTTCAATCCGTTCATTAAGCGCCAACGTGAAAGGGCTACCAACCACATGGGGGCTGGGCCGCGGCATGTCTGGAACAAATTCTCTAACTGCCTCAAACGGCAAGACCAGCCAGAGATTTAGGTCCGGCAGTCGCCAAGACACGAATGTCAGCCGACCATTGGGTTTGAGTGCTCGGAATAGATTTAAAAAAGCCGCATCCAAATTGTGAAAGAACATCAAACCGAACTGCGAAAACACGGCGTCAAATGACCCGAGTTCAAAGTGAAAAACCTCAGCGTCTGCGGCAATAAATTCAACCTGCTTGGCATTTTCGGACGTCCGGCCTATTGCAACATTAAGCATAGGGACAGATATATCCAAGGCCTTGACATGTCCCTCTGGTCCCACCAGTTCGGCTAGTTTGCCGGTTGTTTTTCCGCAACCGCAGCCAACTTCGATGACGCTTTCGCCGGGCTGCAACGCCGCGCGCTCCAAGACTCTCGCACCAAAAGGATCGTACATCAGGTCGGTCAAGTCGTTCTGGCTTACCCAGTTTTGGCCTTGGGGACCATTCCAAAACTCTATCTCGTCTCGGTTCGGGCCTTCATTTTTAATTGACAGAGCCATTGTATTTCTCCGCAGTTGCCCGCATCTAAAATCCACTATTTTGGGCAACTTGCGCTGACGTTGACACGGGCTTGCCGTTGACAACAAACGATAAGAATTCATACGGTCGATTAGTTTTTCTAAAGCGAAGGCCCATGTCCAGAAGACTTCCAAACTTAAAACAGCTCCGTGCGTTCGAGGCCGCCGCCCGCCATCTGAGCTTCAAAAAGGCTGCTGTTGAACTGTCGGTTTCGCAAGCTGCCATCAGCCATCAGATCAAGGTGCTCGAAGAATACTACGGCTGCCGGCTATTCAATCGGTTCAACCGAACAGTCGCGTTGACCGAAACAGCTGGCGTACTCGCCAAAGAACTGACAGAAACATTTGACCGGATTGCCGAAGCCTCGAACCACTTCAGATCGCAAGAGATGCGCGGGTAAATCCGAGTCTCCGTCACGCCTTTTTACGCCAACCGTATGATACTGCCCAATCTGGACGAGTTTCTTAGGGGCTATCCTAATCTTCAAATCGAATTCGACTACGGTTATCAAATTGCCGACTTCGCTGCATCGAATATTGATGGCGCTCTTCGATATGGATTGAGCAACCGCCCAGACGCTCAAATGCGCCTCATCCATCTCGACCGTGTCGTGCCCGTTGCATCGCCTGCGCTGGTTCGAGCTGTCGATTTGCCGATGACGCCAGAGCAAATGACGAAGCTGCCCTTAGCGGCTGTCGGCGGCCAAGAAAGATACTGGGGCCAGTGGTTTGATGCGGCAGGTAATAGTGGACCAGCGCAATGTCAAATGGTCCACACACCAGCAACGGGCATTGGCTTTGGATTTTGCCCTAGCCGGAAATGCGGCCGTCTTGGCGGATTTACCTCTTATCCGCAATGAGCTTGAAAACGGATCACTTGTACGCTTGTCGAAGACCGAGATAACACTGGATCGCGGCATCCATTTGGCCGAACCGTTGGGCCCATTCAGGGATGCGCGCCTTGCCGCATTCGGGGACTGGCTGGTGGAACACGTCTCGCGTTTGGACCGCGGTGCTTGAGCCGAGTGTCAGCTGACGAAATGCAGATTGTCTTTGCGTATCTGGAGGTTTACTTCGTCCCGCAATGCAGACCTTGGTGCAAAACGCAGCATCGGTCACAATCGGCTTATTTCGTTGAGCAACTCTTGTTGCTTTGAGGCCCCGGCACTGGTCCGCTGCTGAATTGGCTGGTCAACGATCGCTGCTTTGCCCCCCACATCCCTGTCGTCCACTGCCCGGCAGTGCATGTTTAGAGGGGACAAATCCGGCCGCAAGGACGGCACATTCGAGAGCGCCGACTTCACCTATATCGCAGAGAACGATGCCTATATCTGTCCCGGTGGCAAAGACCTCAAACAATTCCACCGGGCTTTCAAGACACCGAGAACCAATGCCTACAAAGACGGGATACTCCGCTATCGCGCGCGAAAAGCCGATTGTGCTGCCTGTGATCTGAAGGCCCGCTGCAGCCCAAAGGAACCGCAACGAAAGGGTACACGCTCGATCTATGAGCCTGCGCGCGATGGGACCCGAGCAATTGCACAAACGACCGAATATGCAATCTCGTGCAAACTGCGAAAGAAGCTTGAGATGCTGTTCGCACACCTCAAACGCATCCCAGGTCTTGGCCGCCTTCGATTACGTGGCCGATGTGGCGCAATAGACCAATTCCACCTCGCCGCAACCGCCCAAAATCTTAGAAAAATGGCAAAACTCATGCCGATGCCGACAAAAACGCATCCAGCATGAAAAGAAACCTACTCGGGCGCCGACAGCATCACAAATGAAACCGCATAAACCACGAGTCTTTCAACCGTATAAGCCCAGAGCTGCCATTGCCGCGAAGAGCACGAAGGTCCTGTTAGGGCCAGAATCGGGCATCGGGCCACATATCTAGAGAGCCAGTATTATCTTATACGTCGACACGCAGCAGTTTGCACTTTTGTAGGTTCTAGCCTAATCGATCCTGATCTCGATCTGGTCAGAGCGCCCTTTTGCGTCGACAATCGAAATGCTCGAAAATCCGCGCCCCGGACGTGGGATTGCAACTTGGCGGGTGAATACGCCGGTTCCGGCTGGTGCACCGTTTGCAAAAACCGTAAACGGCGGAACACCTCGGCTTAGTCTCAAAGTGAGGGGTTGGTCGCTTTGCTGCAACACTGCGCCATCTGGTGGAAACGCCAGTTGAGGTGCGTCGGCCGGTTTTTCAAATACAGCATGCCGACCGCGAAACACTTGCAGCGGTTGGGGTAAGTCGGCGGTTTGCACCATCAGCGTGGCAGGCGGCGGCGCAGGCAACAGCGAAAGAGTTGGTTTGAGCCGGCCAAATGCTTCAAACATGACCGGAGCGGCCAGGTTGGCGCCAAACGCTCCGGGCACCGGCGTTCCGTCAGCGCGCCCCATCCAGACGCCAATAACGTGCTGTCCGTCATAGCCAATCGCCCACGCGTCCCTGTGACCATAAGAGGTTCCTGTTTTGTAGGCCAGTCGTCCGCGTGGTGCCCCGGGCGGCGGCGCAAGCCCGGACAGGATGTGCCCAATGTGCCAGGCTGCGACATCTGTTGTGATTGGAACGCTGTCAAACGGACGCGCTTGTGATCTCCATTTCAGATCAATGCTCTGTCCGCCATTGGCCAATCCGCCGTAAAGCTGAACGAGTTCCTCAAGACTCATCCCCAAGCCGCCCAGCGCTATGGCGAGGCCGGGCTTTCCACCCGGCACTTGCGGCTCGGCCCCAGCCCGTCGCAACGCCGCCATGATATGGGCTGGCCCAATGTCATCCGTCAGCAAAACGACTGGGATGTTCAGCGAGAGCTGAAGCGCGTCACGCACCCGGATTTGTCCCCGAAACTGACCATCAAAATTCTGCGGTGCGTAGCGGCCAAAGGCAACTGGCCGGTCGTCAATCAGAGTTTCCGGGTGTGCCAGACCCCGATCAAAGGCCAGCGCATAGATCAACGGTTTCAGCGTTGATCCCGGCGAGCGTATCGCTGTTGTCATGTTGACAAATCCCTGTCGACCATCAGCACCATCATAAAACGGCGAGCCGACAGAGGCGAGGATGTCGCCCGTCGTATGATCCGCGACCACAATGGCAGTGGACAGGCGCGGGTCGTGGCCTCGCACCGCGTTTTTTGCCAGCGACTCGATCGACGATTGCAGATGAATATCTATCGTCAGGTCATGAAGTGATGTGGTCGGGTCAGACGCGATGGCGCGATCCCCAAGATGTGCGGCATATTGCGGAAAAGCGCGTTGAGCTTCTGGCACTGGCGCGTTCGCGGCATCCCGCGCGACATCAATGCCAATGACGTCAGCCAACCTGCTCAACACCCGATCGCGGGCGGCGCGCGCCTCAGTCGCGTACCGATCCGGTCGGCGACGTTCCGGAGCCTGAGGAAGCGCTATGAGAAGGGCAGACTGAGCGGGAGTCAGGCGTGTGGGTTCTTTTCCGAACCATGCCAGCGCCCCCGCCCGTACCCCTTCCAGATTTCCGCCATAAGGTGCATGGATCAGATAGAGCGAAAGAATAGCCTGCTTGTTCAGTTTGCGTTCTAACGCCAGCGCCACCCGGATTTGCCGAAGTTTTCCGGCCCACCCACCGGTGCCAGAGTTCTCCAGTAACCGCGCAACCTGCATCGTTAGTGTCGACCCCCCGGAGACGATCTTCTGAGACCAAAGCGCCTGAACGGTCGCGCGCAGCATCGCCAGCGGGTCAACGCCGGTGTGTCGGTAGAACCGCTTGTCCTCAAAAGAGATCAGCATTTTCACGAAGGTCGGGTCAACGTCTTCTTCCCGAACGTTGAGCCGCCAGATGCCATCCTCGACCATGTAGGCGCGCAGCAGGGCCCCACTCCGATCGCGCACTTCGATCGAAGTCTCAGCTAAGACCAGTGGCAGTTCCGTGGTGTCGATCCATTGATCCAGCCCATCGCGCAGCGCGGCGCCGGTGTAGAGAAGCAGCACCACAACAAAGAGGCCGCAGCGTCTCATTCAACGACAACCAGTTGCCCCGTTTCCGTGCGCGCCCGATAGTGCGGCCGGTACATGTCTTCGACAGACGCTGCAGGATGATGGTACCTGCCGGGTGATATGGCGCGGACGACATATGCAAGGTCGATCTGCTTTTGCCCGCGCAGATCGACAGCGGCCAAAAACCGGTCGGCGCGGAATTCAGTGTGTTGTGCTTCGGTTGGATTCAGCCAATCGAGGGCCCGAACATCACCCGAGCGCAGAAGGTTTGGATTGTCGATTTCAAACCCAGCGGGCAGCGGGTCGTTGATCATCAAACGCGCCTGCACATTTTCAACAGGTTTGATACGCAAGACGGCGACATACCGGGTTCCGACAAGGGCCGGCGACGTGATCGGATTGCCCTCCATCGTGTAGTAGGATCGCTCTATTGTGTATCCGTATCCGCCGGCGCCGGGCGCGACCTCTGGCACACCAAACGTGGTCAGGGTCAGGTCAGTTGCGGCGCCGCTGGTGTTGGTAATGGCAACGGGTGTCAGGCCGTCATCCTCAAGCAGTCGCACAAAAGGGCCTGAGACGGCTACACCATCAACGCTCAGGCCCGATTGACCGGCATCAGTTGTCAGCGCATGGGCAGCCAGAAGAGACCACGCGGCCTCTTGCGTCGACAGGGTTCGCCCTGCGCTGCTGATCCGTTGTGCCAAGGCATCCCGATCTACAGTCGCGCTGCCGGATTCGGCGGCCAATGACAGAACGCCTGCCGCGTCGCGCAGATTGCTGCCGTAATCAGCACGCCACAGGGCAGGTTCCTGATCCGCATGGGCGGTCATCAAACGCGCCGCCCGTCTAAACATGCGATCGGCTCGTGTTTGGTCTCCATATGCCGCCAGAGCAGCACCCAGCTGTGCAGCGGCGAGCGGTGTCTCAAAGGCGTCAGCCTTGGTGTCTGCATAATAACGCAGGTCGCCCATCGCAGCGGCCCCCTCGCGGGCCAATACCAAAAGCGCATAGGCGATATCTTCGCCTCCTTGATCAAAATCGGGTGCGTAGTTGATCCGATTGCGAAGATTGTCCATTGCCAAACGGAATGCCAAATCAGGAACAGTGTAACCTTGGGTTTTGGCACGGCTCAGAAAGTCGCTTACGTAGGCATCAAGCCAGTAGTCGCCTGAGTCCGCCCGCCACAGTCCAAATGCTCCGTTAGAGGCTTGACGGCTGAGTACCTGTTCGATGGCCTGATCGACACGCATTTGCACGTCCGGGCCAGAACCGAGGCCCATCGTCTCGGCCACACCACTAAGATAGAGAAGCGGCATTGCGCCAGAAGTCACCTGTTCGGTGCATCCATAAGGGTAGCGGTCCAAAGTGGTAAGAAGCCCCGGCGCGTCAAATCGGGCCAGAGGGCCAGCGGCAATGGTTGCCGATGCAGTGCCGGGCTGAAAACCGGTGAACACATTGGCGTCAAACGTGAATGTGTCGCCAGCAGCCAGATCAAACCGCCGGGTCGTCGCAATTTCGGGGTCATTTGAGCGTACTGAAAGGGTCAGCGTTTTGATCAGCGCATGACCGTCAGGTGTGATCAGCGTGGTTTTTATGGTGTGATTACCAACGTCTGCTGATGTGATCGGCACTGTGAACGTCGCTTTTCCACTTTCAGCCAAATCAAACTGCCGCGGCAAGTTCTGGTCATTCAGAGCAAGCCCCACGGTCAACCCCATTTGCCCGAACGGCCCGTCCGCGTGCACTATTTCAAGAAGCATCTGGCTGCTGTCGCCGGGGGCCAAAAACCGTGGCACGGTCGCGGTCACTACAACCGGGTCCCGCAAAACCATATCCGAGCTGGCGGCGCCAACGCCACTTGGCGACCAGGCGACAACCATCATCCGAATGGTGCCATTAAAGGGTGGTATTGCGACGTCGATTTCTACTGTTCCATCTGGCCCGACTTCGATCGGCCCGCTGAAAAAAGCCATGAGCTTTTCAGTTGGCGGTGGCGACTGCATCCGCGCCGCATTGCTCGCGTCCCCTCCCGAGCGGACGGTGCCGAGCGCGCCATTCATCCCGTCGATTAGCTGGCCGTAAATGTCGCGCAACTCCATACCCAACCGTCTTTGGCCAAAATAGTGACCCTCAGGATCAGGCACAGCAAACCCGGTCAGGTTCAGAATGCCAAGGTCAACAGCCGCGAGTGTGACATATGCTGTCTCACCCTTGGCCACTTCTGCAACAGAAACGGTAACAGAAGTCTTGCCGTCTTTTATCTCACTGTTGGCGAGCACGGCAGGTGCAGTGATATCCACCTGAAGCTCCTTGCCCTCAGGCCGGATGCTTGCATGCGCCAGCCCCAGCGCGCGGGCCGGGTTTTGGCCGGCACTGACATCCATGGGCCTAACGACCGAAGCCGTGACATAAGCGCCCGTTCCCCACTCTTTTGTGACCTGCAATGGAATCAGGTTCTCGCCAGCATGGACCTGAACCGCTTGCCGGTAAATCAACCGGTTCGACATCACGGTGATCAGTGCTGTCCCGTCAAATCTGGGCACCAGACGCAATTGCGCGATGTCCCCTGCGCCATAGTCAGGTTGGTCCAGCGAAATGTCGAGAGTGTCCGGTGTAGCCGAGGCATCAGCAGGTGCGTACCAACCGGCGAAAAACTCAACCGCCGAGGCGACGTAGCCACCGGTGAGACGCTCTACAACCAGTTCATATTGCCCCCATTCGACAGGGTGAGCGATGCGGAGCGGGCCACCCCCAAGCAGCGCCTCGCCAGTCGCCACACGTTTGCGAATAGTTGTCGGCTCCCAATTCCAGTTGCCGTATAGCTGATACCATTCATACCGCGTTTCGACCCGGTTAAGGCTCCAGCGAACATTGATGTCCATCGGCGCCAGATCGGGGCCGATGCCGATCACTTCGAAGGCCGCCTCTGACCCTTCGGCGGCAACTCCGTCAAACAGAGGTTTGATGCCAATCATGGGGCCAGAAGGCGACAAGGCGCGCACGATCTGACGCTCGACCGGGCGACCTGACCCTTCCGAGACCCGAACAGTAATCTGCGCTTCCAGAGGCCGTGCCGGATCGGTGAACTCCGGGAATTCGAGCGGCAGCACTAGCTGCCCAGTAGCGTCAGTACGGGTCTGTGGGTTCAGATATTGGCTGCGCGGATCGAACCGGGTGTCGTAGCGACCGAATTGATAACCGGGATAAACATCAAGCGCATTGAGTGACTGAACGGTAATCTCACCTTCGACGGCCAGATCTGCGCCCGGCGCCCCAAAAAGGTAACGGGCAGAGATGGTCAGCGGCGGTGTGTCTGCGGCATCAAATGGACCGTCCGGCACAGCCAGATCAAAATCGATCCGCTCGGGCAGGAAATCTTCGACTAATACTGTCTGGCTTTGCAGCGGCGGCGCATCCAAATCCGACTTCAAATCGATCCGCCACGTACCGCGCGGGGCGTTGCCGCCTATTGGTACGGCAAAAACATGACCGCCCGCGACACCTCCACTGGACAGGTGCCGGCTGTATTCTGCCCCATCCGGTCGCTTCAGGATTGCCGTCAGCGGCAACCCGTCAAGCGCAGAGGCATTTCCATCGCGCGTAAGTGCTGTGATGTGGATCACCTCGCCCACCCGGTACGCCCCACGATCTGTTGTCATGAACGTATCAACCGGCGGTGACGACGGGCGGCCCTCGACCCCTCTGTCAGACAAATCAAAAGCTGGATCAGTGAGCGACAAGAATGCAAAATCCTCGTCGCCTTGCTGCACCATGACAAGTGCTGGCGCAGCCCCTCCGGTCCCGCGGGTCAGACCGGGCGGGAATGAAGCGTGGCCGTCCGGATCAGTTTGCGTCTTGCCCAGAACTGCATTGGCACGCGACAAAAGCGTCACGTCGAGCCCTGATTTGGCGGCTGTATCGGATAGCGCCCGCACAGTCACATGCAGGCCATCAGTCCCCAATTGGGTACTTAGTCCCAGATCAGACAGCACAAACCACTGTGTCGCGCCAGGGTCGTCATAGGGGTCTGCCCCCGGAACCCGGGCCGTCAACGCATAGATCCCGGCAGGCAGACCAGCAATTGCCTCGTCCATAGGCAAGCGCGTCGTCATATCGCGGTTCAGAACATTCTGGACATCAGCAGCACCAGTCCAGATTTCCTCGGCAATCTCTGACGCAAACAGCTGATCTTCGTATTGTGACAAAGGTCGGCCAAAATAGCTGTCCTGCACTGCACGCAACAAATTGCGGTCACTCACGCGGCGCAATTGCAAATCAACAGTCTCAAGGTTGACAGTTTCAACCGGCAAGGCCGCTCCAGTAGTTTTTGGTAACACATAAGCGCGCCCTGGAAAGCGGACCGAGGCGCTGCGGTCGCGCACATAAAGGTTCAGAGTGACATCTTTGGCGAGTGTTTCGCCACTGGCGGCAGGCAGTCCAGTTCGGAATGTCACCTGATAACGGCTGCCATGCTCGGCACCATCAAGGCAAAGTTGGCGCCCATCCGGTTGCACAACCAGTGTGGCATCAGGCACACGAACAAACGGTTCGTAATCAACCCCCAATTTTATCAATGCCTCGGAAAACTCGGCGCAGATGCGCGGCGCGGCTGCGTTGTTATCAACCCGGTGCTCGGTAATGCGAAATCCGTACTTTCCAATAGCCCTGTCCAACGCAGCCTCGACATCGTCGCGAGGCTGGATGGCTTGGGCCAATCGCAAGGCCGGTATCATATCGCGACCCCTGCCGTTTTCTTCAAAAGCCCGCGCCATGATGGATAGTGCGCTAACCTGTCCAGCCGGCCGCGTGGCGCGCAGATAGGCATTCACGACGGCGGAAAGTGCTCGCCGTTTATTGCGGGCGCGGTCAGAGCCGTTGTCCGTTTTGATCGCAAGGTTGAGGCGCGCATATTCAGCCCACAGATCGCTTCGATCCGTCAGCGAGACAGCCATCCCTGTCCAACGCATGGCGCTTACAAAATTGCCTTCGCTTTCGCGCGCCCGCGCCGCTTGCAAAACCTGTTCCAGTTCGCGCCCACCGGCTGGATGCCAACCGCCGATTTTGCCGGCCAGCACTACGGCCTCTGTCAGGTCTTGCTCTTGCAGGAAGTTCATTTCGGCGGCACGGACCGCAGCAATGGCCAATACCGTCGGCTTAGTTGCGATCCGCTCGGCCGAAAACGCGCCCGCATACGGCTGTCGGTCGCTGATGCTGCTTTTTGGAAAACAAGCGTCTGAGCGGGTGTTGAAGGTAAAGGCCCGACACAGAGTGTTTGTGTCGCATGCGCGCTGGCAGGCATTGAAATTGGTGTCAAAAAGCGCCGCCAGATCAGACCCGTAAAAGTCGACATCCCGGGTTACGACAAAGCGGCTATCCGGCACAAAAGTCTGGGCAGCCACAAAAGGCGCCAACATAATCCAAAACAGCAAGGTTAGGCCAAATCGTTGCATCAAACTCTCCTTTTGCGGTCTTTCGCACGTGGTCAGCGTGACATGCGCCTGCCCATGTTGGCAACGATTCCCCAAGGCCATTTTAAGCCAATCTTCACCATAACCCGTCAACGTCACCCGGCATTTGCGATAGATTTTCCGGAGAGCAGGCATGAGCCTTGCCAACAAACTGGCTGAGGAAAGGCGCGCCCGATTGGCTGCGGAACGGCTTCTTGAGCTCAAACAGGCCGAGCTATTTGCGGCCAACCGGAAATTGGGCAGTCATGCGCGCGCCCTGTCTGACGAGATCGTCGAGACGCGAGCAGAGGTTGCCAACGTGCGCGACGAGAACGTCCGTGTAAAATCTGACCTGACCGTGGCCCATAAGAAAGTAGAGATTGCAGAGCGGCGGCTGTGGCATTCAGTTGAGACAATCGAGGATGGTTTTGCAGTATTTGATGCTGATAGCGAGATGGTTGCAGCTAATGCAGCGTATTTATCGATCTTTGATGGGCTGGAAGAGGTGGAGCCGGGAGTTAGCTATATACGCCTCCTGCAGTTTCTGACCGAAGAGGGGATCGTCAACACGGGTAACATGACGGCAATGATGACTGATCGCTGGCAAAGTTCCCTGCCAGAACCGATCGTTGTTGAATTGTGGAACGGGCAGTTCGTCAAGCTGGTCGACAGGCGCGGTCACGGTGGTGACATCGTCTCATTGGGCCTCAACATCACCGCCTCGGTCCAATATGAGCGCCAGTTGAAAGAAGCCCGCACCAATGCCGAAGCCGCAAACCGGGCAAAATCTGCGTTCCTTGCCAATATGAGCCACGAAATAAGGACACCTATGAATGGTGTTGTGGGCATGGCGGAATTGCTGGGCGATACCAGTTTGACCGAAGAGCAACAGCTATATGTGAACACAATCAGGAACTCTGGTGAGGCGCTGTTGGTGATCATCAATGATGTGTTGGACTACTCCAAAATCGAGGCCGAGAAACTGGTCCTGCACCCCGAACCTTTTGATCTGGAAAGGTGTGTCCACGAAGTCATGATGCTGCTGCAGCCCTCTGCCCGCGAAAAGGGCATCGATCTGCTGGTGGATTATGATCTCTTCCTACCGACAGAATTTGTTGGCGATCCGGGCCGCATTCGTCAGGTCATGACCAATCTGATGGGCAATGCAGTCAAATTCACCTCCGAGGGTCACGTGATGGTGCGCGTGACCGGTGTACCCGCCCCTTCCAGCGAAAATAGTCAGATTCATATCGCCATTCTGGACACTGGCATTGGCATTCCGGAAGACAAAGTCGGCCTTGTCTTTGGCGAGTTCAATCAGGTTGAAGACGAACAGAACCGCCAGTTTGAAGGCACCGGTCTCGGGCTTGCCATCTCGCAACGTCTGGTCTCGTTGATGGGTGGCAAGGTCTGGGTTGAAAGCGAACTGGGCGTTGGCTCGTGCTTTGGTTTCAATCTGAGCATGCCATTGTCCGGCAATGTTCAGTCTCAGCCACCGAATCTGACCGGCCGTTTGAAACATGCCATGATCGTCGATGATCTGGCGGCCAATCGCGAAATTTTGCAAAAACAGATGGGGCAATTGGGTATCCGCACCACAAGTTGTGAAGGTGGCGCTGCTGCTCTTGCTGCATTAGATTCAACTGTTGATCTTGTTGTGACAGATCACAACATGCCCGGCATGGATGGTCTGGAACTGGCAGCCGCGATCCGCGCGAAAGGCAACCAGGTGCCTATCATATTACTGAGTCCGAATCCGAGCTTTGCCGAGATGGACCCGGCGCAGGCCTACCTGCACGCCATCCTGCAAAAGCCACTGCCAAGGCGCGATCTGTTTGCTCGGCTTGAGGAGTTGATAAAGGAAGGGGTGCTGCCGGAACCGACCACGTCGGACCTCGCAATGTCAGAGCGTGAAAATCAGCCCGAGCTCGTAGAAAGCCGACTGATGCGTGTCCTCGCAGCAGAGGACAACAAAACCAACCAGTTGGTGTTCCGAAAAATGGTCAAGGATTTGAACATCGATCTCAAGTTTGCCGGCAATGGCATCGAAGCCGTTGAAGCCTTTCAGACCTTTGCTCCTGATATGATCTTTATGGACATCTCGATGCCAAAAATGGACGGGAAAGAGGCTACGCAGGAAATTCGCAAACTTGAAGCGGCAAGTGGCGCGCACATCCCGATTGTGGCGCTGACCGCGCACGCAATGGATGGGGACGAACAGGGCATTCTGGCTGCAGGCTTGGATCACTATCTGACCAAGCCCCTGCGCAAGGCCACCATCCACGGTAAAATCGCCGAGTTTTGCCCGGCTGAGGCGGTTCCGCCGATGCAAGAGTTACATCAGGCCGCCGAATAGGGCCGTACAAATACTGGTTTGTCGGGCGCGCTCAGATCTGGTTGAAATTTGTAACCGCCGCTATCAAAGTCTCTGAGCGCATCGGGAGTGCTGAGCCGCCTTTGTATAATGAAACGGGCCATTGCGCCGCGCGCTTTTTTCGCAAAAAAACTCACAATTTTAGGTGCACCTGATTTGTCCTCCATGAACATTGGGGTCACGACCCGTAGTTTCAGGGCTTTGAGATCAACAGCGCCAAAATACTCCTGACTGGCACAATTGATCAGCACGTCGCTTCCAGTCTGATTGGCCTGCGCATTCAGCGCTTTGGACAACCCGTCGCGCCAGTACTGATACAAATTTGATCCCCGTCGGGTCTTTAACCTGCTGCCCATTTCCAACCGATAAGGCTGGATCGCGTCCAACGGGCGCAGCACGCCATAAAGCCCGGACAATATGCGCAGATGCGCCTGCGCATAGGCCACCTCATCAGCGTCAAGACTTGCGGCCTCGAGACCCTGATACGTGTCCCCGGCAAAAGCCAGCGCCGCAGGGCGCGTGTCCTCTGCCGCCGGTTCGGTCGCAAAACGTCGGAAACGATCCCGATTCAGTCGCGCGAGATCAGGGCTGAGATCCATCAGTTTCTGCAAATCACCCAGACCCAGATTGCGGGCCGTGCGTACCAGTCTCACCGCGTCTTCCTGAAAATCAGGCGTTGTCGGTATAGTCGAAACCTCTGCCCAATCCAGCCGCTTCGCAGGCGAAATCACCACCAGCATGATACATCCTCTTGTTTATGAGTTGTAGACCTAGCCCGCCGCACGCAATACGTCCAGAAATGCGCCGCCAAATCGTTCGGCACGACGCTCGCCCAAAAGCCGCTCCATTGCTTGTTCGTCCTGTGGCCGGTTCGCTGCAACTTTGGCCAATAGCGATGCCGAACAGCTTAGCGGTTTGTCAATTCCGCCATTGCCACGCGCCAGATCGGCCTGCGCTTCCAGCAGTCGATCAAAGAGATCACCCGCCGGTCGTCCAGCCAATTTGC
>RCNF010001149.1_pt1 | contig 13863 bp, 8 predicted proteins | sample 2041311 | NCBI WGS metagenome assembly RCNF01 (sample SAMN09708228, study PRJNA481090) | Marine sediment metagenome, whole genome shotgun sequencing project. | biome: marine sediment; feature: ocean; material: sediment; isolation source: Sewage treatment plant 2 marine sediment (STP2) ... | reverse complement strand
ATGAAGGCAATAAGCATTCATTGCGAACCATGCCTTGAATATGTACGCTTAAAAGCCCGCAGAATTTATGATACTTAATTAGAGTTACCCTAGATTTAAGTATACAATGAATTAGAGAATTTCTGATTAACTTAATCAGCTTCCAAAAAGAGATATCTTCAATGAGTGATCAAAAAATAGATGTTCGTGTTACTGAAACAGAGCAGATTTTGCCGGTGACGGTTTTCAGTAAACGTCCGGACAGAATTGAAGTAGTAATAGGTGAGGGTGTGCATAGTGTGAAATGCGAACTCACAGTTACCGCAAATGGTAATGCTTACGTGGGTTCTGCCATGGGGCGTGAAATAGTGTATGAGCGAAGCCGTGAAGATGTGGTGGCAGACATAACCCTGGAAAACCATGACTACCGGGATTCAAGGCGGCGATAGATGTCATTAACCTGCATCGGGGTTATGGTTATGGCTATAATGGTGCCTCTATTTGTGGGCTGCATATGAGTTTGGCTTTGTGTTATCAGAATAATCCATCATAATTTCAACGCGTCTATTTTTAGAACGACCGACTGAGGTACCGTTCGAGTCGACCGGCTGGGTTTCTGCATAGGCTGCAATCTTGAATTTTTTATCTCGAAGCGCACTGGTTTTTACCAGTTCATGAATCACACTGACCGCTCTGGATGATGATAACTCCCAGTTAGAACGAAAACGATAGGTCTTAATAGGGATATTATCGGTATGTCCTGATACAACAATAACTCCGTCGAAGTTCCTGAAAACTTCACTTATTTTGTCAACGATAGTTTTAAAAGGTTTGATTATATCGGCACTACCTGAAGGAAAAGACCCTTTCTCTCTGACTCTTAGAATAATGCTTTTTTCAGTCACCTCAAGATCGACGGTGCCTTCGTTTATTTCTTTATCTAAAGCTTCACGTACTAGCGCACTGTCTTTTGCTAAGCGATCCATCTGCTTAATTTCTTCTTCAGTTAAGGTTACATTAGCCTCTGCCTTCTTATCTTGATTTTCCTGTCCCTGTTTCAATGGATCGGTAAAAACTGGATGCAATTTACTTTCATCCGTAGTCATTTGACGTACTTCGTTAATGGCTGTCGGTTGTGGACGACCCGGGCTGAATTCACGCGCAATAATGTTGATACCCCTGGGCGTTTCCTTCGCCTTAATTTCACGTTGCACACCAAAAGCATCTTTTAAAGAACCGGCTAATTCCTTGTATACGGCCTTATCCATTTCTGAAAAGGAAAACAACAAAACAAAAAATGCCAGAAGTAGCGACATTAAATCTGCAAAAGTCATTACCCAGGCTGGTATACCCTCAGGACATTTATGTACAGCACCGCCTGCGTCACTCATAATATTCTACCTGCTACGCTGCTTCTGCAGTGCTTTCTTTTTCTTTTTCTTTAGATTTCTTGTTGTCGTTATCGGACAGATATATACTCAGCAAACCCTCTATCATACGTGGATTCAAACCTTCCTGTATTGCACTGATACTTTCTAGAATCATTGATTTACTTAAGCGTTCTTCATTACTGCGCAGCGCCAGTTTGTCGGCAATAGGTAAAGCAATAACATTAGCGATGACCGCGCCATACAGGGTAGTTAGCAGTGCTACCGCCATTGCAGGGCCAATCGATTTTGGGTCACTCATGTTTGACATCATCTGTACCAGGCCAATCAGCGTACCAATCATGCCCATGGCAGGTGCGACATCACCGATGGCTTTAAAAATGCTCAGACCCGTTTCGTTGCGTTCAATAGAAAGACTAATTTCTCTGGAAAGAATTTTGTGAACAAGTTCAGGCGGGTTGCCATCGACCACCATACTGATACCCTTGGCAAGAAACTCGTTTTTCACCTCAACGTTTTCCAGGCCAAGAAGACCTTCTTTTCTGGCTACATTCGCTAACTCAACGCTTTGCTCAATAATCTCGCGAGGTTGTTGTGTTTTATGAATAAAGGCCTTCAGCGCAACGCCAAAAGCCCCTAGCATATTAGTGAGCGAAAATTTCATCATAACGACAGCGATGCTACCTCCTATGACGATCATAATGCTTGGCGCATTGACAAACATGCCCATCTCGCCACCCATCATAATGGCTGCAATAATACAGCCTATAGCACCAACAACACCTATAAGAGTCGCTAAATCCACATCTTTTTCCTCATAACATTTAGACTATTCAGGCAGTACCACTGAGATACAGCTGAAACGTTATATACAACTATGTTCTGTACTATCTAATCGGTTATACGAACAGAATCTTTAATATGAATACAGAGCTTATTTATTAACCAAGTATTGAAATAACTGGACTCAATAAATTTAACAAAAACAACAAGCTGATTTAATTGTAAAGTTTTGTAAATACAGCGAAATTACACTATCAAACCATGAGGTTAAGTTATACATTCTCTATTACTATAAAAACATATATAAATTTTGATTTATTCTTCATGCCATGGGTGTAATATTGAGAAAAAACATGCCCTCCACAGGATTTTATTGTCAGGTAAATGACGTTATGAGCAAAGATAAAATACTATTTGTTGATGATGATCAACGGTTATGCCGACTCGTAAAACGCTATGTTGAAAATAATGATTATGACTTTGTGTCTGCTCACAGTGCTGATGACGCACATAAAACGTTAGTCGATAACGAAGATATATCATTGATACTTCTCGACGTTATGCTTCCAGACAGAGACGGACTAACACTTGCACAGGAAATTCGTCATCAATTGACAACACCCATTATTTTTCTTACCGCCAAAGCCGAAATTGATGACAAAGTAAGTGGCCTGGAAGCAGGTGCTGATGATTACATAACCAAGCCATTTGAAGAAAAAGAGCTTATCGCCAGAATTCAAACCGTATTACGTCGAACACAGGCATCGCAGATAACACAAAAAAATAAAACACATGCAAACTTTGCAGGTTGGAGTCTCAACCTCATCAATCAACAGTTATATTCGCCTGATGGGAATAACATAGAGATCACCAGTACTGAATACCGCCTGTTATCAGCACTTATTAGCAGACCCAATGTCACCATTCATCGTGAAGAAATACTAAATATACTATCTGGTCGCGAATGGTCGCCTCTTGACAGGTCGGCTGATATGGCAATTTCAAAACTACGTAAAAAGCTTACGCGTAATGCACACCAGCCTAGTTTAATTCGAACCATCAGAAATAAAGGTTATCAACTCACCGCCGAGGTTGAGTTTGTTGAAATGCATTAAGCAGTTAATTAGTGAATAGAATAAGGCTTTAGTAAGCGTTCTTTGCGCCTCCGGCATACATGCTTATCTTATAGTAACTACTCAGTAAGTATCTCAGCAAGCACTATAGCTAGAGCGACCAGTGTATCTATCTATTTGGTATTTACGCATTTTTTCTGCTAGTGTTGTGCGGCGTAAGCCCAATGATTTAGCTGCATGTGCGATAACACCATCGCTACTATCAAGTGCTTCTTCTATTATTTTTACTTCTACATTGGATATGTAAGTTTTAAGATCGAAACCTTCAACAGGAAAATTTACCTGTGGGGTATTGATATTATTGAGCTTGATATCGTCAGATTGAAGGTCGTAATGATCTAAATTTTGTAGTTCAAGCCCTTTGTTTTTTGGTGAAATATTTGCGCAAATTCTTGTTGGTAAGTTATTCTCATTTACCAGTCCATTTGGATGTTTTATTGACATCCGCTCAATAAGATTGGCTAGCTCACGGACGTTGCCTGGCCAGTCATATTTAGACATTGCGATAACAGCCATTTTTGTAAAACGAACTGAGTTTTGATTTGCACGTTCCAGTCTTGAGATTAGTTCTTTTATTAATAGTGGCAGGTCATCGATACGGTCACGTAGTGCAGGTACTTTGATAGGGAATACGTCTAACCTGAAAAATAAATCCTCGCGGAAGGTGCCCTTTTTAACCATGTCTTCAAGGTTACGATGTGTAGCAGCAACGATTCGGACATCTGCCTGTATAGTCGCCGTTCCACCAACACGTTCAAACACACGCTCTTCCAGAACTCTTAGTAGCTTTACCTGCATAGCCATAGGCATTTCACCAATTTCATCCAGGAAAAGCGTACCGCCTTCAGCCATTGAAAAACGGCCCTGACGAGATGTGATTGCGCCGGTGAATGCCCCTTTTTCATGTCCGAATAATTCAGATTCAAGTAAATCGGGTGGAATAGCACCACAATTTATCGGAACAAAGTTTTTATTACGACGATTGGAAAGGCAATGAATGTTCCGGGCAACAACTTCTTTACCGGTGCCGGACTCGCCAAATATCAAGACATTTGCATTGCAGTTTGCTACTTGTGATATTTCTAGCTGAACTTTTTTCATTGATTGGCTATTGCCAATCAGACTTTTGAATAATGTTATGTTTTGCTGACATTGATTTTGTTGCGTTTCATCTTTGACAATAGCTTCCACGTTGGTAACCCTCTGATGTAATCTAGCTGGATTTTCTATTTTTTAGTTGTTTTGATAAGCGTTAATGTGTATTAACTAAAAAATAGTTTGTATTTTTGGTTACATTTCGGTTGCTGTCATTTGTAGTTATAGTCGTATTGACAAAAAAATGGCGATTCTGAGATGTTTTTAATGTAAATAGTTGTAAAGTGTGAAATAAATAGCTGTTAAAAATCAAGTACTTGCTGCTGTTGTTAGCTAAGCAGTCAAAATTATGTCAGAATGAAGTTGGTGTTTAGTGATTTTCGGTAAGTTCTCATGGTGCGCACGGCGCACCCTACGGTCTACCTTCGATAATTACATATTGTAACAATATCCTTCGGCAAATCTCACGACCCTGGACAATAGCTGAGCGGTAGCCGACCCCGGAAGATCCAGAATTAATCACTGCCTGCTAGTGACTTGTTAATACTTTCGGTTAATTCAAACTTGTTGTAGGGTTTAGGCAACAGTTGAAAGTTATGATTTCTGACCGGTTGTTTACTGCCTGGTGTATTTTCCATAGCGGTGGTTAGCAGTATTTTTAGCTCAGGATATTTCTTATTTGCCCAGCCGGCAAGTTCATGCCCATTCATATCACCAGGCATGAGTATATCAGTAAATAATAAATCGATATCTTTATTGGTTTCTAATAGTCCTCTTGCTTCAGCGGCATCTTGAGCCTGTAGAATACTAATGCCTGGTTTGTTTAGACATCGTACGGCAAACTGCCTTACGTAGGGTTGATCTTCAACAATAAGGATGGTTGACTTTATATCAGGTAGTGAATTTATTGTTTCTTTTTTAATTTGTTCGGTTGATAAGTTTGCGTATATCGGGAATTGCAGATAAATGGTTGTTCCTTTAAGAGGTTTACTGTGTATTACCAGTTCACCACCGGATTGTTTGATGAATCCATACACCATACTTAAGCCCAAACCTGTGCCTATGGTTTTACTGGTTGTGTAAAATGGTTCAATTGCATGGTTCAGTATATGTTCATTCATACCGATACCATCATCTTTTATATATAGACTTATGCATTCATCGCTAAGATCATTATCGGCATTGCGAATGATTTCCTGTGAACGTTTTGTCGCCATAATTTCAGCATTAATACTTAAGTGTCCGCCTTCCGGCATTGCATTTCTGGCATTAATAATTATGTTTAACAGCGAACTTTCAAATTGTGTTGGATCAACAAGGATATTGGGCAGGTTAGGATGAATATTTATCACTAATTTTATTGATCCACCAACGGTGTTTTTAAATAGCTTGTGGAATCTGTTTATGGTGTTTTCAATATTGACAGAAACAGGCGCTATTGATTTTTTGCGTGAAAAAGCTAATAACTGTTTGGTTAATTCAACACTGTCTTTAATCGCAGAGTGGGCATCTTCAAGTAACTCCAGGCATTCTGCATTTATGTGAGTGTTTTCAGAAATGGATTCTTTAAGAAGGTCCATATTGCCCTTAGCGATAGTCATTAAGTTGCCAAAATCATGCGCTACACCACTAGTTAGCTGGCCTATTGCATCCATTTTATTATTATGGACTTCCTGTTCTTTTTTAATGTGTGCATCGGTTATGTCTTGCACAATGCCATTTACTTCGAGTAGCTCGTTATTCTCATCATACGTACCGACACATTCTTCATGTACCCATCTAATATTTAGCGAGGCTGTTTTTATGCGATGATCAAATTGATAAGATTTGCTCGTTTTATTCAGAATATTTTCAAATAGATTAAAACGCTGTAAATCTTCTTCAAATACAATTTCATAAAACTTCTCACAATCGGGTTCCCAGCGGTTAGATTGATAACCGTATATTTGATAAATTTCGTCGGACCAGGACAGTTCGTTTGTTCTGACGTTCCAGTTCCAGTTACCCAGGTGACCTATTTTCTGTGCCTGCTTTAATAGTCGTTCACTGTTATGTAGTTTTTCTGTTAAAAGATAACGAGATAACACGCCGGTCAGGCGGAGGCCTATTTTGTAAAATGTTTCTTCGTCTAAAGTGGTCCATTTTGAGTATTCTGTACATTGCTGAACGACTAAATACCAGATTTTATTTTCCTGTAAATGCAGTGCTTTTATCATTTGTTGTTTGATATTGGCGTCATATACAGGCGCTGGAGTGTTCAAATTAAATTGTGACACAATTGGGTATTCTGAATGTTCAGCACGGTACAAGGTGTTGCTGCCAGGTGCGTTAAAAAGTGAACCTTGAATATTCTGAATGCTGTCAGTATGGTTGGATGTTGCTTCTGAATAGGTGAAAAAATAGTCATTAACTGGCTGGTCAGGTTTAATGATAAACGCACGGTCAGCAGAATAGATTTTTATAATGACCGACATCACCTCATGCATCATGTCTTCCTGGTTTTTGTTTTGCGTAATGATGCGAGAAACTTGCTCAATATGTTGCAGGTGCAATTCCTGATATTTTGTTTCTATGATCGCATTCCTTGCTTTAATAAGGTATTGAATGCGGTAAGGGAAGGTGTCCCAGTTAATGGGCTTACTGATAAAATCGGTTGCGCCTAAGCCATAAGCTTGTTCGATGGAAGCAGAGTCATCAAGTCCGGTGACCATAACGATAGAGATATCAGTGTCACCATAAAGCTTGCGAATTTCATAACACACCTCAAAACCATTGATACCGGGCATATTGACGTCAAGTAAAACCAGGTCGGGTTGATGTTTTTTTATACGTTCCAGTGCGTCCTTTCCATTTTCCGCTTCTTCAATTGAGTATTGTTCATCGGTTAAGAAATCCATCATCAATAGTCGGATGGTGGCATCGTCATCAATGATCAATATATTGGGTTTTATGGATGTACTGTTTTGGTATGGCATACTTAAAATGGCTTTTTCCTGGGGACCGCTGATTAAGTTTAGAGCTTTTCCAATTGTACACAGAATAGACCGATTAAAACAAATGTTATCACTGTTGGTCGAGTACTCCCGTTAACGGTTAGAGAGATAAATCGGGAGCATCTATCTACGGCCTTCACCCGCATAGCAGGTTTTTTTGCTCCTCGACAACTGCTCCTCGGCACACCGCTTCGCTGCTCCTCGGCAATTGCTCCTGCATTGCCCTACTACTATCCTTCCATGGATATATGCATTGCCCGAGTACGACCACCACGGATGGAGGAAGTGCAGATATTGCAGGAGCAAATATCTGTCCGTCCATCCATGGACATATGCGTTGTCCTGGTACGACCACCACGGATGGTGGAAGTGAGATTTTGCATCGTTACATGGATGTAACGATGCAAAATCGACGCTTCCAGCTTCTGTGGAGGTCGTTAGAATAATTCGTTGATAATTCTGTTCAAGGACTTTTATTGGTTTCTGGCATAATTATGCCTAACTCAGCAGCAACGGGGCGTTATATTGAAAATTCCCAAAGATTCCTTAAGCAGGCACAAATAAAGCGGCAAATAAACAGCAATTATTTGCTGATTTACGGTACATTGTCTATTATCGACTAGCGGCCTTAGTGTTTTAACCTAAATAAATCAGTTGAATCTTAGCGAGAGCGATCAAGGTGTTGAAAATACAATACTTTATCGGTTATTTTGAGCGAAAACGTATCACCCATACGGTGAGTTCAAAACATTCGAGAAAGTCTTGTAGATTCAGTGCATTAATCGTTCGTAGTAGATTCAACTGATTTATTTAGGTTTAAGCAGGGAAAACCAGATCAACTACAATTATTTTAGAATTGTTAAAATCTAATAAGAGGTGCCCTTAACTTAAGCAGAGATTTCTTACGTTTAATTTGAATAGTACGGGCGTGCAAAGGCACAAAATGTAATGAAAACTGAGCAAAATTCCAGTGAAGATATCTCTTCACTGGTTACTAAAAAGCAGATAGAGCTGATATACGATAATCAGCCATTTGCTTTGTTTACCACGTTACTGGTCGTAATATTAGTCTTTGGCTTCATTTATTCTTTAGACATTATTTATAGCCTGGCAGTTTGTTTTATATTATTTACATTGGTCACCCTGTTTCGTTCGTATATTAACTGGCGTTATATTAAGGCGCGTAAAAATAATGCAGTTGATGTAAGCAGGGCGGAAAAATTAATTCTTTTGGGTATTGTCTTATCCGGAATGGTATGGGGCACAATAACAGTATTGTTATTCCCTGTTGTTGATCTTAACGGCCAGATTATATTGTTACTTGCTGTATTGGGCATTGCGGCTGCGGCGCATACAACAATAGGTTTTTTAAGAGCGCCTATAATCAGCTTTATCATATTATTAACGCTGCCAATGATGTTTGTGGTTTACCATTCAGATTTTCCTTTTAGTGCAGCAATTCTTGTTGGAATAGCTACCTATTCTATATTTATGTTGCGTTCATCATTACTGTTTTACAACACAACATTAAACCTGTTGCGTTTAAATGAGATTTCTATACGGCGTGAACATAAACTGATGTTACAAACGGCAAAGGCAAAATCTGCCAACGAAGAGAAATCAAAATTTTTATACCGTATTAGCCACGAATTACGTACACCATTAAATGCAATTCTTGGCATGAATGAATTACTGTTGCGTGATAAAAAAGAGCCTTTGACAGAAAAACAAAGTGGCCGGTCAAAAAAAATAGGTGAAGCTGGAAAATACCTGCTATCAATAGTTGATGATGTTCTGGATTTATCACGTATTGAAGCGGGTAACGTTGATGTAGTTATGGGCCTGACAGATTGTCAGGCGGTGATACACGATTCAATAAAACTGGTAGAGGGTAAAGCGGAACAGAAAAACATTAAAATTTCCAGCATGTTTGAACGGCCAGATGTTTATGCAATGGCAGATAGTAAACGTCTGAGACAGATCATCGTTAACCTGTTAGATAACGCCATTAAATATAATAAACCAGGCGGACAGGTCTCAATTATTTTAAATGTTGAAATCAATAATAATGTACGTATATCTATAATTGATACAGGTTACGGTATCGCTGAAGACTCTATCGATAAATTATTTCAGCCGTTCTCAAGGTTAAGGACCGGTGGGCCAGGCATTGATGGCACAGGTATTGGATTAAGTATATGCAAACAATTTATTGAATTAATGCATGGTCAAATTGGTGTCGATTGCCGTCTGGGTAAAGGCTGCTGTTTCTGGATTGAATTGTCTTATGTTGAACATACCGTTGATATTGAATCAAAACAAGTTGCTGATAAAAATATTGTAATATTAAACACAGGCAAACAGAGAAAAATACTACTGGTTGAGGATAATCTGGTGAACTGTGAAGTGGCACTTGATATGCTGGAAGAAATTGGGTTTGTGGCAGATGTGGTTCATGATGGCAAGCAGGCTGTAGAAGCGGCTAATGTGAGCCAATACGCTTTAATCTTAATGGATTGTGAAATGCCAGTGATGGATGGTTTCGCTGCGACAAAACAAATCAGGAATAATGAAACTCTATTACAAACAAAGCCAACGCCAATTATTGCACTAACAGCACACGCAATTGCAGGTGCAAGAGATAAATGCATCAGCAGTGGAATGGATGATTTTTTAAGCAAACCATTTAGTATGTCTTCATTGCAATCAATAGTAAGTAAATGGCTGTTAATTAGTCAGGCAGCATCAATAAAAAGCTTAAATTCAAACAATAACAGACAGTTACAGCAGGGTAGTTTACATATTATGAACCACTTGAATAATGATTCGACCATCCTTGATCAGAATATTTTAGATCGGCTACGTAAAAAGAAAAAAAGGGACGGTTCAAGTCTCGCAGAAAAAGTAGTAAATATCTATTTAGAACAATCATCCCGGTTGCTTGAAGAATTAACTCAAGCAACACAGAGAGCAGATGTTGAAGCAGTGAGAGGAATATCGCACGCGTTAAAGTCTTCCAGCATGAATGTAGGCGCTACCGGGTTATCAGTATTATGCAGGAATGTTGAGCATGCCTGTGAACAGGGGATTATTGAAAATGCATTAGTCGATCAAGTGCATAAAACGTATATTGATGTGGCAGAAGCGCTTAATGACGTTCTACAGAAAGTAAAATAATTTTTAACCATCGCCTGACAGTCAAAAACTTAAAGGTATTCACCCGCATCTATGCGTTCACGGCATCAGTGCATCCATGCACATCGCCCAGAGTGCGCCGTGAACACTCTTACTGGCTGGGATTTTGGTGCGCACGGCACCCTACTATGATACTTATTTCCCTTAACTTACTGACATTGCCTCTGTGGTGAATTGTTTTGAATCTTTTTGAATGTATCGCTCAAAATGGTACCGGAGCTGTTAGTCCATACGCACAAATAAGTCGGAAATAACAGTTTGCCGCTCATAACATATACGATTACTACAGATATTATGAATACGACACCAGCAACTTCTGTGTTTCAGCAACATTCCCCCTGTTAGAACCCTGTTGGCATGAATATTGCTCTAATAAAAGCTAGAGTCAGTTATTTGACGGTACAGTTAAAAGATGAATCTTTACAATTACAATGAGAGCTATGCACGATGTAGGTTTTTCGTTAGAGCAAGGCAATTGTATCGACGTGTTACATATGTCCACCCATGGTGGCCGTACCAGGGCAACGCATATGTACAGGACGTAATTCATAATGGCAGGGGCGCCCGCAGTAAAAAGCGCAGTTTACTGCTTCACGGCCGTGCATTTTGAGGCATTTTTAACGCTGCTATAACGAAAAAAATGCTTTGTGTAAAGTTCTCGCAACATATAACGATATGTGAATTAATTTATCATGAGTTTTTAAATATGTTTAATATGAATTATGAACCGGAGATACAGGAAGTTATTTTATCGGGTAAATCGTTAAACGTACTTATTGTGGATGACAGTAAAATTATACGTACAGCGATAAGAGAAATTCTTGAGATTGGTAATATTCAGGTTACAGAAGCGTGTGACGGTAAAGATGCACTGGAATCTATTAATAATAATTTACCTGATCTTGTATTGCTGGATGCAATAATGCCCAAAATTGATGGTATTTCTGTTCTAAAGGGCCTTCGAAAAACATATTCAAAGATGCAGCTACCCATTATTCTGATTGCTTCACAAAGTTCACCACGTGAAATGGTGCGGGCACTTGACCTGGGTGCAAATGATTATGTAACCAAGCCTATAGATTTTGATGTTTTATGGGCGAGATTAACTAATCAGTTAATGCAAAAACAGGCAGCGGAATTTCTCCGTTCAGCTAAAGATAGTCTGGAAAAACAAATTAAACAAAGAACTGCAGAATTAAATTCAAGTAATCAGCTATTAGAAAAAGAAATAAAAGTTAGATTACAGGCAGAAGATAGATTACAAAAACAGGCAAGTTATGATGAATTAACCGGCTTGCCCAACCGAAGTTTGGCGTCTGACCGGCTTCAGCAAACGCTGGTAAAGGCTAAACGACATAACTTAAACCCATGTGTCACTTTTCTTGACCTGGATAATTTCAAATATATAAATGATACATTCGGTCATGCCGCAGGTGATGATTTATTGAGACAGGCAGCAAGAAGATTATCCAGCTGTGCACGAGGTAGTGATACCGTCGCCCGCCTGGGGGGTGATGAATTTTTACTTATTCTTGATGACGATGACATAACCAAAGGGCACCAGCCTGAATCAGGAGTAAGGCACGTTGCTGAGCGCATAATTGAAAGTTTTGCAAAACCATTTGTAATAGAAGGCCAGGAATTAAATATTACCCCAAGTATTGGTTTTGCCATATATCCAAAAGATGGTGAAGACAGTAATGAGCTAATGCGTCATGCAGACGCAGCCATGTATCGCTCAAAAAATGAAGGTAAAAATACATATTGTTTTTATTCACCTGAAATGACAGTACAGGCAAAATTGCGCATGAAGGTTGAGGCGCAACTTAGACGAGCATTGGAGCGTAATGAATTATCTATACATTATCAACCGATTGTTAATTCAACAAGCCGTGAAATCGTTAAAGCAGAAGCTTTATTACGATGGGACTGTGATGAGCTAGGCATGATAACACCCGATTATTTTATTCCTATTGCAGAAGAGACGGGAATGATTTTGCCGATGGGTAATTGGGTAGTTAAAAAGGCATGTGAACAGGTAAAAAATTGGCGTAATTTAGGCTGGCCAAATATTTGCGTTACCATCAATGTTTCAGCCCGTCAGTTTAAGTCAGATTCGTCATTGGTGGAAACAGTTGGTGAAGCGCTTAAACAGAATAATTTGCCAGCAGATGCAATCCAGCTCGAATTAACAGAGGGAGCATTATTAGAAGAATCCAGTGATTCTGTGGTTATAATGAAACAAATCGAAGATATTGGCATTAAACTTCTAATTGATGATTTTGGTACAGGTTATGCGTCATTGTCTTATTTACAGCGTTATAATTTTGACTCACTAAAAATTGATCGTAGTTACATAAATAACGTGTTACGTAGTGAGCAGGATGCAAAACTGGTCAAAGCTGTGATTGCCATGGCAAAAAGCCTGGGCATGTCTGTGGTATCTGAAGGTGTTGAGACGAAAGCACAACTGGACTTTTTGTTCGCTGCTGATTGCGAATTTATGCAGGGATATTATTTTAGCAAACCTGTTTCAGCAGATGAGTTTGTTGCACTTTTAAAAAAAGTAAATCGGACACTAGTGAAAGAGAAGTCACCTGCATTGATTACATGAACGCTAACAAGCTGAGTTCAAACTTGAGCTGGCACACAAGAAAGAGAATACCTGTAAACATTTTACATTCCATATCGTTGCCAACGATTTAGTCGGAATGACAATATCACTAAAGTCTTACACTAGTGCATAGTTCTGCCTACATGAACGTAGGTAAGGGGCGATAGCAGGATGCGGTAGCTTTTACTAGCGCCTTAGCATAATTAATATCTTTATCTGTGTATATCTGTGGAAAATATTCCTTTTTTTCGCTTTTTAGTACGCTACTCCTGCGCTACGTCCTTCGGACCGTATTAGCGTACGTTCAAAACGCTCCCGACATTTTAGTGCGGTCTTTGCAGCTAAATGATTTAGCTCTTTTACTATGAAATATCCGGGTTAAGTTGGTTATTTTAAATAATTTCTACTGATCCCTGGCCTGATTCGTGGGAAAAATAAGTTCTAAGATAGTTCAAATTAATTATTTCCATCTTCTTCCTAAGGGTTTTCGAAGGTCTGCCGATAAGTTCATTGTGAAGTTATTCTTTCTTATAGCTTGATTCAATGTTTTGGAGGTAAATTATGTCAGTAAGTCAGGAAGTGTCAAACGATGGCAAAAAAGTACTAATCAATATTTCAGGACGATTCGATTATAAGGTTTCGCAGGAATTTCGCGATACTTATCGTCAGGTTCCAGGACAGGA
>RCNF010001148.1_pt1 | contig 13867 bp, 7 predicted proteins | sample 2041311 | NCBI WGS metagenome assembly RCNF01 (sample SAMN09708228, study PRJNA481090) | Marine sediment metagenome, whole genome shotgun sequencing project. | biome: marine sediment; feature: ocean; material: sediment; isolation source: Sewage treatment plant 2 marine sediment (STP2) ... | reverse complement strand
GCTGTCAACGTCGTCTTGCCGTGGTCAACGTGACCAATCGTGCCAATGTTAACATGCGGTTTGTTGCGTTCAAACTTTGCCTTAGCCATGGTGGCCTCCTTCAGTGTTCAAGGCCGTTTGGGACAATGCCCAAACGGTAGTTATTTGATTAGGCGTATTTCGCCTGAATTTCGTCAGAGATATTTTGCGGAACCGGCTCGTAGTGATCGAACTGCATAGAGAAGTTAGCACGACCAGACGACATCGAGCGCAGCGTGTTAATATAGCCGAACATGTTGGCCAGAGGGACAAAGCAGTCAATCGCGATGGCATTGCCGCGCGTGTCCTGCCCCTGAATCTGACCGCGACGCGACGTCAGATCACCGATGATGCCACCGGTGTATTCATCCGGTGTCACAACTTCCACGCGCATGATCGGCTCGAGCATCTTGGCACCGGCTTTTTTCATGCCTTCGCGCATCCCCATACGGCCTGCGATTTCAAACGCCAGCACCGACGAGTCAACATCGTGAAATTTGCCGTCAAGCAAAGCCACTTTGAAATCGATAACCGGGAAGCCGGCCAGTGGGCCACTATCCATGACCGACTTGATGCCTTTTTCAACGCCCGGGATGTACTCCTTGGGAATTGACCCGCCAACGACACGAGTTTCGAAGGAATACCCCTCGCCCGGCTCTGTCGGCGTGATAAGCAGTTTGACTTCGGCAAACTGCCCCGAACCACCCGACTGTTTCTTGTGGGTGTAGGAATGCTCGACTTCACGGCTGATGGTCTCACGGTAAGCCACTTGTGGCGCACCGATGTTGGCCTCAACTTTGAATTCGCGTTTCAGGCGGTCCACCAGAATGTCGAGGTGAAGTTCGCCCATGCCTTTCATGATGGTCTGACCTGATTCCAGATCAGTTTCCACACGGAAGGATGGGTCTTCTGCCGCAAGACGCGCCAGACCCTGAGACATTTTCTCTTGGTCGGCTTTTGTCTTTGGCTCAACCGCGATTTCGATCACCGGATCGGGGAACGTCATCGTTTCAAGAACCACAGGATCTTTTGGATCGGTCAACGTGTCGCCTGTTGTGGTGTCTTTCAGACCGGCCAGCGCTATGATGTCGCCAGCAAAGGCTTCGTCGATCTCTTCGCGGTTGATCGAGTGCATCATCATCATCCGGCCAACACGCTCTTTTTTGCCTTTGGTCGAATTCAGAAGGTTGTCACCTTTGTTCAGTTTGCCCGAGTAAACGCGGGTAAACGTCAGCGAACCAACAAACGGATCGTTCATGATTTTAAACGCCAAACCAGAGAACGGCATGTCATCGTCCGCACGACGCGGGATGTCACGTGTTTCTGTTTCATCACCGGGTTTGAAGCCCATGTAATCAACAACGTCCAACGGATTGGGCAAATAGTCGATCACAGCATTCAGCAACGGCTGAACACCTTTGTTCTTAAACGCCGACCCACACAGAACTGGGATGAATTTGATTTCGAGCGTTCCGGCGCGAATCAGGCGGCGCAAGGTTGCCACGTCAGGCTCGATGCCTTCCAGATATGCCTCCATCGCATCGTCATCCATGTCGACGGCGATTTCGATCATATTGGCGCGCCATTCGTTAGCCAAGTCCTTCAGGCTGTCACGGATCGGGCGTTTTTCCCATGTTGCACCCAGGTCTTCGCCACCCCAGACCCATTCTTCCATGGTGACCAGATCAACGAGGCCTTCCAGTTCGGTTTCAGCACCGATTGGAATCTGAACCGGACAAGGGGTCGCACCCGTGCGGTCTTTGATCATTTTGACACAATTGAAGAAGTCAGCGCCGATCTTGTCCATTTTGTTCACGAACACGATACGCGGAACTTTATACCGGTCAGCCTGACGCCAAACGGTTTCCGTTTGCGGCTCGACACCGGCGTTGGCATCCAGAACCGCAATCGCCCCATCAAGAACCGCCAGCGAACGTTCAACTTCGATTGTGAAGTCAACGTGGCCGGGGGTGTCGATGATGTTCATCCGGTGCTTAGGAGTATCCGGTGTTGTGCCGTCTTCGGTGCGTTCCCAAAATGTCGTCGTCGCAGCGGACGTGATCGTAATGCCGCGCTCCTGCTCCTGCTCCATCCAATCCATAGTGGCTGCACCATCGTGCACCTCACCAATGTTGTGGGATTTACCGGTGTAATACAGGATCCGTTCGCTGCAGGTGGTCTTACCTGCATCGATGTGGGCCATGATGCCGAAGTTTCGGTAACGGTCGAGCGGATAATCGCGTGCCATGGGTCAGTGCCTCAGAGTAAGTTTACCAGCGGTAATGGCTGAATGCTTTGTTCGCATCGGCCATCTTGTGGGTGTCTTCGCGCTTTTTGACAGCGGAACCACGGGAATTCACAGCATCCAGTAGTTCGCCGGCAAGGCGCTCTTCCATTGTGTTCTCGTTGCGCGAACGTGACGCTTTGATCAGCCAACGAATAGCCAATGCCTGGCGGCGCTCGGGGCGCACTTCAACCGGCACCTGATAGGTGGCACCACCAACGCGGCGCGAACGCACCTCGACGGAAGGTTGAATATTTTCAAGCGCTTCGTGGAATACCTCCACCGGCGCACGTTTGATCTTGTCCTCAACCCGATCCAACGCATTATAGACGATGGTTTCAGCGATCGACTTCTTACCGTCGATCATCAGGTTGTTCATGAACTTGCTCAGGATCAGATCGCCGTATTTGGCGTCTGGCAGAATTTCGCGCTTCTCAGCGGCGTGACGACGGGACATACCAGTCTCTCCTTACTTCGGACGCTTGGCGCCGTATTTCGAACGACGTTGCTTACGATCTTTAACGCCTTGCGTATCCAGAACACCGCGCAGGATGTGGTAGCGCACACCGGGAAGGTCTTTCACCCGGCCGCCGCGGATCAGCACAACGCTGTGTTCCTGCAGGTTGTGGCTTTCACCTGGAATGTAGCTGATAACTTCAAACCCGTTGGTCAGACGCACTTTGGCGACTTTCCGCATGGCCGAGTTCGGCTTTTTCGGTGTTGTTGTGTAAACCCGAGTGCAGACACCACGCTTTTGCGGGCACTCCTGCAGGTGCATTGATTTCGAGCGCTTAATTTTTGGCTGACGCGGCTTTCGGATCAGCTGTTGTATCGTTGGCATTCCGGTTCTTTCCCCGTTTCGCAACATTTATGTCGTGCGGGGCGGCCCCGCGGTTTAAAATCACTCACTTTACGCGTCCGCAAAGCGAAAAGACCGCCACGTTCCCGTACCGAGGAAACGACGCGGTGGGCTTACAGAGGATCGGACCAGCATTAGGTCGGATCGTGACCACTTAAGTTCTGAATTCGGACATGAGGACACAATCCTCGATCCGAGATAGCGGGCGTATAGGCGGAGTCGCAAGTGGTGTCAACAGCCCCACTTGTCTTGTACCCAACGGTTAGCATGGGATGCTCTGCCAAACTGTTCCACACCAAAAGACATGAGAGAAGCCTTACAATGCAGGTAATCGGAAATTGTCGTTTCTCCTACTCTGAAATTCGCGGATTTCAGATCGAACAAGGCTCGATTGATGCCCGCCTCAAGTGTTCGTATGCGAAAAACTGGAAGGAACAGAAGTTTCGCATCTTTGAGACAATCACCCACCACTGTTACGGATACAGACCGATCAGGACCTTACATATCTGAAAGTCGCTGGCGCAATAAAGCCAGCGGTACCCTTTTCTGGAGAATACAAGCTGCTGCGCAGCCACGCGCATGACGTGTTTTCAGCGCCGTAGCGCGGCCCGTTCCCTGTAGAGCGTAAACAGACCTGTCGCGACGACAATCCCCGCGCCTAGCAAAGTATGACCATCCGGCCAGTCACCAAACAGGAACCATCCAAGAAGCAGCGCCCAAACCAGCCCTGAATATCGAAAAGGCGCGACAAACGACACATCGCCGACCCGCATGACCAGCACGCTGAACAGATACCCGCCCAGTATAAAAAAGGAAGCGCCCGCGATCAGCCCACCCTGCTGCTGCGTAACAGGGACCCAATCACCGCCGAGCGATGCAAGCCCGGAAAACAGCGTGATACTCAGTGCCGCTGAAAGCGTCACGGTCATAGACGGCACACCGGGCGATAGACGGCGAGTGGACAGATCGCGGATCGTGACACATACAACTGCAATCAGAGCATAAAGCGCAAAGATGTTGAACCCGTCTGGGCCGGGCCTAACGATTAGAAGCATCCCCCCAAACCCAACGACAATGGCCAACATCCGCCGCCATCCAACGGCCTCGCGAAAGAACAGCGCGCTGCCCAAAGTGACTGTCAACGGCAGGACCTGAAGGATCGCGGTCACATTGGCCAGCGGCATGTTAAACAGCGCGGTAACAAAAAAGTACGCCGCCCCAATCTCTGCTGCGCTGCGCAGGGCAATAAGACCCCAATCGCGGCGCGAAATCCCCAGATGGATCGTGCCAAGATAACGCGCCAACCCAAAAACCAGTACCGTTGTCAAAACGCCGCGCAGAAACAACAGCTGAAATAACGGCAACGCGCCGTCGGTCAGCTTTAGAAATGAGTCGTTGAGCGTAAATGCCGCCATAGACGCCATCATCAACAATGCGCCGCGCAGATTGGGTGCCACTTACAGGGCCTTCAGATGCGAGATATCGAAACCGAAACTGCGCGATATCTGGTCCGCCATCTCATCCGGGGTCTGTTTGTGGGTCAATCCCGTTTGGGTCGGATTGGACTTGTTGTTGTCGTGTATGGTGCGCACGAAGCCCGGCACCGAAATATCCGAATACACGTTGTAGTGCCGCGCCAGTGCCCGGTGATTGTACCGGTAGGGGTTGCGCGGATAGTCGACCGGCGCAAGCAGCGCAGCGCCCACAGACAGCGGTGCACGTTCGACCGCATCAAACACCTCGTTGTCGCCGCCCTGAACCTTGACGTAATAGCCACGGTTATGGGCAATGATCACCGGTGTGTCGGCGGTGTTTAGCTTTTGCAGCCCCACCGCAAGTGATTTTGTACGCCTGACATAGTCCAAATCAACCGCATCGTCGTCGTCCAGCCGAAACAAAAGCCGATGCGTGGCGCCATCCGTGGGCACCGCATTGTAACCGTCTTTAATGAGCTGATAGTGCCTTTGCGTCCCCACGGGCCGACAGTGGATGTTGGGCCACGGCGCAACCAGATCCTGCAACCGGGTCAGGTACTGCTCGGGCATCGTCTTAGCCGTCAGCACTACACATTGAAAATCGGGGTCGGTCTGCTTGGTCAGAGTCGGCAGGCATAGGTTTTCGAAAAGATGAAACCGCAACTCCATTCTGTCGGGAGCAAAAATATGGGCCGCAGTTTCTTCAATAGTGTCAAAGCGTTCGAAAAAATATGTCGGTGTCAGTACGGAAAACCGCAGCAAACCGACCATGGTGATCTTGTGATCCATCCTGCCAATCGACCCTTCGGTTGTGCATTCAGACAGAAAGCACGTCTGGCATCCAAAAGAAAACCCCCGTGTCGGGCACGACACGGGGGCTTAAGCGCGTTACGCGACGATCAATGGGATCAATCGCGACTTTCAGTTGACTCCACTACTGTGTCGAACACTCCAGCACCGACGACGTCTTCCTCGGCAGGAGCCGCGAGGGCAGCAGCGGCTTCAGCTTCTTCGCGACGTGCCTCGATGACGACACTATCGCGATCGGTTGCGATTTTGCGCACGTGCTGTGTTGCACCACCTGTACCCGCCGGGATCAAACGACCTACGATGACGTTTTCCTTGAGACCTACCAACTTGTCGCGTTTGCCCTGAACCGAAGCTTCGGTCAGAACCCGTGTGGTTTCTTGGAACGACGCCGCCGATATGAACGAGCGGGTTTGCAGAGACGCTTTGGTGATACCGAGCAGGATCGGTTCGCCCGTCGCCGGACGTCCGCCTTTGGAAATCGCCTTGGCATTGGCCTCTTCAAACTCGGCCTTGTCGACATGTTCGCCTTTCAGCAACGTAGTGTCACCGCTGTCCTGAATTTCCCATTTCTGGAGCATTTGGCGCACGATCACTTCGATATGCTTGTCGTTGATCTTCACACCTTGCAGGCGATAAACATCCTGAACTTCGTCAATCATGTAATCTGCAAGCGCTTCGACACCCATAATAGACAGGATGTCATGCGGCGCAGGGTTACCGTCCATCAGGTAGTCGCCCTTCTGGATAAAGTCACCTTCCTGAACCGGAATGTGCTTACCTTTTGGCACCATGTATTCCGATGGATCCAGGCTCTCGTCGGCCGGTTCGATCGTGATCCGACGCTTGTTTTTATAGTCGCGTCCGAATCTGACATACCCGTCGACGTCCGCGATGATCGCGTGATCCTTGGGGCGACGTGCCTCAAAGAGTTCGGCCACACGCGGCAAACCGCCGGTGATATCCTTGGTCTTGGCGCCTTCACGCGGGATACGTGCGACAATTTCACCAGCGACAATTTCCTGACCGTCTTCTATGGACATGACCGCAGCAACAGACATCGGATAGGTAACCGGATTGCCCGCATCGTTGCGCACCGGCTCTCCATCTGCGTCCACCAAAATGATCTCAGGCTTGAGTTCGTTGCCTTTGAGGGCAGCACGCCAGTCAATCACAATCTTCTGGGTCATACCGGTGGCGTCATCTGTTTCATCGCGCACGGCAATGCCGGATACGAGGTCAACAAATTTGGCCGTTCCCGATTTCTCGGCAATGATCGGCAATGTGTAGGGATCCCATTCAAACAACTTGTCGCCACGGGCGACTTTGTCACCGTGTTTGATGAACAGCTTGGAGCCATATCCCAGCTTGTGGTTGGCACGTTCATCACCATTTTCATCAAGGATCGACATTTTCATGTTCCGACCCATGACCATGGTTTCGCCTGCCGAGTTTTGCAGAGTCTGTTCGCCTTCAAACACAACTTTACCGTCGTGAGATGCTTCTTGGAACGATTGCTGGCCACCTTGAGCAACACCGCCGATGTGGAATGTCCGCATCGTTAGCTGTGTTCCAGGTTCACCGATGGACTGAGCGGCAATGATACCGACCGCTTCACCAGTGTTAACCATTGTCCCGCGGGCAAGGTCACGTCCGTAGCACATGGCACAAACGCCCTCTTCTGCCTCGCAAGTCAGCGGGCTTCGGATGCGGGCGCTGGCGACACCTGCTTCGTCAATGGAATCTGCCATACGCTCGTCGATTAAGGTTCCATGAGCCACCAGCACTTCATCTGTGCCAGGGCGCAGAACATCTTCGGCCACAACCCGGCCCAGTACACGTTCTGCCAGCGAAGAGACAACTTCGCCGTCATTGACCGCCGCCGCTGCCGTAATCGAGTTCTCAGTTCCGCAATCGCGCGATCGCACGATGCAGTCCTGCGCCACGTCAACCAGACGGCGCGTCAGGTAACCGGAGTTGGCTGTTTTCAGAGCCGTATCCGACAAGCCTTTGCGCGCACCGTGTGTCGAGTTGAAGTACTCAAGAACGGTAAGACCTTCTTTAAAGTTCGAGATGATCGGCGTTTCGATGATGTCGCCGTTTGGCTTGGCCATGAGGCCACGCATACCGCCGAGTTGCTTCATCTGAGTAACCGATCCACGCGCGCCGGAGTGGGCCATCATGTAAACCGAGTTCGGTTCCATTTCGGCGCCCGCTTCATCGCGGCGACTGGCCGAGATGGCACCCATCATCGCATCGGTGACCTTGTCGTTACACTTGGACCAAGCATCGACAACTTTGTTGTACTTTTCACCCTGAGTGATCAGACCGTCCATGTACTGTTGTTCAAAGTCTTTCACCTGTCCGCGCGTTTCGTCCACCAGTGGCCATTTTGTTTCTGGGATAAGCATATCGTCTTTGCCGAACGAAATGCCGGCCCTGAACGCTTCACGGAAGCCCATCGTCATAATCTGGTCACAGAAGATGACAGACTCTTTTTGGCCGCAATACCGGTAGACCGTATCGATCACTTGCTGCACTTCTTTCTTGCGCAGCAAACGGTTGACGAGGTGGAATGGAGCCTTTGCGTTCAGCGGTAGCAACGCCCCAAGGAGCACACGACCAGGTGTCGTGTCATAGCGCACTTGCACTTCGTTACCTTCGTCATCGATCTGCGGAATGCGCGAAACGATTTTGGTATGCAGGTGAACAACACCGGCATCCAGCGCATGCTGCACCTCTTCGATTGACGCGAAAGACATGCCTTCGCCGATCATGCCCTCACGTTCCAGCGTGGTGTAATACAGGCCCAAAATCATATCCTGTGACGGTACAATGATCGGTGCACCGTTTGCAGGTGACAGAACGTTGTTCGTCGACATCATCAGAACGCGTGCTTCCAACTGGGCCTCAAGGCTCAGCGGGACGTGCACGGCCATTTGGTCGCCGTCAAAGTCAGCGTTGAAGGCCGAACAGACCAGTGGGTGAAGCTGGATCGCTTTCCCTTCGATCAGAACCGGTTCAAACGCCTGAATGCCCAAACGGTGCAAGGTAGGTGCACGGTTCAGCATGACCGGGTGTTCGCGGATCACTTCATCCAGAATATCCCAGACTTCGGGGCGTTCTTTTTCCACCAGTTTCTTGGCTTGCTTCACGGTGGAAGACAGGCCTTTGGCCTCAAGCCGCGAATAGATGAACGGCTTGAACAGTTCCAACGCCATTTTCTTTGGCAAACCACATTGATGCAGTTTGAGCTCCGGACCGGTCACGATGACCGAGCGACCAGAAAAGTCGACGCGTTTGCCCAACAGGTTCTGGCGGAAACGGCCTTGCTTACCTTTCAGCATGTCAGACAGCGATTTCAGTGGGCGCTTGTTGGCACCGGTGATGACGCGACCACGACGACCGTTGTCAAACAGCGCATCAACAGATTCCTGCAGCATCCGCTTTTCGTTACGGACGATGATGTCAGGCGCGCGCAGTTCGATCAGACGTTTCAAACGGTTGTTCCGGTTGATCACACGGCGATACAGATCGTTCAGATCGGACGTTGCAAACCGACCGCCATCCAGCGGCACCAGCGGGCGCAGTTCTGGCGGAATCACCGGGATCACGGTCAGGACCATCCATTCCGGGCGGTTGCCGGATTCCAGAAAGCTCTCGACAACTTTCAGACGCTTGATGATTTTCTTGGGTTTCAGTTCACCCGTTGCCACGGCCAGATCGGCGCGCAGCGTGTCAGCTTCGGCTTCCAGATCGATCTGTGCCAGCATTTCACGGATTGCTTCGGCACCAATATTGGCGGTGAACGCGTCCATACCGTAGGCATCCTGGGCGTCCATGTACTCTTCTTCAGTCATCATCTGACCGTAGGTGAGGTCTGTCAGGCCCGGTTCGATCACAACGTAGTTTTCGAAATAGAGAACACGTTCGAGATCACGCAACGTCATGTCCAGCATCAGGCCGATGCGGGACGGAAGCGATTTCAGGAACCAGATGTGCGCAACAGGTGCCGCCAGTTCGATGTGACCCATCCGCTCACGGCGAACTTTTTGCAGCGTCACTTCGACACCGCATTTTTCGCAGACAACGCCGCGATATTTCATGCGCTTATATTTACCGCACAGGCATTCATAATCCTTGATCGGGCCAAAGATACGCGCGCAGAACAAGCCATCACGCTCGGGCTTGAAGGTCCGGTAGTTGATGGTTTCCGGTTTCTTGATCTCGCCGAACGACCAGCTCAGAATACGCTCCGGGCTCGCCAGAGATACTTTGATTTCGTCAAACACCTTAGGTGGCGTCAGCGGGTTAAACGGGTTGTTTGTAAGTTCCTGGTTCATTTTCAAATCCTTGAAAGGGGAGCAAAAGGGGAGAAGGTACGGGAGTTATCCGTCACTCCTCTTCCTCTGCGTCCAGGAGTTCCATATTCAGACCAAGGCCACGGACTTCTTTGACGAGCACGTTAAAGCTCTCCGGAATACCGGCTTCAAAGTTGTCTTCACCTTTTACGATGCTTTCGTAGACTTTCGTCCGCCCAGCTACGTCATCTGATTTCACAGTCAGCATTTCCTGCAGGGTATAGGCCGCGCCGTACGCCTCAAGCGCCCAGACTTCCATTTCACCAAAGCGCTGACCACCAAACTGCGCTTTACCGCCCAATGGCTGCTGGGTGACCAGCGAGTATGGACCGGTTGAACGCGCGTGGATTTTGTCATCCACAAGGTGGTGCAGTTTCAGCAGGTATTTGACACCGACGGTCACAGGGCGGGCAAACTGCTCGCCCGTGCGGCCATCAAACAGAACCGATTGGCCAGATGTGTCAAAGCCCGACCGCACAAGCGCGTCGTTTACATCTGCTTCTTTTGCGCCGTCAAAAACCGGCGTCGCAATCGGAACACCGTGTGTGACGTTGCCAGCAGCCTCGACCAGCGTGTCTTCGTCCATACCGGCAATGCCTTCGTCGTAGACATCGTCGCCATAGGCGAGTTTCATCGCTTCCTGAACTGGAGTCAGATCGCCGGAACGCTTATATTCTTGCAGCGCCTCATCAATGTTCACACCCAGACCGCGTGCGGCCCAACCCATATGGGTTTCAAGAATCTGACCAACGTTCATACGCGACGGCACACCCAGCGGGTTCAGACAGAAGTCGACCGGCGTACCATCCGCAAGAAACGGCATGTCTTCCATCGGAACAACTTTGGAAATTACCCCTTTGTTGCCGTGCCGACCAGCCATTTTGTCGCCCGGTTGCAGCTTGCGCTTCACCGCGACGAACACTTTGACCATCTTCATCACACCGGGTGGCAGATCATCGCCGCGACGCACTTTCTCGACCTTGTCCTCAAAGCGAGCATCTAGGGCGCGTTTTTGCACCTCGTATTGCTCGTTCAGGGCTTCAACGATCTGTGCATCTTTCTCGTCTTTCAGCGCCAGCATCCACCACTGATCGCGGGTCAGTGTTTCCAACAGCTCGTCGTTGATTTCAGAGCCAGATCTTACACCTTTAGGGCCTTTGACGGCCTCTTTGCCGATGATCATCGTTTTCAGGCGCGCATAGATGTTACGATCCAGGATAGTCAGCTCATCGTCCCGGTCGCGGGCCAGCCGTTCGACTTCTTCACGTTCGATCTGCAGAGCACGTTCGTCTTTTTCCACGCCGTGGCGGTTAAAGACGCGCACTTCTACAACCGTGCCAAAGTCTCCCGGCTTCACCCGCAGCGACGTATCGCGCACGTCTGACGCCTTTTCGCCAAAGATGGCGCGCAGAAGTTTTTCCTCCGGCGTCATCGGGCTTTCGCCTTTTGGTGTGATCTTACCGACCAGAATGTCACCCGGCTCAACGTCCGCGCCGATGTATACGATGCCCGCCTCGTCGAGGTTGCGCAGCGCTTCTTCACCGACGTTTGGAATATCACGTGTGATTTCCTCTGGCCCAAGCTTGGTATCACGGGCGGCGACTTCGAATTCTTCGATGTGGATCGAGGTAAAGACGTCATCACGCGAAACGCGCTCGGAGATCAGGATGGAGTCCTCATAGTTGTAGCCGTTCCAAGGCATAAACGCGACGACCACGTTCTTACCAAGAGCAAGCTCACCCATGTCTGTGGAAGGACCATCAGCGATGACCTGACCTTTGATAACCGTCTCGCCTACTTGCACCAGCGGACGCTGGTTGATGCAGGTGTTCTGGTTGGAGCGCTGGAACTTGCGCATGCGGTAGATATCTACGCCTGCATCGCCCAGCTCGAGGTCTTCGGTCGCACGCAGAACGATACGTGTGGCGTCGACTTGATCGATGATACCACCACGTTTCGCCATGTATGCCGCACCGGAATCGCGTGCCACCACTTCTTCGATGCCGGTACCAACAAGAGGTGCCTCGGCTTGCAAAAGTGGAACAGCCTGACGTTGCATGTTCGAGCCCATCAAGGCTCTGTTCGCATCGTCATTCTCAAGGAACGGGATCAAGGAAGCCGCAACAGAGACCAACTGCTTGGGTGAAACGTCAATCAAGTCCACATTCATGGAGGGCGACAGCGTGTAATCACCTGATTTCCGCGTGGAGACCAGATCGTTCACGAACTTCATGTTCTCGTCGAGGTTTGCGTTCGCCTGCGCCACAGTGTGACGCATCTCTTCGGTCGCGGACATATACTGCACGTCATCGCTAACGATACCGTCCTTAACCTTGCGATACGGTGTCTCGATAAAGCCGTATTTGTTCACGCGGGCGAAAGTTGCCAGCGAGTTGATCAGACCAATGTTCGGACCTTCAGGCGTTTCAATTGGACACATCCGGCCATAGTGGGTCGGGTGAACGTCACGTACTTCGAAACCGGCACGCTCACGCGTCAGACCACCTGGTCCAAGCGCTGAAAGGCGACGCTTGTGCGTGACCTCGGACAGCGGGTTGGTTTGGTCCATGAACTGTGACAGCTGCGACGAGCCGAAGAATTCACGTACCGCAGCAGCAGCTGGCTTCGCGTTGATGAGGTCTTGTGGCATGACAGTGTCGATCTCGACGGAAGACATCCGCTCTTTGATCGCACGCTCCATACGAAGCAGACCAACGCGGTACTGGTTCTCCATCAGCTCACCAACGGAACGCACACGACGGTTGCCGAGGTGGTCAATATCGTCGATGTCGCCGCGGCCATCACGCAGATCGACCAATGCTTTGATACATTGTACGATATCGTCACGATCCAGCGTACGCTGCGTGTCTTCTTTGTCGAGTGCGAGACGCATGTTCATCTTCACACGACCAACAGCGGACAGGTCATAACGCTCGCCATCAAAGAAGAGAGTGTCGAACAGGTTCGACGCGGCCTCGACTGTGGGTGGCTCACCCGGACGCATCACGCGGTAGATATCCATGAGCGCGGTGTCGCGGTTCATGTTCTTATCTGCCGCCATGGTGTTGCGCATATAAGGGCCAACATTGACGTTATCGATGTCCAAGAGTGGGATCTCGGTAATGCCCGCATCGACCAGCTCTTTTGCTGTACCGCCGATGAGCGTGCCGTCTTTGTCATACTCAAGCGTCATCTCGTCACCGGCCTCGACGTAAATCGCGCCAGTTTCTTCGTTGATGATGTCTTTGGATACGAACTTGCCTTCGATGTGATCAAACGGCAGCAGCAATTCGGTCACTTCGCCTGCGTCAATCAACTGCTTGACCGCACGAGGGGTGACTTTTTTGCCTACTTCAAACAGCACTTCGCCGCTTGCCGCGTCTACGATGTCATAGGTCGGACGTGTGCCACGAACCCGCTCCGGGAAGAACGGCGCGACCCAGCCTTTGCCAACCTCGAGCTTGTAGTGAACAGTGTTGTAATAGGCATCCATGATCGCTTCTTGATCAAGGCCCAGAGAATAAAGCAGCGTGGTGACAGGCAGCTTACGACGACGGTCAATACGTGCGAACACGATGTCCTTTGCGTCGAATTCAAAGTCGAGCCATGAGCCGCGGTATGGGATAATACGGCAGGCGAACAAAAGCTTACCGGAAGAGTGCGTCTTACCCTTATCGTGGTCAAAGAACACACCGGGTGAACGGTGCATCTGGCTTACGATCACACGCTCGGTGCCGTTCACAACGAACGTACCGTTTGGTGTCATCAAGGGCATGTCGCCCATAAACACATCTTGCTCTTTGATGTCTTTGACAGACTTCGCGCCTGTGTCTTCATCAATTTCAAACACGATCAGACGGAGCGTTACCTTAAGCGGCGCAGAATAGGTCATGTCGCGCTGCTGGCATTCCTCAACATCATATTTCGGCTTCTCAAGCTCGTACTTTACGAACTCCAGAACAGACGTTTCGTTGAAATCTTTGATCGGGAAAACCGACTGGAAAACACCCTTGATGCCTTCGCCGTCAAGCGGCGTGTCGCTGTCGCCGGAGCGCAGGAACAG
>RCNF010001950.1_pt1 | contig 13869 bp, 12 predicted proteins | sample 2041311 | NCBI WGS metagenome assembly RCNF01 (sample SAMN09708228, study PRJNA481090) | Marine sediment metagenome, whole genome shotgun sequencing project. | biome: marine sediment; feature: ocean; material: sediment; isolation source: Sewage treatment plant 2 marine sediment (STP2) ... | reverse complement strand
GCAACACCGGGATTACTCACCATGTAAACACCTGCGATAACGGTCAGAACACCCAGGATAATACTGAATAATCCAGTACGAGCTTTCAGCGCAAATACCAGCTGACTAACACCACCGATGATCAGCATAAAACCAACTGCAATAGCCAGGGAAACGCCTGCAATGAAAGGTGAGCCCATGGCGAACATCCCCATCAGCAGAACGACAATACCCAACGCTATGGTAAGTCCCGAATTCTTTTTCACCTCATTCAGGAACGTGGAATCAATATTTTGAAATTCTTCTGACATGATGTTTATTCCTTTCTGTTATTTAAATGAACTACGTTATTGATACTTTATGTAACTTTATTCTCTATGTTTATAGCTGGCCTTCTGGCACAAATATCGACAGGAAATCCGTACTAAAACGTTTCCACCAACTGGTTTCAGGTTCATGATCAAAGCGGACCTGTTTGCCGTCTTCCAATGTCAGCCACTCCAGCTCATTCTCATCCGTCAGTAACACCTGATAAGCTTTTTTCAATGCGTGTGTATCGAAAGCCTCAGCAATGAAAGCACCATATTCAGGGCTTTCAAAATACACACCAAGTTCGGTATTCAATGCGACAGAACGGGCATCCAGGTTAAACGAGCCTATAAAGACATAATGCTGATCAAAACTAAAATATTTACCGTGCAGACTGGCGCGGGATGAACCTGTCCAACTTGATTTTTTATTTTCATCTGGCGCGCCTTTGATGGGTTTATATTCGTACAACTCTACCCCACCACTGACCAGCGCTTCCCGGTAACGTTTATAACCTGCATGCACCAGCGATACGTCGTTTGCTGCCAGCGAGTTGGTCACGATACGTACCCGCACTCCCCTGTCGACAAGACTAACCAGGTATTCAGTAAATTTAGTACCCGGTACAAAATAAGGCGAAACGATAATTACTTCCTGCTGCGCTGCTTCAAACGCTTTCATCAACTGTGGTCCAAGGTGAGTTTCGGCTTTCACCTCTTTTGCATCTACCTTGCTTGGCTGATCATAAACCAGCACCCACTTGCCCCAGGTGAACTCAAACTCGGACAATTTTTTCTCGACTATGTCGAGCACACGAATAGCTGCCGAATACTGAGATTTTTTGGCTTCTTCCAGGTAAGCATCGGATTGTTTTCTGAAGTCTGCGATTCGTTCTTTTGTGACAGCTTCTTCTGGTTTGAATGCTGCCAATGGGTACACCCACTGACTGTTCCAGTAAAGATCAAACTGAGCTGAAACCTCATTCACCACCGGACCGATCGCCAACGCATCGAGATCACTAAAACCTACCCTTTCTGCTGCGCCAAAATATTCATCACCGATATTACGGCCACCAAATATCGTCGCCTGGTTATCTACCGTCAATGTCTTGATATGCATGCGACGATTTACCCGGCTGGTATCAGTAATAAAGTCACCGGCACGATTATCACGGTTAGCAAATGGGTTATACAGACGTATCTCGATGTTGGGGTGTGCATCGATGATATGCAGTATGTCATCTTTACCGGCGGTATCCATATCATCGAGCAACAAGCGAACACGAACACCACGATCTGCCGCATCGAGTAATTGGTTGTGTAAAACCCTGCCAGTCAGATCATCATGCCAGATGTAATACTGGAGATCGATCGACTTCTGCGCCGCCTTGACCAGTAACAAACGTGCAACATAGGCATCGATGCCTTCATTCAGACCATAGAAACCGGATTTATCAGGGTGCTGCTTGACCAGCGGTTGTATCCTACTACCTAACTCAGTATCAAAAGTCTCTTTAATGGCGAACGATTCTGTTCGTTGTACATCTGTTGGTAAAGATGCACAGCCGCTTACTATCAATATCAAACATACAATAAAAAATTGCATGATCCTAAGTCTTACTTCTGAAAGATATATCCGAGCACATTCTCACACCTCAATAAATATATTTATGTCTTTGTATCGTCTGCACTTCAGAGCAAGTCTTTTTCGCATATCGTACCCCATGACGGCAGTTAATTTAATTATCACTTACCTGTTCTGATAACGATTTAGATCAAAAAGACCCGACAATATCGGCCGTTCTCGAGCAGACTGTTTTTTAAACCAGTCTGCATGCTTCCAGAACTCTTCACTGGTACGGCGTTGACCATAATGTGCAACGAATGCTTCGTATTCCTGGTTATTTTTGATTGCATTATAATCGCCAACAAAAGTCTCGATATCATCCAGCGATACCACGTAAAAGAAATTAGGATAGGAGCCTTCCAGCCACCTGACTACGGTTTGTGTATCGTGCTCATAATCACGCTGGTCTGTCATTTTCTCACCGGCGAACATAGAGCTAACGCTTTTATAGGATTTGTTATTGATCATAGTGTAGGCAAGATCGTCTTCAGGCTTAGCTCCCATCTTCACGCGCAAAAAAGCAACATCCGGCAAATATTGCACTATTAATCCATCCATTTTCGCCGCTAGCTGCATCGCCATATCGGCACGTTGAATTCTCTTATTTACCTTTGGCTTGCATTTTTCGCTTGTACAGCGATTGATGTAATCGCCATCGCCAGCCAGAGAACCAAGATGTTTTTCAAGCTGCTGGTAAAGCTCAAGCTGAGGATTGTCGGTTTGATATCCGGTGACTATCTCCTGATTTAACCAGCTAATCTCTCCCTGATCATCCTTGTTGCTCTGACGAATACCCTGGTACCAGGAATCACGAACCGCCTGACGTTTGTCTGCAGGTAGAAACTGCAGGAAGTAATCCTCTCCTTCGGTACGCAGAAAATCCATGTACAGACGGGTATTCAACTGGTGCCCCAGGTTGCCATAGATATCAAATCCGGCAACCAGCAGATAATGAATACGCTCAAGGGTAGAGAAATCAATCACCCAGGCAGTTTCCGGATAATCACCGATAAAACCGAAATTGACCGATGCGCTGTCCATATGCCTGAAGATGGTTAGTGCAGCATTCGGATTTTTGCCATCACCTTTCCAGATATAGCGCATCGCGTCTTTGATATTTACCGGCTCGAAATCTGTATACAGTGAGTCCTTCGTCTGTTTATATTTCCGGAACAGTTCCTCGTAATAGCCCTTACCAGTTAATACTTTATAGTTGTCTTCCAGTTCTGCAGGTGTTGCCAGATAGTCTGCTGATGCGCTCAGGAACTCGTCATTCATCGACATTACTTCAGCTTCAGGGTCAAAGAACGTAACCCAGAACTGATCTTCTATCACGCTCAGTGCTACCTGACCGCGACAAACAGGGCCCTTGATAAAACCTTCGATAAAAAATCGTGCCTCATCCAGCAAAAATTTGTAACGTGATTTAACCGGGATATCTGCAAAAGCCTTTATCGGATTTGATGCAATTTCTTTCTCATAAGATGGCAGATTCGCCACTTCATATTCAACATCATAAAACAGTTCCTGGTAACGCTGCATACGTTTGTTTGACAACTCATACACCATATGTGTTTTCGCAACGATACTACCCTGGTGACGCACCAGTCGATAGAAAACAGGACCAGCAGGTTTACCATAAGGGCGACGAGTTGGTATTACCACAACTGGTTTACCCGGCGCTGTAGTCGAACGCACCAGGCGATAGAACTCACGATTATCGGTTCCATCAAAATGAAGGTGCGCCTGGAACAGATGTTCGTACAGGTAACGGGAAACTAACTTTTCTTTGTTACTGTCGCCATTGAGAAACGCTTGCCACTGTTTCACCTGCTTTGCTGCAATTTTTGATGGCGCTTCATCTTCTGGCATAGGTGATCCCTGTGCCAGCCAGTGCACCAGGGTCGTATATTCTTTTCTATCCAGGCCTGGCATTGCATACGGCATACCGCCTTTGGGGTGTTCAACTGAATATTCGTCGAATTCATCCAGTGTCGGACATGTCTGCGCACGATCAATGCTCACATCAAAATCATCACTGAGCAAACCCGTTTGAGCCTGTGGATGCAGACGTTTTTGTCGCAGCATGCGATACATAACAGAGTTTTCAAGATTTCTAACCTTGTTTGGCTCACCTTCATTCAATACAGTTTCGAAACCCTTCTGCCGCCACTCTTCGGTAGTCATCGCATCGATAAACAAACGCGTTGGCGCATCGGCTGTCAGGCGCGCAGCATTGTAGACTTTCTTTTTATTGGCCCCGCGATGAATACCTTCAGGGGAACTGAGTTTTAACTGACAGGGTGCATCGTAACAACCGTGACAAACCACACAACGGTTTTCAAGAATCGGCTGCACTTCATCTTTATAAGATATGTCTTCCTTTGGCAGTGTGTACAGCAAATCATATTCGACATCTACCTGATCAAAAGTCTCGGTTTTTTCCGATGATGTGCAGGCTGAAAGTAATAACAACAGCAGAGCAACACCTACTAATGTAGTCATTTGTCTTATTGGAGATGCAGCAGATATATTCATATGATTCTATTTCCTATTTTGAGTTAATGCCCTGAGCCGGTTTAATACGCATCCTAGCCCAGAATTACCAAATCTACATCACAATCTGGTACATAACGGGCCGATAGTAGCTGGTGAAATAATCTGACAGGTTGCCTGGCCATCCATTGTAAGGAGCTCATCACACGAATTATTTTTCACCTGCACAGCTCGAAATTAAACGGCAGTTTGATAGTCAGATTAATAAATCCGGCGCTGTTGGACATGTATCCGCAGATACATAGGCAGGTACAATTTGCCAGGTAGTGCATTTAAGGTCGCGGTGAACGTGTTTCAGAATGGTCTGCCGGTTAGTTTTTGGAGACCTGCTAACACTGTGGCCAGCCGTAACCCCAGCGCCATGGCTGACTACTACAGGGCATGCCACCGAGGCGTACGGCGCGATACATAGCTTCAGAAACTACAACATAAAGCCCCATGACCTGCGCTTGAGTCAGCCCGTAGATTTCCTGGAGTGCTGCCGAACGACGTACACCCGTATCAACAACACAGGCTTTAAGACCCAGGTCGGCTTCTTTGCGTCGCTCAAAACTCTCGTTTGTAGACGAGATTCCTGCACCACCCGCGTGATACTGTCGATCGTGAGTAACGCAACACGCTTGCCAGGGCGGCAGCGCTCCATGGCGAACTTCAAGCTCGGGAAATCTGGCAGAAAACTGCTCCCAGGCGTTGGAGAGCCCGCCACTACAACCGTCCGTCGTGAACATACTGATGGTCGCATCGCTTTCTGCGATACGAGCTAACAGCCGTTCATGCCGGCTCATCTCCAGGCTCCGTTCCACGACGTCCATCGTTGGATGAGGAGCATCGTAATCCTGAGTAGAAAACAAAATACCGCCCGTCACACTGAGTATGATGAGCAAAAGTATTGCAATCTTAAACCTGGTCGCGCTCTTCATTTGATCTTGTTACTAAGGTGATTCATCACGATAAGTCGCCTGAGGAAGCGGTTGCCCCAGCAACAGTGCCGTGTGCAATAACAACCGTTCCGCCGAGCTCAAACTGGATCGCTCCTGCAATACTTTGTGTGCCAGACGTGGCTCATCGGTGATGATACCATCGACGCCAAGCGAGATTACGCGCGACATGTTGACCGCATCGTTGATGGTCCAGACGAACACCTGCTTTTCGGCGTCGCTGGCAGCACTAACTAGCGGCGCTTTTACGATACCCTGATTGACCGCCAGAAAATCGGCATCAAGCTGGACGAGATTTCCTGCCGCCTGAGCAGCCAGCAGGCCGATCGGCCAGTCCGGGCGAAGCGCACGAATTTTCTGAATACCTTTGTAGCTTAACGACATGATCTTGACCTCATCGACCATGTCGGCCTGTTCAACAATTTCAATAACCCGCTGCTCCAGTTTCTGATCATGGCCATAATATTTGAGTTCGATGATGAGACGGCATTTACCGTTTACTTCGTCCAGCACCTCGGCCAATGTCGGTACCCGCTCATCAGCAAACTCAGGGCCGAACCAGCTGCCGACGTCGATCGCACGAATTTCCTCTAGCGTGCCGTGCCAGACTTTCAGATTAACACCGGCCAGTTTCATGAAGTCGCTGTCGTGTATGACGATGACCTCACCATCAACGGTCTCCTGCACGTCTATTTCAATCCAGTCTGCACCATCTTCTACAGCCTGACGAACGGATGCAATCGTGTTCTCCGGAGCGCTACCAGCAGCGCCCCGGTGTGCAATAATGGCAATATTGTTATTGACCTGAATGCCATTTAGCAGCCAGGTACCGACCAGCCCGGCAACACCGACACTTACGATAAGCAGACCAGCTAACTGCTTCGAGTTGAGCCTGCCATTCGCAGATACGCTCTGTTTCTGATCAATGGGAATTAAATGTGTGTTGGACGAATTTGCATCGATCCGTATGAAAAACTCGACGATGGCGAAGGCAAAGCTACCCGAAGTGATAGCGGTCACTACCAGGCTGGCAAGAAAAGCAAACGCAACCACCGCACCAAGCACCAATACCAGCAATTGCATCGAATCGCCGACGAAAAAAAGCAGCAGGGTTCCGAAAACACGAACAATTATCGCCAGTAGCGTACTAATTATCAGTGTGACTGCCACCCATACAAGCATTAAAACCAGCAGCCTGCTTTCGTTGTTCCTCATTAGCAGAGTACTTTTTTGAAAACATGACGCAGGCGAGACACCGGTGAACAGAAACAGAGGCAGCGACATGGACCAGTCAAGGAGTTTGTACAGCAGAACCAGCAACAGGATCAAAAGCAAAACACCTATCAATATCACTGCCCACCAGAACTCGGGCGGCCGCTCGGTCAAATAGAAATTGATATCGTATTCAGTCAGCAAGGCCAACGCGACCACAGTCGCGGCTACAATAAATGGCAGGATTAGCAACACTAACCTGACAACCAGCCTGAATGAGAAAGAGAGAATCCCTGGCGCTTTCTTCAGGCTGTGATGAAGGGCGCCGAGCACAGAAATTTGCCGGTGGTGCTGTACAGCACCCGCTATCATCATCAAAGACGCCTGCTCAAAAACCGCGATGAAGACTAAAAGGATACCAAGAAAAATAAACGAGGCCGCACCAGGTACTGTCAATGCAAAGTACAGAATATCCTGATCTGTCAGAACAGGGCTGCCTGACAGACTCAATAACAATCGGCTAACAAGACCCACCAGCGGAAACAGAACAATGATACCGAAGCCGCTGTAGACAAGGTGGGCGAAAAGAATCTTCCGCCGGTTTTGCAGAACATTTCGCGACACAGTAACCGCAATGCGCGTTACTTTATTCCACATGTTTCACCAAAGGTGAGGAAACAATAGATACCCATATTGCCGGAACAAAAATTGTCTGCGGAAAAATAACCATGATCCTAATTAACTACGTGTTACGCTATTAATCGGAGCGCTTTGAAATGCACTACCTAAAATATATCAAATAGACAGATTTAGTACAAAACATTTAAATATTTGGCACAGAGTTAATAACTATAAATAATTATGAAAGTTTTCACTCTGACCGAGTATAACAATTAAAAAATTTCACTATCTAAACAACTTATTTAAATTTATATTAAAAAACCACTCAAACACATACTCGTTGCCAGGAATTATTACTGTTAAGCGAACTTCCGCGCCAGCACCGCACGCATGGAGACAGCAATGCCGGCGAACACGACGCCAATAAACTCAGCCACCAGGCGTTCGTTGGCAATCGCATGGCCGGCTTCACCATCGAGCATTCCCCAGACCAGAGAATAAGGCAGTACGAAAAAGAAGATCATCGGTGCGGCATTCACGTTCATCAGTGTCACCAGCATAAATGATGCACCTATCCACACTATTATCTCCATGACCTGTCCGCCAGCGAACTGGCCGAGGTAAAACCCGGCGACGACGCCTAAGAGTAAACCGATCATACGATCGACTGCCACGGTCCATGTACCAAGGACATTTGGCATGATGATCATCAGGGAAGCCTGTAGAATCAGAGTCGGATCCGATTCCAGCCACATATCTCCGAGTATCAGGCCTATGGTCATAACAATTGCTACGCTCGCCGAATAACTTGCGACATAAGGAACACTGGGTCTTTCAGTGACTGCCGCATCTTCACCTTCTGCGTCAGTTGTCTCACCGAATGGCAGCGCGATGAGAATCAGGATTACGATACTGCCGAGAAGATGCGCACTCAGCACCTGCAATGGAATCTCCGCGGTTCCGAGCAGCGGTGCCACATAAAACAAACAGATCAGACACCAGCCGAGCATGAATCCACGCGGTCCCCGGATCATTGCGAAAGTTCCGAAGAACGCCACTACGACCATGCTGATCAGCCAGGGCCAGTAGGTTCCGGCTAGCGCCCACACAAGGCCTATAAGTGCAGCGCCAACGACAATAAAGATGGCGATGTTATTGAGTCGCTCACGACGAGGCCCCGGCACGTTTACCAGCCAGGCAAGCAGTGCGCTCATTCCGACGGCCAGCCACGAGAACTCAATGACCAAAGATAACGCGATGACAATAGCTACACCGATCGTGTATTTCACGCCGCCTCTTACATCGAGAGCATCCCAGTTAAAGTTAAGAATTTTCATGGCAATAAATCTACCATATAAAATAAATGTTGTCGGGCTTCATGTGCGGACCCAGCCAGTACGCTTAGTTGCATGACAATCACTGCTTTCCTTAACCAGTCGCTTCTATCGCGACAGTAAAATTCGACTCAACAATACCCGCGCGCAGTTTCATGGCTTCCTGATATTCAGCAGAATTCCAGAAATCTAAAAGGGCCTGCATCGAACTGCATTTGTAGAGCATCAATGATCCTTTGTGTGGCCATTCTCCCTCGAGGAGTCCAATCATCATAATGTTATTCATATCATTCCCCTTACTTTCAGTTATGGTTTTGGTATTTAGCGGAGCTTCTTCTTTACAGATAAAACAGTAAAAGAAAGACCCATTTGCTCTATTAAATGGCACTAATAATTCGTAACTTGTTCAAACCTGTGTAAAAACATTAGTCGTTCCGCGCTAGCCATTTTCCAGGCAATCGGCCGACACAACCGGGAGATGCAAATCGTATAAGGTGTTAAGTACACTCGACAGGGCAGTCTGATCGGGTAATCGACCAACGAGAATAGAGACAAGATCTCCATTATCATCTGTTTTTTCAGAGATACTCATGCCCGCAAGTCGGCTTGTCCATGACGGGTCGATGCACCCTTGTACAATGATGCGATAGGTAGCTGCTCCGCCCATGGTTATGGCTTCGTCCTGTGATTTATTTCTCACTGGCAAGATTCCCCCTGCTGTGTTGTTATAGTTATCATGGTAGTAAGCATAATGAAGATGCTGTAATGCACATATGTACCATCAGATACATTGGCAGGTACATTCACTGAAAATGGTTTTAAACCGGCGATAACAGGATTAAAAAACGAAAACAAATACGATGAACGTTTGATATACATTACTTATTTCTTCGCTCTTATCTGTTTTAAAAACTCCCATAATGGCACGGCCGTCAGCCCGCCGACAACACCCGAAATATATTCAGGCAAGGCAAGGCTAAAGGGCACCTCTATTAATTGATTGTGCCCTCTGGCTTTAAGCTCAGTCCAGAATCAAGGCGTGCTTTGGAAGCCATGCTTATTGCCTGTCGAGAAAGCGCAACGCAGAGTCTTGCTGGCACTTAGAAAAGCCGCGGAGTAGTCCAACGAGAATTTTAAACCGTGATCTTTGCTGGCTTTGGCTTTCCAGTCTAAATGCTTAGGCATTATGGTAATACCGGTTAACGATTTTGTGAGTCTTGCATCTTCTGCCAGCTGCCCCGAAACTGAACCGGGCCCACCAAACTGTTAGGAAGCCGCGCCATCATTTTCTGACCTTGTTACTGTCTGAGAGGTTACTGCCTTAGATGGTGCTGCCTGATCTATTGCCGTCTGAGCTATTGCCGTCTGAACCATTGCCAGATGAAACCACAACACCAGTTGTGCTACAAAAATAAAACCACTGACTCGTTTCCACTGCAAATTCATATCTTTCACAGAACTTTCACTTCTCTAAACCCAGCTAGAGATAGCGATCAAAAATCATCAGTATGCGGACGCGTCGGATTTGGAAGCTGAGCGCTGCCGTAGCTTCAAGATCAAACTCTTGACCAGGTCAACGACAAGATAGGCGAAAACCACATACAGTGTCGAGAAACCGATGTGGACCACTCGATCGATGATCTTCATCGGTGCAACTACATCATCCGCAAGCAATGAACCGCCGGCCAGGATGAGAAAACCGCTAAATCCGGTCGCCCAGGCGGCAGCAGAAGGCCTGCCACTGAATATCCGTGTGCCGTAGAACAGAAACACGATGAACGCCAACGCGATCATAAATGGCAGGCTCGGCACCATCACCAGTAGCTCGTAGAAGAGCAACATGCCAACACCACCCAATATCAAGTTGGCGGTCACGCTTTGCCAGCCCGCAGTTGCACTGCTCGCGCTGCTCAACTGCATGGCAAAGATGGTGGCATAGATTACGGTCACTATGTCGGTCCAGCCGAAAACGATGAATGCGACCAGGTAGGGAGCAAAGACAATCGTCATCGTTACCGCTATGGTTGCAGCCTCCGCGGATTCAGGTGCGCCGTGACCATGATGATCCGCCACCGGCATCAGTGGTGGTACCGGGATCAGCAGAAAGGCTACCCAGGCGAAGAAGATCGCAACTGTGAAATCTATCAGCACACCAAAACTGGCAATGATACCTGCCTCCGGCTTCATGTTTACCACCACCGGTATGACCACCAAACCGATGAGTGTACCGACGAAGGTAAGGTCATTGCCTTGTGACGTTAGCGCTGTCACAAAGAACCGGTACAGCAAGAGGCAAACGGCCAGAACCATGACTGCCGGGTAAGGTAGCAGGAACGAGATAGCCGCTGACAATGTAAAACAGGATAGAACCCAGTGTAGCGAAACCGTCACGAACTGACAGCGGTTCTGCGGCCTGCAGCAGCAGGGCGGTGAACACCGGCGCAGGATGGGCCAGCGGCCAGCCGATCAACTGGGCAACAACGAAGGTGAGAGTCACGCCGACTGCCAGCCGCAGTGCTCGTCTGGACGGGTTTTCGCTTGAAGGAGCAGGTCCGGACATGACGCTAGCTTCTGATTTTAATAGGCATAGGAGAACAAGCTCGCGATCCGGATCCAGACCCAACCGAGGGCATTCCAAAAAGTATGGTCGCCGGTGTAAACGATGACATCCGCCTGTGAGTTAAGCCGTAGCCCTCCGGTCCGATTGACATCGATATCGTAGTTAGTGATATCGATAATCACCGGGAACCGCTGCGGATCCCGCAACCAGGTACTTGTTTTCTCGACTGTCGACAGGTCACCTCGATCCGCCTTCTTGCCGGTGGACACACCGGCACCGACACTTTTGACCTTACCTTCGAAGATCTGGCCGGCGAATGCATCGAAGGCCAGCTCCACATTGTTGCCATACTCTATGTTAGAGAGCTGGTTCTCGGTCATATAGGCTTCGACCCAAATGTCATCTAAGGCAATGAATGTCATGGCGGACTGCCCTGCGCTGACGTAGGCGCCATTATCAATCTTAAGGCCGCCGACGTAACCCTGCCCGGGTGCACGGATAGTGGTGCGTTCGAGGTTCAAACGGGCCACATCCAGGGCTGCCAGGGCGGCGCGTATTCGTGGGTTTTCCTTGACGTCCTTGCCATCCTTACCGCCGCCTCCGAGCAGCTGCTTCGCCCGCTCCACTTCCGACGTCGCAGCCGAGACCTGTGCCTGTGCCGTTTTGATCAGTTTTCGCGCCTCGTCGGCCTTCGCCTGTGCGACTACACCTTTTTCTGCCAGACCGAAAATGCGTACACCCTGAACCCGTGCCTCATCCAGTTGGGCCTGGGCCGCCGTCAGCTTAGCGGTTGCCGTTGACACCGCGGCGGTGTCGGCGCCGATACTCTGCCCTGCGAGTTCCAGCGCCGCCTCGGCGGACTCTAAGGCAATCTCGAATCGCCTCTTTTCAATCTGCAGCAGCGTACCGCCGCTGTCGACCAGCTGATTCTTCTTCACCGGGATCTCGGCGACATATCCCGAGATGTCGGGCACCACTTCCACTACAAAGGCCTTGATCCGAGCGGAGGCGGTATAGGGCGTCAGTCGATCAGAGACCAGGTACCAGATGAACAGCAACAGGATAATGGCGAGCATGATAAGCGTGACTCGACGCATTCCCTGCTGCTTTTCGACGGCGGTGGAATCATTGTGTTTGGCATCTTCGTTCATGGTCATTCCCAATTCGTTTTCTGTTGTTGTTTTATATTGTTGTGCTCAGGTTTGCCTGGCCATTGGTTCAAAAGACAGGACCAGCCGATCAATCTGTCTTCCCGGTCATATCTCGCTTGCCTGCATAGGTGTTAGCCAATGGGTTTGCCGTCAGGCCATGGGCGAAGACACTGAGAATCACAGTACAGACAACAGTCATCGCCAGGGTATAACCTCCGGGCAGGTTTTCATTCAGTACGATGATCGCAAATACGATGCTGGCCAAACCTCGAGGGCCAAACCAGCCGAGGAAGAGTTTGTCTGTGCTGTTTACACCCATACCGGCAAGTGACAAATAGATGGGTAACATGCGAATCAGGGTGAGGCTCAATACGGAATAGAGCAACACCTGCCAACTGAAATAGGCGAAAGACTGCCCTACCACGGCGGCGCCAAAAACCACCCAGGTGACCAGGGCCAGGGTTTCACCCGTACCTTCGGCCGCATGCAGCAGCTTGTGCTTGGAGGAATCCTTTGCCATGATGCCGAACAGGATGCCGCCGACAAAGGCAGCGATATAGCCACTACCGTGAAGGCTCTGGGCCACAGCGAAACAACTTACAGAAAGCGCCACCACAGGCAATTGCCCCCAGATATCGCTTATCCACTTACGCTGCCAACACAGGTCCAGGAGCCACACGCCCAGTGCGGTCATGCCCAGACCAACAACGAGACCAATGCCTATCTCTTTAGCAACGAGTTTTATTGCCAGATCAATACTACTTCCTTCTACGTTTGTTCCCACTGCGAGAGCGATGAATACGAACAGGATGGGAACGCAGATGCCGTCGTTCAGGCCGCTTTCCGCGTTAAGTCCTTCACGGATATGCGAGGGTACTGCCTTGTTTGTCACCACCGCCTTGCCCAGGGCGGCATCTGTGGCGGCCAGCATGGTCGCAAGTATGGCCAGTTCAAACAGCCCCAGTTCCTGAAAGATCAGAACACCGACACCAAATCCAGACAGAATGATAAGCGGCAGACCGATTGCCAGCATCCGTTGTGGAATCTGGTAGCTGCGTTTGAGCATGCTCATGTCGGCATTGGATGCATCGATGAACAGGATCAGGGCCAGGGTAAGATCCGCGAGTATCCGCAAATCCGCATTACCCACCTCAAGGTCGAGTATGCCCAGGCCAACCGGCCCCATGACCAGGCCGAACACGATGAACACCATGGGACCGGAAATCATGGTCCTCTCCACACGACCGGCAATGGCGCTATAGAGAAAGGCAAAAACGGCAATAATGGCTAAATTCTCGTACACAGGTCTTCCCCTCTAATCTATGAAACGCACTTGTTATTAGAGTAACAAGACTAACCAAGGATAAACAGTGTTACATGTACCACTGGATACATCATGAGGTACATTCGTTAAAGGCTGCAGATCAGAGCTGCCGCTAGATGGGCTAGTTGGCTTTCAGGATGCCAAGGCCTCTTGACTTGGAGACTGCATCATGCCGATCGCTAACTGACAGCTTGCAGAAGATATTATGGGCGTGACGCTTCACCGTGCCGGGTGAAATGTAAAGTTGCTCGGCGATATC
>RCNF010003310.1_pt1 | contig 13875 bp, 15 predicted proteins | sample 2041311 | NCBI WGS metagenome assembly RCNF01 (sample SAMN09708228, study PRJNA481090) | Marine sediment metagenome, whole genome shotgun sequencing project. | biome: marine sediment; feature: ocean; material: sediment; isolation source: Sewage treatment plant 2 marine sediment (STP2) ... | reverse complement strand
GCGGTCTTAAAGTCAGGTTTACAGTCCATTGGCGATCTAACACTATGGTTTGTTCGCTCTCGTGCGGAACTTGAGAAAGGCATGCGCAAGATGGTTGATTTCGGTGATTCGGCCGGGTTGTGGATCATCTGGCAGAAGAAGTCCTCTGGCGTGGAAAGCGATCTCACCCAAAATATCGTGCGCAAGATTGGCCTTGCCTCCGGTCTGGTGGATTTCAAGATCAGCGCCATTGATCAAACCTGGTCTGGCTTGCGTTTCACCAAAAGGAAAACTGCTCAGAAGTAATGAAGGTTATTAGACTGGACCACTCTTTCCTGTGCAACGGAGATACGGATTATCTTTCGATTTCCAGGCTGGATGAAAGGAGATTTTGTAATGAAATATTTTGACTTCTGGCAACGTTGGCTGCTTGTTGTGAGTTGGATTATCGTCTTGTTCGGATTGGCGTTGGCGCTTTTGAATGCGACTCCTATCTTCGATTTGATGAACGACCGCGTCAATCCGGTTTTCTGGGGCGATGGTCCAGTCCCACACGCAAGCGCCCTCTTCATGCAGTGGATCTATGGCGTTTTAGGTGCGACCGTCGCTGGTTGGGGCGTGTTCATGATTTTCATCACCCGCTTCCCGTTTTACCGGCAGGAGCGTTGGGCGCGTAGTGCCATGGTTGTGGGATTGCTGTTATGGTATGTGGTGGACATGAGCATCACGCTCTATTTTAAAGTCGCGTTTAATGCAGCATTGAATACGACGCTGTTCATCATGGGAATGCTGCCAATCGTAATGACGTGGAAAGCATTTGCGGATGGGCAAGGGGACTAAAGCGCTTTTTCTTATTGTGGATCCGAAAACTCATTTCATCGGTTAACAGAGGACAAACAATTATGACGGAAAATGCAAAAGGTAAACCAAAATGCGCGCAGTGCCCATTGAGGGAGAAGTCGGAGAAAAACCCCAATTCTCTGGTGAGCAAGATCTGGTGCTGGCATACTACCTGGTGTCCTGGCTGGAAACAGTATCAGGAGTATCTAGCCCAACAAGAAACGTGAGTATTTCGAAGAAGATTTAAAACTTGCTGCTCTAATGAATCCTCCCTACCAAAGAAAAGCTGCGCATAGCCATTGTGCTATATGTAAACAGGCTTCGTATGTACGCAGTTAGCTTACGGAGTTATTCTTGAGTAATACATACTCGTTCAGGGTTTTAGATCTTCAGCCTTGCAAGCATTAGGGTAAGATCAGGAACATGGCCCATAACCACGTACACCACAGAGGCACCGAAGCGAACCTGCGAACTGCTTTTTTCCTTAACTTAGCATTTACATTGCTTGAGGTCGTTGGCGGGTTAATGACGAACAGTGTTGCCATTCTCTCAGATGCAGTTCATGATCTCGGAGATAGTCTCTCTCTCGGGCTGGCATGGTATTTAGATCGCGTTGCGCAGCGTGATGGAGATCAGCAATTCTCTTATGGCTACAGACGTTTCTCCTTACTCGGAGCTGTTATCAGCACAGTTGTAATGATTGTCGGATCGATTTTCATCCTTGGTGAAGCAATCCCTCGTTTGTGGGCGCCTCAGCAAACCAACGCTCAGGGGATGATCCTTTTCGCAATCTTGGGAGTAGTCGTCAATGGGCTTGCGGCGCTTCGACTGAGAGGGGAGAAATCGCTCAACGCCCGCGCCATCGCCTGGCATCTGATCGAGGATGTCTTGGGTTGGGTTGTCGTGCTTGTTGTAAGTATCGTCCTGCTTTTCACGGACTTCTATATTCTCGACCCGCTTCTCTCAATTCTCATCACGATCTATATCCTCTACAATGTCTTAAAGAATCTGAAACAGACTCTGGCGCTGTTCCTCCAGGCAGTCCCGGAGAATGTAGACGTCACCTCAATCGATGAGCGATTAAACGGGATGGAGCATGTCTGCTCTACTCACCACACCCATGTTTGGTCTCTGGATGGCGAACATCATGTTCTCACGTCACATATCGTTGTGGACGAGGATGTCTCGAAAGAGCAAGTACTCTGCCTCCGAAAAGAAATCCTTGAACTTGTCCGCGAACTCGCCTTCGCCCATTCCACAATCGAGATAGAATTCGGCGATGATGACTGCGGGGTTATGGATAGCGGGATGTGAACAGGAACCCTTACCAAGGTCGAGCACGACACTGGAATGATTGTTTGACAGATTAACTTCCAGGTCTTAGAAAAGAGAATCGCCCGGGTATACCTCTGAAGTTGCGGATAAACGAGGGGAGAGGCGACCCTATGTTAAAACGAACATTATTCATCTCGCTTTCCGTCCTTCTTTTCGCCTGCCAAGTCGCGCCAGCTCCTGAGGGAATATTGAAGGGCCATGTTTCAATCGGCCCCCTTCAGCCGGCTATTCGAGAGGGTGTGCCGGAACCAACGCCGAACCCTGAGATGTATGCCGCCAGGCAGATCGTGATCTTCGATCAGAGGGGCCGCAAGGAAATTGCACGCGCCTCGATTAACGCTGCCGGGGATTATGAAATCGCATTGCCAGCGGGGACTTATGTAGTCGATATCAACCATTCGGGAATCGACTTCGCAAAAGGCTTGCCGGCGCAGGTTGAAATCCGACCTAATGAAGTTACGTATTTAGATATCGCCATTGACACCGGTATCCGCTGAGCTTGCCGAAGCCCATATCGGTACTTCGGACCGGCTCATTAAGCTTGCAGTCATCGAATCATCATCATGAAAGACTCTTATTGAGGGTTAAGCATGGACGCACCTGGAGATAAGCAAGACCTGATCCAAAGGATCCGCAATGAACGTGATGGGTTGGGGTCTCTTTTGGGTAATCTCTCCGAAGACGAGATGCTTATTCCGACCGAGGAGAATGCTTGGTCCGTAAAAGATCACGTTGCCCATATCGTCGTCTGGGAAAAGCGGTTGGTCGAGTGGTTGGATGTCGTAGAAAAAGGTGATGTGCCGCAGCAGCTTCCTCCGGGGATGACATGGGATGATCTAGACCGCTGGAATGAACAAACCTTCGAAGAGAACCGCGAGCGAGAGCTGAAGGAAGTTCTGGCTGACTTCAACCATTTTGCAGAAGAAGTCGTGCAGGCAGTCGAAGCGATCCCTGAAGATTTGCTTATGCGAGCGGATTCTCTCGCCTGGCGTTCGGGTTCACCGCTTTGGGAGATGGTTGCGGCGAATACATTCTGGCACTATCCCGAGCATCGGGAGGCTATCAAGCACTGGCAAGAAGAGAGAAAGTCCGGCGTGTAATGGTTCCGTAGATTCAAGAAATGAGAAGCGGGAGAATCCTGCCCTGTGTATCCGTTTCCTCCAGACTCTGCTAGTTGTATTGCGCTGGCTCTTTGCGTATACAGATCCCGCGCTGCTCGAGAAAGCAGCGATTATCAATTTGATGAATCGCTCTTGAATGATAGAATAATATTGCTTAAGCGAATTGCCATTCGAGGCTTGATATTCGAGACTGACTGGATTTGAAGGGAGAATGCCATGACCGATAGCGTTTATAAAGTTATTGAGCTTGTTGGGACGAGCAACGAATCCTGGGAGAAGGCTGCGGCAGCGGCTGTGGAGAGAGCTAGTGCCTCTTTGCGGGATCTGCGGATCGCGGAAGTTACCGATCTCGATATGCAAATTGAAAATGGAAAAGTCGTCACGTACCGAGCGAAGGTCAAGGTCTCCTTCAAGTTTTCGGACAAAGACTAGCCGCATCGATCTAAGGGATTTTGCGGGAAGTTTGATAGTCCTCCTTCTGCAAAATTGCGCATAGTCAATTATTTGGGCCTATAAACGGCATAGGTTTTCTATTCTCATGCCACAAACCGATAAGTTAATCGGTTAATTATATTTGTTGAGACAGCATCTCAAGCTGAGATTAGCTGCAGCACCTAAACATTAATAAGGAGAAGTAAATGTCGTCGGAGAAAGATCTCGGATTAATGCCACACTGGGAATTGGGCAACATCTACCCGAGCCTAGAATCAAGCGAGTTGGAGGATGCTGTCAAGGATCTGAGCACACGTATCAAGAAGCTCGATCAATTCCTCGATAAGGAACAAATCTCTCGGGAAGGGGAAATCCCGTCATCGATTGAAGGGATTGCGGTGATTGTCTCAGAATATCTTCAAATGACGAATGATATTCTCGCTTTGGCAGGAACGATAGGAGCGTTTTTATACGGATATATTTCAACGGATTCTTTCAATACGCTGGCGAAACGTAAAGAATCAGAATTTGAGAGGATCACTGTTCAAATACACAAGCAGGAAGTCCTCTTTAAAGGTTGGCTTGGGGAAGTGGTCAAACAGGGAGCCGATCTTGGGGGTCTCATTGCCGCCAACCCGGCTGCGCAGGACCACGATTTCTTCCTCCAGGAAACGGTAGAACAAAGCAAATATCTCATGTCGGATGAAGAAGAAGCGCTGGCTTCAGAGCTTTCATTGAGTGGTGGGAGCGCCTGGCAGAAGCTGCAGGGGACGGTAACTTCGCAGATCAGCGTGCCCTTCGAGCGCGAAGGGGTTATCGAGGACATTCCGATTGCCGAGCTGCAGAACATCTGTAGTTATGATCCTGATGAACAAACCCGGCGAAGAGCCTTCGAGGCCGAGATCAAAGCATGGGAAAGCATGCGTGAGTCTCTGGCAGCCTGTATGAATGGGGTAAAAGGTACGGTGCTCACGCTCAACCAACGGCGTGGGAGAGAAGATGCTCTTCATGGTGTGTTGGATCAAAGCAGGATCGATCGTGAGACGTTGCAGGCAATGCTTGGCGTTATGAAGGGATCCTTCCCAACTTTCCGCCGTTACTTTAAAGCGAAAGCGAAACGATTGGGAAAAGATGCGCTTGCATGGTGGGATCTGGATGCTCCAGTAGGGGGATCTGAGCGGCGCTTCACCTTCGAGGAGGCAAGAATTTTTATTGTTGATAACTTCGGCAGCTTCAGCCCGCGGATGGCAGAATTCACGCAGAAGGCTTTTAACCAGCGTTGGATTGATGCTGAACCTCGAAAAGGAAAACGAGGGGGCGCCTTCTGCATGGATGTCCCGCTTGTTGAAGAATCCCGCATCCTGGCCAATTATGACGGCTCATTGGACCAACTTTCTACGCTTGCGCACGAACTCGGCCATGCATTCCACAACGAATGTCAGTGGGGACTAACGGAACTACAGCGCATCACTCCAATGACCCTCGCAGAAACCGCATCGATCTTCAATGAGACGCTTATTAGCGAGTCGGCATTAGCGCAGGCTCAAAGCTCGGAAGAAGAGCTCTCAATCCTGGATACATCCCTCGGCGGGGCTTCGGGGGTAATCGTCGATATCTACTCCCGCTACCTTTTTGAGTCCGAGGTCTTCGAGAAACGCGCAGATGCCGAACTTTCCGCGGACGATTTCTGTGAGATTATGCTCCGCTGTCAGGCGGAAACGTACGCCGATGGGCTTGATGAGCGATATCGACATCCGTACATGTGGGCGTGGAAGCCGCATTACTACAGCCCCTCACTATCGTTCTATAACTTCCCCTATGCATTTGGACAGCTCTTCGGATTGGGTTTATTTGCCCTTTACCAGGAGCGTGGTGAGGATTTCATCCCAGACTATGAGAGTCTCCTGCGTAATACCGGAATGGGGAACGCCGCCGATCTCGCGGCGCGGTTCGACATCGATCTCCGCAGCCCGGCATTCTGGAAGAGTAGCATGGATGTTATCAAGAAGAGGGTGGAACGTTATATTGAGTTGGAATGATGGCTCCTTCTCATTTTTGGGTTCAACGTTCTAAAATACCTGGGATGTTCTTGGAGAAACGTAGATGACAACGATCGCTCGACATGCGGGACGCGCGGAAGATGAACTGAGACCGATCTCGATCACGCCGGGCTATATCGATTACCCGGAGGGATCGGTGCTTCTTGAATTGGGGGACACGCGTGTGCTTTGCAACGTGACGATTGAAAAGGGGGTCCCCAAGTGGATGAAGGCGAGCGCTGCACAGGGAGGGTGGATCACCGCCGAATACGCCATGCTCCCGCGTGCGACGCAACAGCGAACCGCGCGTGAGGTCGGCAAGCCCAGAGCCCGCAGCCAGGAGATCCGGCGTATGATCGGGCGAAGCCTGCGTGCAGGGTTCAACTTGGAGGCGCTTCCTCCCATCACCTGTATTGTCGATTGTGATGTGCTGCAGGCTGATGGCGGTACCCGAACCGCGGCGATTACGGGAGGGTATGTCGCTCTTGTCATAGCGCTAAGCAGTCAGAATGCTGGAGGCGATCCCGTCGGAGATATCTATAAATCACCGATCGCGGCGGTTAGCATCGGGCTGCTGGATGGTATTCCAATTGTAGATCTTGATTATGCTGAGGATTCAGCCGCTGAAGCGGATGTCAATATCGTCATGAATGAACAAGGGGAACTCATCGAAATTCAAGGTACAGCCGAACGAGAACCCATCACGACTGATGCTTTACAGAAGATTCTTCATCTAGCAAACAGCTCGATTGGGCATTTGATCCGAACCCAGAGACTGGCTCTAGAAGAACAGGGAGTGTCTCTCTGACGATAGAAGGGTTAAAGCACCAAGGAGAACCTGGGGAGTAAGCTCGCCCTGGGTTCTTTTTTCTCATCATAAGGACAATCTACCGAGGAGCCTGAGCAATTACCTTCTATGTATGTGCGCGGGGCAATCAGCTTTTAATAAATCGACTGAGATCGGGGAAAATAAGTTTTTCTGTTTCACCTCGCAGGAGCGCCGGCCGGTTGGCAGCCTCGAAGTTTCGGTGCACTTCATGAAGCGCGCGCACTTGCCAAGATGGCGGATCTTGTGAGAAAACAGCCAGACTGACTGTGAAAGCGCCCGGGATGAGGAGTAATGTTTCGCCGCTGTCGGATGTCGTGGCGAAAAGCTTTCCATCAGGGGATTCGTCATCGCTTGTGCTGAACGTTCCCAAAAGCGCCATCGCATCCTCCGCTGATTCAGGCATCTCACCATCAACGAAAATGCGTTCCTTGGATTGAATGTTATACAGACCAACGCTGTAGCAGGCAGCTTCATTCAATTGAAGCAGGAAGCGAGTTTTGCCTTCCTCCAGGACCATCTCCCAGCGGTTGCTGTCAGGATAGGTCTGGCGCATGCGCAGAGCGACTTCTCGCTGCCCCATGTAGTGGCGGTAAATAGCCCGATATTGAGATGCATTAATCCGCCCCTGTTGAAAATCCTGTTCAAGGCGAGCGATTTTACTATCAAGTGTTTCTAACCGACGGCGGAGTTCTGGGTCGTCGATATCTTCTATAGAGGGTTCTTCTGTGATCGCTTGAGCAACACTCTCTTCAATCACGGGGGCCGGACTCTTCGTCTCCTGTGGTGGAGGAGCCGAGTCATCGTGAACCTCCCCGATGAATGGGGAAGATTGAATGCCTCCCATGGCGTCGATTTTGCTCTCTTGTTCCCGCAGGAGTTCTCGAACGGCGCGCAATTGACCAGCGCTGATTAACCCATCACAGAATGCAATAGCTGCCGAGAGCATGCGTTCCTGCGCACGCTCTAGGCGTTCCAATGCGGCCAGATATTCAGTATCTTGTTCCGCTACCGGCTGCGCAATTGTCTCTTCAGGAGGCACTTCAACCTCTTCTTGGCGTGAGCGAGCAGCGGCGGTTACATTTGATGTACTCGCCATATAACAGCATCATAGCACGGTGTAGGTGTAGACGTAGAGAGGAAAGATGTACCAATCGGAAAATCTCATTTTTCCATGAATTTCGACGAGATGGTTCGGAACGGCTCGTCTGCGGTATACTCATCCGGATTAATAGTATGCAACTCTTATGCCATCTGGCTCGAAGGTGTTATCAGGAGAATCTAACAGATATGTGGAGACGGTGTGCCATAGGAGCACTGTTGGTAGCTCTGGCAATATTGGTGGGCGCGTGTAGGGCTGGGACGGGAGTGTCCTCCACACGGTCTAGCGAGGCGGTGATAGCCACAGCGTATGCGGATGCCGAGCAGACGAAGCAGGCGACTTTTCAGACTCCACCACCGACACCCGTCACACCCTCTTCGACGCCACCCCTTGAGAGCCCAACTCCGGCAATGACCGTAACCCCTACGCCCGGCCAGCCCGTGGTAACGGCTGATTACAACGCTTATGTCCGTTTTGGGCCGAATGAGAGTTACGACAGCCTCGATTTCTTTTTGGAGGGACAGCGGGCATTCGTTGAAGGGCGTTATGAGAACGAGACAAATGGGACCTGGTGGTACATCCGACGGATCGATGAGGGCAAGGATGGCTGGGTTTGGAGCGGAGCCGTAACGCTCACGGGCGACGCCTCTGGCATACCCATCCTGGAAGCGCCACCACAATGATCACGATGCCGTAAGTCGGGCAGGGCTTAGAAAACAATCTCCTGGAGGATGGACCTGCGGGAGGTTTACGCTCAAACCTCAAAGCGCAGGCGCAGCCTGCGACCGGAAGCAGAGCTTCCGCACTCCATAAAAAACCAACAACCCCTCACCAGCGTGGGAAGAACCCCCTGAGCACTGCTATATGTCTCCTATAAGACGTTTCCACATATTCTGATTTGCATGGTTGGATTGAGCTGAGAGCTTGATGTTTGATCAGGGGGGTGTGCTCCACATTACGCTCTGAGTGCTTCGCTAGGGGAGTGGTCCCTCGACAAGCTCGGGATGATAAGTCCCCCACAGTCCCTCCAGTGGGGGGACAATAGGGGGGAAGAACATACGAATTGTTCACAACGCCAGCGATGATGTTGGTAGCCGAAAGGTGCTGCAATTTTCCCCCCCGTTCGCCCCCCAAGGGGGGCTGCAGGGGACCATTTCATCGTCCCCCGCGCCCCCTTCCGAATGGCTATCTGTGCTCTTCTAAGAGGGTCGAACTACCACAGCCGTACTCTGTCCAATTTGCTCCGAATTGCGCTTCAATGGGAGAAAGAGATCGAGATAAAGATGTCTCATCCTCCTCGGATTTGGATTGTTTTCTGAGCTGAGAGTTTGATGTTTGATCCGGGGGGTGAAGGTGCAGAAAAGGACCAGGCTATCTGCCACTTTTCTGCGAGGTTAGAAAACTTGGGGGACGAATTTGGTCAGTGCAACCGCAAGCCAGGCTACGATTGACCAATACACGATGTACTCGAAGAATGAGAAGATAAACACTGGACCAGGATTAAGCGCATTGAACACGGGTACTTTTTCGAGGATTCGCAGGCCATAAACCCCAATTACGTGTTCCAAGAGACCCTCGATCCCCCCAAGAAGAATGAATACCAATACAGGGATTGTATTGAACCTATCGGCCAGGAACCACAAGATCAAGCCGAATGCAGCGTATAGGAAGACGTTCATTGGAGCGAGGGAACGAATCCAACCGGGGAAGAAGTGCTGGTAGTAAAGGTCCCAGAATGCTCTGAAGGCAAATACACTCAAAACACCCCAAAAAATTCCAGAGGCGGCAATGATTGCCCGCGGCGATTGTAAGAAATCCACATCTGGGTAAACGAAAAGCAGGGGAAGCAGCAGCAGAATGCCGATGATGGCGAAAACTGCGGTGCTTCCCCAGACATCTTTGTTCGTAACGGGGTTATCCGTTGGATCCATAATTTCTTATTGTTGGATCCTTTCTTTCTAACCCGTAAGCGAGTTACCGGGCTGGCGTTTCCACCTGCCGACAATGAAGGATCGCTATTTAGCGTGAAGATGTTTAGCGGCGATGAAGGAAAGTCCATTCTCCGTCAATGCCCAGGCGGTCTTGTTCAGGGAGTCGAGCTTGTCGCTGAAATTCAAGGCCAGATGGTCCCAATCGCCCGTTTCGATGATTTCCTCTTTGTCGCGGAAGTAATCCAATATATCACTTGGATGTTCTCGATTGACGTCAATTTCGGGATCAGCCCCCTCATGTTTAGCGGATATATTGGCGACATGATCGGCAATCTCGATCAACTCATCGCGCCGGTTGTAAGGCTGGCGGACGATGCTTTTATAGGTCTCAACGATGTGGTGTTCGTATCGAACCACATCCTCAAATCCCAGGTCCTTCCTGAATTGGGCTGTGATCTCCATCGTCTCATTGTTGATGGAGTTGCTCCAATTGAAACCGATCAACGGAGAGGTCCCATCCTCCCGGCTGAAGAGCTTGGCGCCGATAAGGGTCCAGAACGCCGCGTACGGATTGTCGTTCCCCATATAGACCGAGATCTTGAACTCATTGTCAACACCGAGTCGATGGAGAAGGTACCCGAGAAGGACCGTTCCGGGATTTATGTTCAAGACCTGCCGGATGCCGTAGTTGGTGTAATAGTAGAGGAATTCATCCAACCATTTCAAAGCATACTCATTCGGCTGACCCACTCCACCGAAATACCCCGTGATGGTCTCTGGACCGCCTAGATGAACATTAGATCCATCGGTGCCCTTTGTGTCGAGGGTCTCCACATAGCTGGCGCCGACGATCTGCATGGCGGCTGCGAAAGCCGGGAGATCACCATCTTCTTCCTGCTCCTTCATTTGACGCACGCGGATGAACCGGCTGGGCATCAATAGGCCCTCCGCGATCGCCCGTTTCGCAGCTAGAATCACATATGGGAAGTACTGACAGGCGCTGATCTCGAGAGTAACGGCGAAATCATCATTGAATGACATCTTCTCGGCACGCTCGCCGAGAACTTTCTTGCGATATTCGTCGATGCTGATGAAAGCGTCTTTTTCGCGCTGCTCTTGAAGCCAGTCCAGATCTTTCAAGTAATCGGGTTTGATTTTTGCGACCTTCTCGCGCAAGACGGACATTTGCCTTGCGTCTTCGGCTTTTGCATTTATTTCTTCTGGGGTGCCGTATTTCGCAACCACATCTAAGAAATCATTGATGATCTTCATGCCGGGATCGGCAAGTATTTGGTTTATTGATTCCAGGCGCGAAGGGGGTATCTGCAAGAGAGCACGAATATCCTCGGTCATAGAATTAGCTCCTTTTCTAAGCGTACATTCGCTAGATTAGCCCTTGATAAGTTTCATCAACTCGTCATACTCTTCGTCGGAGATCTCAAACCAATTTTCCGGCTGGGGGAAGGTTTTACTTTGCACTTCGTCAACATACTCTTTCAAGCCATCGGTGATGGTTTTCCCGACATCAGCGTAAACCTTCGCCATCCGCGGCTTGAATTTTGGGTAGAGACCGAACATATCATGGTAAATAAGCAACTGCCCATGAGCATCGGGACCTGAGCCCAGGCTGATATTGAAGCATGTCTCCATGCTCTCTGTGATCAATGTGCTGAGACGATCCGGGATCATCTCAAATAGGATGGCAAAGACGCCCGTTTCCTCAAGTGCTTTGGCGTCGTCCATGATCTTCTTCGCCTGTACGGCGCCTTTCCCCTGGACACGGAAACCGCCTAAAGCACTCACGCTCTGTGGAGTCAATCCCAGGTGTCCCATCACCGGGATCCCTGCAGCCAGTATGCCCTTTATCTGTGGGACGATCTCTGCTCCCCCCTCAAGTTTAATGGCATCACAAAAGGCTTCCGCCATGAACCTACCAGCGCTGCGTATGGCTGTTTCCACACTTGGTTGGTAGCTCATATAGGGCATATCGCCGATCAACCAGGCATTAGGTGAACCGCGCCGGACTGCCTGCGTATGCCGAATCATGTCGTTCATGGTCACCGGCAGGGTTGAATCATAGCCCAGCATCGTCATGCCCAGGCTATCCCCAACTAGAATCATGTCGACTTCTGCCTGCTCCTGGAAGTGGGCGGTCGGGTAGTCGTAGCACGTCAGCATTGTGATTGGCACGCCTTCCTCAACCTTTTTAAACAATGTTCGCAGCGTGACCTTTTTACGATCACTCATTCTCGACCTCCTAAATGAAAATATTTTATATTTTGGTAATTAATTGGAGTCTAGAGCAATCGTTGATCGGTATCAAGTTACGTCCTTCCCTGAAGTGGGTGCGTTTTCCCACCTGAATCTAAGAGACTGAATGCTCTGAAGACGATAAAAACCGTTGTTACGTGATCAGCGTCCCCCTCGGTGAACCGAGGAGTACCTCTCGTAAATGGCCGGGAACCTCGCCCGAAAAGATGCGAACTTCAACCCCCGGCAATTGTTTTGCGAATGCCAGCGCATATTTAACTTTCATTTTCATGCCGCCGGTAACATCCAGTGGCTCATCATCTGCGAAAACGAGATCGGCAAATTCGGCCTGGGAGATTGAGGGTAGGATCTCCCCGGAATGATCGTATACACCTGGAGTAAGGCCTGAAAGCAAGATGCGGCTGGGTTTTATCGTCTCGGTTAAATAGGCGAAGATGGCTTCAGTCGAAGCGATCGTTGCTCCTCTGGTTTCATCGAACACTACGTCGCCATGGGTCACGGGGATCAAACCTTTTGACAACGCTAGTTGAATAGGTTGGATTGCGAGGCTTATCAACTCACCGTCCTGTGCGAGAGCAGAAGCAGAAGGAGGGAAAGAGATGACCGGCAAACCAGCCGCAAGTAGTGAGTCCATTACGAACCGGTGCAGCTTATTAGCCGCTTTCCAGACCGCGGCGACCCCTATCCAATCCTCAATTGTCGATGCGCCTAAATGGGTGCTGAATTTCGCGGCAGCATGGTGGCCAAAAGAACCCGAACCGTGCCCGAGAAGGATCGTTAATTCTGGGTTCTCCCTGCGCACATCCTGGATCTCAGTAGCCAACCTATCGATCACTTCCAGGCGAGCTGTTTCGGTCTGTGATTTCTCTGTGATTAGGGAGCCGCCAAGCTTGAGGAAAATCATTCGCCCACCTCTGTTATGAAAACCTGTTTTGCTCCGGCTTTTCGAAGCGCGGTTTCAATGATTTGCGCGGTGTCCGGCTCAACAAGTGCGAGCATAATACCGCCCATTCCTGCACCCGAAAGTTTGGCGCCTAAAGCGCCGGCTCTGCGAGCTGCTGTGACAAGATGTTGAAGTTCAAATGAACTTAGACCCATATCTTCCAGCAGCGTCTGGTTTTGATCCATCAGAGCGCCCAAAGACTCGATAGAGCCCGTTTCTAGCATAGTCCGGGCTTTTATTACGATTTCACCAATCTCTTCGAACCATCCCCCGTATGTCCCTGGGTCTTTTTCCCAGCGTTCACGCAGCAGGCTCACCGGTATGGTGGTTCTCATCGCCACGCCTGTGTCCCCAATAATTAGATTGAGCGGCGTGGAAATAGGAATGAGCTCTGGTTTATGTTCGCGAACGAAGTAGACCGGTTTTTCGTAGGCGACTACGGTGTTGTCGATCCCGGATGGTGTGCCGTGATGGATGCACTCGACTGTGTATGTGATCTTGGAGACCGTTTCAACTTCGAGTGGTTTCGCCAGGTGGGCGCTCAAAGCGCGGATGATGGCAACCGAGACGGCCGCACTTGATCCGAGCCCCGAGGCGATGGGGAGCTGGGAGCGGATAGTCAAATGGATATCTACCGGCGCTTCCACGCTGAGTTCTTCAAGTGTGAGTCTCACCGCGGATGCCAAAGGATTTTCCCCATCCGCTTCGTGGAGCCAATAGGACTGGCTGATGTCGGGTGCGTCGATGAGCACGCCAGTTGTTCCTGGATCGAGGTTTTCAACTTGAACCGTCACGCGGATATGGTTAAGAGGGACAGCTATAGCGGGCTGACCGTAAACGACCGCATGTTCACCGAAGAGTATAGCTTTGCCAGAAGCGCTGGCTAGGGTCATATCGAGATATATAAGATGGCGACGGCGGTTAAGCCCCAGAGTGCAACCGTGGCCATGAGCGGTTTATCGGATAAAAGGAGTTCTTCCGGTGCGCCGCCTTCGGCTTTAACGTGGATAAGAAATAGATAGCGGAAGATCCCATAGATTACAAAGGGGATCGTCA
>RCNF010001146.1_pt1 | contig 13875 bp, 12 predicted proteins | sample 2041311 | NCBI WGS metagenome assembly RCNF01 (sample SAMN09708228, study PRJNA481090) | Marine sediment metagenome, whole genome shotgun sequencing project. | biome: marine sediment; feature: ocean; material: sediment; isolation source: Sewage treatment plant 2 marine sediment (STP2) ... | reverse complement strand
AAAAATTGTTGTTTATCGCGCAGTGATTTGATGTGAATATCTAAAGAACCGAATTCAAAGGTTTGATAGCGAATACGAACTGGTTTCATACGATAACTCTCAAGGTTACTGGATTGTGACGTTATATTGCTTCATCGAAGAAAGTATCCGAATCAGGTCTGGTATTGGGTAGCACTGTTTCTGTCATTCTATCAAGCCCACCCGATATAAGCTGTTTTATAACCTGATGGTAAGTAAGCTCGTTTGCGATCATACAAGCTTGCGGAAAATAGCTGAACCCCTCTGTCATTCCGGGAACCAGATTAGCTTCCATAAAAAAGCATTCTCCGTGATTGTCAGTTTTAATATCAATCCGTCCATAATCCCTCACCCCCAAAGCATAAAATGCATCGCTCGCTAAAGTTGATACACGGCTTTTCATTTCTTCATCAACAATTTCATTGAGTATTTCAGAATCATTTTTCTTAGCTTGAGCACCTAGAATTCTTATCCCTTGGGTAGATATTGGTGGTATTACTTCAACCGCAGATATGATTAATTCTTTATTGGGTACTTTGATGATGGCAACCGTAAACTCGCGACCCTCCAGATATTCTTCTACAAGAACGGGCTGATTGAATGTGTTGTATAAAGAGGCGACTTTGCTCTGGTATTGAGCGAAATTAGTCACATAAGATAAATCATCAATACCGTTTCCATTGGCTGCATCCAAAGGTTTTATAAACAGCGGGAATGAGAGAGGTAATGAGTCTTGATCGTTAAACTGCTCAGGAACTGCGATGAAATACCTGGCCATCTTAATACCTTTGTTAGTTAAGTGCGTTTTTGCCAGTACTTTATTTGAATCGAACTTCAGTACTTCTCTTAATGAGCCCGTAAAATTAATTTTGAACTGGGCAAAATAATCCGATAGCCAGATATCTTCTTCATAAGCGATAGGAACATACTTAACCGCTAGAATGACCAAATCAGGCATTCTTTTAACGACTTCAGCTAAATCTCCCTTATTTTTACACACGCTGACTCTGGCATCATGTCCCATCTCCTTAATGTTACGTAAAACGTCATTACAAGCGATGAATGAACCAAAACCACTTTCTTTTAGGGTTTCATTGGGGGGTAGTAATTATTTCTATATTCATTGGTAAGCTCTGGAGTGATTTATAACGTTATTTACTTCATTGTTATTGCGCTAGTTTTTGCACAAAAAGGCAAAAAACCTGTCGTTTAAATCCAGCTGCTTATCTGCAAGAAAAGAAAAGGTGTAAAGTTGATCAATCAACAAATCGAGATTAATTAAGAGATGCGGGTGTTTATCTTGGTGATCTTTATCAACCAATACGGGTAAATGAAAATCAATGACGGTAGATATTGTTCAATGTCTGGGGAGGGGTTTAGATGAATTCAAAGACATTTCACTTAAGCCATTACCTTACCATGGATAGCAGCTAAAAACTGTTTTGTGAAAGAGACTAGAAAGCGCGCTCAAATCTCTCTTCAATTAAAAAGAAAGAATTGAGAACCCCGAGCTGAGCTAACTTTAGCCAAGTATCAGCCAAACTTTCTAGCCAAAGAGGGCATCAGCCCGTTTTTGCATTTCTTCGAATGACACGTCTTCCTTGTGAGTCATGATCGTCCATTGATGCCCATAAGGGTCGGTTAAACTTCCACTACGGTCACCATAGAATTGATCTTCAACACCCTTGTTACTAGTATCCTTTGCGCCTGCTGCTAGTGCCTGAGCAAATACCGTATCGACATCTTCAACGTATAAACACAAATTCACAGGCGACCCATTAAGTTTTTGTGGGCTGAGATTCCCCCAATCTTCAGATTCTTCCGCCATCATGATTTTAGAATCACCAATCTGAAGTTCGGCATGGGCGATACTGCCATCGGGCATTGAGAGTCGCCCACTTTCTACAGCACCAAAGGCTTTTTTATAGAATTCAATCGCCTCTACTGTGTTTCTAGTGGTGATGTATGGTGTGAGCATATGATATCCATCGGGTATGGGCTTTACTGACATGGCTGCCTCCTTTGTGCATTAGATATTTTTACTACGCTAAGATAAGTATAGGAAATCTACAGAAGTTTATAAATGTCACCCCCCTACTTTTACGTGGTTTTTCACTCAATAAATTGAAAACCACGCCCTTCGGGCCGTCGTCACTGCGTTCGGCTTGGGGCTTTTTTTCTGTGATTTTTTCCTGCACCCCTTTTCCTGCACTAATGTGTAGATGCATCTGTTAAACAAGTAACAGCGTATTGATCTTGTAACATTAAGTCAGAAAAACAGAGATAACTATGAAAGATATTTGCCACAATCGACGAAACGTTTTAAAAGCTGGTGCTGCCAGTGCTACTGCAATGCTATTACCAGCAACTTCATTCGCGGCTAAGCACAACTATGGCATCGTGGGGAGAGTTGCTCCTGAGCTAGAGATTTCTGATTGGATTGATGGTGATGGAAAATCGACCTCTTTCAAATTGGCTGAGCATCGGGGCAAGTTTGTATTTATGGAGTTTTGGCAATCGTGGTGTCCTGGCTGTCATGCGCATGGTTTTCCGACTTTGAAGAAAATAACGGATGCTTTTAAAGATAATAAGCATTTTACTGCGATTGCGATTCAAACTACATTTGAAGGACATACAGTTAACACTTCAGACAAAATGCGAGAGATACAAAAGCGCTATGATCTTGATATTATTTTCGGACATGACGCAGGTGATCCGAAATCACATGGACATCCAAAAACCATGGTGGATTACCGTTCGGGCGGCACGCCTTGGGCAGTATTGATTTCGCCAGAGGGAAAAGTATTATTCAATGATTTTCAAATAAACGCAGATGGTGCGATTCAATTACTCGGGGAAGAAATTAAAAAGATGGGGTAGCTTTTTTATCTATTCATTTCATCTTTTAATCTTTGAGTTCTAGCTTTAAGGTCGTTAAAAGCGTATCTGCATCTTTAGCACTCAACGATCTAAATGGGATAGGTACTTCTCCATTTAGTGTGATGAGTTTATGACCCAGGCCCATAAATTTCTTGATGCCGTATATGGAGTCTAGTGGTAGTTCCTTTTTTCCTCTGCGAACATCATTGACCACTAATTTATTTTCTATAATTTCAAACAAAGGCACTTTTAGCTGCTTTTTTTGTACATACAACACGTAGCCCACCACGATATATAACAAGAAGTTTGAAGTGATTGCTTCGCTAAAACTTTTACCATTGAACATGGGCAGGCCGATGCTAAGTAAAAGAGACATAGGAATAACAACGGCCATTAAACGGTAGTAGTTTGGGTTTGTGTAAAGTTTCATATTTGGCGTTTACCTGTTTCGTGTTGCTAGTGCTATAAGAGCTTTTCAATCATTAATTGTAACGAACAGGTTTCTCTGAATTCATTTACTTCTAATCGGTAGAGTAAGTGCACTTCTGCACCCTCTGCTGGCCACCTATTTACATCAATATTAAAAGCGATGGCATTAACAGTGCGCCCTTGACTAAAAACACCATCCGCATCAATACCTGTCGGTCTCAATATCATTTTGAGATGCTTTTCTTTTAGTATGCGCTTATTCACGATAGTGAATTTATTATCAAACGCTGGGGCTGGAAAGTGCTGTCCCCAAGGTATGGCAAAGCGTAATTGGTCGGCATGTTTTAGCTGAAAATCATCGGCTTGTAATTCGCCATCACTGTAATTGATTTCTTCGAATGTTTCGTCATCCGCTTGGCGAGCAACTACTTCACACATTGCCGCTTTAAATTCATCTAGCTTGGATTCATCAAGTGTTAGTCCTGCTGCCATGGCATGGCCGCCAAACTTGTCTAATAAGCCAACATTGCCAGAGGCTACCTCATCGAATGTATCTCGAATATGAATTGTGGGAATCGATCTTGCTGATCCTTTGATATCCGTATTATCTGGATCATGTTCATCAGCAGGTGCAAAAATCACGGTAGGTCGATGGTATTTTTCTCTGATTCTTGCCGCCAGTATTCCAATCACGCCTTGGTGCCATGAAGGATTATAAAGACAGATAACGGGCGGAATATTGCCTTTTAACTCATCCAGATTTAATTCATCTAATGCAGCTAATGCTTCTGCTTTCATACCTTCTTCTATCGCACGCCGCTCAACGTTTAAATCATCAAGAGCAGAAGCTATTTCCATTGCTTGATTGGCATCTTCTGTAAGTAAACATTCGATACCTAATGACATATCATCGAGACGACCTGCTGCATTTAACCTAGGGCCGCAGGCAAAGCCTAAATCTGCACTTACAGCACTTCGAATATTACGTTTTGCAATTCGAAATAGTGCCTGAATTCCTTCACAAGCAACACCACCGCGCATGCGACGTAAGCCTTGTTCTACTAAGATTCGATTGTTTTGATCTAAGGGGACAACATCGGCCACCGTGCCCAGTGCAACCAAATCGAGTAGACTAATTAAATCGGGCTTTAAATGATTACTTTCTTCAAAGTACCCTTGATCTGACAGTGATTTTTTAAGCGCCAGCATCATGTAAAAAATAACACCCACACCCGCAAGACTCTTGGATGGGAATTCATCACCTTTTTGATTCGGGTTAATAATCGCGTTGGCATCTGGAGTTTTTTTACCTGGCAAATGATGGTCTGTGATTATTACTTTATTGCCGTATTTTTGGGCTTCTGCAACACCTTCAATACTGGAGATACCGTTATCTACAGTGATTATAATATCTGGTGAAAAACGTTGGGCATCTTTGACAATTTCAGGCGTTAAGCCATAACCGTATTCAAAACGGTTTGGTACTAAATAATCTACCTGACCTTGATAACCTAGAATTTTAAACGCTTTTACGGCCAGCGCTGTTGCTGTCGCTCCGTCCGCATCAAAGTCACCTACTATCAGGATATTCTGCTTCTCTTTAAACGCTTCTAGAAGTATCGATATAGCAGAATCTATTCCTAAAAGTGAAGAGATTGGATGTAGTTGTTTGAGCTCTACGCTCAGCTCACTTTCAGAATTTATACCGCGTTTAGCTAGCACTCGTGAAAGTAGGTCAGCCTGTTTATCTGCTCTGGCAATATTCCCACTGTGTTCCCGCTGCACTAATCTCATGTTTATTTTTACTCTGACACAATTCGTTGATTATTAATCGCCGCTGCGATATCAAAGAGTTGCTGCGGTTTCTTCCAGAATTTCCATGCTGGGTTTCTAAGTGGGCGTATAAGACTACCATCTGCGCCATCAATAATGAGATCTATTTGATTATTCTTCCATGCCTGCATGAGGGGTTTTATATATTCCTCGTCAATGCGAGTTAACTCTAGCTGATAAGCATCAAAATTCTCTTCAATAACTGCCTGTTGGATTTGATCTAATAAAACGTAACTTTTCCCTGCTTTGTGCTGTAGCTGGGTTAGTAGTTCCTCTCCATTTTCAGGTAACTTTTGCCACTCGCATGCAGCAGCTTTAGCAAACATCTTACCTTGTATCTCGGTATTTAATTGATCGTTATTTGTGAATATCATTTTAAAGCCAGACTTATCCTTTTTGGGTTTTCCTCCACCCCAAAACCATAAGCTATTTACCGTTTCTAGACCTGCTATTTCTCTATTTCTATTTACTTCAGAACTGTGCAATAACATTTGTACTTCGTTTTGAATCTGCTTCCAGTTTTTTGCATCACGAGTTGTATCATTAGTTTTATCACTAGAAGGAAGCCTACCTACAATATTTTTCTTTATTACAGCTTCTAATGGTGTTGTTTGAATAGCCTCTTCTTCGGGGTAAGTTACATACCAATGCTGATTACTACCATAGACAAACTTTAATTCATCTTGCTGAAAGTGATCATTGAGTAACTCTAATATTTCTTTGGCTTCACTTTCACTGAGATCTGTAATTGTATCGGTCAGTGTTATATCATTCATGCCAACTTCAAAATGCACAGGATCAGCGCAAAGTATTCCACTTTTACTTTTACTTTCGCCTTCTCTTTCACTTAAGTAAACGTTTATATCAGTTTCTTGGTGAGCTTGGACTCGATAGTGCGCTACAGGAAGTTCAGCCCCATTGAGTCCCAGCATGCTGAAAAAACAAGCAGTAAGACCATGAACCTTTTGTGCTCCTGCAAACTCTAATGAAGTGAAAAGTGTAGACAGGTTGTCACATTTAACTTGTAACTTGAAATTATTATTCCACTGTTCTAATGGTGCAAAGAGACTAGGAATAGATAGATGAATTTCTGGTTTATTAGGCATATACTCCATGAATAATGGTCGGGGCGGCCAGATTCGAACTGACGACCACCACACCCCCAGTGTGGTGCGCTACCAGACTGCGCTACGCCCCGTATGAATATTATTATTGTTCTTAGAAATACTAATTTAGCCGAGAAGAATACCTGAAGTTTGTTTAAAACAAAAGGTAAATGACTTGAGCGACAGCTTATGTTTGTAAAGTAAAAGTTAAGTGAAAAACTACAGATAAACACAACAACCATATGAAAACTTTGTTAAAGCTTGAAAATATACTCCCTATCACCATTTATAAACCTTTAATGGTGTTATTAGACGTGTATTTGACAGATATTGATATTATTTGTATCACTGATAATAAAAATTAGGTGAGAAAGATGATTTACTCAATAGATGTAGAAGACTGGAGTCAGTCTGTATTGGATAATAATAATCCAGTGTCTGATCGTGTCTTGAATAGTACATCTCGTGTCTTGGATTTACTTGATCAATATGAACAGAAAGGTACCTTTTTCATTTTGGGAAATGTTGCAGAAAAGCACCCTTCACTTATTAAAAGAATTTCCGAATCTGGTCATGAAATTGCATCACACGGATATCATCATCATTCGATATTTAATCTTTCACCTAAACAAGTCAAAGAAGATGTACGTAGCTCTGTAAAGCTATTAGAAGATATATCGGGCAAGAAAGTGATTGGTTTTCGTGCTCCTGATTTCTCTATTCGCGAATACCTTTTTGAGTGGTATTGTGAAGCACTTGCAGAAAATGGTCTAAAATATGACTCTTCGTTATTCCCAATGAAGGTTATTAAATACGGCATTGAGAAAGAGTACTCTTTAACGATATTTAATAAGTACCACCTCAATGAGCATTACTTAAGTTACATGAAAATAGGAAATGCCAAGCTACCGTTTTTCGGAGGTGGATATTTCAGAATTACACCTTATTTCCTAACTAAGCATTTAAGTAAAAAATTGAATCAAGATCGTGCCGTGTTTTATATGCATCCTTATGAGATTGATACAGAAGAGCTTGCTGCAATAAAAAGCCAGGGTAAACAAATTCCATTGAAGTGGAGACTCTCTCAATTTATTGGCAGAAACTCTGTAGAAAACAAATTACACAAGCTTTTCACGGATTTTGAATTCACCTCTTTTGAACAAGGATATTACAGTGAAACATCGTCTTCTATCCCACAGAATACGAAGAGCTATTTAGATGATATTGAACATGAACACTCGGGATTAAATCCAGATAATATTATTGCTAAAACGTCCTTTTCTTAAACCTTTAGTGAAAAGGTTAAAATTTTAAGACATAAAAAAACACCCTCTTGGGTGTTTTTTTATGTCTGCTAAACTAGCTTTAATAAACTACAATCTTAAGCTTCAAATTAATTATTAGCATCAACCATCTTTTGATACTCAGCTTTATACTGATCCGCCATCGCTGTTAAAGAAAAATGTTCTTCGGTGTGCTCTTTAGAATTAACACCCATTTCTTCTCTCTTTTCTCTTGAATCAATCAATTCTTCAAGTTGAACCATTAAGACATCTTCATCCTTACCTACATAACCCGTTATTCCATGTTGAACCACTTCATCATTACCCGGAATCTTAGTGACTACGGCAGGTATTCCCGAAGCTTGTGCTTCCAAAAGTGCGAGAGATAAACCTTCATACGCTGAAGTTTGAAAGTAGATATCCAATGAAGGGATTAGCTTTAACGCTTCACTTCTATCCAGCATTCCGGTTACTTCAACACCCGCTTTATTCAGCATTTCGACATCATCGTCTTCACCACCACCAATCCAGACAAACTCAACATCATCCCTTTTCTTATTTACCTTTGCTGCGATATCGGCAAAAACCCATGGGGCTTTCTGTAGAGAAATACGGCCGACAACCCCAATCTTTACTTTCTCATTTTTTACAGAATAGTCTTTTGGGGTCAATTGAACAGTATCAATACCGTTGCTAATTCGAATCAATCGTTTGCCACTACCATTGGTAATGTCTTTACGAATGATTTCATACTCTTCCTTACCACAAGCAACAATAGTTCCACCCAACCAATAACCAATATGCTCAAAGTACTTATAGAGTCTTCGCTTTATAGGCTCTTGAATTAAAGGGTAGTGAATCGCGTGAGAGGTATAAAGCAAACGATTATTTTTTCTCAACAAGAATCCGGTTACTCTAGCCAAAAAACCGCCTTTAGAAGAATGTGAGTGAATGATATCTGGATTGATACGTTTAATATTTTTCGTTAAACCAATCAACGCTTTTATATCCATTACTGGATCTATTGATCGACTCATTTGCACATGAATTAAATCCACACGAGGGTCGAACATTTCTCTCCAATTCGGTGGTGTGTTCTCTCGAATAGAGTGCAAAACCGATACCTTATAACCGTCTTCAACCAAACGGTTTGCCATATCAACTACCCAGATAAAAACACCATGTTCCATGGGTTCAATTACATGTGCGATGTGCATAATTGTCTCTCTTATATTATTTTTAGTTATTGCGTAACTTTTAATTTCTAACTGTTAATTTATTTCTGCTACTGAATCGACTTTCAGAATCTTAGATTGAATATATTTAGCCACATTAAAGAAAGTAAATCGATATTTATGTAAAGACCATCTTAACCGGTACATCGGCTCAGTTTTCGCTGCATACTGTTCTTTTTTATAGGAATCATCTTCATCAGAAAACATAAAATCAAATATTTGTTGGTTTTTATTGTTGCGCCTATCTCATTACACACCAAGATAAATAGTAGTGAATAACGATTAGCATTTTCAGAATAAAATCCACTTTGATAATAATGAATCACACCCTTATCTGCAAAACAGTAATAGGAAGCTAATGGCTTATTATCTAAATACAGTGTTTTAATAAATGCTTTTTCCTTTGGTACAAAACGTCGCAGTGCTTCTAGATGAAACTCCCTGAATCGTTCAGAATCGAAAATATTTAGATTGGTTCGCTCATTCCAACGAGAGCTATGCATATCAGATAGTAGTTCGAATGATTTATCTATTGATTCTACTGTATCCGTGGTTTTAGTCGTAACGACACCATCTCTATCCATGATACGACTCTTCTTGGCAAACATCTTACTCCAACGTTTACCCATTTTAGACTGGTATTGCTCGAAATCTGTCATTCCAGAAACAGTGAACCTAACACTATTAAGCTACTTCATCTTTTATAATTTTACTGCTTGGAGAAGAAAAACATTTGGCAATTAACGAGTCTTTTAAGAAAAACTCGAAGTCTGCAAAACTCCATTTATTAGAGGTATTTTCAAGGCAATCAGAAATTTGGGCGACCATTTCATCTTCATAACCAACAGCAACGATAAAATCGTTAAACTGGGTAACGATGATGTCTTTCTTTTCTTCACCAGACCCAAGAAAACACAATGTTTTACCCTGAATCCAATATTTAGGAAATGTAGATACAATATGAAAAGGAGCAATTCCAACTAGTTGATCTTTTGCGTATAAACAGATGATGAATAACTCTGTTTTGAACTGTGCTTTAAATACTTCCCACCATGTATACATCCAGTCCCAACTAGAAAAAATAGTTGCCTGATCACATTGTTTGTACAAACTATCCCAATCTCCTTGGATATCAGTAAAACCAGAATCCGTATCGATTACACGTATTTGAAAACTCACAGGCACCCCCCCTACTTTTAAGGGGTTTTCCATAGATGTTTTTGTATTAAATTGTTGATTCACTTGTATTATTTTAGTTATTTAACAGGTAAAGCGCCAACACTTAATTAGTATTAAGCTACGTGAAATTATTGACAAGCACTAATTGTACAATTATTAACCATGTTTAGAACTGGTTTCATGACAAAAGGAAGCACCTGATAGGATGAATAGCTTCTTCATATCAACACTAAAACCACAGGGAGCAATTACTTTAATATCTTTAGACTCAAGCTGTCTAATAACACTGCTTAAACCTATTTCTCTTTGCTCGTTCCCGTGAATCTGTCTTGCCCAAGGTAGCGATATTGAAACCATTTCTGGATGGGTTCTCTTTAGTAAATTCACAGACTCGCCAGATACAGCAAAACCTTCCAATGCTATCTGACAATTATAAGCACGAACCTTATTTACAAATACTATTGTTGATTTAACTTGTCTCTCATTGACTTGCGATGGAACCAAGAAAGTAATATGGGAAGACTTGACGCCTACTCTTCGCAATCCAGGTATTAACCAGCTTAGGAATTCTTTATCTGCGACTGAAACTCCATTAAGTCTTACAATTAAGTTAGGCTCTACTTTCCTTTTCTTTAGTAGAATTTGAAAAAGGCGGGTAAGTTTTACTTTATCCCAAAAGATCGAACACGCTTCTTGAGAACGAGCCCCAGAAAGGTCTTGTAAAATATCATCAACACCATTTTTCTGAGCAATAGGGACTTTTAAAGACAATAAGTAATGTGAATCGAACTTATCGAACTTCAATTCGTTTTTCTTTAAGCGCGTAAGACTACTCGTCGTAATTACAGCCTCTTTCCGATGAATAATTCCTTTTAGTAAACTCGCAGGGGTATAAACCTTTTTCTGTTTTGTATTCATTTTTTCGGAATTCCCTTCATTATCTTTTAATAAAATCTCAAAAGGGTTTGCTGGTACCTTTTTTCCTTTTTTATTTTTAGCTGGCTCGCTCTCAGTTTCTTGAAAACCCTCTAAGTTTGCTTCATTAGAGTCCTCTTGAACATCACCTATTGATCGCACCCAAAACTGAAAGCACTTTTTACTTTTGTAAACCGTTGGGATTAAATAAGTATTTGCTCTAAATGTCGCTCCATTTTTCTTCTTCATCGTTAGAATTAATGAATGATTTAAATCGGCTTTCTTTAACTGATTATTTTGAAATCCATCAAATAAATGATGCTCATCTTCCAGAATAAAACCTCTAACTGGAGCTGATCTTAACGCTTGAATAGAATCAAAATGAAAAAGGTTTAGGTAAGTCCTATTGGCGTAAAGGTGCAAATCTCTAGTTATAAAAGCAACGGCTTCTCTACTGGAGTCAACCAACCACTGACAGCGCTTTTCAGAAATTCCAAGTAGTGTTTTACACTTTCTGAAATCTGACTTTATTAAAGCTGCTTGGATCAAAAACTGAAGCTGTAAGAAGGTTTCTTTCTTATTTTTATCAAAGTGTAGTTTTGATATCTGGGTATTGTTATATGGAGTCTTTAAAGAAAGCGATTGGGTTTTCTTAGTTAAAATAACAATGATGCTATCAGAGGAGTATTGCCATACCAAGTCTGACAAACTCTCTAAAGAGAAAGGCACATCATCGGAAATAAACACTAAACTGGCCCCTCTCGTTTTTTTGAGAGTATTGATGATAGCTTTCTTCGAGTTTTCGATTTGTTTAAATCTAAAATGGGCTTCCTGCCCCCTTAGGGCACCCACTAACTCAGAATATAATGGTTTATTCTGGCCAATCAGCATGCATTGTAAATCACCTTTCATCATAAGATGAACAATACGTTAGCCCTAGTTTATATACAGAGTTAACCGACTATAGTGAAAAGATTGGGGATAGATGGGAGCTCTATAAAGTCTAAAGCTCTATCTTGAGTTCTGTAAAACAGATTTACTTAGCCGATAATGGGTAACTTGTATTTATCGATAGTATTTTATTATTTTCTTTATTATTTTCGAGGCCTTCTTTAGCAGAATATTGACCTAAGGAATTTTCCCAAGGGGTATAACCACTTACTATTTTAGTTAAAGACCTCTTAATTTCAACGAGATTATCGTTGCTTAACACGTTATGAAGATTTTCAAGCAGTACTTCTAACTGTGATTTACCAAGATATTCTTCATCAGCCTGCATAATTCGACTATGTTTTGTTCCGCTGACGTTATCCCCAATTAAAAGTTCTTCATACAACTTTTCACCAGGGCGTAATCCAGAGTATTTCACCTCGATATCACCTTTTGGATTATATTGATCTTTTACCTGCAGGCCCGCTAAGCTAATCATTTTAGTCGCAAGGTCGGTAATCTTTACCGATTCACCCATATCTAAAACAAAAACATCTCCTCCTTCTGCCATCGCACCCGCTTGAATTACGAGCTGTACAGCTTCTGGAATAGACATGAAATATCGAGTAATTTCCTTATGAGTTACCGTTATTGGTCCACCATCAGCTATTTGTTGCCTAAATTTAGGCACTACTGAACCTGATGAACCCAATACATTACCAAATCTCACCATAGAAAAGGTAGTTTCACAGTTTTTACTATTCGCTAATGATTGTAATACCATCTCTGCTATGCGCTTAGTGCAACCCATTATATTAGTAGGCCTTACAGCTTTATCGGTAGAGATTAAAATGAATGTTTCTACTTTTGATGCTAGCGACTTCTCTGCCAATACTTTGGTACCAAACACATTGTTTTTAATGCCTGAGACAGAGTTTTCCTCAACCAAAGGGACGTGTTTATAGGCGGCTGCGTGATAAACAGTCTGGATTTTATTTCTTTCAAAAAGCTTATCAAGGAGTGTGACATCTCCACTCGATCCCAAGACTCTTTCAATCTCAACATCAAAATGTAAAAAAGCTAAAAGCTCACCAAGTTCCTGTTCTATTTTATAAAGCGCATACTCACTTAACTCGAGTAAAATTAACTTCTTAGGTTTTAAGTTAATGGCCTGTCGACAAAGTTCAGAACCAATCGAGCCTCCCGCACCAGAGATTAATACTACTTTCTCACTAATGTTTGCAGGTAATAATTTACTATCAGGGCTGACAGGCTCTCTACCCAATAAATCATCGATATCGATATCTTTGATATCCGAAACTCTAAAATTACCATTCGTAAAATCAGCGATAGCTGGAATTATTCTTACCTTTACAGGGAATGGTTCTAACCTTTCAATTATAAATTGTCTCTCTGCACGATCACTTGATGGCATCGCTATAATGACTTCAGTATTCTCTTTTGCATTCATCAAGGTAGCTGCTGTTTCATCATAACTCTGTACGTCAAAACCAAGCATATTCCATCCTCTAAGCGAGGCGTTATCATCGATAAACCCTTCTACGATATATGACGGATCTCCGTCTAACAATGATGCTAATTGAGTACCTGCTACTCCAGCGCCATAAATGTAAATTCGCTTACTAGATGTTTGATTATCGTTATTATTTCCATACAGCCATTGTTGAATCTGTAAACGGCTACCCGCAATAAAAGTAAATGTACTTAACCAATAAAGAATAACGCCCGACTTAGTTAAATCAGCTAAGCCCGTTACTTTTACAGTAACTGCCCAAATAATCGTTGTTATTAATGTTGATAGTAAAATTGCAGAGATTGTCTGATTTCGAAAGTAACGTAAAACAGCTCGGTACAAACCAAAATAGATAAATACAGGAAATGATATAGCCAATGCTAAAAGGAAAATCGACCACTCATTACCTTGTGGCATCATGAGCTCATTCTTTCCTAAGGATAAAGAGGCCCATAGTAGTAAAGGCAAAAACAATGCATCGAGAAAAAGTATAAACAAGCGCTTTTGCAGTCGTGTTCGTTTAAGGAAAAATT
>RCNF010001145.1_pt1 | contig 13877 bp, 11 predicted proteins | sample 2041311 | NCBI WGS metagenome assembly RCNF01 (sample SAMN09708228, study PRJNA481090) | Marine sediment metagenome, whole genome shotgun sequencing project. | biome: marine sediment; feature: ocean; material: sediment; isolation source: Sewage treatment plant 2 marine sediment (STP2) ... | reverse complement strand
ATTCTCGAGGTGGCGCCGCGATGACCAAGCAATCGATTCAGAGAACTACCTTCGTGATTCCTTGGTGTTCTTGGCGTCTTGGTGGTGAATTTCGACGGGAATTGAATTCCCCGCGTCCTAAACCGAGTCCGTGTCCGCGTACGTGCCCGAATGGTTTCAGATACCAGATCACAGATACCGGATGCCAGACTCCCAACTCTTCCGGAAGTGAGATCGTGTCGGGTCCTATCTGGTATCCGGCATCAGGTATCCGGCATCCGCCGAGCCCGTGGACGCAGGATTAACCCTCTCGAACTCGCTTCGCGAACTCGTCCAGTACCTTCAGATATGGTTCGATCGACGGAATGTAGTGCCGTTCCTCGCGCGAGTGAGGTCCGATCCCAGTCTGGCCCCACACGACCTGGTTCCCGCCAGGGGCAAAGCGGGCCGATGATCCCGGTTTCTTTCTGCCGATGACAGCTCCGCCATCGGACACCGCCTCGACCGCGGCGACGAGTTTCGCAAGGTGGGGATTCTCGGGAGGGCAGCTGACCCCAGCCTCCATGACCTCAACCGAGGCCTCGAGCCCGAGCTCTCCGCACAGGGTCTCCACCTCCGCCATCAGGGCCTCGAGGTCGTCGCCAGGGATGGGACGGACTTCGATCCCGAGCACCCCGTGGCCGGCCGTGATGTTGTAGACCCCAGCCTCGCCGACGTTGAGATAGGGAAAACGCGCCGACGTTTCCCAGCCATCCATGCTGGCCAGCGTGAGATGGCGGTTGAAGGAAGACCCCAGTACGGATTTCATCTCGATCAGGCTATCGAGGAGGTCTCTGGGACCGCCGCCGGTTCCCGTGTGGCCACAGGCGCCGCGGGCCGTGATTTCCATCCGCAGGACGCCGCGGCTTTCGGTGCATATCGATCCGAAGATCTCCTCGCCTTCCTCACCGGTGCGCTCGCCAACGACCATCAGTCCAGGTTGCCAACCATTCTCCTTCTCAAGGGTCTTGAGGACATGAGGGGTTCCGAACGGATCACCCTCACCGTTTTCCTCATTTCCGACAAGCAGCAGATTGAATGGCGGGTAGGGCGGCCCGGCTGCAGCTACGTTGCGCATCCAAACCATGTAGCTGGCGACCACCGTTTTCATATCGGCTGCGCCTCGCCCCCACAGGTAATCGCCCTGGACCCTTGGTTCGAACTGGCTATCGTCGGGCTCCGGACGCACCACATCGAAATGCCCACAAAGGGTGATCGACGGAGGCTCGTTTCCCTGAAAGGAGGCCAGGACCGCCGGATACCGGCCGCGATCGAAGACCCTGACATCCAGGCCGTCACACGAGAGCTTGCTGGCCACGAAACCGGCGCACGAGAATACCTGGTCGACCCGCTCGTCGACACAGTTGGTGACCGACGGAATACGCACCAGATCGGCTGCCAACTGGAGCACCTCAGATGTGCGTTCGCCAACTCCTTCGGCAACGATTAATTCTTTGCCGAGCCCGATACGAACCGGCATTGAAGGGCGCTGATCTCCTAGCTCCTGGAGTCCCAACACCAGGGGTGCGAGTTTGGTCCAGTCGGAACCAAAAAATTCGGGTGACTCGGCGATGGCCTCCACCTCCTTCGCCACCCGTTTTCTCCGCTCGTCGAACCACTCGCCCAGCAGTTGTGACGGCACGATGATGCCGCCGCTCGGGGCCGGAAGTTCTTCGCCGCCGAGTCGATCGAGGACCCAGGCTCTGATACCGCCGGCTGGGTTTTTTCCACCCCCCGCCATCTCGCGCAGAGGTTCCAGCTCGTCGCTCAGACCGAGCGGCTCCGCCAACGGTTGAATCTCGGTCAGAAGCTGACCCAGGTATCGCCGAACGGTGATCGTGCCCCCGTTCATCGGGTGTTCCAGCTCCGCCTCCAGACCCCACCGAGCCACCGCCTCCTCATTACGGCGCGCACGAACGATGTCCCTGGCGTCATAAGCGAACGCAGCTCCATATTCGGGCTCGGCATAGATACGAAGCATCAGTAGCTCTTTGAAAAGGACCTTGGCGGTAGACAGCTCCAGGTCGTCGCCACCCTCGTCGGTGCGAACCTCGACACGCTCCATCGGCAGGTCAACCCGCGCACACAAATTTTCAACCACCAGAGCCCGCTCGGCTTCCTCGAGGCTGCCATGCTCGCCAGTCGGGTAAATCCCCCGCTGGTAAAGCTCTCGCAGCTGCTCGCTGGTCGCCATTATGTTCCGACGCACCGGATCGACATCGGATCTCGCACGAACCGGCGTCCAGTTGTTGGCCCCGAAGCGCGTCCCAGAACGAACCAGACCGTATGAGATATCGAGGTAGTCGCTGTGGCTCGAGTAAAGGCCCGGTACGTCCAGCGTCTCCGGGTTGGGGAAGGAAAGAAGGCGGCGAGCATCATCTCCGGTGAGGACCACCTGCTGGCTGCCATCCACCTCCTCCCAGGCAAAAGGGGATGCTGCGCTCACGGCTATGAAAACAGGGCACAGGGGACGAAGCAGACGAGTCGCGCGAATCACCGCCTGGTTTCGATAGTCGACAAGAGAACGGCCCTGCCGTTCGGCAAGCGGGAGGTGGAAGAAGTCCCACGACAACAGCGCTTCGGGAAAGCTGTGATTCGTATGGATCCCTGCGGTGGCCAGGCTCTCACCGAAGAGTTCGACGCAACGCCGCAGATAACGTTGGCGCGCCAGATTCCAACCGCGGGGAATATCTTCGGCCGAAACTTCGATTCGCCGCGGAATGTTGCCGTGCAGAGCGAGAAAGGATGCCCCGAATGTCTGGCCGATTTCTGCCAGCGTATCGAGCATCACACCCTCCAACAGTCGAGCCTGGGCGGCTGTTGCGCGGGCCGAGAAGCACGGCTTCGTCGTAACCTCTGCCATCCATCGGAAGACCTCGAGCTGGAACTGGTCGCGCACCCACTCCGGGAGCCCCTCGCCGTTGAGGTAGTCGGCGAATGATCGTGCCTCAGGCCCATAACCGACCTGCCCGGCCGGTGTCAGCTCCCGATCGAGGATGTTGAACTCGAGTTCGAGGCCCGAGGTGCCACTCAGAGGATCCCCTTGCTGGGAGTTTTCGAGAGCAAGCTGCACCTTGTCCGCAAACCGTCCCCAGTTCGTGCCGCTCATTCTCTACCGCCCACAATCGTCGCGATCACAGTGACGACAACGCGAGCCACAAGCGATCGAGTGCGTCTCGGGTGACCTCCGGCGGGAGAGCGTAGGAGAACCGGATCCAGTTCTTGCCGAACTCAGAGAAGTAGACTCCCGGCACCACCGCGATTCCGTGGCGTTCCGCCAATGTCGAACCAAGTTCAGCCGAGTCCGCGTAGCCCGCCTTTTCGATCCACTGGGTCATGTCGAGGAAGGCGTAATAGCCCTTGCCGAGGATGTGATTGATCTCGTGCCCCTTGAGAAACGTATCGACAACCGCCCGGCTGGCGTTTGTTGGCTCGATGATCGGCGCCGCCGCCTTGTTGAAACCCATGCGGTAAGCGGCCATCGCCACTGCCAGACTGAAGAACGAAGGAATCACCGCGTGTGAAGCGCGGCTCTGGATGAATTTGATGACCCTTTCGGAAGCCACCAGATGGGCGTTGCGGATATTGCTCGCACCGAGCGACTTGGTGATTCCATCGAGGAAGATGCAGCGCTCACGCTCAGACGGTTCGAGCGCGCCGAGAAAGGCGTTGAGATCGTGCGGTTCGCCGTCAGTTACGCGGTGATACACCCAGTCGAAGAAGACATATGGAATACCGGCAGCAAAGGCCGCCCTCGCAAGCTCTATCTGGCGTTCAGGACTCATGCTGCGTCCGGTTGGATTATCGGGGCTGGTGATGACGAGCAGGGCGATGCGTCGCCCACCGAACGCCGTCGCAGTCTCGACGCAGGCGTTGATCGCCTCCGGAGTCAGGGCCCAGGCCTGGTCCTCGCGACCGGGGGCGAGCATGACATTCGCGCCGACCGAATACGGGCCCCAGTTGTATGAGATCCACGGCACCCTCGAAACTACAACGAAGTCCCCGTGGCGCCCGTGGCCGAGAAACTGCGCAGCATCGTATGACTTGACCAACGCATCCCGACCGCCCTGGCAGGCGATCACATTCGTCGGACCCCAGCCGGTCGCAGCATCGAGACCCCAATAGTCTTCCACCACCGAGCGCCGGTACGCGGGGGTCCCGAACGGTTTGTCATAGGCGGTGCCATGCTCGATATGCATCTTGTGAGCAGCATCGAGGAGCTCTCTGGATACACCCGGGAGGCTGGCGCCGCCGTCGCCCTGACTGGCGTCAAAGACCGTACCGCCGGGCTCGCGGTCGAGATAGACCTTGAGGGCCTCGTTGATCTCGAACATTCTGCTGCCCGGAATCGGTAGCATCGTTTTCGGGCTCGTATCCAGACCGATAAGTTGCGTGGTATCGACCACCAACTCCGGCCTCCCAGCATTGAATCCGCTCTGTCCGTTCTCCGTCAACTCTGCCTCCCACCAACTATTCGTTGCAATCTCTTCCACACCTTCGTGCCGACCATTTCCTCGGCCGCATCGAGAATCGTGCAGATGGTGTCCATGAGGCCGGCTGGGCCCGCCCAATGGGCAAAAACGATTTCCGGCGGAACCGATGTCAATAATCGCCGCACCATCAGCGCCACCAACAAGAGGTCGTCACCGAATCCAAGGGGTCCGACGAGGCCTTCTGGGACCAGATCCAACGGCAGCATCACATAGGCAAGGACCGCGGCGGTCTGGGTTCGCAGTTCCATCGGCACCCGGCGGTCGAGTGCCAGCCGAACGATCAGATGAACGAAATCTGGCAGCAACAGGAGATGATCGGCGAACCGGTAGGCTCGACCTTCCCGCGACTGCAGCCATTGGTCCAGTCGTTCACGGAGCCGTCGATAATAATCCCGCGCCCGTTTTTCTTCGATTAATTCTCCACCGGTCACTCGTGTCTCCTCCGATCAGGCTCACACTATCTATCAATCTGGATCCGAAGTTTCTTCCGAAGAATGATGACCGAAGCGTTGTCGCCACGACTTTCCCCACTTCTTCAATTTCGCATCGACCCGTGGATATTTCTGCCTTCCACGTTGCAGCCATCTGTGTGCAGTTTCAGACTCTCGCGACAGCACCAGAAGGCCGAGCATGATGAAGAGCACCCCTTGAAGGATTGGTAAAAACAGCCCGACCACACCAAAGCCGATCAAAAGCCAGCCGATCACCAGCACGACGATACGTTTAATCTGCCGTTCCATCGATGGAAATAATACCTTTCCCTATTTAGTCCCCCGCCCAACCGATGTCCACGCAGTGGTAGATGCCGAGGGCCTCGATGAGATTTTCAAGCTTGCCGGCCGAATGGCAGTCCGCAGCCAGATCTTTGGTGAGGTTGATCAGCTCACGGTCCCGAAAGAGATTGGCGAATCGAAAACCCGCTGGACCCCACTGCCGGATTCCGGTCAGTTCACCGGGACCGCGGAACTCGAGATCTGCTTCGGCAATTTCAAATCCATCGTTGGTACTGCACATCACTTCCAACCGACGACGGGCCTCCTCGCCGAGTCCCTCAGCCGCCATCAGAACGCACCATGCCTGGCGTCTTCCCCGGCCAACTCTGCCACGAAGCTGGTGAAGCTGCGAGAGACCGAATCGTTGCGCCGATTCTATGATGATCAACGAGGCCTCCGGTACATCCACGCCGACCTCAACGACGGTGGTCGCGAGCAGAACCTGTACAGATCCGTCTCGAAAACTGGAAATCGCCTCCTCGCGCCTCGCCCGGTCGAGTCGACCGTGGAGGACCCCGACCCCAACTCCCGGCAAAGCCTCACGGATCGACTCTTCGTGTTCTTTCAGCGCGGCGGCCTCTATCTCATCATTGACCTCAATGATCGGATAGACCAAAAATACGCGGCCTCCGGCCGCAATTTCTTCGCGTAAGAAGTCCATGACCCCTGGTCTGGAATCTTCGAAGCGAAGATGGGTCCGCACGGGTCTGCGACCCGGTGGCAGCTCGTCAATTACGGACAAATCCAAATCTCCGTAGACCGTCAGGGCCAGCGATCTCGGAATCGGCGTGGCAGTCATCACCAGCAGGTGGGGCGCCTGACCCTTCTCGGCCAATGCCTGCCGCTGGGCAACACCAAACCGGTGCTGCTCATCAACGACCACCAAGCCCAGGTCTTGGAACGTTACGGATCCCTGGAAAAGGGCGTGGGTGCCCACCACCAATCGGACAGATCCGTCCGCGAGACCTTTGCGCACTCGTCGCTGTTCGGCCGCCGGTAGCGAGGCCGCGAGCTGGTGAACAGTGTGTCCGGCCGGGCCCAAAAAGCCGCTCAGGGTGCGGGCATGCTGTTCAGCGAGCAGCTCGGTTGGCGCCATGAACGCCACCTGATGGTTGGAGTCCAGGGCCATCAGCATAGCCAACGCCGCGACCACCGTCTTTCCGGAGCCGACGTCGCCTTGCACCAGACGCGCCATCGGGGTCCCGCCACTGAAATCAGCTTGGATCTCTGAGAACACCCTCTGCTGAGCCGAGGTGAGTGTGAAGGGCAAGAGCTCTCGGATCCGCCGAGCATCAACCACGGAGGTATCCACGTTCGATGCTATGCAGGTTTGGCGCGCAGCCCTTCGCGAACTCATCGCGCAGGCGAAGGCAAACAGCTCATCGAAGGCCAGCCGGAGATGGTATGCGCTGGTGCCGTGGTCGAGCTCTTCCATTGCCAATATTCGACCCTCGGGATCCTCCGGCAAGCTCGGATCATGGAGTTCACGCAGGGCGTCGTTGAGGGTCGGAAGTTCGAAATTCCGCCGAATCGCTTCGGTAAGAGGATCTGTGCAGTCGTCTGCGACCGGAAGACACTGTTCGACGAGCCGCCTCAAACGCCGCCCTCCGAAACGTCCAAGGCGCCGGTAAACGGGCACGACCCGCTCCACCTCGTCACTGACTTCTTCGATCTCAGGATTGACGAGTTGGAGAGAGCCGCCCCGTGCCTCGCGAACCTGGCCGTAGCAGTAGAGTTCTGGTTCGTCAGCGAGCCGCGCGTGGATCCACCGGTGATTGAACCAAACGACCTTGAGGTTTCCGCGACCATCATCAACGAAACCGTCGACAATCAACAACCTGCGCCGTGGAATTCGGCGCAATCGCACTCCCTTGATGCGCCCACGGAGTAGGACCCACGAGCCCGATTCGAGGCGTTGATCGAGGCTCGTTACCCGGGACCGGTCCTCGTAACGACGGGGCAGGTGAAGCAGGAGATCGAGGACTGTGTTGCAGCCCTCGGCGGCCAACGCCTCTGCGCTCTTCGGGCCGATCCCTTTGAGTTTCGTCAGCGGGTCGCCGGGAAGCAGCTCTACTCCGCCCGCGGTCAGTCCTCGTCGATTTCGAAGCGGCACTGGATGGTTCCGAAGACCACGGTGTCCCCGTTCGCCACTGGAACCAGTCTCCCAGCCACCAGGCGCTCACCGTTGACAAAGGTACCGTTCATGGTGCCGACATCCTCGATGACACCGTAGCTGCCGTCATCCTCGTGGCGCATGCGCGCATGCCGCCGCGAGATCGAACGTTTGCCGTCGACAGGGGTCAGGTCGACGTCGGGAAGAATACCTGTGACGGGGTCGATCCGACCGACGGTGGTATCCCGAGAGTCCGCAAGCGGAAACGTGATACCGCTACTGATTTCTACAAGCCGGGCGTTGGGATCGTGCGCGGCATCGCTTTCCTTTTCCTTAATCCCGGATTCCTCGATGTCGACCTTGTGACCGACCGCATCCTCGAGCAACTTGGTCGTCTGTTGCAGGCGGACCACGAGCTTGCGCATCATTCGGATGGCAATCTCCGGGTTGTGCTTGAGGATGAAGGTGAATGCAGATTGGTCGATCATCACCGCCGCCACATCCTCAATCGCGTGGGCTGCCGCAGATCTCGGCGACTCCTCCTCGAGCATGCACATCTCGCCGAAAAAATCCCCTTTGGCGAGGGTCGCCAGAACGCGATCCTCACCACCGAGCTTCTTGCGAATCTCCACCGTTCCGCTCTCGATGACATACATGGTGAGCCCGAGGTCGCCCTCGGCAAATATCACGGTGCCTTGCGCGAATTGGGTGCGCATCGGTTCCAGTGAATCGTGGGTGCCCCTGGCGGATTTAACCTTAAACTTTGCCATTCTACTTCCAAATGATCTGTCGGGCGTTGGTGTCGATCTCGACCGTCGCACCGATCGGAAATGCGAGATTGGCCGCGCCGTGTCCAAAGGGAAGATCGACCACCACCGGAGCAGTCGGTGGAACCGCTTCGCGGAGCAGACGTCGCCATAAATCGGATCGTCTTGAGGCCGGTCTGCAACCGCGCAAGCTCCCGCCAATCAGCGCTTTCACGTTTCGCAATCTACCAGAGCCCCTGAGGTGGGTCAACATACGGTCGAGCCGGTAAAGGGGCTCATTCACCTCTTCGAGAAAGAGTATGCTGCCGGCGAACTCCGGCTCCCAAGGGGTTCCGATGAGAGTCGAAAGCACCGTCAAATTCCCTCCCAATGCCCGCCCTTCCGCATCCCCGGAGCGAACGACTGAGGCCTCGGGAATTCGGAACAGCGGTTCGCCTCTGAGCTCGCCGAGCAGTACAGAGTGTAGTCGTCTCGCGTTGTGGCTGGTATGGAGTCCCGAGGCGACCATCGGGCCGTGAATCTGCAGCATGCCGTCTCGACCGAGGGGATTGAGGATGGCCGTCAGATCGGAGAATCCAACCATGCAAATGCCCCGTTTTGAAAGATCACGCCAGTCGATTCGATCAAGCAGACGTGACGCTCCATAGCCGCCCCGTGCCGCCACGACGACCCTGGCTCCGCTCGCGACGACATCTTCGAGGCCGGCCAACCGATCCTCGTCCCCGCCGGCGAGATATTCCTCCTCGCTGTGAAGGTTTGGGGCTTCGATCACGGGATGCCCCCAACTCCGAAGGACCCGGAGCCCCGCGTCGAGCTTGTCCGCATCGACCGGTCCCGATAACGCCACAACGCCGATCGGTTCACCGTGTTCGAGGGGTTTCCAGTCGTTATTCACAGATTCAACAGTACCGCGGAATCAGCGGGATCGCGCTGAGTTTGGCTCGTAATGTGCGCCCGATCACCCCTGAATATGAAGGTAGAGGGATGGTCGCTATCGCTATCGGAATCGCTATCGCTATCGAAATATGGCACCGAATCGGCGGTTCGATCGCGATCCGGAAAGCGATTGCGATAGCGATGGAACACGCGACCAGGCGTTTGGAGCAAAAATGGCTGGAGGAGGCTGTAGGCCGGATTCTGTGCCCCGAAGGGCGGCGTCCATTCATCTGGGCCGCGCGTCACCACGCGGCTCGAGCAGCCAACCCGGGGACCTCACCCACCCAAGGTGGGATACGGGGACAGGCAACCCTCGGCCCCCCTATTCGGCCTTGCTCCGCATGGGGTTTACCGTGCCCCCTCCGTTTCCGGAGGGGCGGTGCGCTCTTACCGCACCCTTTCACCCTTACCCCCGGGCCTATCGGGGGCGGTCTACTCTCTGCGGCACTTTCCCTCGCGTTGCCACGGCCGGGAGTTACCCGGCATGCCGTCTGTCATGGAGTCCGGACCTTCCTCTGAAACCGAGGTCTCAGCGGACGCCCGCCTCCTCCAGCCGCGCCAAGCATATCAGTTGTTTGTTTTAATGAGGGAAGGAAGGTTAGTGGGTCCGCTGACGCAAGTGATGGAATAGCCTGAGAGTGAGCCCGGAACGAAGCGGCAATGGAGGCGGAATCCCCGTAGCCGCACCTCGACCAGGGCTGCATCACCTCCCACCGTTCGAAAGCTGCGGCTCGCCTTGCGAAGTACCCGCGACCTGAAAAGGTTTGAGACTTCCTCGAGTGCGTCCATATCTTCGAGCAGGAGCGTCACTCGAAGTGGGCTCCCGAGGTTGACGCCGATCTCAAAGATCGAAGCCTCAAATGCCTCCACCATCTCATCGAAGGTCAGTCCTCGGCTGCGCCACACGCCAAGGGGTTCGACCGTCACCGATGTCATGCCCCGTTTGACGCTGTCTTTGAGGACGGCTGTCAGGCTTCGGCGGACATTGCCCGCACGGCAGGTCGGATTGGTCTCGAGATCGTGGACTACGGCCTGGTACGTCCAGTAGGCCTCGTCACGCCGACTCCGAAGCAGGACGTACCGTCCAAGTGGCAGAGGACGATGCTCGGCGATCGCCAGGTAGGCCGCATCTATTCCATTGTCGGAATCCAAATCGAGCGTCCCGCCACCCGCCATGACCAGGTTGCGGTCCTCCTGAACAATCATCGCGTCCGGTTGCAGTCGTCGTCCGAGGGCCTCGACCACGTCGAGGTCCAATCGAAGGCTATTGGCGTTTGCCACACCTCAGTGTAACGGACATTCAGGCGACAAAGGAGTGGCTCGTCACACAGAGCCCGCGATGATCGGCCTCATGCCGCCAACCCCACGTGCCAGTTGAGGGCGACCGAAACCGGCCGAACGGACTGCTTCGCTATCCCCCGTTGCCGCTGATCGCCCTCTTTGCCATCTCCTGGGTCACCACCAGGCGATGTCCTCCGCCCTTCTTCTCTTCGAGGCCTTCGTGCTGCCATGGGTCGTACTCGAGCCTGTTGATGATCTTACTGAACACGGTACGGAGGGCGCGCGCACCGGTGCGGATATTCAGCTCCGCCGCTTCCGCAATCATCGCTGCAGCAACATCCTCAATCTCGAGCTCGATCTCCATGACCTCGAAATAGGCCTTCGAACGGATGTAGGGGGAGTCGAGGGAAGCAACCAGGATCTCCTTGAGTACGGCTACGTCGAGATCCCTCAGCAGGACCACGTTGTCGAACCGGGCCATGAACTGGGGCACCATCCCGAATTCGAACAGGTCTTCGGGCTTGAGGAAATCGGCGAGCGCAAAACGTGTCTCGATCCGAACCTGGCCGTCGGCCATTTGCACTGCCTGGGATTTGAGCTTTTCACCACTCGACGGGTTGATCACCCGTAGGTAGACCTGATCATAGAGCCCTTCGAAGGCTCCGCCGCAGATAAACATCATGTGGCGGGTATCGATGTTCAATGTCACCGGCACTTCTTCACCGTTCTCGGAAGCAAAGGTCTTGTACATGACGACCTCCCCTTCCATCAGGGTCAGGAGTCCCTGTTGGAGGACAACTCCGATCGGATTCGGTTTCCCGGCGACGATCGACGACATCTTGTCGACCTCATCGATACAGATCGTGGCCCGCTCCATTGTTTCTTTGAGCGCATCGGCGGTCGGTTTGGTCCCGATAAGAGCCCGCGCCCGCTGTTCAACCGCTGTAAACAACCGCTCCGGTTGAAACTCGAGCCGTTCGGCATCAACCAGAAGGTTGGCGTTGATAATAGTCATCGCACGAAACGGCCGGTATTCGGCAACATCGTGATACATCCGCTGGATGTTGTTCATGATCGTCGTCTTGCCGGTTCCCGAGTTTCCGATCAGGAGAATATTTCCGGGCACCTTGCCGGTGGTGTGCTTGTAGATCGCAACGGAAACGAAGCGCAGAGCCGTGTTCTGGCCCAGGACACCCTTGCGCAACTCGTCGAATATCTCCGGCGGAGTGATCTCTTCGGGAGAGCGTAGATTCTCTGCCGTACCGCTCATCCAATCACCTCCCAGACTCCGTTCCTCGGCGCCAGTTCGACGCTGTCAACGTGGACCGAGCGACCGCAGCCGCCGGGGCGGAAATCGGTGACGATGTCGACGTGCTGGGCCGAGCGATTCAGCACGCCGCTCTCTTCGAGCTGGGCGATCTTCGCCTTGCCCTCGTCGGATCCCGGATCTTCGGTAAAACAGTCCTCGTAGCTCAGGCCAATCGCGATGTGGAGAGTGCCACCGACCTTTTCGACAAAGAGCGGATTCTTGAGGACGCGGTCGAGGCCCGGATTCATCCCCAGGGCCACCTCACCAAGACGATGTGATCCCTCGTCGGTCTCGATGATCGCGGCGAGGTGCTCGTGGCCCTCGTCCGCCGCATACTCGACAATTTTGCCGCCCTCGAACCGTAGATAGATGCCCCGGATGTCGTTGCCGCCGTAGTTGACCGGCAGGTCGACAAAGATCTCGCCCTCGGTCGTGTTCGCGTTAGGGCTCGTGAAGATCTCTCCATCGGGAAAATTGCGGAGGCCGTATGACATGACCGCGTGGCCATGGGCAATATCAACCTCGAGAACGAGCTCTCGCCCATCCTTTGGATGCTCGGTGACAATCCGGACCAGCTGACCATCGTCGATCACCGGGGCGAGCTTTTTCTCCGCCTCGAGCAGCGGTCGAGGATCGGTGGTCGAAGCATCGACGACAAAGTCACGGTAGGTGTCGAAGTCCATTCCCTCCTGTTCGGCAGATGCAGCCGTCGGGAAAAGGGTGATCACCCATGGCTTGGACAAGCGGATGTTGGCGAACGGTCGGTCGGCAGCAGCCAGAGCCTGGCTTTGCTCTGCGGTAAGCCCCATAAACTGCCCCGGGTCTTCCGAACCGAGAACCTCGACGTACTTCGTCATGTTCAGATAGCGCTGTTCGTGCCACTCGGGAGCTGCTGACACCTGTTCCTCACTCCCCGCCCGCGCCATCTCGGCCGACCACACCCGCCCGCGTTCGTTGTTCGGCGGCACGAGGCAGACATCGGGCACGCCGCCCGCCTCGATCACCTTTCGCTCGAGAACTGCCATCAACGGCCAGCACACGGCCTCGCCTTTGATCATGACCCGGTCGGCGCTGGTGATGCCTCTGAGTGAATGGTCGAGCAGGAAACCGGCCCACACTTCAAGATCTTTATTGTCAATCATCTTTGCTCCTCGCACCGCAGACGCGGCGCCGGTCATTCTAACTCACTGGCTCAATCGGTCGAGGCCAAAGCGTCTGCTGAAGATCCGATCGCGGATACGCATCGGAAGCCGCCCGATCGCCGGCATCCGGCGGGAGCCGTTGCCGACCCGGATCAAGGCCGGCGAATGAACCGCAGTCGTTCGTTCGACGATCACCCGAGCCACAGTATCGGCGGAGGTTGAATGCGTCTCCGAAATCCGGGCGCGGGCTTCTATGGCATCTGCGACCTGGCTGAAGATCGAGCCCTCATCGAACCTGCCAACCCCTTGCGCCGCGTTATCGGCAAACCGGCTTGCCACGGCACCGGGTTGCACCTCGATGACCTCGATCCCGAACGGTGCCATCTCCATCCGCAGGGCGTCCGAAATGAGATGGATGGCCGCTTTGCTGCCGCAGTATGCGCCTCCGAAGGGCGTTGCAGTCACCCCGGAGACGCTGCCGATGTTTACGATGCGGCCGCTCCCCCGCTCCACCATTGTCGGTATGACCGCCTGGAGAACCCCGACAGCGCCGACGACGTTCGTTTCGAGTTGGGTCCGAAGATCATCGAGCTCGATCTCCGCCACCGGTCCAATCAGCGCGTAGCCGGCGTTGTTGACGACGATGTCGATCCGTCCATTCAAGGCCAGCGTATCTTTCACCGCACTCTCAACGGAGTTGTGGTCGGTGACATCAAGCTGAAGGATCTGAATGGCTTCATCCGCGAGATCTTTGATGGAATCGAGATCACGCGCGGTTGCCACGACGCGGTGGCCTGAAGCGGCATACTCCTGCGTTAACGCCTTTCCGATCCCTGAAGAACAGCCCGTGATCAGCACCACCTGGTTTTCTTTTTGAGCCATGCCCCAACCTCCCTGAAAGCACCCTTGGAGTCACAGATCATCCTACCGCCTCGCCCCGTGACGCGATACACTTCTAGGATGAGCCCCCGAATTCACCTCGTCGAGTCCGTATCTGGAGGGCCGACCATCGCTACGGTTGCGGGCGAGATCCCGCCTCCTGTGA
>RCNF010001144.1_pt1 | contig 13880 bp, 12 predicted proteins | sample 2041311 | NCBI WGS metagenome assembly RCNF01 (sample SAMN09708228, study PRJNA481090) | Marine sediment metagenome, whole genome shotgun sequencing project. | biome: marine sediment; feature: ocean; material: sediment; isolation source: Sewage treatment plant 2 marine sediment (STP2) ... | reverse complement strand
AATCGTACCGTTAATTTTTTCACCACATTTAGCCACTGGTTCACAACATATTTTTGGGCTTTCACAACTATATAGCGTACTTCACCGATATATTTTGGTTTTTAGCAGTCATTAAGTGAATTTTGTAGGGTAATTCTCAGTAATACATGCCCAATACGTCAGTACGCCCGCCAATAATTGTGTCGCAAACAAAAAGCGGTAATTTCCTTTTAATTTCATTCTTCCTCCTTAATGAAAAAAATGTCTTCGATTGGAACACCAAAGAATCTTGATATTCTCATTGCACTCAACGCTGAAGGGATGAATTTTCCTTTCTCGATTGAGTTGATCGTTTGGCGGCTGAGACCCACTTCCATGGCCAAGTCAGCCTGGGTAATGTCCCTTTTCGCTCTCCAGACTTTCAGGCAATTACCAAATTCCATTATTCCTCCTTTGAACAAAAGTCGCTTATAGAAGACAAAATGTAAAGTATAATATACAAAATAATAACTGTAGACGACATTTGTTGGTGGTATTTTCTAATATTGATAAATTTATTACTCACCTTTCGACTTCAGGTCCGCCGCTACCTGCCTCACTCATTGAAGTGGAAAATGGATTGGCTCCCCATAGTAAACTTTATTAGAACTGAACATAGATAGAATTGACTCCTCGATCTGAACGTTTCACGAATCTTCCGGGTCAATTATCCCAAGGTTAACCAGATTTTGTTGCAATTCAACTTGTACACTCCTACCGTGGACTTGTAGCGATTCTCATAATAATTAGAACCAATGGAGAATTATCGGCCTGACTCGCTATAGTTCATTCGGTCTTAAAAAGGGGGAATCCTGTGAAAAGACTATTCGCACTCTTCTGTCTATTGATACTCGCCATGGCGCTCACAGTTGCCAGCCAGGCAAGTGATCTATCCACTGAAGAAATCGAACAGCGGAACATGGAGATTATTCGGCAGGCTCATGCGAGCCTGGCCGCAGGAGACATCGAGGCATTCAAGTCCGCAATCTCGCCAAACTACACACGCCACTGTCAGGCCATGCCACCAAGCCTGCAGGAACTTCACGGCACCGAAGAGTTCTTTGGTTTCATCGAGGAGTTCAGTAAGGCGGTTCCCAGCTATACAGATTCTCTCAGCAACATGATCGCCGATGGTGACAGAGTAGCCTACATATCTACGATGACAGGAACCCAGATCGGACCGATGGGAGGATTCCCCGCCACGGGTAAGACTTTCACATTGGTGAACATCATCATGCAGCGGCTTGAGGACGGCAAAGTCGTTGAGACGTGGGTCAGTTGGGACAATGTCGCATTTCTGTCGCAGCTGGGGCTTATGCCCGGGCCACAAGATGGTTCAGAATAGGCAGGGCGTGCACCAATAATTGACCAAGAGAACCTTCCATGGTCCTTTGCTGAACAACATGGGGATGAACTAGTGAGGATCCCTCGGGCAAGGATGGTCGCGGAAATTCCGCATCTCTGATCAGCATCCCCATAGTAAACTTTATTAGAACTGTCCAGATGTAGAATTGGAAATACACGCGATTCTCATTGTGATAGAATTCATTTTATGCCAAGCTGTCCTGAAAAGGATTTGATTATGGTGTATTGGATACGCTGCCATCCTCGCAGCTATATCTGATAAGCTAGTTAAGGATACATCACTTTAGGCCGCAAACGAGAAGATCATGCAGAAGGGGAACGATAACAGATGAAGAACGAAAAAAAAATACATGTCGACGTTTTGAGAACGATTGCCATAGTAGCTGCAACATTTTCTTTTGTGGGTTGCAATCGAGAATCAGAATCCCCCAAAGAATCGCCGTCAGCAAAGTCTATGCGCCCTAATATCCTGCTAATCGTTGCGGATGATATGGGATATACCGATATAGGATCGTTTGGAGGTGAAATTGCGACCCCGACGCTGGATTCTTTGGCGAAGGAAGGATTGCAATTGACAAATTTTCATGTGTTGCCCACATGTTCGCCGAGTCGATCGGTTTTGCTTTCCGGGGTAGATAATCACCGGGCGGGACTCGGAACGATGGGAGAAATGACAACACCGGAGATGGAAGGTATACCCGGTTATGAAGGATATCTGAACTTCGATGTAGCTTCGCTTCCTGAAGTTTTAAAGGACGGAGGCTATCATACGTATATGGTGGGTAAGTGGCACCTTGGCCATGATGCGAAGACCACTCCGCATGCCAGAGGCTTTGAGGAAACCTTTATCCTGGTGCCGGGCGGCGGAAGCCATTGGAATGACCGCAAACCTGTTTCGCCGTCATCTGACAACATCATGGTTTATCAACGAAACGGCAAACCGGTGGATTTACTGCCCGAAGATTTCTATTCTACCAAGTACTACACTGACAGTGTGCTTCAGTGGATGCGTAAGAACCAGGGCGATGGGAAACCGTTCTTTGCCTATCTTGCCTACACTGCACCACACGACCCGTTGCACGCACCCAAGGAGTACATCGATAAGTATAAGGGAAAGTATGACGGGGGGTGGGATGAGCTGCGCGAAAAACGTTTCCAAGCATTAAAGGATCTTGGAATCATCGAACAGAATACCACGCCCTTTCCTCGTCTGGATTACGTAGAGGCCTGGGATTCGATGTCTCTAGAGAAACGAAGGGAAGCAGCCCGCGACATGGAAGTGTACGCGGCAATGATTGACTATCTGGACGAGCAGATTAAGCGGGTGTTCGACTATCTGAAAGAAACGGGAGAATACGATAACACAATGATCATATTCATTTCAGACAATGGTGCAAACGGCCACCCGCCCACAGCGTATCCAGAACAGACAGAGGAGTATCTGAACTCATTTGATAACAGTCTGGAAAACCGTGGCTTACCCAATTCCTTTATTGATACAGGACCAGGTTGGGCTCAGGCCAGCATGGCCCCCAGCCGGTTGTATAAGGCGTTCACTGCAGAGGGCGGCATCAAGGCACCTTTACTGGTGAAGCTGCCTGGAACAATGACAAACGCCGGTACAATGAATCACTCGTTCTTTCATATACGGGATATCATGCCAACGATTCTCGATGTGGCGGATGTCAGCCACCAAGAACAGTTCAACGGTCGCAAGGTCATACCCATGCAGGGCAGGTCAGTGCTGGAATTATTCAATGGCAAAGCGGCATCTCCGTATGCAGAGGCCAGTAAAGTCGGCTATGAACTCTTTGGAATGAAGGCATATTTCAATGGCGATTGGAAGGTGCTGTGGCTGCCACAGCCAGCTGGCAAAGGCGACTGGGAGCTATACAACATTAAAAAAGACCCAGCTGAGCTCAGGGATCTCAGTGCCGAAAATCCACAGAAACTCAAGGAATTGGTTGATCAATGGGAACGATACAAAGCGGAGAATGGGGTGCTTGATGTTTCTATCGATTAATCAGAAAAGGTCGAAGGATCACTAATAAGGCCTAACAAACAAATAATCCCTCCCCATAGTAGACGCTATTAGAACTGCCTCCCTGTGCTGAACGCTATTAGAACCAATTACATATAGAATTCTCTTGCCCACGATGTGGCAAAGCGAGGCATTCGTTTATAAGCGGTATTCTATAAGCCTTAAAACAGAGACTCTAGTAAATGCTGGAAATGTATATATATTTTTATTAGACAAAGGAATGAAGTTTAATAATGCAGCGGCTTCAAGAATATTTAAAAGATAGTCATAATCCTGCAAACATAAATACTGGATTCGCCAGCCTGGTCGAAACAAACCGAAATTCTCATTTCTCCAGAATTGCAACAATTTATACGAATCTAAGGACGACGGATATAGCACCGACTATTTTTATCAGAAAGAAATTGCAAGATTTTAGCATTCTTAAAGGAGCCGACGTAGGATGCGGTTGCGGGAGATACTCTGCAGAATTGTTACGTTTTGCAGGAGATAATATTATTCTTACTTGTGTTGATGAGAATGAAGATATGTTGAAACAGCTTAAAATGAACCTGCTAGGAAAAGATCTGCAGAATTTTAATATGGCGAGATCCCCGGCCAACAAGCTACAAATAGAATCAAACTCATTGGATTTTATAGTTACCTTCAATGCTGTGCATCATTTCGACCTTGTGGGTTTTCTGAACGAGAGTGCCAGGACATTGAAAGACAACCGATATCTTTTTATCTATACCCGTCTCAGAAGCCAGAACAAAAGAAATATATGGGGAAGATATTTCCCAAAGTTTCACGACAAAGAAAACCGATTGTATTGTCTTGAGGGGTTCAAAATGGTATTAGAACAAATCAGGACATTGAAATTGGATTCTATTGAATATTATAAATATAAACGAAAAGCTAGTACGAATTGGCTCGTAAAGCGCGCCATACAGCATCACTATTCAACTTTCGATTTATATAACGGGGAAGAGTTTAATGATGCTCTAATGAAATTTCGGAAAAATATTGCTAATAAATTTAGTGACAGAAATGATGTATTTTGGGAAGACGAAAATGTAATGTTTGTCATAAGTAGAAATTCAAGATAAATTGTAAATACGCTTTCTTTTGATAACTGTTCCTTCTATTAATATCGTCCGTCTAGGAAGAGAAACTGATAAGAGAAAAAGCCCCAGAAGAGGCTATAAATAATATTTGGCTCCCCATAGTAGACGCTATTAGAACTGCTGATCAGTACTACCATTGAATTCTTATCAAGCCACTGTGTAATATTTCTTTTCCACAACCCGAAAGACCCGCCTTTGTGGAAGCTATTTTGTGGCAATAAGATAATATACATGTAAACATTTGGTTACACCTCATGCTGTTGTATTAGCAATAAACACTATGAGATAGTAAGATATGCCATTGACAGAAATATGAATATCCTTAGAATATAAATATATATGTGGCTCGCCAAAAACAATGTGAATAAACAGCGGAACACGATTTGTTGCTGAGTTAATCGTCTTTCTGCTGTTAGTGACATCAAGACTAAGTGCTACAAAGGAGGTGAAAAATACCAACCAGCACGCTATTTATTCAAATGCTCGGAAAAACCAAGATTTCAGGAGGGGTAATCATGAAATCATTGCTGACCATCGCACTTATTCTTCTTACTATTCTAATCGTCGGCTGTAGCGAGCAGGAGGGAATAAATTCTCCATCGACTACCGAGTATGAGACGATGTTGAAGGAAGACTTAAGCATCAGAGAGTTGTTTTCGATTAGAGATGATATGACAAAGCGTATCATGGAGAGCGGTGTAAGTGGTAAGGAAATCGTTGACATCGTTGAACATAATGATTCTCGGAGATTCGCAGAAATAACGGGATACACGGTTGAGGAATTGGATGACATTGGTAGAAAGGTCCACTTCCTTGGTAAAGTCATTCAGGAGAAGTATCCTGATCTTCAGTCGAGAGTCGGCAAACGACCCGATGGATGCATTGAATGTGATTTTAGAAATATTGCCGAGAAATGGGATAATGCCTTGGCAACACATAAACAGGCTGACGTGTTTTACAGAGATGGCGACGAAAACCAGATCCCATTGCCTGATCCATCGAATAAAGGAGTGTCCTGTCAATGGTTGCCGTATACGGCTTCGCTCGCTCTTTGCACTGCCGCAGGGCCAGTTCTCTATTGGGCATGTGCAGCCGTCGCCGTCTGCGCCTTCTGCACGGGTGGTTGGGTAGGCACTATGTGCCAGACTTAAGCCGGAGGTAAGATTATGGATAGCTATCTGGCCATCGCCTTGATACTGATATTTTTTGTTGTCAGTTTCTTTATCAGGAAACTGCAGGGATGGCGAGGGCTGCCATTCATCTATGGAGTTCTGATGATATTTTTCCTGGTAAATGCATTTGTTAACAAAGGACAAATGTACGTTAGCCTTCTTTTCGCGATTCTCGCGCTGGGATTTGCGATCAGGAGTTTCAAACAGGTCAGGGCAACAAAGACAGAATAAACACATGGTATGCAGGAGTGCTTCGGTCGATTTCATATATGATGGACCGGGGCACTCCCTCGTATAGCCCTTTTTTAGTACAGGCAAGTATGCCTGCACCATCAGTTCGCCTGTATCCAGTGGGAAGCCTCCCCAGGCAGGACTTGAACTAAAGACAACGCCCTGAAGAGGCACATCGATCTCTTCAGGACGTTATAGATTCTAACTGCAGGTAGAAGCGTCTCTACCGTACTTCTTTTTTGATCGCTCCCCAGCTTGACTCTTCCGTGGAGACTTCAAAGCCTGAATAGCTCCACCAATTCCCGACAATCCGGGGCATGAAGCCGGTTCCGGTTACCGAGGAACTTAAAAGTTCGGAGATCCAGTAGCCGTTTCCCTCAAAGAAAGACTCCCTGATCAGTCCCCCTCCATCTGAAATCCAGTTTGTTTGGACGACCACATCGGGATTAGAGACGACTTGTATCTCGATCTTGAAGCAGGTAAATGTGCCTGCCGCTACCGTGATATCCTCCTCCAGCACCACAGTCGCCAGTGTCTCCTGAGCCATACCCCAGTTTATGGCCCTCCAGGTCTGGCCGACTGTCATCGAGGAAACCGGACAGAAGTATTGTGCCGGTGTAAAATACTCCCATGTTCCGCCGTCCTCACGGGCAGCGTACACCCGGTACATTCCAGTCTCTTCGAATATAAAGATATCCTCGCCAGGATATCCACTCTCGAGGATTCTGAATAGTGATCCCGCGTGTCCATCCATGGTGCTGTCTGCTCTGAATGTCTGAGTCAGATCCTGAGCCGATCCAGCGGATGGAGTGATGAGCAGGAACAGACACATGATAGCAATAGTGGATACGATTACAGTGGATTTCATATTTTCCTTCCAAGGTTAATCGAGAATAACTATAAATTCGACTAAAACTAACATATTCTGTCAGTTACTCAAGCGGAAACTGGACCATACTGACTCGGGAAGGTATTTCAGGTGAATGGATAGTTAAATTGCATCCTTGTCAGTGGTCCCGATTCTGGTATCTTCTGTACCAGTGCCAGTAATCATGGAGGAAAAAATGAAGATGACTAATAAACAGGCGGCCTGTGCCTTGATGATCGCGTTTATGCTTATGGCGGTTGCGGCTGAAACCGCCGCGAAGGAGCCGTTCACCATAGAAGACATGTTCATGCTGCGGCAGGTCTCGTCGCCGGTGATCTCACGGGGCGGCGGACATGTGGCCTATGTGATCACAGAACCGGCCGATACGCTCAAGGATCAAAGGAGCGGCAATCCCGACATCTGGGTGATCGACCTCGAGGACCGTAACCACCCGAGGCCGTTCGTGTTCAGTGACGCGCGTGAGACTTCCCCTGCCTGGTCAGCCGGTGACATGTATCTCTACTTTCTCTCCGACAGGGGGGATGAGAAGAAGACCCAGGTCTGGAGGATCGCCGTCTCCGGAGGAGAGGCCGAGCAGGTGACGTCTCTCGAAGGCGGTATCGTCTCCTTTCTGCTCAGTCCAGACGGATCGAGGATAGCGGCCATCGCGGGAAAAGGAACATCCGAAGCGGAGAAGAAAGCCAGAGAGAATGGAAGTGACTGGAAGGTCGTCGGCGAGGAGAGGACCGTTCATAGCCTGTGGGTCCTGGACCCGGAGACAGGGGAAGGCACTCCGGTCACACCCGAGGGATTCCATGTCTCCTCGGCTTCATGGTCACCCTCGGGCAGTGAGCTCGCGATGATCACAGCCGATGCTTCGGGGAGCAACGAGACATACTTCAACTCCAGGCTCGAGCTGCTCGACCTCTCGGACCGAAGCATCACGCAGGTCACGGACGATGCCGGCGGAAATCCCGCCTGGTCTCATGACGGGAAACGTATCGCATTCTCATACAGGCAGCGCCACGAGGGCAATACTCTGCCCGCTGGAGTAACTGCCGTGATAGAAGCCGACGGGAGAGGTCTGAAACTCCTCGGTGAGAGGCATGAGGGAACCCTTGTCAACCCTGTCTGGATGCCGGAGGACGACAAGCTCCTCGTGATCCATCTCAACGGTGTACGCGGAGAACTCGCAACCGTCTCGGTCGGTGATTCGAAGGTCGAGAAGCTGGAAGAACTCGATATTCCCTACTATCTGCGCAAGTCGTTCGATATATCACGTGACGGTTCGAGGATCGTATTCATGAAGGGGAGCGCCAAGTCGCCTCCGGAGATATGGCTCCGGGAGAAGGGCCTCTTCAGCGGAAGTAACCAGCTGACCCGCGTTCACCGGTGGCTCGAGGAGAAGGAACTCCCCGAGGCGAAGGTAGTGAAATGGAAGAGCCGCGACGGCACCGAGATCGAGGGCGTGCTCTGGCTGCCGATCGGATTCAAGAAGGATGGAAGCTATCCCGCGGTCGTCAATGTTCACGGGGGCCCGATGTGGGCCTGGTGGTACGGATGGCACGGTAACTGGCACGACTGGGCAATACCTCTCGCTTCGCGTGGATTCGTGGTACTGCTTCCAAATCCGAGGGGAAGCATGGGGTATGGACCGGGGTTTGCCAGGGCGAACTTCGATGACTGGGGCGGAGGCGACTATGAGGACGTGATAGCAGGAGCCGATTTCCTCGTCAACGAGGGGTACGCCTCGCGCGAAAGGCTCGGTATCGGTGGCTGGAGCTACGGGGGATTCATGACCTCCTGGGCCGTGACCAAGACGGCCCGTTTTGCGGGAGCCGTGGCCGGCGCGGCGGTGACCAATCTGTTCAGTTTCCACGGAACTACCGATATAACACCGACTTTCCTCGAGGAGTATTTCAGGGAGATCGCATATCTTCGATCGGAGGCGTACCGCAGCCACTCACCGGTCGATTATGTGACAGGAGCGAAAACACCTACGCTGGTGCTCCACGGCGAGAACGACGTCCGCGTTCCAGTTTCACAGGGATATGAGTTCTACAACGGGCTGAAACAGTCCGGGGTGGAATGCGAGATGGTCGTTTACCCGCGTGAGGGGCATTCGTTCAGGGAGATCCGCCACCAGATCGATCTGATCGAACGGGTCATCGGCTGGTTTGAGCTCTATCTGAAATAAACGCCGGATTTCATCCGAAAGTCCCATAATACGGGTTGAGTATCTGACGCTGAAACGGTAGACTCCATTCTTTCCGGTTCTAACACAGTTGTATCACAGCATAATCAGCCACCCATCGGAGGTCACACATGAGCGGTCTCTTCGGCGTTGTTTCCCGTGTAAGATGCAGCGAGTATCTCCTCTACGGAACAGATTACCATTCGCATCTCGGGTCGCAGTTCGGCGGTGCCGCCGTGCTCGGTGAAGAATTCGAGAGGCAGATCCACAATATAAGCAACGACCAGTTCAAGTCGAAATTCGCCGAGGATCTCCTTGCCATGAAGGGCGGGATGGGAATCGGAGTGATAAGCCCCTTTGAAGAGCAGCCGATCTACATCAACTCGAAGTTCGGCCCCTTCTGCATAGTCACCGACGGGTTCCTCGACAATGCTCATGCGCTCACAGAAGAGCTGCTTGCCGAGGGCGTGACCTTCAGTGAGGTCGGTGACGGTATCGTAAACTTCACGGAGCTCGTGGCGAAGCTGATCACGAAGGGCGACTCGATCCCCGATGGGATCGAGAAGATGTTCGATCGTATCGACGGTTCGATCTGTCTTCTGATCCTTCACGCCGACGGCGTCTATGCCGCGCGTGACAGACTGGGTTATTTCTCGCTGGCTATCGGCCAGAACATGGATGGCTGGGCGGTCAGCTCCGAGACGACAGCATTTCCAAATCTCGATTTCGAATTGCAGAAATTCCTCAGGCCGGGCGAGGTCCTGCTGCTCGGTCCCAACGGGCTCAGCCAGAAAAAAGAAGGCAACGACGCACAGCAGACATGCGCTTTCCTCTGGATCTACACCGGATTCCCCGCTTCCTACTACGAGGGGATCAATGTCGAGACGGTCCGGGAGAAGTCAGGCAGGGCGATGGCCCGCAAGGACAGCGATATCGAGGTCGATGTAGTAGCAGGTATACCGGACTCGGGAACCTCGCACGCGATCGGTTACGCCATCGAATCGGGTAAGCCGTACAGGCGCCCCCTGGTAAAATACACGCCGGGCTATGGACGCAGCTATATTCCGCCTTCCCAGGATATTCGTGACCATGTCGCCAAGATGAAACTCGTGCCGAACAAGGCGATCATCGACGGCAACAGGATCATCATCTGCGAGGATTCGATCGTACGCGGAACGCAACTGAAGAACTTCACCGTCAAGAAACTCGTGCAGGGCGGCGCAAAGGAGATCCACGTGCGCCCCGCCTGTCCGCCGCTGATGTTCCCCTGCCGTTTCAACCTCTCTACACGTAATATCGACGAGCTCGTGGCGCGAAGGGCGATAAAGGATATCGAGGGAAGCGACATAGATGACATCTCCGAGTATCTCGATCCTTCCACCGAGAAGTACGCGAAGATGATCGAATGGATCCGTAAGGATATCGAGGTGACGACCCTTCGTTACCAGACTATAGAGGACATGGTCGAGGCGATCGGCATCCCTAAGGAGAAGCTCTGCCTCTACTGCTGGAACGGCGAGTATCCTGAGCCCGGAGCAGGATGCAAGGGCTGCGGCAAGGAAGAGGTCGGCGCCGAAGCGTAACACATGGCCTGAAGCGGGATGATCTAATGGCGATACGGGAGATCCTTCAGCTCGGCAATCCGGACCTTTACGATATTTCGACAGAGGTCGAGAAGGATGAACTCGATCTGATGAAGGACATCGTATCCGATCTTGCGGATACGATGTTCGCTTTCCTGGAGAAGTACGGCGCCGGCCGGGCGATCGCAGCTCCCCAGATCGGCGTGCGCAAGCGGATGGTCTATATGAACACCGGCGAACCGGTCGTTCTGCTCAATCCCAAGATAACGACTAAAAGTATCGAGATGATGGAAGTCTGGGATGACTGCATGAGTTTCCCCGAGCTTCTCGTCAGGGTGCGAAGGCACAAGTCTATTTCTGTCACGTACAGGGATCTCGAATGGGAGGAGAGGGCACTCGACGCCGAGGGAGACATCGCCGAGCTTCTTCAGCACGAGATCGACCATCTCGACGGGATACTTGCCGTTATGAGGGCAACGGACAAACACTCATTCGTCACAAGAAGTGAGAGGTGGCGGGTCAAGGGGAAGTGATTCCTATTCCTCGTCCCGTTTCTCGAGCCCGGCAACGAAGGCGGCCACTACTTCCTCGGCGATATCGAGCAGCAGGACCTTGTTGAGCGATTCCCCGCGGTGACTCTCCACTGCCGTGATTACTGCTTCCGCTGATTCCTCTGCCCCGATACCACCATCTACATATCCCAGGCCGGGGATGGCTACCGTTTCCGCCTCGAGCTCTTCGGCTTCTTTTAGCGCTGCAGCCAGGGCGGCGGTAACTGATGCCGCAGTGATACTGCCTGAGTCATCTTTCACGGCAGCGTGGATCACATTCCCCGTTGTCAATTCGCCCGATTCTGTCGAGATGGCGCTGCCCGCTGATATCGGAGCCTTTTCCTTTGCTTCCTTTTCTATCTCATCGCCTCCGGCCGTTTTGACTACTGCCGCTGCGCCTGAGGTCATAGATCCGTCGGGTTCGACCGGTGTGACCAGCGCGTCGCAGAATGCCTCTGTGATATCGGACAGCCGGACCTCGACGCCGATATCGCCAAGGGAGGTGATGTATTTATTTTCATCCATTGCGATCCCGGCGAGTATCACATCGGGACGCTTCTTGAAATCGGCGATCGTCGATTCACCCTTACGGGCCGCGTACCCGGCAGCCTTGAACACCTCATGTGAGTCTATCTCGCCCATCTCCCAGGCCGTTATCTTCTCCGAGAGGGGGCCGAGGAGCTCGGCGGACTTCCTGCGTCTCATCCGTTCTATGAATTCTTTTTTTCTGATATCCCTGGGATCGTCGTCGAAAAGCATCATTTTCTCCATTTTGGGTCTTTTCACAATCCGCCGCAGATTATATCCTATCGGGACGGCGGCAGAAAGCCGCAAGTGAACCTATCAGATCGAAAGGAGCCCGGATGAGAAGGATATCCATTCTTCTGGCAGCGATGGTGCTGATAGCCGCGATCGCGATCCCCGCGGCGGCCGAGGGAAAGAAGCCCTGGACGCCGGATGACCTCTGGAAACTTAAAAGAGTCGGCGACAACCAGGTCTCGCCCGACGGCAAATGGATCGCCTACGTGGTTAGCGTGACTGATTTCGAAGAGAACAGGGGTAATTCCGATATATGGATCATTCCAGCCGACGGCGGCGAGCCCCGCAGGATGACGACGAGCCCGAAGGGCGACAATCATCCCAGATGGTCACCTGACGGGAAGAAGATCGCATTTCTATCGTCGCGCGATGGCTCGAGACAGATATACATCCTTCCCCTGCAGGGTGGAGAGGCAAGCCAGGCCACTGATATTTACGGAGGAGTCGGCAACTTCATCTGGACCCATGATGGTGAAAGTTTCATCTTCACTGGCCGGACATACCTCGGTTGCGAGGATTTCGACTGCGTGAAGGAGAAGGACGAGGAAAAGGAGAAGTGCAAGGTCACCGCCATGGTCCACAAGAGCCTTATGTACAGGCACTGGGACACGTACGAGGATGGGAAGGTCCAGCATCTCTATCATATCGCCGCCAAAGACGGCGAGCCCCGTGATCTCACTCCGGATCTGAAATTCGATGCTCTCACATACTGGCTCGCTTCGGCAGGCAGGGAGTTTGAGCTCAGCCCCGATGGAAAGACCGTTTACTTCGCCGGGAAGCAGGACGAGGACCAGGCCGTATCGTACAACGAGGAGATCTGGATGGTCTCGCTTGAGGGCGGAGAGGTAAAGAGGGTCACCTCGAACCCGGCAGCCGACAGCCATCCGCGCGTATCCCCCGACGGCAAGTATCTCGCCTACCGCGCGACGCGCAGGCCCGGATACGAGTCGGACAGATATGAGCTTACGGTGATAAAGCTCTCCGATGGAGATCCTGTTTCGCTCACACCCGATTTCGACCGCAGCGTCGGTTCGTTCTTCTGGGCGCATGACGGGAAGAAGATCTATTTCTCCGCCGAGGACCGCGCCGACATCAATCTCTTCAGCGTTTCATCAAAGGGTGGAAAGGTCGAGACAGTAATAGGAAGCAAGGGCGACGAGCGCCGCGGTTATCATATGAGCGTATCGGCCGGCCCGAAGGACAAGTTCTTCACCTATCTTCACAGGCCGATGGTCCACTACTACGAGATATTCCGCTGCAACAGTAAGGGCGGCAGTATCAAGAAGCTCACCGGCGTCAATGACGACCTCTATGCCGAGTATCATTTCCCCGACGCCGAAGAGATGTGGTTCGAGGGCGCCGAAGGGGCGAAGGTCCATGGTTTCCTCGTAAAGCCGATGAACTTCGATCCGGCCAAAAAGTACCCGATGCTCGTACGGATCCACGGCGGCCCGCAGCAGATGTTCGGGTACGCCTATCGTACCGAGTACGCGGTATTCTCGGGCGCCGATTATGCTGTCTTCTTCTGCAATCCCCGCGGTTCCACAGGTTACGGGCAGGAGTTCTGCGACGGTATCAACGGTGACTGGGGTGGCAAGGTGATCGAGGATATCAGAAGCGGCGTGCGCCATGTCCTGGAGAACTACGACTGGGTCGACAGTGGCAAGGTCGCCGGCTGGGGCGGTTCGTTCGGCGGATTCGTATGTAACTGGCTGCAGGGTCACAACGAGGACAAGATGTTCGCCGTTCTCGTAACACATGCCGGTGAGGCGGACCAGTGGAGTTCATACGGTTCGACAGAAGAACTGTGGTTCCCCGAGTGGGAGTTCTTCGGCACGCCCTGGGACAAGCCCGAGCTCAACGACCTGTCCTCACCGATCCGTTACGCGAATAACTTCGCGACTCCGCACCTGATAATCCACGGGGAACTCG
>RCNF010001244.1_pt1 | contig 13883 bp, 8 predicted proteins | sample 2041311 | NCBI WGS metagenome assembly RCNF01 (sample SAMN09708228, study PRJNA481090) | Marine sediment metagenome, whole genome shotgun sequencing project. | biome: marine sediment; feature: ocean; material: sediment; isolation source: Sewage treatment plant 2 marine sediment (STP2) ... | reverse complement strand
GGCCCGATCCTGCATGCTAATGAAGTTGGGAATGGCAATAGCAGCCAAAATACCAATAATCACGACCATGATCATCAGCTCAATCAGAGTAAATCCCTTACGGTTCAACACATCTGTCTCCATTCGCTTCGGCCCGATTTGGGCCTCTGGTGCTGTACGCCGGAAGTAGTTCCCGACATGTATTCCTGCCAACGGCAGTTGACTCCAAGCAATGGCCGTGCCATCTGCTTGCTTTTGAACCCTTCATTCACAAATCCTTTTGCTGCAGAGGGTTACAAAATTCCTTATTGTTCCCACACGAGGTTTTTGCCGGGTTGCAGACTTGCAATTTGCCCCACCCGGCAGATTTTCCCGTGCGAAATCCGGTTCCTTGCAAGGATCAGCCCACAGGGACCGGTTCCTGGTCCAGGTTCGGCTCGACTTCCGCTTCGCTGTTCTCGCGAATGGCCGTCTCGACCGCGTCCAGGAGCTCGGCTCCCGGCACTTCCGGATTCTCGTCCTGTTCATCGTCGCCTTCGCCGATTTCCTGCAACCCATACTTCTTGAGCTTGCGGTATAAGGTCGAAGCGTTGATGCCCAGGATTTCAGACGTCTGCTTTCGCGCACCGTTGGTGGTCTCGAGCACCGCCAGGATGTGTGCTTTTTCCAGGTCGTCCAAAGTGACCAGGCCCCCTACGTTCAGACTGGAGGCCGAATATTCGCCACCGGGGCCCGACGCGATAAACGTCGGCAGGTCCCGGGTGGTGATGCGATCGGAATCGCGAATGATGGTTGCGCGCTCGATCACGTTTTCCAGTTCCCGCACGTTGCCAGGCCACTCGTACACCTGCAGGGCGCGCAGGGCCGCGTCATCCATCATCGAACCGAGGATGCCCTTGTATTCGTCGGGGCAACAGCGCTTCAGGAAGTGATCCACCAGCAGGGGCACATCCTCGCTGCGTTCGCGCAAGGCGGGCAGATGCAGGGGAATGACGTTCAGGCGGTAGTACAAATCGGTGCGGAAGTTGCCCTGGGCCACTTCATCCTCGAGGTCCCGATTGGTGGCCGCAACCACCCGCAGGTTGACCTTCACCGGATTGTTGCTGCCCACGGGATAGATTTCGCGTTCCTGCAGCATGCGCAGCAGTTTGACCTGGATGGCATGGGGCGTTTCGCCGATCTCATCGAGGAAGATAGTTCCGCCTTCGGCCTGGCGGCAGAAGCCGGGGTGGTCCCGGTCGGCGCCCGTAAAGGAGCCTTTCGCATGACCAAAGAGTTGGCTTTCCAGCAATGATTCGGGAATGGCGCCACAATTGATGGCCACGAAGGGCCCGCGACTGCGGTCGCTGCGCTCGTGGATCGACTGGGCGATCAGTTCCTTGCCGGTACCGCTTTCGCCGTTGATCAGGATCGTCGCGGTGGTGGCGGCAATCTTATCGACCATCTTGTAGACCGAACGCATGCGCGCCGACTGGCCGATGATGTTCTTGCGGCTCTTGGTACGGGTCAGCTCTTTCTTGAGCTTGAGGTTTTCGGATTTCGCTTTGCGCAGGGCCATCGCGTTGCGCACGATCATTTTGATCTCGTCGTTCTTGCAATGCTTCTGCATATAGGAAAACGCGCCGAGATTCACCGCATCAATGGCCGACTGCTCGCTGGCGTAGGCCGTCATGATGATCACCGGAGTGGTCGGCTCGAGGGCTTTGATGCCCTTCAACAGCTGGATACCATCCATCTTGGGCATCTGAATATCCGTCATCACGACATCGACAGGGTCGGATTCGACGACCTTGAGCGCCGCTGCTCCTGAATTCACCGTTTGAACCTCGTATCCTTCCTTCTGCAGAAGGATGGAGAGGTATTGGCACATCGATTCTTCGTCGTCTACGACCAGGATCCTGCCGAGTGGCATGGAGGTCTCCTTAAGATGTTGCGAGGCGATGTTTGCGTTTTGCAGTCACCAGAGAGTTATCGACGCTTTTGCACGGTGCTTGATCCTTTTTTGGACGAAAGCACGATGTTTTGAAAGTTTTTTTGATACAGAAGGCTGTAAGGCAAGCGATTCCCGGGCAGGGCGCCCGGTGTGCCCGGCAGGTTTTTCCGGGCGAAAAGAACGGCAATATCGGTATCTAGCCCACCAGTTGCGACGCCCGGTTGCCTGCAATTTCGTCATCCGCGGCGTTCAGGACTTCCACCCGCTCGCTGCAAGTGTTGTCCACTGGCCAGCGCACGCGGAATACCGCACCGCCACCGGGTCCGTCTTCAGCCCGCGCCACGCCACCGTGACCGGCGACAATGCGCGCCACGATCGACAGGCCCAGGCCCGTGCCCTTTTCCTTGGTCGTCTTGAAGGGGCTGAACAGTTCGTTGCGGATGTCCGGATCAATGCCCGGCCCGTTGTCTGTCACGACCAGTTCCAGACTACGCGCAGCGTCAACCAGATTCAGCGCCAGGCGCAGGTCGCCCTTGTAGTTCATCGCTTGGCACGAATTGATCGCCAGGTTCAGAGCCATCTGAGTCAATTGACCCGGATCCGCCGTCACTTCAAGGTCCTCGGGATAGATATCGCACATCACGCGCACATTGCCATGGGAGGCACTGACGTGCTGGCGAATCTGCAGGGTGATCTGGTCGCTCCAGGTCATGCCGTCGAATCGCTTGACCGTCGCGGGTCGCATGCGCGAATAGCCCAGGAAATCGTTGATGATGGTATTGACCCGTCCGCTTTCCTTGAGCACCAGGTCCAGCAACTGTTGCTGATAGCCTTCGAGATCCAGGTCGCCGGCCAGAATTTCGACGCTGCCACGAATGCTCGCCAGGGGATTGCGGATTTCGTGGGCGATGCTGGCGGCCAACTCGCCGATGGCGGCCAGGCGATCGGCTTCGCGAATACGGGCCGACATTTCCTTCTCGCGGGTCAGGTCAGTAAAAATGGCAATCGCACCAATGATGCGGCCACGGGGGCCGGTCACTTGATTGACGTTCAGGCCCAGGGGCATCTCGCGACCGAAACGCCGCACCAGAACTTCGCCGCGGCTGACGGCGTCGCCACCACTGGCCACCGGCAACATGATTTCGGACAGTTCGTCCATGCCGTCGGCCATCACAAGCTCGATGTTTTGGCCCACCATGTCCGACTCGGCCATCTTCAGGATATGGCAACAGGAGGGATTCACGCGGGTGATCACGCCCTCGGTATCAACGGTGATCAGTCCACTGCGGATGTTGTCCAGGATGTTGCGCACTTCGCAGCGCGACTTCTGCACCTGGATACTGGCGCGCATCTGCTCGCGGCGACGATGGTCCAGGCGGCGGGACAGATCGCCACTGATCATGCCCGTGACGATAAAGATGCTCATGTGTATCGCGGTTACGAAAACAGGCCAACCAGAGAGATAGTCGTGGGGCATCGAAGCACCACTCAACAACCAACCGAGGGCCAGACCAAAGTGGCCACCACCAGTCAGAATGGCTGCCAAGCCAGCCAGACCCACCGACCAGCGGGCGTCCAGATAGTTGGCCGCCAACATGATCGGCACACAGAATACCAGCGGAAAGACCGAGAAGGGTCCGCCCGAAAAATGAACAATCAGGCCAATACACAGCGTATCGGCGATCAACTGGGCCGCCAACAGGGTGCGCAGCGGAGCGCCGGCCTGGGTGGCTGCCCAACTGACCGCAACGGTGGTCACCAAGAGGCCAAGGCTGCCCACCAGCCCGGACAATACCACCGCCGCCGGGTCCAAAAACCAGGCGACAACAGAGAACACAACAAGGGCGGCTACAAATTGCAGCCGCCACTTCAGGAGAGTCAGGTTTGGGTTGCGACGGCCAGGCCGGCCGTTTTCAGACGAGGCCTGGCTGCCGCGGTTGATTTCGGACAAGACCCTACCCCACCACGCTGGACATTTTGAACATCGGCAGGTACATGGCCACGAGCATCGAGCCCACCATGCCACCCATCACGACGATCATGATCGGTTCGATGGCCGCCGTCAGGGAGTCCACGGCCGAGTCCACTTCGTCATCGTAGAAGTCGGCGATCTTGGACAACATTTCATCCAGGGCACCGGTCTGCTCGCCAATGCCGATCATCTGCACGACCATGGCCGGGAAGACGCCGCTTTCCTTCAGCGGGGCAGCGATGGTATCACCCTGGGCAATGGACTTGGCCGTCGCCTGGATGGCCTCCTGGATGACTTTGTTGCCAGCGGTGCGGGAGGTGATTTCCAGTCCCTGCAGGATAGGCACACCCGAGCCGATGAGAGTACCGAGGGTCCGCGTGAAACGGGCCACGGCGGATTTCAAAATCACGTCGCCCAGAATGGGGATTTTCATCGAAAGCCTGTCCGTCACCCGGTGTCCACTTTCGGTGGCGCGGTAACGCTTGTACAGGAAGGTCGCGGCAGCCGAGCCACCACCGATGGCCCACCAATAGCCCCGGATGAAATTCGACAGGCCCATGACAATACGCGTCGGAGCCGGCAGCACGCCGCCAAAGTCCGAGAACATCTTGGCAAAAACCGGAATCACGAACATCAACATGAAAATACAGGCACCACCGGCGACGGTCAGGACGATCACCGGATAGGTCATCGCACCCTTGACCTTGCGTTGCAGGGCGTCGGCCTTCTCCAGGAATACCGACAACCGGCTCAGAATCACGTCCAGGATACCACCGGCTTCACCGGCGGCAATCATGTTCACATAAAGATCCGAGAAGATCTTGGGGTGCTTATCCAGGGCCTCAGCCAAGGTCGAGCCACCCTCCACATCGGCCGTCACCTGCAGCACGACTTCCTTGAAGTACGGCTTTTCAAGCTGGCGCCCCAGAACGTCCAGGCACTGCACCAGGGGCAGACCGGCGTTGACCATGGTGGCGAACTGACGAGTAAAGACCGCAAGGTCCTTGACGCCCACGCTCTTTTTGGTCAGAAAGCCAATGGTCAGGTCCTTGGGCTTCTTTTTGACGGACGTAATGGTGATCCGGCGTTTCCGCAGGTACGCGTTGACCTGTTGTTTGTCAGTCGCTTCGTATTCACCTGAAAGGGTTTCGCCCTTGGCGGTTTTCCCTTTCCAAAGAAACGTATTGGTGGCGCTCACGGGATTCCTCCAGTTTCAAACTTGTCGTATCCGCCTAGGCACGTACGCCGGCGGGCTCTCCGAGCATCTGCAACAATTCGCCGACATCGGACGAACGACCGATTGCTGCTTCCTTGGTGATCCAATTGTTGATCACGGCCTGGTGCAGCGACTGATTCATCGTCTGCATGCCGTGCTTCTGTCCGGCCTGCATCAGACCATAGATCTGATGCGTCTTGTCATCCCGGATCATGGCCTTGATACCGGGGGTACAGATCATGATTTCCATGGCCAGGCAACGTCCGCCGCCTCGCGCCCGGGGAATGAGCTGCTGCGTGAGCACGCCCGACAGGCTGAACGACAGCTGCGAGCGCACCTGGTTCTGCTGCCCCGGAGGAAAGACGTCGACGATTCGATTGATGGTCTCGAAAGTGCTATTGGTATGCAGCGTGGCCATGGCCAGATGGCCGGTCTCGGCGATGGTCAGCGCAGCCTGGATCGTCTCGCGGTCGCGCATCTCACCAATGAGAATCACGTCCGGATCCTGACGCAGCACGTACTTGAGCGCGTCGGGAAAGCTGTGGGTATCGCTATTGACTTCGCGCTGGTTGACAATGCAATTCTTGTGCTGATGCACGAACTCGATGGGATCCTCGATGGTGATGATGTGACCCTGACGCTCGGTATTGATCGTATCGAGCATGGTCGCCAGAGTCGTGGACTTGCCACTTCCGGTCGGCCCCGTCACCAGGATCAGGCCCTTCATCTTGCTGATCAACTGACGCGCCACCGGCGGCAGACCCAGCTGTTCGAAGGTGTGGATCTCGTAGGGGATCTGGCGAATGGCCATGGCCGTCACGCCGCGCTGCTGGAAAACGTTGGCGCGGAAACGGCTGATGCCCTGCACGCCGAAACTGAAATCCAGTTCCTTTTCGTTTTCAAAGCGCTGTTTCTGTTCCTCATTGAGGATGCTGTAGGCCAGGCGACGGGTTTCGTCACCGGTCATGACCGGGAAGGTTGTCGACGCCACCAGACCATCGACCCGCAACTGAGGCGGCAATCCAGCGGTGATATGAAGATCACTGGCGCCTTTGCTAACCATGTCTTCCAACAATTCTCGCATTCCTACCACGTGCTCATCTCCCTATGTATTGATCCCAAAACGCCAGTTCCCGGACACCGTCTTTATTAGTCGGCGACCGCGGTCTCGCGCAGCACTTCTTCGACAGTGGTGGCGCCTTTGCCCACCTTGATCAGGCCGTCGTCACGCAGGGTCAACATGCCCAGCTTGACAGCCATATGGCGAATTTCCGTGGTCGAGGCCCGATCCAGGATCAATTCCCGGATTTCCGGCGTGATCGGCATCACTTCGTACAGACCCTGCCGTCCGGAATAGCCCGAACCGTTGCATTTTTCACACCCCTTGCCCTTGAAAACGGGCGTACCCGGTTTCAGACCCAGATCGGCCTTGGCTTCGGGCGACAATCCCACTTCTTCCTTGCAGCCTTTGCAGATCCGCCGCACCAGACGCTGGGCCATGATCAGCACCGTACTGGAAGCCACCAGGAACGGTTCGATGCCCATGTCAATCATACGGTTGATCGTGCTGGGCGCGTCGTTGGTATGCAACGTCGACAAAACAAGGTGACCGGTGAGCGCCGCCTTGGTCGCGATACCGCCGGTTTCCAGGTCTCGAATTTCACCCACCATGACAATGTTGGGATCCTGACGCAGGAACGCTTTCAGGGCTGCTGCAAAAGTCAGGCCCACCGAGTCGCGCACCTGCACCTGGTTGATGCCGTCGATGTTGTACTCAACGGGATCCTCGGCTGTCATGATATTGCGACTGCTGTCATTCAGTGCCGACAGGCACGAGTACAAGGTGGTGGTCTTACCTGAACCCGTGGGCCCAGTCACCAGCACCATGCCGAAGGGCGCCGCGATAGCCGTGGTGATGTCGTCGATGGCCTTTTGTTCCATGCCGAAGTCGGCCAGATCCAGATTCAGGTTGCCCTTATCGAGAATACGCATCACGACTTTTTCGCCGAAGATGCAGGGCAAGGTCGAGACACGCAGATCGACCTTTTTGGCACCGATCTTCAGTTTGATGCGGCCATCCTGGGGAATCCGGCGCTCGGCAATGTCGAGCTCGGCCATAATCTTCATGCGACTGATGATGGCGTTCTTCAGCTTGATGGGCGGTTCCATCACTTCGCTGAGCACGCCGTCGATGCGGTAGCGCACCCGCATGTTGCGTTCGTAGGGCTCGATATGGATATCACTGGCCCCCACCTTCACCGCTTCGGCGAGCAGGGTATTGACCAGCTTGACGACCGGCGCGTTCTGGCCGTCCTGGCCGGCGATGTCGTCATCGTCTTCGTCCTCGACCAATTCGATATCGTCTTCGATACCTTCCATGATCGCCGCCAACGAATCAGTCGTGGCGTAGAATTTGTCGATGGCCTTCTTGATGGACATCTCACCGGCGACGGCAGGTTGCACGTCCAGTCCGGTGATGAATTTGATATCGTCGATGGCAAAAATATTGCTCGGATTGGCCATCGCCACGGTCAGCACACGACCGGCCCGGTGGATCGGCAGAACCTGAAATTTTGTCGCGACATCGGCTGGGATCAGATCGATACACGCGATGTCCACTTCGGCCGTGCCCACGTCGATAACGGGCAGGTTGTAGACCTGGCTCATGAAAGCGACATAGCTATTCTCGTCGATGGCGCCACTTTTGATGAGCGCCTGTCCCAGGCTGCCCCCATCATTCTTCTGGATCTCTTTGGCTTTCGCCAGCGCGGCCTCGTCAATGAGATTCGCTTCCAGAAGTTTTGCCGCCACCTTGTCCTTGGCAGTTGCTGTCGTCCCTGTATTCATGTTGCGAATTCCCCGCTCAGTGGTCCCTCACTAAGGATTTGGCATCGAACCGTGGATTGTACTCTCCCGAGGGCGACTCAAGAAGGGTGCCCACAAGTGGCCCGGTCCATCATTTCATCCTTTTATTCGGTCGCAAACCGCGAGACTTTACCGGGATTTAGCGCATTTGCAGGGAATCGGGTGGGATGTTCGTGGGATTTGCATAGATCACGAGGGTATCGAGGCGGGCGGAAAGCGACGGGCCAATGCCTTTTACCCGGCGCAAGTCCTCTGCCGTGCAAAAGACGACCCCATTGCGGCGGGCTTCGTCGATGCGTCCGGCCAGGACCGGCCCCACGCGGGGCAAAAGCGTCAGGCTGTCCAAACTGCAGGTGTTGATGGGCAAAGGCTTGGTCAGGACGATCTTGGGCGGCTTTTCGGCGGCCTGGGCGGCTGCCGGGCCCTCCACCAGGGTGTCCAGCCACAAGTGGTCCCGCCAGTGGCCGTCGGGGCCGATGAGCATTTTTTGCCGGATGAGGCGCCCGGTCAGAAGCAGGACGATGGCCAGGCAGATGCCCAGGGCTCGAGAACGACTGACTAGTAGACCCAGGCCCAGTGCAGACGCAGATCCAGCTCCTGCCCCGTGCTCAGAGCGCCGCTGGTCAGGCGGGTCCGCTCTCCGGTCAGGTTGCGAAAGCCCAGACTGAGGTGAGCCCCCACCAGCCGGAAGCCCACCAGCAGGTCGTGCACCGTCCGGGAGGGCAATTGGGCCGTGCGGGTCACGTCCCAGGGGTCGGCCATCTCGCCCTGCAGGGTGCTGAACAGGGCCAACTGCAGGATCCCGTCTTCCTTGAAGAAGTGGTTCTCCCACATCACGTGGCTGCGCAGGTACTGCTCCGGCGGCAGAAAACTGGCCTGACCCACTTTTTCGTCGCTCTGCTGCCATGTGCCCTCCAGCATCAGGCGTCCCCAGCCCAGGAACCGGCCTTCGCGTCCGACGGTGCCGGTCACGCGGCTGCTCTCCATTTCCAACCCGTTTTGCCAGGTGCCCAGGTCGGTTTCGCCCGGCAGGGCTACCCACGAGATGCCATCCTGCAAACGGCTTACGCTGCCATCCACGGCAAGATCGAAGCCAAGCAGCCGAGCCTGCAGAATCAGGCCCAAACGGACGGTTTCTTCGCGTTCCAGGTCTCCATTGGGCAGCAGTTGAAGTTCCCGCCCGGCGACATCCCGGTGCAGAGGTGTCAACAGTTCGTCACTGCGAGGAGCCCGGCCACCGTAGTTGGCATTCAGGGTCCACCACGGGCGCTCGCCGTCAGCGCCAAAGCTGAGGCTCGCCTCCGGCCCCAGGCCCACAAAACTGTGCCAGTCCGCGCCGGCGCTGAACGCCAGTTGGGTCGGCCCCAGAAGCAGGCCCGTCCGCAGGGTGGCCCGTGCATTCTGGCCATCGCCCGCCGGGGTGCCGGCAAAACCGTCCAACCAGGAATCCGTGCTCAGGGTGTCGTCGATGTACCAACTGGTGACCTGCACCTGCACGCCAGTCGCGGGCCGGTCGTCGGTCTGCCGGCGGGTCAGATCCAGAGTCACGCCCTCGCTCCCGGTCTCCAGCTTGCGTTTGTTTTCGCCAATCACCGCGGTGGTGCTGCGGTCGCCCCAGGCCACGTCACGGTTGCGCCAGAAAATGCGGGTATCGAGGCGCCAGTCCGCCGAACTGTTTTTCATCGTGGCCGACAGGGCATCGTCCCACAATTCGAGATGTTCCGCACCATAGGCTGGCAGGCCGTCCTTGGTCAGGCGGGCGTTGCTGTACTCGAAGACAAAACTGTTGTCGCGATCCAGTTGCCGAAATAGCCGGGTGCGGCTTTGGCGAACCCGACTGTGCCCCGGGAATCCGTTCTGCCCCTGGGCCAGAAAAACGTCATCGGGGTCAGTCGTGTAATTGTAGCCTTCGATATCGAGGCTTTCTTCGAATTCGAATCCGGCGCGCCAGGCAGCGTCCGGGGTCAGCAAATGGACGGAACGGAAGTAGGTTTCGTGATTGCCCTTGACCCCGCGGTAGGCCGAAACGGCTTTCTCGGGATCGGGATCCGCCGTGCGCAGGGAAACCAGACCACCTGTCCCTCCCCAGCCATCGTGGCCGTCGGCCATCCGGTCAACAACCAACCCTTCGGTCGGCACCACCCACAGGTCATCAGCCATGATGTGCCCCGTGCCCACCGGAATGCCATCGCGCACCACCTTCGGATTCCAGGAGGTGCCCGCTTCGCCCAGCACCACCGCCGGTGCGCCCAGCCCACCGTCGATCACCGTGACGCGGTTGCTGAACCAGTCCAAGTATTCCAGGGCAGTGCGGGCAAAGGGATCCCAAAGTGGACGCTGCCAACCGAAAGCCTTGGCCGGTCCGGTGGGTTCGGCTTCGGGCTCTGGTTCGGATTTGGATTCTGGTTCGGGCACGGCACTCGTGGCGCCCGCATCCTGAGCCGCGATCGTCGTGTCGGCGGGCGCCTCGCTTATCACCGCGCTGGTATCGGCAGCGGCGGGCAACTGGGCCTCAGCAGTGGTCGTAAAAAACGTCAGTAGCAGAGCTGCAACCACAGCGGAACCACTGCGCCCCACGAGTGCCGCCCGATTCAAGCCCCACAGCCGGGGCAGCAACAGGGGCATCAGGACCGCAAAAATCACAGCGTTGCTGCCCAGGTGGACCAGGGCCAGCGGCACGCCGGCCAACAGGTAGCCCAAGGCGGTGGTCTCGCCCAGTCCATATGCCAGGATACTGGCCACGTTGGTCAACAGATCATAAATGAGGGTACTTCCCAGGCCGATGAAAATGGCCCACAACGAGGCCATCGGTTTCTGCCCTTTGAAGTAGCAGGATCGGACACGGTTCCCACCCATTGCCCCCAGAATGCCCGTGGCGCCGAAGCCCACCGCCTGGGCCGCCAACAACAGGGGCACCGGCAAACCATAGGGCGACCCCAGCGAATAGACGATGGCCGCCAGGGCGCCGGCAGCAAAACCTGAGCGGGCGCCCAGGACCCCACCGCAGAGGGCAATAATCAGGGTCATCAATTCGACATTGGGCACGCCAGCCAGCAGGTAGCCGGCCCCGATGGCCGTGCCGGTAAACAGGCCCAGCAACACGGGTTGCCGCACCGAGGCAGACGTTTTTGTCTTGTTCGCTGGTGTATTCATGGCCGCATCATAAGCCGAGCGCGGCGGCCGGGCAAGGTCTGAGCGGGCTAGACGGCAGTCAGCTTGGCCAGGCGGCGGCCGACGTCCAGGAAAGTGGGATCCTCATCGTTGATCTTGCTGAAGCACGCGATGGCTTCCTCATCGCAACCGGTCTTCTCTTTGGCCATGCCCAGGTGGTACATCAGGCCATGGTGCTCGCGGGAACCCTCGGCGGCAAATTCCAAACCGCTGTTCAAGACCGCGATGGCTTCTTCGTGCCGCTCGGCCCGCTGCAGGGTGATGCCCCACATTTCGTGGGCGCGCACACTGAATCCTACGTCGGCAGCCGCCCTTTCGAAACTTTCGCAGGCCTGGTCAAACAAGCCCATCTCCAGGTAGACCATGCCCATCTCGTACAGGCGTTCGGCGTCGTCGCCATCGCCACCGCCGACAACCGCACCGATCTCCGCAGCGATGGTCTCCAGTTCGCCCGAAGTCCCCTTCACCAGTTCCGGGCCATCTTCCTCAAGCATTTGGGCCAACAGGTCGACAGGTTCTACGGGCTTGTCCACAACCGCCGCCGGTTCGCTCTTGCCGAGACCACTGGAAGCCTGGGCAATCAAGTCGTCAAAGCTGCTCTCGTCGCTGTCGTCTGCGATGCTGAAACAGCCGTCGTCGTCGAGTTCTTCAGAAGCGGGATTGCCCTGGCGCATCAGTTCCTGATCGTCATTGCCATCCGTCTCTGCTACCGGGGCTTCATCCGCGACAGGGATTTCAATTGGGGCCGGTTCGGGCTCGGACTTCGCCTCAGGGGCGGCGTCCACCCCAAGAGTCATTTCGCCAAAGTCTGTTTCCGATTTTTCAGGGGCAGCTTCGATGGCCACCGCAGGTTCTTTGGCCGGAGTTTCTTCCACGACCGGTACTTCGATCTCCGCCACCGGTTCGGCGCCACCGTCATCGAGGGCGACATCGCCAAAATCGGCGTAGGACTCGGTCGTCTCCGCAGTGGGATTGGTCAGGGTGTTCCACTTGGCAAATTCCGGATAGTTCATCAACTCGGGCACCTTGCCCGTCAAATCGTCGATCACCTGGCGGGCTTCGGTTTCATTGCCACCGGCAAAATCCATGCAGGCGATCAGGCAGTCGGCCCGGGAGGCTTCCAGAGTCATGGTCCACATGCGGAAGATCTGCGCCACTCGCGACAGGATCACGCGGCTCTGGGGAAACAGATCAAACAGGCTTTGGCAGCGCTTGAGGAAAATTTCCTTGATGTCCCCGGTCACGTTTTCGCTGCTGTCCAGGAAGTGGACCGCGTGGTTTTCGCCTTCTACGATCAGGCCCTGGTTGGCGCGGGTTTCGGCCAGGTACCAGTGGGCGTTCAGATTCTCGGAGTCGTGCCGCAGGATTTTTTTATAGATGGCCACCGCGTTGTTGAGCAAACCGGTGGTGCGGTATTTGGCGGCGGCGTTGAGGAAATATTGGACGGCACGCCGGCTTTCGTCACCCTTGAGGCAAAGATCACCAAGCTCGTTAATCACCGTCGGGTTGTTCTTGTCCCGTTCGAGGATCTGTTCGTACAGCATGATCGCCTGGGCCCAGTTTTTCTTCTTACCGGCCTGATAGGCTTCCTGCTTCAGTGTGCTGAGCTTCGCCAAGAGGTAGACCCCCGCAGTCCCGAATGACCATATTCTGGTCCCTAATCAGAAAATCGGAAGGCGAATTCCAACGATTTCCTTTGGCTATTAATCGCCCGGAAACCGCACGGGTTAAGCATTAATCTTCTGACCGCCAAGGAAAACGGAGGCCACGGGGTTGTGCCCGGCACGATAGGGCACCAGACGGTAGTCTGAGCTATCGAGAATCACGAAATCGGCCATTTTTCCCGGTGCGAGGGACCCCACTTCGTCCTGTCGACCCAGGGCCCAGGCTGCATTCAGGGTGGCGGCGACCAGGCTCTCGGCGGGTGTCAGGCGCATTTGGGTGCAGGAAATGGCCATAATCAGGGGAATGGACAGGATTGGGCAGCTGCCGGGATTGAAATCCGAGGCCAGGGCCACGGCACAACCTTCATCGATCATCTCACGGGCTGGGGCATAACCCTTTAAGCCAAGCGTAAATACGGTCCCCGGCAGCATCACCGCGACAGTTTTTGAGCCCCGCAGGGCGTCCCGCCCGGCCTGGTCGATGCGGATGAGGTGATCGGCCGAATCGGCCCCCAAACGGGTCGCCAACACCGCACCGCCAAAGGCCTCCAGCTCGTCGGCGTGGATGGTCAGGCGCAGACCCAGATCTTTGGCCCGGCTGAGGATGATCACGCTTTCTTCCAGGGTAAATACCGAGGGTTCGCAGAAGACATCGCAGCGCTCGGCCAATTTTTTCCGCGCTACCAGGGGCAGGATTTCTTCGGTGATGAGGCGCACATAGGCGGCACGATCATCTTTGAATTCGCTTGGTATTTCGTGGGCGGCCAAGCAGGTCAGAACCGCGCGGATACCCGTCTGGGCCACCGCTTCTTTCGCTGCGCGCAGCATTTTGACTTCGTCGGCCAGGGTCAGGCCATAGCCACTCTTGATCTCGACGGTAGTCGTGCCCCAGCTCAGCATTTCCTGCAAACGGTCCACCGCCAGGGCCGCCAGCTCGGCTTCTTCGCGGGTGCGGGTATCGGCCACCGACGAATGGATACCACCGCCGGCCGCGGCGATCTCGAGATAGGTTTCGCCCTTGATGCGCCGCTCGTATTCGTCCTGGCGGGTTTTGCCGAAGACCGTATGGGTGTGAGGATCGAC
>RCNF010001143.1_pt1 | contig 13899 bp, 12 predicted proteins | sample 2041311 | NCBI WGS metagenome assembly RCNF01 (sample SAMN09708228, study PRJNA481090) | Marine sediment metagenome, whole genome shotgun sequencing project. | biome: marine sediment; feature: ocean; material: sediment; isolation source: Sewage treatment plant 2 marine sediment (STP2) ... | reverse complement strand
GATCCATATTGATCTTTATATCCAAATTTGTTCCTACCTTTATATGTTGATTCACAGTTTCAAGATTTCCTAAAAAAGTTGCTGTGTGAATATCAACATTTGGTGTTTCTATTTTTGTTTGAGTTATGGTAGAATCATTTTTCTCATTTTTGACTTTCTTGTCCTGACTTTGACAAGATGTGAACGATGAGAAAGCAATCAATAAAACCAGAGTACCTATGGCTTTAATAGCAATGATCTTTGGTGTTTTCATGAGTGTTATATTTGAAAGTTTACAATTATATTAAGGCGGAAAGGGCAGGAAATTGATGTTTGAACACATCAATAAAGATACGAAAAGTATAGTCTTTGTAGTATTTATGTTATCTAGAATCAAAATAAATTAAACTCTTCTATTTAATTTCATCTTTAACTATCACTTTTTTATATAAATAGTTTTAGAAAACTTATTCTTCATGATGTGCAATTAAATTATCCACTTCATCTCCTTCAAGTGTTTCAACTATAACCTCCTTTTTACCATTAATTTCTGTAGTAGTTATAACTGTTGCATTCTTTTCTCCATTTTCCTTTTTTACAAGGACTTTCATTTCTTTATTTTCTGATGAATTAACATTTTCATGTAATTCTATTTGAGCTCCTTTATTATAAGCTGAAACATCATCAATATTCAAGGCAATACTTGGTGCAATTACTAACGCCACGACAGACATCAATTTTAATAAGATATTTAATGATGGTCCTGAAGTATCTTTAAACGGATCACCAACAGTATCACCAACAACTGAAGCTTTATGGGCATCAGTTCCTTTTCGACCTTGTTCTTCAATCATTTTTTTTGCATTGTCCCATGCTCCGCCTGCATTAGATTGAAATATTGCCATTAAAACACCCGTAGTAGTAACACCGGCTAACAAGCCTCCTAACATTTCTGCTCCACCAACAAATCCAACTAAAACGGGTACCAACAATGCTAACAAACCAGGTAAAACCATTTCTCTTATTGAGGCCTCCGTTGAAATTTCTACACATTTTTCATATTCAACATAACCTTCGGCTTCATCAAAAACCGCATGTTCTTCTTTAGAGAAATTTTCTTTGTTAGAATCATGTTTTCTCATAACTTCCAAGGCAGCATGTAATTGAGGAATATCCCTAAACTGACGACGCACTTCTTCAATCATTGACATTGCTGCTCTACCCACGGCTTTCATAGATAAGGCAGAAAAAACAAAAGGTAACATACCACCTATTAATAAGCCAGCCATAATTACCGGCCTTGAAACATCTATTGAGGTAACATTTGCCGTTTTCATAAAAGCAGAAAATAAAGCCAACGCAGTTAAGGCTGCTGAAGCAATCGCAAAACCTTTACCAATAGCAGCAGTAGTATTTCCAACAGCGTCTAGTTTATCAGTACGTTCACGAACTTCTTTAGGTAGTTCTGCCATTTCAGCAATTCCCCCAGCATTATCAGAAATTGGACCATAAGCATCGACGGCCAATTGAATTCCTGTATTTGCTAACATCCCTACAGCAGCAATTGCAATTCCGTACAATCCTGCAAAGTGATGTGATAAAACAATTGCAGTCGCAATTAATAAAATTGGAGTCATTGTTGACATCATACCAACACCTAATCCTGCAATTATATTAGTTGCAGAACCCGTTTCAGACTGTTTTACAATTGATTTTACGGGTATTGTTCCGGTTCCTGTGTAAAATTCGGTAACCTTTCCAACTAAGAAACCAGCAACTAATCCACAAAGAGTTGCAAAAAACACACCCATTGCGGTATATTTTATACCGTCAACAACCCACTCATCAGGTAAAAGGCCAAAAGAATTTATAATAAAATAGGAAGCCACGATCATTAAAAACCCCGATCCAAATTCTCCTAAATTTAAAGCTTTATGCGGACTTCCTCCATTTTTTACTTTTACAAAAAAGGTCCCTATAATAGACATTACAATACCAATTGCCGCTAAAACCAATGGCAAATAAACGGCTCCTAATCCGCCAAATTCAGGCGTGATAATAAAGGCTCCCAATACCATAGTACCAATAATAGAGCCTACAAATGATTCGAATAAATCTGCTCCCATACCAGCCACATCTCCAACATTATCACCAACATTATCTGCAATAGTTGCAGGGTTTAAAGGATGATCTTCCGGAATTCCAGCTTCAACCTTTCCAACCAAATCTGCCCCAACATCAGCAGCTTTAGTATAAATACCACCGCCTACACGGGCAAATAATGCAATAGACGATGCTCCCAAAGAAAAACCTGAAAGCACATTTAAAACCATCGGCAAATTCTCTTCTCCAGGCCACATATGCTGATAGATCATGAATAAACCACTTAATCCTAATACGCCAAGACCAACAACGCCCATCCCCATAACTGATCCTCCTGCAAAAGCAACTTCAAGTGCCTTTCCTAATGAAGTTCTGGCAGCCTGAGTTGTACGTACGTTTGCCTTAGTAGCTGTTCTCATACCAATAAAACCAGCTAAAGCAGAACAAATAGCTCCTACAATAAATGATACAGCTACAAGCCCATAAGAATCTTCTTGCTCTGATCTTCCTTTAAAAAATAATAAAATTGCAACCCCGATCACAAAAATTAACAAGATTTTGTATTCCGCCTTAAGAAAAGACATTGCCCCATCAGCAATATGCTTGGCAATTCTTGTCATTTTTTCATTACCCGCGTCTTGCTTGGTAACCCATCTGTTTTTAAATAAAACAAAAAGGAGAGCCAATACTCCAAATAAGGGTAAAAAATTTACTATTAATTCCATATGTTGATTGTTAGTTAAATTAAATTTTTGGGTCGGCCAAAAATAGTAAAATATTAGAGATAAAAAAAACCACCTCTGATATATTAAAGGTGGTCTTATTTTATTAGTTTTTTAAATCGTATCTATATAGTGAACGTTCTCTTTTTCTTGTGCTCACTTTCGTCATATCTTTTTACACATTCATCATAAATTTTAACGGCTTCTTGAGCATTTCCCCAACCTCCAACATCCACTTTTTTCTCTTCTAAATCTTTATAGACTTGAAAAAAATGTTCAATTTCTTTTACTTGGTGTTGATTCATGTCTGAAATATCATTCAGTTGATTCCAAATTGGATCAGAAACAGGCACACAAATTATCTTTTCATCCGGGCCTTTTTCATCCGTCATATGAAATACTCCAATTGGTTTAACTTCCATAACACACATTGGAAAAGTTGGTTCACTACCCAATACTAATACATCTAACGGATCTTTATCTAGTGCTAATGTTTCAGGAATAAAACCATAATCTCCAGGATACATCATTGATGAAAATAACATTCTGTCAAATCTTATTTTATGCAATACAAAATCATATTCATACTTATTTCGACTTCCTTTTGGGATTTCAATTAAAACATCGAAATTTTTACTTTTTTTAGAACTCATTTTTTTATTTAAATTAAATCTTTGCAAAATTAGCAAATAAAACTGCAATAGCATATATACACATGATCTTTGTAAAAAAAATAGAACCGAATATTCTTTTTTTATAAATATTAGCTGGATGGAAGTAAGAATTTGAACTGGTGGTTATTTTATTTAATGTGCTTTATTTTTAATGAAAAACACCCTAAGGTGGCTTTAACACAAATATCTAAAATGTAATTCTGTACGTTCTCTATTTGGGCAATTAAGCACGATCTTCAACAAAAGGTATAATATCATTCCATATGAAACATCGTGTGTGTTTTGCCACTTTTTAAAATTAATTTGCAAAGTAATAATGCACTAAGAAGGGTTGTGCACACAAAGTAGACAACCCATTTATTAACATTTGCCTATGTGCCTTACAGTGTGAAGCTGTTTTGCATCAATAGTTAGTTATCACCGCCACAATCAGAAAAACAGCCACTATAATTGAAAGGATGATCAAAAGTGGGAAAATATATTTGAACCATTTTTCAAACGGGACCAGTGCTATACCAAGAATCGCCATAAGAACACCATTTGTTGGTATAATCATGTTTGAAAATCCATCACCAGATATAAATGCCAGAACAGCTGTTTGTCATGTAATTCCCTATAAGTCGGCCAGCGGAACCATCAAAGGCATGGAAACCATTGCTTGGCCCGAGGCTGAAGGGATAAAGAAATTTAACAATGTCTGGAAAAAATACATTCCTTCGGCAGCCACCAATGTTGGCATCTTCTGGAGTACAGAGCCGCATGAAACAAAATTGTATCAATGACCGGCCTGTAATACATGCAAAATCATCCTTTTGTTTGATCGTAAAAGGCTAATCTTGTAATAATTAGCTCAAAAAAATAATTTGCCTGTGATTTGCTAAAAATCAATGTAAAATTTTTGTGCGAAAAAAATTGTTTTATTAGAAATCAGCATCGTCATTTCCTTCTCCTATAGGTTCTTTTCCGGTTCTGATAAAACCAAGTTTTGTCTTGTCAGAATAACTAAAATAAATTGGTTTTTCATTTCTTAAAAGGTCAATAATATTAGCGTACATTGACATAGGGTAACGCAAGTACACTAATTTATGGTTGACATCGTGATGATTTTCAGGCAGTTTTTTACCATCAGGATAGAAACTTGCCTGCAAAACATACTCATCATCATGATAACATTTTACGATGATATGGGGGTAAATACGGACGTTTTCACTATGTCCAGCTTGAAAGTGAACCCAATAATGGTTTATTTCGCTAACTATTAACTTCATTGTGTCAAGGTTTAGATTAATTAATTAAGGTAGCAAGTTAAATATTATTTTACAAGATATAAATAGATTTGGAAAAAAAGGTGATTTTTTTTTATCTTAAGGATAAAATATTTTTTTATCCTAATCACTAACAGGTTCAAAAATTTGCAAATGATCTTGTCTTAATAAAGGCCAAGGTATTAATAAAGGTTATAGATTTAATCTTTATTATATGACCACTAAAATATCATTGTTTCAATAAATACCAACAGTCTCATAAAGAGATTTAATATTGAGAATCGATACAAATTATCCTTATTAGGTTTATTCGCAAAGGGCATCGAAAATAATTATGAGAAGCTTACACACCCAATAAACAAGATGAGTAACATCGATTTATAGGTGCTCTATTCTAACAATTAATCACAATCTAAATCAAAAGGTATAATAATGCCAAACGGAAAGAGGTAGTGGGTGAAGCGGCTATTTTTCATAATAGCGTTATGGCTACAGCTTTGCGATACTATAACTGCGCATTATGTTAATATAGCTTTGGTATAGGGTATTGTGAATATATAAGATAACGGTCTAGTATAAACTGCTTTTAATTCAGTTTAATTATTGTTGTGTACAATTTTATAGTTTTTCAATCTTAATATCATCTATCCGGAATATTCCTGGCTGTAATATGTTCAATTGCATTCGCAACCAACTATCTTTAGGTACATTAATTTCGAATTCATGAAGTTTCCAATCATCAATTTCTTTGTTTCCTTCAATTAAGGTTTTCATATCACCTTCCTTTGCAGAAACACTTCCGCCAGACACGCTAAATGTTGTTCCATGATTCTTTATCCAAAAACTTATTTTATAAATTCCTTCTCCTTCAAATCTGCCAGTGTCAAAGAACTCATTTGTAAAGCCCGGAGAATACCTACCCCCAATTGAGGAACATTTTTTAACGTCAAACCTAAGTGATTGTTTGCCTTCCTTAAAATCATCTTTGTCGAGTTCAATCACAAAATCAGCGTCAGGAACTGTCTTGGGAGTATACATTAACCAGTTTACTGGCAAACCATTTTTAGATGCTTCAAATCCACCGTTTAACCCAACCGAGGAATCAGTTTCTTTTTCACTCATTTGATTGCAACCTGCTAGTATCATTACAAAACCAAGTATTAAAGCGTAATGAGGTTTGATATTAATTCCATTTTTTTTCATGATTATCAATTTTAGTTAAACATCTATTAAAATTCAAGGTATACAACGGTCGGCAATATGGCAAGTGGCGTCCTGCGGAGGGCATTCCTATCCACCCGGGAAAAAGTTTGAAGCGGGCTACAATGACGGAATAACCACTTTTCCAGCCATTTGCTATATTGCTTGTTGTATGCTCCAGATTTTACTTTTTTGTTGTTGAGTGTAGAAAACTCATTTTCCACTGATCATCCACTTTTGTGAAAGTTGCGCTTTCTATCCAATCGAATTTTAGGTTGAGAGTATCGTTAAGAACAAAATCTGCATGGCAAAAATATCGCATACTCCCTAACGAATTCTCCATATCAATTTTAAAGTTTTCAAATGAATAGTTTGCACTATAGGGTGGATATGTATTTAAAACACTTATTACACTGTCATTTGACCACACATTCCCATCTACATAACCTATGAAGTCGGCAGTGGTTGCCTCCTTCATCTTGTCAAAATCTCTATTTTTTATGCCATCATAATAATCGAACAAAACTTGCTTTAGTAGCTCAGGAGATTTGGTTTGATTTTTTTGTTGGCAACTCATAAAAATGCCAAACAACACTGTTAGTAGGAAAATTTTTGATTTCATAATATTAATTTTTAAGTGTTGATAAGTTAATTAACTTAAAATTCTCAATTTCAACTGTTGCACACAGCGGTAAATTGTATGAGTAGTGGCAGATTGCATGGTATTTTCCCTGCCATTACTTATACAAAATGTTACAGCCAGTTTTCTCATTTTTAATTATTTCTTTTTTTACTTTTTTACTCAAGCATTTGGAAATTGATTATCAAATCCAAATTTCTATTTAGGTCTAAATTTATTATGATTTTTTATATAAAATATTCCCTGCAGCAGTACTGTTATGCCAAATGCGGCCCATCCTCCTAGATGGAGGATTTCAGAATAAGCAATATTTGAATATATCAAAATTGCAAACCAAAAAAGAAATACATAACCAGCAAAAATTTCCTTTTTCCATGAAAACAGAAAGCCTATTAAAAATATCAAAAGTAACAGTGGGTATATAATAAAAGGAAAACTGAGATAGTTTACCGACTCTCCGACCGAAAGTTCTGAAAACACAACGATGGAATATAGAACAGCATAATTGATTAGAAGCACACGAAGTATAAATCTCCATTGCTGTTGTTGCGAGGGTACAGTTGCTTTAGAGGTTTTATACCATTCAAGTAAGAAAAATGCACCAATTAACATAAAACAAGAAGCCATAGCACTAATCATGCTATAGTCCATCTCTGGTCTATGCAAATAAAGGTCATCAATCCAAATACCTGCATTCCAAATCATAAATATAATACCTGTAGCCATTTTCTTATTCGTCCAGGTCAAAGCAAAACCTGCTATGAAAATAAGCAAGAGTGCTTCTTTTAAATCGAAGGGTTTAAAAATAGGATACGAATCATAAAATATAGTCATTGCTATAAAAAACAAATACAATACAGCACCAACACTTGCTAAAATTTGTAGAGTTCTGGTTGATTTTGTTTTCATTTTTTTAAATTTTAACGATTAAGTTATATTTTAAATTAGCTGTAACGTAGGGATATACTTACTAATAAGTATATATCTATTATATGAACATAAATCTAATTAGTTAATTCATAATGTCATATGATATAAATCATGCGTTAACTATTAATAATTTTGAAAATTTTAGTATTTTTAAGATTATAAACAGTTCATTAATTTATTAACCTGTAGATACTGAAATTAAGTGTATTGTGGTAAGTTTGGTGGGTATCTAAAAGTAAAAACTCCTGATAATCAAATGATTAAAAGGAGTCTCTGTACCTTGGGTGGGAGGTTTGGCAAAACATCAAACTCCAACAAATTGAACTAAATTATATGATTATCAGGTAGTTATGTTAATAACTTGCCATTCATATTTTCCTTTATTTACTAATATTTCCTTATTTTCGTCACTAAACCGTCACCTGTTTTATGGCTGTCAAATTAAGATTCAGAACACTAAAATCCGGAAAAAGAACGTACTATTTAGATATTCATCACAACGGACAACGTTGGAGAGAATTCTTAAAGGTAACTATTTATCCATATGATGCAGCAAGAAATGAAAAGAAAAAAATTATAGAAAAGATTCGGGTTAACAGGGAACTGGAACTTTTATCTGAAGACACTGGCCATATTCCCATACATTTTAGAAAACTTGACTTTTTCGTTTTTGCAGAAGATTTTCTCAGTCACTATCGTAAACAAGACGGTAGAATGATTGAAGGTTCCATAAAAAAATTTAAGAAATTTCTGCAATTCTCAATCCTCCCTATTTCTAAAATATCTCCAAGCATTATGGAGAGGTTTAAAGATTATTTAATCTATGATGCCGGTCTATCTGGAGAAACACCACATAATTATTTTACAAGATTCAAAAAGGTATTAAAAGCAGCCAAAATTAAGGGCTATTTAAAAGAGATGCCCACAGAGCACATCAGGTTTACGAATCCCAACAAAAATGATACAATAAAAAAACAAGTTGTAGATGCGGAGGAACTTCAACAGCTTGCCAATACAATGTGCGGTAATGAGGAAGTTAAAAAAGCATTCCTCTTTGCCTGTTATACTTCATTGGGGATGGCAGAAATACGGGATTTAAAATGGTCGAATATTAAAAACGGCAGGTTGATCACCAACAGAAAAAAGACAGGTGAGATTATTAATAACCGATTAAACCTGACCGCCCTAAAAATATTAGGTGAACGAAAAGAGAATTATAAATATATCTTTGATCTCCAATCCTTAAGCGTTAGCTCGGTAAATAAGGATATTAAATACTGGTCGAAAAGGGCGAATATCGACAAGCATCTAACCTTTTATTGTGCTCGGCATACTTTTGCCTGTTTGCTGTTAATCAATGGTGCAAACCTTAAGACCGTGGCAGATGCGATGGGTCATAGCTCAACCAGAAGTACTCTAAAATATTTAAATCATGTACAAAAGCTGCAAGATGAAGCCATTGATAAGTTACCTTCTCTCGAATTGTCAAATATTTTCTAAGCGGTAAAATTTAAAAAGTGGTAAAATCACTTATAAATTTTGATTAGATTTAATAAATTCTCTAAAATTACTTCTATTAATTATTTCAACTTTTGAGTTATAAGCTTCTCCAAAAGATTTAGGTATCTTAACTTTTGACTTCGGGTTCCATTTAAATTCATAACCCGTTAATACTCCGGAAATTTCTTCAACATAATCTATTTCTTGTTGTTGTTTTGTCCTCCAAAAATATGAATTGGCTAAGGTATTATCGTAGTTTATTTTTTTTATACGTTCACTTATTAAAAAGTTCTCCCAAAGAGCTCCTTTATCATTTCTACTATCAAGTAAATTAAAATTACCTATAATCATATTTCTTACTCCAGTATCGTAGAAAAAGATCTTTTGGTTTGTTTTAATCTCATTCCTTAAGTTTCTGCTAAAGCTAGGTAGTCTAAAGACAATATAACCCTTTTCCAATACATCTATATAATTACTTACGGTATTCTTGTCAACTCCTATTAATTGGGCTAGCTCATTATAACTTACTTCACTTCCGATCTGTAATGCAAGTGCTCTTAATAATTTTTCCAACAATTGAGGTTTTCTTATCCCACTATACGCCAATATGTCTTTATATAAATAACTATTGGTAAGTTCTTTTAGTACCTCAATTTCATCCCCCTGGTTATTTATAACTTCAGGATACATACCATGCAGAATTCTCAACTCAACTTGTTGTTCAGATTTTATATACCCAATATTATCTTCAAGTTCTTCCCAAGAAATAGGAAAAAGTTTATATTCCCATTTTCTACCGGTTAATGGTTCGTTTGTTTGGTTGTTAAGTTCAAAAGCTGAAGAACCACTTACCAATAATTGAACTTCTTTAAATTGATCGGTAATTATTTTTAATGTTATTCCGATATTCTCAATTCGTTGTGCTTCGTCGATAAAAACAATCTTGTAATTTCCAATAATACTTTTAAGTTGTTCGGTGTTTGGATTTGTTAATAAATTTCTAACCGTTGGATCATCACCATCTAAAAATAAATGTTCTTTATTTTCTAAAACTGAATTGATAAGAGTAGTTTTTCCAACTTGCCTTGGGCCAATTAAAACTATGGCTTTTCCGGTATTTAACTTTTGAAGTATTTTTGATTTTAAAATTCGTTCTATCATATTATATTAGTGATTTAATTCACCAAAAGTAATGTTTTTTAGTGAATATAAGCGCCAAAAGTAATGTTTTTAACTATTGTTGATAATTCATTTAGATGAATCCGTTTAAAGTTTTTGAAATAGAAACTCTTATTAAAAATAAATATTAAACTACTGGACATAATCACAATTATAGTACAAATAACTCATAAAAAAACTATCCTAGATATATAAACCTTTCATATTAGGGTTTTGAAGTTTTGAAAGTTGTTGGTTTACAAGAAAGGTCTTTAACTAATTACAATCCAAGGAATAATTATCATCAGAATCTTTTGTCCAACCTGATGGAATGTTGTCAAGTTGAGTTTGATTAACTTGGATACAGGTTAGTGGATTATTAGAACATTCGAAATCCAATAAAGATGTATTGTTACTAACATCCAAATTTGCAAGTTGATTATATTGACAATCTAAAAAATACAAAGATATATTATTACTAATATCCAAACTTGTTATTTGATTTTCAGAACAATCTAACCAAAATAAAGATGTATTATTACTAACATCCAAACTTGTAAGTTGGTTACTATCACATAATAAGGCAGCTAAAGATGTATTATTACTAATATCCAAACTTTTAAGTTGGTTACTATCACATAATAAGGCAGTTAAAGACGTGTTATTACTTGTATCCAAACTTGTAAGTTGATTCTTTTCACAATTTAACTCTGTTAAAGACGTGTTATTACTAACATCTAAATTTGTTAGTTGATTTTCATCTAAAAGTAAATGAGTTAAAAATGTATTATTACTCACATCTAAATCTGTTAGTTGATTACTATCGCACCAAAAATCAATTAAAGATATATTATTGCTTACATCTAAACCTGTTAGTTGATTTCCAGAACCAGCCAATAAAGTTAAAGCTGTATTATTACTCACATCCAAACTTGTAAGTTGATTATTATCACAATATAAATCTATCAAAGCTGTATTATTACTCACATCCAAACTTGTGAGTTGATTACCGCCTGAACCTAAACCTGTTAAAGATGTGTTATTACTCACATCCAAACTTGTAAGTTGATTATTATAACAATATAATGTTATCAAAGATGTGTTATTACTCACATCCAAACTTGTTAATTGATTCGTATAACAAGTCAAATTATTTAAAGATGTATTGTTACTCACATCCAAACTTGTAAGTTGATTTTCACCTACACCTAAAAGAGTTAAAGATGTATTATTACTAACATCCAAACTTGTAAGTTGATTACTATTACAATATAATGTTATCAAAGATGTGTTATTACTCACATCCAAACTTGTAAGTTTATTTCTGTCACACCATAATAAAGTTAATGATCTATTATTGCTAACATTCAAACTTGTTAGTTCATTTCTTGTTAAATACAATTCGGTTAAAGAAACGAAATCTTCGATGCCCGTTAAATCATTAATATTTTTATTCGGCAAAGATAAATAGGTAATTCCAGAAACATCAGAAGTCAATACTCGTTGGTTTATAATACCATCAGTATCAAAACCCAACTCTATTAACTCTTGTTCAAAATTCTTATCAGGGATACAAGTATATCTACCATCTGAACAACCATTAGTTTCCATTTGTTCATCATTTGAACAACTAACCAATAGAATTATAACAAATAATAATTTGATAGTGATTTTCATAAATCAATTTTATTTGAAGTAACCTTCAAAAGTAATCAACCCAAATTCAAATTTTTATGATTATTATCATTTGAATGAAAACCCTTTTTAAGTAAAAAAAATGGCGCCAATATAAAAAGTGTATTATCCACTTTTAACTTTTTTTATTTTTCCCCACTTGCAAGAAACCTATTCGGATTTAACAATGTCATTTTATATATAATCATTCCACACACATTCGTGAAAAAAAACTTTCGAGAATAAACTTTTCAGGTGATCAGCGTTACGTTTTGCTTTTCCAAAGCAAAGTAACATAATGCTGAACATTATAGTACAAATGTTATTCGCTTAGTTTAGAATCATTTGGTCTTTATTTCCTCTATTTCATAATTTTGTTTTTCTAACCTATTTGTTTCAGTTTTAAGTTTAGAAACATAAAGCAATGAGCCAAAACATAATATTAGAGAAATAATAAAAACAATCACTGCCCAATTAGGGTATATTCTTGCATTTTTTAATAAACTCTTAAACCAACTCTCAAATAGTTCTTGTGACTTTATTTGATCATTCATCTTTTGTTCATGGTTTTCGATAATAGATTTATACTCCGCTACATCCAGACGGATTTTGGTTGTACTGATTTGATCATTGATCTTTTCCAGTTTTGTAATTCCTTTATTGAAATCGTTGATTTCGTTTACTAATAATTCTGTTAATTCTTCAATTTTTGTCATAATAAATAGTTTAATAGCCCATACCTTGATCGATTGTTTTTTTGATCAATTTTTTAGCAATTTTCCATACCAGTTTTCCGGACAATTCAAGCGTTTTTCCTAATAGATTGATGCTTTTCTTATCCCCTTTAAAAATTTCAGCTCCAGGAACAGCTGCAATGCTTTTTCCAATATTACCAAGAGACATGTTGCGATGAATCTCACTACCCTTAAGATTGTGTCCACTGAACTGAAATCGAAATCCCTGTAACTTGTTTTGATTATTTATTGATGGAATGACTTTAACACCGTTTGTCTGCATTGCTTTTACATAATCATCATAAGATCCAGGAGAGAATTGTTTAAGGCTTAAATCATGTCTCCTTTTGATTTCAGATCTAATTTCTTTCAGATTGAATTCCTTTTCAAATTGTACTTGTTTAACGGTGGTGAGTTGCATGCTTTCTGCAACTTTCTCCGCGGCTAATTGACTCCGTTTACCAATAAAACTGTCATTATAGGCTACCCCTTTAAAATCGATCCGATTCACATACAAATGAATATGCTTGTGATCTTTATCCTGATGCACAAATGCAATAGCCTGCCGTTCTCCTAGTTTCATTTCCTTCATAAACCTTTCAGCTATTTTCTGTAAATCAGCTGGCTTTAATTTCTTTCCATCTTCTATGGTTGGACTAATAATAAATGACAAGGTGTTATTTTTACAATTGCTATTTTGATCTTGCAGCATTTTAAATTCTTTGGTAATTTCATCAGGAGACTCTCCATATAAATATTGCTTCAATGCAATTTCAGCATCCTTTTCCTGGTCCCAGCCGTAAGAAATAGAAGTTCCGGTATGTGCTATGCTTTTTCCTTTACCTATCAAACTTTAAAATTTTTAAGATGACCTTTTATTTCATTGGCTAAGCCATATACCATTTCAGTAAGTTTAGGGTTTCGTTTTCTAAACATGTTCCCAATAGACTTAAAATTGTTGTGATAGTTAATAAGCATTTTATAAATATCAATTTGCTCATCCGTTAAACGTGCTGTAATTTTTTGTTCAAGGGCAACTCTTCTGAAATATTTACTAAGTGTCAATCCGGATCTCTTGGCTTTGATTCTTAACAATTTCTTTTCGTAGATAGAACATCGAAATTTGATGATTTCACTTTTTGCAGTAACAGACTTTTTTTTCCTGCGACCAAGGGGAGAAGGCGTGATTGTGTCCACAGACACACATCTCGCACTCTTCGCCACGATAATCTTTTGTTCAGAATCGAATGGTTCTATTTCTAACTCAATGCTATCATTATTAAATAAGATATTGGTAGGAATAAGCAATGGTTTTTCTTC
>RCNF010001141.1_pt1 | contig 13906 bp, 12 predicted proteins | sample 2041311 | NCBI WGS metagenome assembly RCNF01 (sample SAMN09708228, study PRJNA481090) | Marine sediment metagenome, whole genome shotgun sequencing project. | biome: marine sediment; feature: ocean; material: sediment; isolation source: Sewage treatment plant 2 marine sediment (STP2) ... | reverse complement strand
TCCGGGACGCGTTGCGGGACGCCCATAAAATTATAAGTTTCTATTTTGAGGGACTTTCGGGACATTCTATAATACTTATGTCAAGCAAAAAGCACCAACTCATAAACTCTTTATATCATAACAAATACAAGTTTAATTCAATTTTTAGATGCACCTCACCTGTAGTGCTTAAGGGTAGTCATTCGGTGTTTCTCTTTTTTTTGCGAGCTCTCTAATGGTCATGGATTTGACTAACCTTGTAAAATGGTTTAAACTTCAAAAAAAATAATACGTGATGGATTTCGGGTTGCGGGACGTAATAAGTTCATGGGAAGAATAATTCAACAAAAAGGAAAAAAGGCAGTTTAAAATGAATTCTTTTGAATATATTTTTTCAAAACAAGTAAGTTGGGCGCATAATAAAGAAATAGACCTTGTCGGTAGTATGAGGTCTCGCGGTCGCTTGGCATATACAAAAACGCTAGAAGAAAATCTTTTTGAACCCATGGCCCAAACGGTGATAGATGATTTCAACGCAGGTGATGGCGGGGAGTTAAACGGAAAACCTGATGGCCTTCCTAAAATGCACGCGGTACATTCTTCGTCAGCACTGGGTGTAAACATCTTTCATTACTGGCTTCGAATCAAGCAAATCCCCAAAATCGCCGCTGCATGTCGGCTATGCAGCAAAAACAACCTGGTACCTCAAAACATCAGGTTTGAACAAAAATATTCGATCAGTCCAAAATTTCGTCTTAGTCCTAACATCGATGTTGTCATTGAAAATTCAAAAAAATATAAATATAAAGTTTTTGCCATCGAATGTAAATTCTCAGAAGCTTACGGTTCGCGAGGTCACTCTGGAATTGATCCAAAGTACCTTAAGCTTAAAAGTATCTGGGAGGATGTTCCCCAACTGCTTCGCTTTGCCAGATCGATAAGCCCAGACGATCATAATTTTTCACACTTACACCCCGCCCAACTGGTCAAACATATCCTGGGACTCAAAAATCAATTCGGAAAAGATGGCTTCCGGCTCTTGTATCTCTGGTATGATGTTTTGGGACAAGATGGCGCCGTTCATAGAAATGAGATTGATACTTTTTCTGAAGTCGCAAAATCAGATGGTATCAAATTCCATGCGCTGAGCTATCAGGACCTGATCGTAAAGCTGTCCAAAGAATATAGAAACGAACACTCGGAATATATCCAATATGTCAGTGAACGTTATCTATAAATGGGATAAAAATTATGGGTTGCGGGACGTACATTAGTTTATAAGTTTACAGCTTGCATTTGTTTTGATATCAAATATTTATTTCATAAATATCAAGAATAGATGCGCCCTGGGCGTACATCATATTATTGTTAGAGGTATCGAAAGAAAAAACATTGTTAAAAATGATGCCAACATAGAGCAAAAGAAAACAATTTAAAACTACTGAAAAATAAGTAATCAAATATATCAAGGAACGTCCCGCAAGCGGATTTAACCCTGCTTAAGGTTCGTCAGAGTGGTGAATTCAAATTAGGTAAAGAATGATTGACAATGCCCAAGATAATTTATAAGCATATGCTCACAAATTTAAGGGCTAAATTGAAATCTAAATTGGGCGATTGTCGAGGTTGCCTTAAGGTACCAGGAAGATGCTGTTCCGCACTTGTCGAGGCGAATCTCGAAGAGCGTGGTTTGAATAGTGGTCTATGCGGTATGGCATCTGACGCCGTAGATGCGGTAAGATCGGCAATCCCGAAGGGTTTCAAATTTTAAGAATTAGGATAATCCGGATGAAATTTTTTGATAAGCTCTTTGCAACACAACGGCCACCGAAAAGCGCCGCAAAATTGGGACGCAACGATGTTTGCTGGTGTGGAAGCGGTTTGAAATACAAGAAATGCCATTACGCATCAGACCGGCAATATTTCTCAAAATTTTACAGCACCTCCTGCAGGACCTCTTCATGACGGAGATAAAAAGAGATGCGGCGCATCTCTCTGATCGTCATCGCGGCCATATTGTTTTTACTGCCAAAAGCCGTTCAGCTCACGTCCACAGCGGTTGGCACGCATTATAAGGCCCCTATCGTGTTGGTTTCCATAAGGAACAGGCTGCAAATTATTTATAATAGGGGAAGATTATAAGGCGTCTACCAAATCACATTTATTTAGAATGTAGGACTTTTAACTTCGCATCGATCAGTTGATCGTGAGAAAGGCGCAGCAACTTTTTAAGCTTGTTCATTAGGTAGTGTTCGTATCGATCCATTTTTCCGTCAACATAGACAATCTGCCACAAAGTTTCAATAATTTTAACTTTTTCTTCGTTTGAATAATTCTCATTGATCAGTCTGGCAAATTGCCATAAATCGACACTTTCTTTTAGTTCCTTTTCAGCCTCCGCAATCAGTGCATCGGCATGCTCCTGAGATAAGTTGTATTTTTCTTTTAGAATCGATATAATTGTTTCCATCTCCTCTTGAGTAAATTTTTCATCTATACGCGCTATTTCCACGAACAAAGCACAGGTCGCTACGCGTATGTCGTGATCCGTCTTCTGGACGGTGGTCCTGGTGCTGTCTTCTGTGCTTTTACTAAAAAAACCCTTTAGGATATCGAGCATTTTATATTCTCCTTTTTTAAAATCCTACTGGAATAATAACACATATTACAAATAAAACACTAACCTGTATTTCTCATGAAGACTTTATCCTATAATTAATAAATCATAAATTAACTGCAATATCAATTAAATACATAAATTATCAGAGGGGTCAGGGGTTGGGGACGTACATTAGTTTATAAGTCGGCATGGTAATTGAACAATTATATCAGATATATAGGTAATTTTAATCGGGGCTTGATTAGTGATTAAATCTTAATACGACTTTCCTGATAATTAATTGATTAACGGGCAGTCAGAGAGATTTTTCTTTGGCTGCCTTTTCTTTTTTAAGGCCTTAGATTGGCCCCGCCAAAAGGCGGCGGCAGCAGGGATGGCTTCTGTTTTATAGCCACAGCGGCTCGTTAATGGTACCGCAAAGGTTTTGACAAACCGGGCGTTGCCGATGTAAGTTTAAGATGTCCAAATCGTATCTGCAAAAAATTCATTAGGTTCGATAGGTTGAATAGTCTCAATATCCAAGCAATTTGGATGATTTTGTGATACTGTGAAGAGATTAATATGATCAGTCAAAAACTCAGTATTCGCCGGGCCACATCTGACGATGATAGTCTCATCGCCGACATCGGTGCTCGAACCTTTGAGACCGCCTTTGGGGCCGACAACCGTCTGGATGATATGGAGCAGTATTTATCCATGAATTTCTCGAAAACCTATATTAGGGCCCAGTTATCCGACCCCTCCTCGATTTTCCTTCTTGCCTACGAGGATTGCAAGGCTGTCGGGTACGTTATGCTTTGTGTAAGCAAAAAACCTATTTCTGTGACTGGCACTAAGCCCATCGAGCTGGTGCGGTTATATATTGAAGAAGAAATCATAGGGAAGGGGTATGGTTCAGCCCTTATGAGTTCCTGCCTCGAAGAGGCGGAAAAGAATGGACATCGCACGATTTGGCTTGGAGTTTGGCAGAAGAACCTCCGGGCGATAATGTTCTACGAGAAATGGGGATTCACAAAAGCTGGAACAAAGGAGTTTATCTTGGGGAGCGATCTGCAGCACGACTATATTATGGCAAGGCCTGTATAGATGGTTGCCTTATCTTACTGCTGAAGCTCAAGCTAAAAGCCAAAGGCGAGTTATGTGGTCACAAGGGGATAAATATATATCGCCGAGGGACTGGAGAAAGCTGCATAAATGAAAACCAGCTTGGTTGATTGAGAAGAACAATGAGAAAAAGACGTTATTTACCTTCATTGCTTATGATAACCGGTATTATACTTTTCATCCTCAGAGCTATTGCAATGCCCTCAGCAATTGAAGACTCTCGTTTTATAGTCATTGCGTTTGATTTAGTGTGGGTGGGACTGATTGTAATTGGAATAGTTTTAAGTTTAAAAAAAAGGAAGCCTCTGTAAATCACGAAAGAATAAATTACCTTAGCTGTAATTCTTTCGCAGCGAATCAATAACTAATGTTAGGCAATCAGAAGGAGAACCAAATGAAAACTAATGTAGGAAAAACAGACCGAATCATAAGAGTAATTCTTGGAGCTGGAATTATTGCAGTGGGGGTCTATTTTCAATCATGGTGGGGGGCAATAGGTGTTATTCCACTTTTTACAGCTTCCATAGGTTGGTGTCCCGCTTATTTGCCTTTTGGTATCTCAAGCTGCAAGAAATAATCTTGCTAACAAGCAAATTAACTCGGACCGGTTTGAAAAGTTGTGATATTTATGATATCTGCAATCAAGGTCAACCTGTGGTACTCTCAATATATCACCACATGAAGATATTTGGTGGTTGAGAGAAAAATCCCAATCCCTTTTCAGCTAAGGGGACACATCATCTTCTTCTTTCCAGAACCAATTATGACCTTTCCTCCTTTCAAATGGGTTGTTATACCGCAGCGGTATAACATGCCATATAGGCGTCAAAAGCTGCATGGCCATTTTATTGTAATATTTCTTTAGAATACGAAACATTATAATATTGTTGATAATTATTAAATATATGATAGGATTAAGACTGCTAAAGACGGAATTTAATTTCTTATTGTGTACGGATATTGCAAGGTCTCGATAAGTTCGATTTTCATGAATTATCGAGAAAACTATATAATATATATGTTATGTATTTCGATTATTTTAAATCAAGAAGAAAAATTCAATGCCCGATTACAAAAAGACATAGGAGTTAAAGCTACACATTTGACAAAACAGGTGAGAGTCGGCAGAAAACAATTAGCAGATTGGGGCAATTGAAGAGTACCCCGCAAGCTACGGGGAATGCGCTCGCTATTTCGGTTCATGTGGCCAATAGGGAACGTTGTTGACTATTTGAACATATTAGCAATAACGAAAGTCAACTTTGTCAACAACGTCTCCTAAAGTTAAGTGGAATACTGGAGAGAAAGATTGGAGGATAACCTGATGGGGCTTCGTTCCGCATACACTGCATTGTCTGGACCCAAAAAGGCTGCCGTTATCGCAGGGTTTTTGATCTGCCTGTATGCGATCGTCGGTTTTTTTGTGATCCCTCCGGTTTTGCGGTCCCAACTTGAAGTGCGTCTCGCCGAGCATTTGGGGAGAAAGGTGACGGTGGAGGAAGTTAAAATGAACCCCCTTGCCCTTTCATTAACCGTTCGGGGTTTTGACATGAAAGGGGTCGGGGGAGGTCCCTTTGTTGGTTTTGAAGAGCTTTATGTTAATTTTCAGCTATCGTCTCTTTTCCGTCAGGCCTACACCTTTCATGCTATCCACCTGACTGCTCCTCATGGATTGGTAAAAATACTACCGGACGGCAGCCCTAATTTTGCGGATCTTATGGGTTCCCCGGACGCTCCCGCCACACCACCTGATGAAAACAGCGATGTTCCGTCTGTCCTGGTTTTCGATCTGAAAATTAATCGGGGACGGTTTGTCTTTTCCGATCTGTCCCGCCCAAACCCTTTCGAAGCGACCTTTTCTCCCATGCATATCCAGTTGGAAGAATTCAGCACGGGTAAAGATGACAAGAGTCCCTATGCCTTTACAGCCACCACCGGAAAGGGGGAAAGCCTCAGTTGGGAAGGAACGTTTTCCGTCAATCCTTTGCGTTCAGAAGGGCGTTTTGCGCTGAAGGATATCAAAACCCGTACCCTGTGGGACTATGTCCAACATCAGGTCGGTTTTGAAGTGGTAGATGGTTCTATGCATCTGGCTTCCGATTACTATGTGGACGCAAGTGGTGACACCATAGACTTCAAAATAACGGAAGGAAAGTTCACCCTTGAAGGACTCCAGGTGACCGAAAAGGAAAGAGGTGCCCCACTTATTTCTCTACCCCGGTTTTCTGTGGAGGGTATTCACATCGATCTGGGTAAAAAGGATGCTGTTGTGGAGTCTATCAAATCCGGGGGTGCCCGGTTTGATGGCTGGTTGGAGTCTGATGGTGTGTTCAATTACGCAAAGCTTTTTAAGACAGACCAAAAGAACGAACCCATGGGGCAGGAAGCAACACTTAAGGAAGAAGCAGATGCATCCAATGCCGAAACTTCAGAAGCGGAAACGAAGGCAGCCGATACAGAATGGACTGTAACGATCGAGGATTTCGTGTTGGATGACTACAGTATTCACCTGGAAAACCGCATGTTTTCCCCACCGGTACGCGTAAACCTCTCGGCCCTGGGGCTCCATTTGAAACAACTAAGCACCAAGCCAAAAAACCAGACCGAGATGGCTCTGAACCTGAGACTGAACAAAACAGGTACTGTAAAGGCTGAAGGCTTTGTCACCATTGACCCCGTTTCGGCGGAAGTCAAGATTGATGCCGATGCACTTCCGTTAAAACCGTTTCAGTCATATATTCATTCTGTCTCAAAACTTGACCTCTTAAGTGGATCGGTAAACGTCAACGGTAACGTTTTTTACCAGAGCTTGGGCGAAGATGGCCCAGAAATGCGCTACAAAGGAAGTCTGGGTATCGTCAATTTCGAGGGCCTCAATCAATCCTACACAGAAGATTTTTTGAAGTGGCAAGCATTGGAATTCAAGGGTGTGGTTTTTGACGTGGCGCCCAACAAGCTTCACATTTCCGAAATTGCCACAAAAGAACCTTACGCCAGGGTGATGATCTGGCCAGATGGAAGTATTAACATAAAGGATGTTTTTACCCCGCCTAGGGTCAAAGAAACGGAAGAAGCTGTTTTCCCTGTAGAGCGCCCCATCAAAGCGGTTGAGTCAAAGGCACAAGATCCCATGCCCATTGTTATTGATAATGTTCGGGTCGAAAACGGATCGGCTAATTTTGCCGACTTTTCCATGAAGCCGAATTTTTTTACGGGAATTCAGGAGTTGAACGGGACTATCAGCGGTCTTTCATCGGATCCATCGGCCCGCGCAGATGTATTGATCAACGGCAAAATCGACAGATATGCCGTTGCGAAAATCGCAGGCCAGATAAATCCTTTGAGCCCCAAGGCTTATGTAGACATGGCCGTGTCCTTTCATAATATGGAACTCACCCCCATGACGCCATACTCCGGGAAGTTTCTTGGTTACACCGTTGAAAAAGGAAAGCTCTCGGTGGATCTTAAATACCGGTTATCTGACAATGCCCTAGTTGGAGAAAATGTCGTTGTCCTGAACCAATTCTCTCTCGGAGAAAGCGTAGACAGCCCGGACGCTACAAAGCTTCCGGTAAGATTGGCCCTGGCACTCATGAAAGATCGCCATGGGAATATTGACATTGATCTTCCGGTGCGTGGCAATCTGGACGATCCGGAATTCAGTTACGGTCACCTGATCGTAAAGGCGCTGGTAAATGTCATTACGAAGATTATTACTTCTCCTTTTTCTTTGCTGGCAAGCCTTGTGGGCGGTGATGGGGAAGAACTGAGTTTCGTGGAGTTTGACTATGGCAGTGCGGAACTATTGCCGCACCAGCTGTCAAAACTTGACAAGTTGGCACAAGCGCTCGAGGAACGACCCGCTCTTCAGCTTCAGATAAAGGGCGCGGCAGACCAGGAGTATGATCGGAAAGCCTTGGCAGAACAAAAGCTCATGAAGGAGCTGAAGTTAAGGAAGCTGCAGGAACTTGGAACGGCCAGTGAGGAGGCAGCGGCAAAGCCCGAACAGGTGCCCCTTACGCAAGAGGAGTTTGTTCGTTTCTTAACACAGAAGTATCTGGAGACGTATGGTCACCATCCCTTCACCGTTACCGAGGAGAAGACACCTGACAGCGAGGTGGTCCCACCTGTAGCCCACGTCAAAGAGCCGCATGCACCACAGATGGAGCCCCAAATTGATCCCCAGATTGATCCAATGATGCGTATGGCCATGGCAAAGGAACGCCTTATCAAAGAGACACCTCTGGATGACGCCGTCCTTCAGAACCTTGCTCGGAAAAGGGCGGCAGCTATCATGGGCTACTTGATGCAAAATGGAGGGATTGCCAGCGAGCGGATCTTTATGCTGGAAATTGAAGTCGACGGCAAGGACATGCCGGACGGCAGTACGGTAAGGACCGGCCTAAGCCTGTCAGGAATGTGATATCATCAATCTCAGTTTTAGTGTTGTAGTTATACTTTTTGCTATGTACCACAGGTTTTCTATTCGCTTTAAAACCTGTGGTATCTCCAACATACCAGGAATATTGAAGAACCATAAAAACTTGTGATATCCACAATACCTGCTCGGAAGGCTGAGTTGCATGTTTCTGCTATTTCGTAGCTATCCATTCAATTAAAAGTTCGTCCGACAGCTTCTTAAATTCCGGGTCACCTGTAACAAGCAAAGCCTTTAAGCTTGAAGCGAGGACTGCAGCAATACAATCTGCATATGCTATTGTGTATTTGGCTTTCAGCTTTGTCGCTTCATACGTCAACCTTCTGTCCGCTTCAACGAGCTGAATCGGATATTTATCAAATTGGGTCAAAACACTTTCGGCTTCCTCCATACCCTGTTCCCTTATAGATCTGAAAGATATGAGTTGATATTTTAATGTCTTTGTTTTAGAGAAAGTTTCTCATTATATTCTGCTTTAATTCAGACTTTTTTGGTAAGGAGGACTTTATGAATGACCTGAATATAAAGGACGAGGCTTTAACTAAATTTAAGCCTTTTCTGGATGTTGTATTAGACAAATATAAAGACAAGATCCATTCATTTCACATTACCGGCAGCGCCTTAACTGATGATTTCAACTCCAGCACTTCGGATATCAATTCCATAATTGTTCTTAATAAAATGGATTTGAAATTTCTTGAAGATTTTGCACCTCTTGGTAAAAAATTCGGGAAAAAACAGATTTCTTCCCCTCTTATTATGACCCCGGAGTATATTTCTAGTTCCCTTGATGTTTTCCCCGTAGAATTTTTAACAATAAAACTCCTTCATAAAACCGTTTTCGGAAAAGATATCTTTAATGACCTTGAAATTAACAAGTCCGATCTCAGGCTTCAGTGCGAACGGGAACTGAAAGTCAGGTTAATCGGACTCCGGCAGGGATACCTTTCTTCTTTAGGAAACAGGAAATTCCTTGCAGACGGATTTATAAGTTCATTTTCAGGATACATCCCCCTTTTCAGAGGTATCATTCTTCTGCTTGGGACAACACCTCCTATGGAAAATGAAGAAGTACTGACAACTTTACATGATGTATCCGGCGTCAATACCGATGTATTCAAAACAGTTTTGAAAGCCAAAAAAGATAAAACAAAACTCTCAATTGAAATTCTCAACTCCATATTTGAAGACTATTATAAAGCAATCGAACAGCTGGGGAATATTACAGATGAAATTAAAATATAAGTTTATCGCCTTTCTTTTTATCCTGTCTCTATTTCTCCTGCCGGAACCATTTTCCCATGCTGTCAGCATACCGGAAAACCCCGGCAATCATGTTGTTGACCTTGCAGGAATCGTTGATAACCCTACTGAGGCTAAACTCAATCAGTACTTAAGAGAACTCGAACAGAAAACAACAGCACAGATTGCCATCCTTACAATTAAAAGCCTCGAAGGCGAATCGATTGAAGATTTATCTATAACGGTGGCTCATGATAAATGGAAACTCGGTCAGAAGGGAAAAGACAACGGCGTTTTGCTTCTGGTATCCCTCAGTGATAGAAAGTACAGAATTGAAGTCGGCTACGGCCTTGAAGGAGTAATTCCGGACAGCCTGGCCGGAAGTATAGGACGCAGTTATCTTGTTCCTTTTTTCAAAAAGGGAGACTATTCAAATGGTATTTATTCAGCCGCTGTTGCTTTGGCCAATGAAATCGCTAAAGATTCCGGAGTAAAGATATCCGGAATGCCGCAGTTGAAACGCACCGTTCAACGAACCGGAGAAGATCAATCTACCGGCCTCTTTGGTAAGATATTGTCCTTTATCTTTATCTTGATTTTAATTATACTTTTTATAAGGAATCCAAAACTCTTCCTTATGCTTTTGCTTTTTTCATCCATTGGTGGAAGAAGCGGAGGCTGGGGAGGTGGAGGCGGTTTCGGTGGAGGCGGTGGCTTTGGTGGCGGAGGAGGCGGTTTCGGCGGAGGCGGTGCTTCAGGGGGATGGTAACTCGACGTTCAAATAATCACATAATTAACAACCTGTTTCAATGCATTTTATGGAGGTCTTTATGTCAACTGCAACAAAAATTATTCTTATAGTATTAGGCGCAATTCTGCTGCTTGCCTTACTTGTAGGCGGAAAACTTATCAGCGGTTATAACACTGTCATTTCCATGGATGAAAATGTCAAGGGCAAGTGGGCCCAGGTCGAAAATCAGCTAAAGCGAAGGTATGACCTTATTCCGAATCTGGTTGAAACCGTTAAGGGTTATGCCAAACACGAAAAAGAGCTCTTTGAAAATATCGCCGAAGCCAGGACAAAGTACTTTCAGGCAAATAGTGTTAAAGATAAGGTTGCAGGTGCAAACCGCCTCGAAGGCGTGCTTTCAAGGCTTCTCCTTCTGCAGGAAAGATACCCTGACTTAAAGGCAAACCAGTCATTTCTCAAGCTTCAAGACAGCCTTGAAGGAACCGAAAACAGAATTGCTGTTGAACGAAAAAGATACAACGATGCTGTTCAGATCTTAAATACATACATACGAACTTTTTTCGGAAGATTCTTTGCAGCATTTGCCAGCGTTTCAAAAGCAGAATACTATGAAGTTCCAGAAGGTGAAAAAGCCGTGCCCAAAGTTAAGTTTGAATAAATTTGACTACTCACCTAGTCAGGTTGAAGCTGTTTAGATTAAGGCTGAAGGGGTCAGAAAAACACGATTACCGTATTTTGGCGGAATGTGATTCTTGCACCAAACATGGCTTCAAAAATACGCTTTTCCCTAACAGTCTTCGCGCAGCGCAGGCGCTTGCACCGCGTACAGTCTTCGACCTAAATACCTGAGTAGTACCTACAAAGAATATAGGGTCAAATGAAGAAATATATCCTGTCTTTTCTTGTTTGTATTGTATGCGTTTTGATTTATGCTCTATTTTTTCATCAATTACTTTTTCAACAAAAAAGCTTTGACTTCAAACGCAGGCCGGACGGACAAACGTATCTCTATGACTATGCTAAAATACTTGAAGATGTTGAAGAATATTCAAATAACTATCTAAAAGGAATTGCTGATCGTTATAAGATAGAAGCGGTTATCATAAGTATTCCCTCCCTGGAAAACATAAGAACTATTGAAGAAGCGGCAGTCGAATTATTAAACAAATGGAAAATCGGAAAAACTTATAATGGCAGGGGAATCCTCCTGCTATTGGCAGATAAAGAAAAAGAGGTTAAACTTGAAGTATCATATGAACTGGAAGACGTATTTACGGATGTTTTCTGCGGCTATGTTGAAGACAAGCAACTTAAACCATATTTTTTAGGTGGACAACTGGGCACAGGTCTGCTGGCAGTTATGGAAGAAATAGAAAACCGCGCTCAGATAAAACACCAGGGCAAATATACCGTCAATTATATTACTCACTTGGATGATAGTCTTCTTTCAGGGGGTGCAGGAGCGAAACGCAAGCTTTTCGATTTTAAAAAAGAAACCGTTAAATCAACAGGAGCCACGTTTCCTGCCGGAAAAACACCTGCCCAGGCATGGGAGACTTTGAAAAACAGCTGGCGCAATAAAGCACGGGACCCGAATCTTGGTGTATATACAGAAGTAACACGCCTTGCTTACAGGGATTATCAAAACCTTCCTGATTCACGATACAATGAAGATGTAAAAACTTATGGAAGAAAATCTTTTGAAGTCATTCAAAATGAAAATTATGCTGTAATATTTTTTGGAAATAAAAAAGGATGGGAAAATGCTCCTTTTTTATTTTGCAAAACTTCTGATGGCTGGCAGTTTGATATCGTACACCAACGTAAATATATCAGGATGGGTCCCAATCCCAAATGGGGGATTGAGCGAGCCAATTATCCGTATGTTGATCTTTTATCAAAATGTCCATACTGGATGGGACAGGACATCCCCCTGGAAAAATCGGATATTTATAGAATAAGCGATGATAAAAAAATAGCAGAGCAGATTAAGCGGGTTGAAAAGGAATATCAAACAAATCCCGCTGACAAGGGTTTACTGATTGAACTGGGAAGGCTATATACAACTACTTCTCTTGGTTTAAAAAGCATTCCTCTTTTGAAAAAAGCGAAACAACTTAACCCTCAAAACCCCCTGCCCTATAAATATCTCGCCATCCGCTATGTTGACAGTACTTACCAGTACGCTAAAGCCATTGAAGAGATGAAAGTCTATATCAAATTAAAACCGGATGATGTCTTTGGTCGAAATTTTTTAGGTTACCTTTATTTTTGCATGAAAAAATATAATCCGGCCATTGTTGAATTCAATAAGGCCGTTGAACTGAAAAATGACAATTGTTACGCTTTTTGCAAATTATCAAGATGTTATGGGTTTCTCTATCTCAATGAATCTGTATCCGGAATACATATTTCAAACAACAAAAATAAGCAACTTTCCATTGACATGCACCAAAGAGCCCAACTGACTGTTACGCCGGATGCAAGAAGAATCAACTGGCTTAAATCGTGGCTTAGAAATAATAAGCTGTTATAGAAAATCTCGCTAAACCTGGTTATTACTATGTTTTAAAAAATCAATCGTGCAAACGGAAAACACGGGTACAAATGAAAAAGGGCACCTCAGTTTGAAGTGCCCTTTTTTTACATAATAGTGTGGTTATTCAATCGGATAGCCGGCTTTTTCCCAGGCCTTCCAACCGCCGCCCATATTTTTAACGTTCTTGTATCCCATTCGACAAAGGGTGCAAGTTGCCAGACAGCCTCGCCCTCCGCTCTTGCAGTACATCGCAATTTTGGCGTTCTTGTCAGGAACTTTTTTAGCAATCTTAAACTCCAGAAGGCCCCTTGGAATATTCATTGCTCCGGGGACATGACCCATCTTAAATTCCTTGCTGGTCCGACAGTCCAGGAAAATATATCCTCCTTTGTCTAATAAACCCTTGGCATCAGAAACCGATACCTCACAAATATTCTTTTTGGCCTCAGTCACTAGTTCCTTGGCTGTCATATCCTTGGCTACAGCTACAGGAGCGGTCAGAGCCAAGGTTGAAACAAGAGCTAATACAAATACAAACAGAATACTTCTTTTCATGGCATTTCCTCCTTCAATACTTAATTGTTAAGGCCAGTTGCTGGCCGAGACCTTGAAATGATGTCGCTATTTCTCTGATCCAAAAACCAGCAGTAAAATCCTAGGTGTAATGCCCTTTATTCATCTCGCCTTTTTTGGGGAATGAGATCCTTTGGCACAATAACGTTTTTGTTCGCCTTTACATATTTTCTTTTTACATCCTTTTTAAGCAGAAACATGCCTTTATTTCCATGACAGGCATTACACGTTTTGTTCTGGGGCGTCTGCCTTCTTATATTATGCGGGGTAGTCATTTTCCACGTGGGGAGCCGGTCAAAGTTTTTAAGACCGCTCTTTACATAAAACTTAAAGGAATCCTGGTCCACCGGAATATGACGCACTGGAACAAAACTTTCAGGTCTTTTCTCGGATTTCAAAGGGTTCAGTCCGATCTTGAAATTCATTTCAGAGCCCTTTGTTTTAAAGAATTTAAAACCTTTCTTATCTTTTCCAAAATGACACGCATAACAGTTTTTATAAGGCTGAGAATGACAAACATTGCAACTCACCTGATCTTTGTGAATCCAGTGGCTTTTAACATTTTCAGATTTTGCATCATAGATCGCTTTATGGCAATCTAAACATTTAGGACCGTTTTCCACCTCATAACGGTTTGCATAATCCTTGCCGTCCCCGTGC
>RCNF010001243.1_pt1 | contig 13919 bp, 11 predicted proteins | sample 2041311 | NCBI WGS metagenome assembly RCNF01 (sample SAMN09708228, study PRJNA481090) | Marine sediment metagenome, whole genome shotgun sequencing project. | biome: marine sediment; feature: ocean; material: sediment; isolation source: Sewage treatment plant 2 marine sediment (STP2) ... | reverse complement strand
CTGCTATCCTCAATATAGAAGGAACTAATGCAACAAATCACCCTGTCCAGCGAGAATCGATTGGAGTTTTCGATGAGAAAGATCTGCACCCAGATTTCGAGCTCGTATCTTCCCGCCGTGGGTCTGACCGTAGTCTGTGGTATCGCCATCTGTCTGGTTCCTGCTCCCGCCTGGGCCAGTGATGAGAATGCGCCGATCGTGATCCGCGGTTCGAGCACCCTGCAGCCCGTGGCCAAGAAATGGGCAAACGCTTTTGGCCAGACAGAGAGAGCCCAAACATTTGACATCATAGCCACCGGAACGAGTGAAGGCATCGAAGATCTTCTGGCGGGCCGCGCGGATATCTCCATGGCCTCGCGACCCATGAGCCAGGAAGAGCTTTCTGCGGCCCGCGACAAGGGGCTGACCATTCGAGAAACCACCGTGGCGCGCATGGGCATCGCCGTGATCGTCAATGCAAAAAATCCTGTGGCGTCAGTCGAGATCAGCAAGCTCGCCGAGATTTTCTCAGGTAAAGTACTGAGTTGGCAGAAAGTTGGCGGACCCGACAAGCCCATCGTTGTCGTGCGAAAGGACTCCGGCTGGAGTCCGGACTTCTTTCGCAGAAGGATCATGGGCGACAAGGAGTTTGTCGATGATTCGGTGATGGTCGACTCGAAAGAGGGAGTGGTTGCCGAGGTATCCAGCCGACCCTGGTCGATCGGCGTCACCGGAATGCCGGAAGCGATCCCCGCCCTCGATCGAATCAGCCTTATCCGACTCGACAGCGACGATTCAAACAAGGATTCGACCTATGCCTTGAGCCGACCGTTGTTCTTCTTCACCATCGAGGACAGTCCACACGTTCGGAAGTTCCTGGACTACGTCGTCGGAAGGAAAGCCCAGGAGATGATCCTCGACACCGGGTTCTATCCCGCTCACCAGGCCGATGCCATGTCGGAGGAATGAGAAAGCTACCGCCTATTCATCTGTAGTCTCACGTCAGCGTCCCTCATGCCGTATGCCGGATGCACCGAAAGCGTAATCCAAGCAAGGCGTGTGGGCGAACCTCGTATCTGGTATCTGCTATCCGGTATCTGGAATCCGGGTGGGCGGTGGTTAGTCCCCCTGCCGTTCGATCTCCCCGGTCATCGGGACAAAGCGAACGGGAATGACGGAACGTTCGTCAAATCCATCGGGCGTCCTCGTGATGACCTTCAACTCTTGGTAAAAGTCACCGACGGGAATCACCATCCTCGCACCCAGTCCGAGCTGTTCGAGCAACGGATCCGGCACCCGTTCAGGCGCCGCCGTAACAATGATGCCATCAAAGGGTGCTTCTTCGGGCCATCCTCCATAACCATCGCCACAGCGCACCTCGACCGAATCATAAGAGAGCTCGGAGAGGGTCTGCTTGGCGTGGGCGCACAAGCGAGGCCGAATCTCGATCGACCGCACCTCAACCCCCATCGCTGCGAGAACGGCCGCCTGGTATCCGGAGCCGGTGCCGATCTCGAGAACCTTCTCACCTTCACTGACCTCGAGGAGTTCCGACATCAGGGCCACGATATATGGTTGGGAGATGGTCTGTGAGTCGCCGATCGGCAGGGGGGAATCGTAGTAGGCGGTGTCGCGATAATTCTCGGGAACGAAAAGGTGACGTGCCACCGATCGCATACTTTCAAGGACGAGTGGATCCTTGACACCATGCGCCTCGATCTGCTCACTCACCATCTTTTCGCGCTGCATCTTCCAGTCCGTTTCCTCTGGTTGAGCGGCCTGCCCATTGTCGGAGTTACATCCGGCCGTCGAAAAGATCGCCAAATAGGCGCCGGCCACCAACAGTAATCGACTCATGCGGCCGCAACGCCTCATCCTGCTCTCCACCTTTCGCCAAGTCCTACCCACTCTTCCAAATTGCACCTCATGGTAGTCCAGCTACCGGAGATTCACCATCATCGACACGTCCAGTTGCCGTGCAACTCTCATGCCGAATCAGTTTTGAGTTCTTAGTTTTGAGTTTTGAGTTCACCCCCGCCACCCACTATCCGTTCGGGAGTACGGGCCGGGAACTCAAAACTCAAAACTCAAAACTCAAAACTCAAAACTCCGTTTGTTGTCCCCTACCGCCTTGACACACCCGTGCTACCCCACCACCATATCGATCATGAGAAAGAACAATGACACCGTTGACCCAAACACCCCTGATACAAAAATGACCCGGCGAGAGGCCATCGCGGTGGGGACTGCAGCGGCGGTCGCGGCTACAGCTGTCCGATCGGCACCCGCAAAAACCTCCGGCACTGGCTCACCTCCAGTTGCGGTGGCGTCGAAGAACGGCATCGAGGCGGTCCGTCGCGCCGTCGAACACATGGAGGCCGGTGTCACGCCGGTCGAGGCCGCGGTCCAGGGCGTATCCGTCGTTGAGGCCGACCCCGACGACACCAGCGTCGGCTATGGCGGTCTGCCGAATTCCGAAGGCGTCGTCCAGCTCGACGCCTGCTGCATGGACGGGCCGACCATGCGCGCGGGCGCAGTCGCGGCTCTCGAGGGCTACATACACCCAGCGCAGGTGGCCTACGAGATCATGCGCCGCACGACCCGAGTGTTGCTGGTCGGACACGGTGCCGCGCGGTTCGCTAAGAGCCTCGGTTTCCCCGAGGAGGACCTCCTCACCGAGCGCGCCCGGAAGATCTGGCTCTATTGGAAGGGTCAGATGTCGGGTGTCGACGATTGGATCGCTCCGCCGGACCTGGTGGACGATCCCGATGTACAGCGGTTTATCAAGAAAAACGGACCCGTTCGGCCCACCGGCACCATCAATTTGTGCGCGGTCGATGGCAAGCATGACGTTGGCGGTACGACAACCACCTCGGGGTTGGCGTTCAAGATTCCAGGGAGAGTCGGCGACTCACCGTTGATCGGCGCCGGCCTTTTCGTAGATAACGAGGTCGGTGCGGCCGGTTCGACCGGGCGCGGCGAGTCGGTCATCCAGATGTGCGGCGCCCACACCATCGTCGAGCTCATGCGGGCCGGGCAATCGCCGCGCGATGCCTGCCTCGGTGCGCTCGACCGGCTGGTCCGCGCGACTCGGGTCCCATATCTGCTCGATGGCGACGGTCGCCCGAAATTCGACGTCAAGTTTTACGCTGTCAACAAGGCAGGAGAGGCGGCGGGTGCCGCCATCTGGGCAGGCGGCGAGTACGCGCTCTGCCGCGGCGGTGAGGAGGCACGTTTGATGGAGTGTGCATCGCTCTACCCAACCGTCGCTCCCTGGAAGAAAAAGGCTTAATAGGCGTCCTCTCCCGGGGACACTCGACCCCAACCCGGGACGAATGCCCTTCGCCTTCCAACCCTGGAAGTCCAGGATTCCCAATACTTATCGTCTGGCACGGGCCTTGCTGTTTACCTCACCGACGGTGGCACCGAACGCCATCGGGGAGGCAGCCATGAGAAACCACCGACGGTACGCGTTTCTTACACCAGTATTGGTCCTGGTTTTGACCTTGGCCGCACCGACGGTGGAGGCCGGAGGCGGCGTCAGCATGCATCTCGGCAGCGGCGGCTTCGGCGTTTCGGTGGGGTTCGGGGATTGGGGAGTCTACACGCGGTCGTGGTCTGACCCCTACTGGTCGATCGATTTCAACGCTACGCTCGCCGGTTACGGCCAGTGGGTGTCGGTCAGTGGGCTCGGGCGAGTCTGGCGTCCGTGGGTCGCCGCGTCCTGGCGTCCCTACACCCATGGCCGGTGGGTTTCCACCGGCTTCGGTATGACCTGGGTCGCCTACGAGCCCTGGGGTTACGTTCCCCACCATTACGGGAGCTGGGCCTACGCTTCATTCGGTTGGGTGTGGGTTCCTGGATACAGCTACTCATGCGCCAACGTGGTGTGGGTCGGTTCAGGCGGACACGTCGGCTGGTACGCACGACCGCCGTGGGGCTGGAGCCACGCGAAACATGGATTCCGGCACGGCTATCGGCACGGCTTTCGTGACGGGTACGACAACGGCTATAACGACGGCTGGCACGACGCACGATATGCCACCTATGTCGACTGGAGGCACTTTGGTTCCGACAACGTTTCCCGCCACGCAGTGACTCACCGAATCGCATCGAAAAACCACATTAAAACCCGGGCGAAGGCCCCTTCCAGAGACGAGATCCGGCAGCGGGGGGACGGCGCCATCGTCACCGAGACCCGGCTTTCGCGCAGGTCAGTAAAGGTCAATGGCCGCGAGGTCACCATTGCGCGCCCCGAAGGTGTGGCACGAAGCATCGAGCGATACGCAGCGGATACAGTAGGCAACTCCCTATCGGAAGAGGCCCTGAAACAGCGTCAGCCGCTTGTCAGGCCACGGACCGCAAGCACAGCTTCCGCAACAAGCTCGTCGAGGTCTGCCGGTGTCTCACGCGACGCCCGCCCGGCCCAGGCCCGGCACTCGACCCGGGAACCCTCAGCTTCGCGAAGCGATCGAACAGCGAGTTCTTCACGATCAACCCAGGTCCGACCCTCGGGTATTGCCTCGGCATCAACCCGAACAGACGCTCGATCGTCCACAGCGGGATTCGCCGCACGACAGGGCCGTGACGATTCTCGCCAACCAAGGCCCCGCACCTCTCGTGAGTCCGGGAGCAACGACGACACTCGATCGGCGAAGATTTCTGCAGCGTCTGCACGCACAGGGCCTCGCACTGGAAAGCGACAGGTAGCGCAGCGACCTCTGCAGACAAGCGAGGCGCTGAGATCATCTCCTCGAATCGAGCGGTCGAGCACCGACAGCCGGCGGTCCCGACCCGCTCAGAGGAGTGCCGGCGACTCACGCCGATCGAAGTCTCGCACCGATCCACCCGCAACAGCGCGCAAAAAGCAGGACTCCGAAGAGAAAACCTCCAAAGAGTCCTCACGGAAGCGAAGACGCTGATCATCCCCCCCGGGGTGGGGCGGCCCATGGCCGTCCTGCCCCTTCCTCGACAATCCAGATATCGAGCATCCGGAGAGTGGGTGGGTGGGAATTTCTCATTCCTAATTCCTCATTCCTAATTCGTCCCCGTGCTAGCATTCCGGCATGGTGAGTAACGTAAGGGGCAGCTCAGACGACAAACGCAGGCGGGTCGAGAAGTCGCTCGAAAGCTGCCTGGAGTGGAGCCGGCTCGGCCGCCACAGAAAGGTGGTCGCCGAGGTCGAGAGAACGCTGCCGATTGTCGAGGACCATCCCCAGCTCGAGGCAACCCTGTTGATCTGGAAGGCGCAAGCCCTCCTCGCAATGGGGTTTCCCGATCGGGCACTGCCACCGGCATCGCGATCGTGGGAACTCGATCCCTCGCCGCACGCGTGCCATCTGCAGTCAAATGCCCTCGAGGCCCTCGGCGATCTCGACGACTCCGAAGAACTTCTGCGCATGGGTTGGCAGCTCTTTCCCGAAGCGGTTCACCTACCTGTCCAACTGGCAGTCGTGCTCTCCGACCAGGCTCGCCTTCCGGAAGCACTCGATATTCTCGACGAGATCCAGGTCGACGATCAAATCCCCGACGACCTCCAGATCTTTCTCTTCGGCATGCGGTCCAACCTCCTCGCTGCCATGGGCCGGTGGGCAGAGGCCGACGAGGCGCTGCGCGACGGCCTCGGATTCCATCCAGAGTCCGAACTCCTGGGAGACGCGCAGGATGCGCTCAAGCACGCGCGCCGCCGGGCCCGCGCCGAAGAGGCACTGGCAGCCTCGTGGCGGGACGGGCTCGAGCAAATCGATGGTGTCGCGGCCGAGGTTGACGACGCGGTGATCAGCTGCGGAGAGGTCAATGAGCTACCTGAGCTCGTGATCCTCGCCTCCCGAAGATTGTGGCGCGCATTCGTTGAACATAAGAACCCGAAACTCCACGCTCCCGATCCGTGGAGTGCGGCGTTGGTCCTGGCAATACTCGAAATCGACGGTGATCGACCATCGATCGCATCGATAGCCCGTTCGGTTCGGAGCAAACCATCGAGCGTACGCACGGTGTTGTCCCGGCTACGGGACTTCCTTTCCTCTCTCGACCCGGAGATGCAACTGCGTGCATTTGCGGCCCATAGCAACCCGCGCCTCGACGGTGCAGGGTCGACACAACGATCCAATGAAAGGTCAGCCGATGTGGTGCCCTTCCCGATTCGATAAGAGCAGCCCTAGAGTGCTTTTGCAGACAATTACAACGAGCTTGGTTTTCGGACTCTCGATAGTTGTCGCGCCGGGGCCGGCTGTGGCGGCACAGAAAGACGTCGCCACGACTGAGAGCTTCCCTTCGGCTGAGTCGAAACACCTGGAAGTGGACGCCGCAGATCTTGACGTTCGGCTTCGCACCGCCGACGTCGATGTGATTGAGGCCGATCTGCTCCTTCACATCGGAGGCACCGGCGAAGAAAAGGCCCAACGATGGATCGAAAATCACACCCCGGAGTTCACCGATTCTGAAGACCGATTGCAGATCACCGTAGTCCCCGCAAAATCCGGATTTCTCTGGTTCGGAAGTCTCTCAGCGCGCGCGCGTCTCTCGCTCCTCGCGCCGGACGAAATCGTACCCGATATCACGACGACAAGTGGCGGGATCCAAATACGCGGCGATTTCCCGAATGCCCGCCCGCTCCACCTGCGAACCTCTACAGGTGACGTCGAAATGGATGGTGCGGCGGCGTCGATCGATTTTCGCTCCGCCGCCGGAGACGCCCAGATCAAGGTTGTCCGACCTCTCGAAACGCTGATCGCACGCACCTCGTCGGGTGACGTCAACCTGGTTGGCGGAGCACGAACGGCACGCGTCGATACGGCCTCCGGACGGATCTCGTTGCAGAACCTCTCCGGCGATGCCGAGATCAGCACCTCGACCGCCAAGATCATCCTCAGCTGGGACCGCCTGGAGCCAGGTGCGACGGTGAGGGTGCGCTCGTCTTCGGGAAGCGTCCAGCTCATCGTTCCTGCGGGTGTGAGTCCACAAGGCACGATCACGACTACCACGGGATCGGTGCGCAGCGAGTTTCCAGGAGAGGTAGTCGAGGGCGGGATGACGCTGCGTCTTTCGGGTGACGGCCCGACCTTTGACGTCGAAACCGCGTCCGGCGAAATCCAGCTCACCATCGGCGAAATGTGGCAATAGTACGGCGTCCATTCGTCGGTTCACGAGTCACCCGTACCCGTACCCGTTCCCGACGGCACAAAGCAGGTTTGAACCTTTTCGTGAGATTCGCGTTCTAATATGTGAGCCGCGATGGCGGCGCATAAGGAGCCCGACGATGAAAAAGCTCATTTTCGTTCTGGCAATCATTCTCGTATGCGCGCTGATGGTAGAGGCTGCTGGGCCGAAAACCCTGACCCGGACCATCCAGGCCAGCGATATCGACACACTCGACCTCAGCAGCGGCATCGGCGATGTCACGATTACGGCCCGCGAAGGACTCGACGAGGTCGCCATAGAGGTGGTGTTGACGCCGAGGCGGGGAGGAATCTTTTCCTCCAAACGTCAGGCGGAGCAAGCTGTCGAGGCAGCATCGTTGGTGTCTGCTGTCAAACGCGAAAGCCTCAAGCTGAGTATCAGCCCTGCGGATGACGAAGACCGACGGTTTGAAGAAAAGTGGAATATCGAAATGCCATCGAGGCTGGCAATCAAACTCGAGCACGGCGTCGGTGACGTGGTCATTCGGGCCGCCACAGCTGGAATCGAACTCGACTCAGGTGTGGGTGACGTCGATGTCGAGGCCGCCGAAGGGGACATCACTATCGATCTCGGTGTTGGTACCGCGGTGGTCCGTGCACCTGCCGCGGTCTATGCAACCGCCGAGGCGGCGGGCGGCGTCGGCAGCGCGCGCGTTACCGTCCGCGGCGAAAAGATCGAGGGCGGAGGGTTCGTCAGTCACGCCGCCTCGTGGTCGGGCGACGGCAGCTATCACCTCGATGTATCGGTCGGAGTCGGCGACGCGATCATTGAGCTGGACTGACGCTCCCGCTCACTCACTCTCTGGCCGGGAATCCGCTCGTGGCATCGAAGTGCTCTTCTCTCATCTCGCTCCCCGAGAGGATGCCAGGCACGCCGATTCGCCGATCTGCACTCTTGCATTCAATGCGGTAGGTGGCGAATCGGGAGCCAGGCACCTCCGTTGAGCGCGGCCTTGTCTCGCAGATCGCATTGCGGGTGGGTGGGGATAAATCCGAAATCCGAAATCCGAAATTCACGAGGGAGAGGTGATGGGAATTCCCAATTCCTAATTCCTAATTCCTCATTCGATTTGGTGCCCTGATAAACTCCTCGCGTCCAATATTGAGACGCGAGGAGGGTATTGATGGAATCGTCGTCCAAATCCGCCAAGGTCCTGCCGCAGAACGCATTTCGTGAGCTTGAGCCGGGAGAAACCTATACTCCGGTCGTCCCCGCCGACGACCCGCGCCCTGAGGCCTCGGCGCGGGCCATAATCATCGGTGTCGTCATGGTGGTGATTTTTACCTTCGCCGCCGCTTACATCGGACTCAAGACTGGAAATGTCATCGAAACATCGATCCCGATCGCGATCCTCGCGGTCTTTTTGGGGACCCTTTTCGCCCGCCGCAACAGCCTCCTCGAAAATGTCATTATTCAGTCCATCGGTCAGGCCGCCGGTGTGGTTGTCGCAGGTGCGATCTTCACCATCCCCGCGCTCTACATCCTTGATCTCAAGCCGTCTTTCCTGCAGATTTTCCTCTCCTGCCTGGTCGGTGGATATCTCGGAGTCGTCCTTCTGATCCCTCTGAGGCGGTACTTTGTGAAAGACCTTCACGGTCAACTCCCGTTCCCCGAGGCCACGGCGATCGCCAACGTGCTGGCGACCGGCGAAAAATCGAAGGGATCGGCCGGCAAGGTACTCCTGATGGCCTTTGGTCTCGGGTTCTTTTACGACCTGATCGTCGAGTTCCTCCACCTTTGGAACCACCACCTCAACTCGAAAGTCCTCTTCGGATCCTTCGGCGAACGAATGGCAGATTTGCGGTTCGAAATCCGGCTCAACGCCACGGCCGTGTATTTCGGTCTCGGCTACATCATTGGCGTCCGATACGCCGGCATCATCGCTGCGGGCTCTGTCCTATCTGTCCTGGTGATGGTGCCCGTGATCTACTTTGCCGCCAATGGTCTGACGGTGCCCCTGACACCACCCGCGGTGGGTGCCCTGGTTGCCGATATGGATTCCGCCCAGATCTTCGGTAATTACGTGCGCCCGATGGGTATTGGCTGTATCGCATTCGCCGGCATCATCGGCATCCTCAAAATGGGGAAAATCATCCTGTCGTCGATATCGCTCGCTTTCAAGGGACTCGTAAAAGGCGGTGACGGAGCCGATGATATTCGCACCGACCGCGACATGGCCCCGCGCAACACCTTTTTGATCCAGGCTGCGGCGGTTGTCGGAATGTTCTTGCTCTTCTGGTTCATCAGCGGCCGAGTCACCACCGCATTGGTGGGAACGGTGATCACCTATGTCCTCGCCTTCCTCTTCACCCCGGTAGCTGCGCGGGCCATCGCCATCGTCGGTGTCAACCCGGTGTCGGGGATGACGATGTTGGCGTTGATCATCGCCTGCCTCGCCCTGGTCGCCACAGGTCTCAGCGGCGACGCCCTCGGCATGTCGGTGGCTCTGGTCGTGGGTTGCGCCGTATGTACTGCGCTCTCCACTTCGGGAGCGTTCATCACCGATCTCAAGGTTGGCTACTGGCTCGGCGCCAGCCCCTTCCAGCAGGAACGCTGGAAGTTCCTCGGCATCCTGATCGCCGCCCTCAGCGTCGGCGCAGTGATCTGGGTACTCGCGACCTCCTATGGGTTTATGATCGACGACGGCACCGGCCAGATGGTCGCCAACCCGAATCTCCCAGCGCCGCAGGGCAACTTGATGGCAGCCATCGTCTCTTCGGTCATGGGCGGAGAACAACAGGCCTTGATCCTCTTCCTGCTCGGCGGCATCATCGCTGTCATGCTGGAGATGGCCAAGGTTCCGGCGCTCGCTTTCGGGCTCGGCATGTACCTGCCCATCGAGATCAACATGGCGGTCTTCTTTGGCGCCGCCGTCGGCCACTTCATCAGCAAGAGCGGCCGCACTGAGACCGAACAAGAGGCGCTCAAGGAGCAGGGTACCCTGATCGCATCGGGTCTTATGGCCGGAGCAGCGATCATCGGCACCATCGGCGCCATTCTTCTGCTGCCGCAGCTGGGGGAGTCAATGCTCCTGGTCGATGTCCTCCACTACTCGGAGCAAGGTGCGGCCACCTTTGCCGAATGGTACGAGGGCCTGGGAGGGCAGCTGATCAGCGTTCTCGGCCTCGCGGCTCTGGTTGCGGGCTGTTTCTTCCTGGCGAAGAAGGGCGCGAAGTGGCAGATGGAAGAAGAGCAAGAGTAGATTTCGGATTTCGGATTTCAGATTTCGGAATTCCGCTCACCACCTGACGGGTGTGGTGGGTCACGATCCGGGGGCGAACTCGCTCTCGAGGGCGTTGAGAAGATCATCGGCGGTGTCGAACACGCGCGGCAGGGGGCGGTCCCTGCCGGGGGGTGGTGTGAGATCCCAGCTTTGCCAGCACCAAACCGGAGTGCCGCTCTTTAATGCTAAAGCCGTCTCGGAAAGGGTTCCCGGGCCACCACCGACTGCAATGCAGAGATTTGCCGAAAGGACGTTGAACGCGTTGCGGGCGCTGCCCGAGCCCGTATAGATCGGAAGTCGTACCCAATCATTTGGGTACCCACGATCAGGGCCGTCGGTCGGGAGAATTCCGACTGTCAGTCCGCCGGCCTCGGCTGCGCCGCGGCTCGCCGCCTCCATAACCCCCGGACCGCCTCCCGTAAGAACGACCCAGCCTGCCCGGGCCGCGGCCGCTCCCACTTGCTCTGCGACAGCGTTCTCTTCAACCGATGCATCCGAAGCCCCGAATACAGCTAGGACGGGCAGTTGATTCACACCGGCTGGATCACTCATGAAGCCTCCACGCGAATGATAGCGGCTTCTGCGTGGATTGCTCACGCCCGCGCTTTTCACACCGGCGGAACAGGGCGTTCACCGGAGGTGCCTGGCATCCCGATTCATGGAGGCGCGCCCCGGTTGCTGCTCCCCGCCACAGCGAATCGGCGTGCCTGGCATCCTCTCGGGAAGCGCGACGACAGCACAGCGCAATAAAGCTTTCCGTCCCTTGAACGACCTGCAGGCGAGGAGTCGGCTGCAACCGGCGTATGTCGAGCGATCTGGGCATAAAAAAAGCCCGGGCCGAAGCCCGGGCTTGAATTTCTGTTGAAAACAGAATTACTGCATCGCGACCAGGGTAACCCGCCGGTTTTCGGCGCGGCCGTCCTTGTTCGAGTTGTCAGCGATCGGCTTGTACTCACCGTAGGAGATGACATTCATCCGGAACAGCGGAATGCCCTGCTCCATGTTGAGATAACGCATCGCCTTCTCGGCGCGCAGGTGACCGAGCTTGAGGTTGTAGCCCTCGCTACCGATGTTATCGGTGTGGCCCTGAATCTCAACGTACGCGCTGCCCTCGACGCCCTTCACCTTGGCGGCAAACGCATCGAGTCCAGCTTTGGCTTCATCGGAGAGGCTGGCCTTGTCGAAACCGAAGGTCACGTCATTGGCGGTCATGGTGGCCTCAAAGAGGAACTTGCCCTTGGCAAGTTTGCCAGCCGCTTCGGCGCGCTTCAGCGCGTCCTTGGCGGTCGCCGAAAGCTTGGCAACATCCTTCTCGAGGGCCGCCTGCTTCGCCGACAGATCGGAGATCGCCTTCTGGTTGCCTTCAGTCGCGTCCTGGACCTCATGAATCTTTGTGTTGGTCACTTGGCCGAACGAGGAGATCTGCTCGTCCACATACTTCTTGGTCGCGCAGCCGGTCAGACCGACCGTCGCAACGAGAAAAAGCACCAGTACCGGGGTAAGAGTTTTACGCATCATCCACCTCCAAAATTTATCGATCCTCAAAATTTGCTGTCAACGACAAGCACCGCGATACTATAACACATTCTAGAACGCAAGCAGCCAGTCGAATTTCCTGAGAAACGCTACCAGCTAAGGCATTCTGGCGCTGTCCCGTCAACCTCGGCGGCACATTCCACGACCCCGTCAGCCAGACGCACCAGCACTGGTGTCTGCAGAAACCAGTCGATTCCCGCAGGGAGCTCGGCGAGGCGGCATTCGGGGCAATCGAACGGCTGCAGATTCTCGGTCGGAAACCCGTCGCGCTCGGGAACCGCGATAGCTGTAACTGTACGTTCTAGAGAACCACTGAAATGGAGCTCCATCAGCTCGTGGCAATGCTCACAGTCTTTTCGGAAGAAAATGACGTATTGCGGACCCAAAGCGATGTCATCAGGCAAGTTACGGGTCCACAATGCTACGTCGAGTTCAAGAAAAGGCCACCCGATCCAGTCTCGATACTGGGGCATGTAGTAGCCATCGGCAGGAAGAGGAGGAATCGCGTGACTCGCAGATTCAACCAATCCACTTTCCGAACCGCCATCAACAGTTGGGGCCGGCGCCGGGAGGCCGAAGGCCAGGACGACGCTGAGAAGGCTCCAGACACCGGCAATCAGCACTTTCGAGGTTGGCAAATCCCGGGTCATGGCAAGCCGAGGCTCCTGGCGGCCAAGGAACAATAGTCCAGACAAAAATGTGACGTCCGTCACCAGGGTGACCCATGGGCTGACCTTGACCGCACCGAAACAGCCGCAGCTTGACGCACCCAGAAGCAGATCACCGACCAACACCGGTACAAATGCGGTAAGCATCGCGACACCGATCCAACGCGCTAACGGCGGTAGCAGAACCATAACTCCAGCCACAATGAGCTCTGCTGCGATCTCGAACCTGAGCACGAACATCAGATCGATGCCGAGCCCGCCGCACCATTTGATCAACGCCGCCGGCAAATGTGTTGGGCTGAGGTCCATCAGCTTGAGCACCGCGCCGACGACAAACCACAGCGGCACGATCACCCGTGCCAGCGCGACCGCGATGGAGCCAGCAGCACGGGTTGTCATTTCACGATCAATCGAATTCGCAGCCACTTTTGTGTTCCTCCAGAAACCAAACCTCGCGGCACCAGTTTTGAGTTCTTAGTTTTGAGTTTTGAGTTTTCCTCACCCACCCGGATCCGGCGAGAGGGCCGGGCGGCACCTCATAAATCAAAACTCAACACTATTCGTCCCTCTTCTTTCTTTTGTACCGTTGAATCCCTCATGCGGCGGGGCACCACGGCGAGTTTTTACAAATCGCTGACGTCGCCCCCGAGCAAACCCCACACTTCTGCCTCTACCTCGGCTGCTCGCCGACGGGTCTTTCGATCGTCGGCGCGTTCGAGCATCGCCCGTGCATCGGTGTCATCAGCCATATTCTGGAGATTGATTCGGACGTTCATCGCCGCACCGAGAGCCGCTGCGCTCGTCATTCCGGCGCCGACGCCGGCATCCGACGCCGAGGCCTTCATTCCCAGCCCTTTGGCTCGAGCACACAGTTCGACGATCTCCAAACAACTTTCGGCGACTTCGAGCGGAACCCTGGCCGCGCCGAGGGTTGCTTCTCTCACAGCGTTTTTCTTCTCCGGACCGGAGATTTTGTTCGCCTCCATCAAGGCCTGGAACGACCAGGTGTCGGCATCGATGGCATCCAGCATTTTCTGCTTCAGGGCCTGCGCCTCGACCGCGACCTCCTCGAGTTCACCCTGAACCTCGGCAAACGCCGATTTCGGATGGGCCAGGTTGGCGACCATCGCCGCAAGAGCAGCCCCCAAAGCACCCGCCAAAGCCGCCACCGATCCACCGCCAGGCGCCGCCGAGTCGCGCGAGGTTTCGTCCGCAAATTCCTGCAGGGTCATCGATGCCAGCGGACGATCCGGCGCCAGGATGTCCTCAATGATCTTCTCATTGGGGTCGAATTTGGACCCCTCACTGAGTCCCAGCGATATCGCCGCAGCATG
>RCNF010001139.1_pt1 | contig 13924 bp, 9 predicted proteins | sample 2041311 | NCBI WGS metagenome assembly RCNF01 (sample SAMN09708228, study PRJNA481090) | Marine sediment metagenome, whole genome shotgun sequencing project. | biome: marine sediment; feature: ocean; material: sediment; isolation source: Sewage treatment plant 2 marine sediment (STP2) ... | reverse complement strand
AACCGCAGCCGAGGCACCGATCGGCATCGATCAGAACGGCGCCGGTTTTTGTATCGCGACCGTAGGCCCGGGCCGGGCACTGCTCCATGCAGGGCGCGTCGGCGCAATGGTTGCAGGCCAACGACAGATGCATCAATTCGACGCCGGGCACATGCAGTTCGTTGAAGGTCCGCACTTCCCGCCAGGTGTGGCCCGCAGGCAGATGGTTGGCTATCTGGCAGGCCATGGCGCAGGCGTGGCATCCGGTGCACTTGTTCACGTCGACGATGAAGGACGGCCGGGCGTTCATGCCTTCTTGACCTCCACCAGGTTGTCGTGGAAGGCCGCGCCGTGAGCCACGTCGGTTTCGCGTCCTGCGGAAAGCTTGTTCACCAGGCCACCCTGATCGCCCCACCAGCCGTTGGTCACCGCCACGCAGCCGCGCCTGATGCCGCCGTCGATCCTGGCCGGCAGTTCCAGCTGGCCCCGTTTGTTGAAAATGATGGTCCGGTCGCCGTGTTCGATGCCGCGGGCCTGGGCGTCGTCGGGGTGGATGGTGACCTCGGGTCCGGGATCGAATTGCTTGATGAGATCCAGATTCCCGAACTGGGAGTGGATGCGGTTTTTGGTGTTGGGAGTCATCATCTGCAAACCGGTGGCGGGATCGTGATCGCCGGCGGCCGCCGACTCACCCGGCAAGTGGGCCCGGGGTAACGGATCGATATTCCAGCGCTCTTTCGCCTCGGCCGATACCAGCTCGATTTTGCCCGACGGCGTCGGGAATTTTCGGTCGGAAAACGCCACGTCTTCATTGCCGGGGGCGGGGACGGGGCCTTTTTTCAGATCGTCGAGGGTCAGGTTCAAGGGGGCCAGTTGCCGGTTCAGCCAGGTTTCCAGATCCCCGGAACTCGGTATCGAGTTATCCAGCTCCGGGCCTGCGATGTCCAATCGCTCGGCCAAAGCTCGGAATATTTCCGTTTCCGCCCGTACTTCGCCCGGCATATCCAATATCCGGGGCCTCAACTGAAGATAGGCGTGCCAGTAGGCCCCGATCACATCGGTCTGCTCGAACATGCTCTTGGCCGGCAGAACGATGTCCGCCTCGCGCGCGGTGTCGGTCATGAACTGCTCGACCACCACCCGAAAATCCAGGGCACGGAAGGCTTTGCGCACCGCATGGGTCTCGGGATTCTGGGCCAGGGGATTGCCCCGCTCGACCCAGGCGAATTTCAACGAGGGCTCGGTCTGGGCCTGCATATCCCGCCCCAGCCGGGCCGTTGATACGGATACGCGGACCTGCTCATCCGGTTCTTCCGGCGGAAAGAAAGCTATCGGATCCCGCTGGCCCCCAAATACCTGGGTCTGCAGATTCGCATACACCCACCCCGCACCCGGATATCCGATATTTCCGGTGATGGCGCACAAAGCGATCAAAGCCCGCATGGTCTGGCCGCTGTTGGTGTAACGCTGCATGCCGAAACCCGCGCAAATGGTGGCCGGTTTGATCGACCCCAGAAGTCCGGCCAGTTTTTCGATGGCCCCTGGCGGCACATCGCATATTTCTGCGGCCTCGGTCACGGTGCGCTCGCCGACCATGGCGGCGAATTCATCAAAACCCTGGACATGTTTGTCTATGAAATCCCGGTCGATGTTCCCCTGCTCGATCAGCACGCGAGCCACCGCCAGCGCCAGGTAGCCGTCGGTGCCTGGCCGCGGCTGGATCAGAAGCTCCGCTCGTTCGGAAGTCTGGGTGCGGCGGGGATCGATCACGACCAGCCGCGCGCCTTTGTCCAGCGCCTGGTCCACGAAGCGCATCTGGTGGATGTTGGTCTCGGCGGCGTTTTTTCCCCAGAAGATGATCAGACGCGCGTTGGCCAGATCCCAGGGCGCGTTGTGTTTGTTGTCGCCCAGAGTCAGGCGCGTGGCTTCCAGGCCAGCCGGCCAGCAAAGATCCCCGAAGGTGGTGGTGCAGCCGCCGAACAGACGCCAGAAGGCCAGGCTGCAACCGTTCAACAGTCCCTTCGTGCCGCTGGCGGCGTAGTGAAAAACCGCCTGGGGGCCGTGTTCGTCGCGGACCTTTTTCAGTTGCCCGGCGATTTCGTCGAGGGCGCTGTCCCAGGATATGCGGGAAAAAGACCCATCGGCACTCTTGCGCAAAGGATGCAGGATACGGTCGGGACTGTGCTGTCTTTCGACGTAACTCAGCCCCTTCAGGCAGGGCCCCTCGACGGTGGCTTCGTTGGCGGTCGCCGGTTCGATGGCGGTCAGGCGGCCGTCGGTGACGGTCACCCGCATGGCGCAGGTGCTGTAGCAGTTGCGCGGACAGGCGGTGATGTGGACCGACCTGTTGATCTAGAAACCTCCGGAAGGATGGGGAGTTCTACTAGAAGTCCCCCCGGGAGGACTTCTCAACGAGTCAAGGCGTCCAACCGCTGGGGATTTCCCTTGTCGAATGCGTAACCCAGACTGAACCGGAGGCTCCAGGCCTGTCCGGACATGCTGGTGCCATTTTCGTTGCGATCGCCGATCCACTCGTGCCGGCCGTCGACACCCAGAATCACATTCCGGTTTTTCCCCAGGAAAAAGCGGTAGCCCAGTCCCAGGTTGACGTTCAGAGCGCCGAGCATGATTTCCTCTTCCTGGAAGGGCTCGACCCCGTCAAAACCCACCCCGACAAACAGGTCCAGGTTGTGGCGGTCTTCCTTGAGGAGAATGCGGCCGCCCTCGACACCGATCAACATGGCATCGAAACGGTTCGAGCGGGCCCTGATCCCGGGTTGAACTACCCAGTAGGGCTTGCTGGTGCGGCCGACGCGCACCTCGAAAACAAACCGCAACATCCAGTGGGGCCAGCGGACGCCCGCCATCAATCCCACCAGGGGCTTGTTCCCCGCGAATTCCACGTTGCCGCTGGGCCACCAACCACCGCCGGTGGCGACCAGGTTCGGGATCGGATCGTTCCGGTCCAAGACCTTCATTTCCTCGTCGTAAAAATATCGCAACCAGGTGTCCTCCAGGTCTTCGCTTTGCAGCAACGCCCAGGCTTCGGCCGTCTTTCCCGAATAGAAAAGACAGAAAAACGCCTCCAGGCTGCCCACCTGAACGTGCGGCAGGAGCTGGTCGGCGAAACTCTGGGTGAACTCATCGTATTTTTGGCGAAGGTCCGGAGTTGGGGATTTTCCCGGAGGATGGTAACGCTCGATCAAATGCTCGATGACTTCTTCGTCGTATTGGCCTTCGTCGAAAGCCGCGTCCCAGATACTGCCCAACAGGTTGATCCGGAATACCGGCTCGGTGCTCAGACAGCGGCTTTCCCAGTAGAGCGTCAGTTCGTAAAGCAGGTCCGGCCGATCCGACAGGACAAAACGCGGGACCTCCCGGTAGGCGTATCCGTTCAGGTCGGTGCAATTGAGGTCGTCGAGCTTGGTGAAATATTCCTCGTCGAGTTCCACCGGCAAGGTGGCGACGGAATCAACCGGGGCGGTTTGGGCGGTCACCGCCGAACCAGACAGCAGAAACAGAACCATCGCCGGCCAGAAGAGGTAGTCCTTGGGCACCATGGGTTATAACTCGGTGCCCGGCTCGATGATGGTGCCTTTGGGAATGATCGTGATCCCGTCCCGGATCCAGCGCCTTTCCCCGGTGTAATCGGTGATGTCAGGATGGGTCTTGATGATCACGCCGTCCCCGATGCGCGCGTTCTTGTCAATGATGCAGCGTTCCAGGTGACAATTTTTTCCAACGCCCATGCGGGGGATGTCCCCGGTTTGACGCGCGTTTTCTCCCAGCTTCTGTTCCCCCTCGTAGAAATCGCTGCCCATGAGGATGACATCCTTCAGGACCGAGCCCCGATCAACGCGCGCACGAATGCCCACGATCGAGTTGGTGATCTTGGCCCCGGTGACCGTCGATCCCTCCACCACCAGGCTGTCGATGATTTCCGATTCCACGATCCGGCTGGGCGGCAGCGATCGGGTCCTGGTGTGAAAGGGCCAGGTGCCCTGGTAAAGGTTGAACTCCGGATCGCAGTTGGTCAGGTCGAGGTTGGCCTCGAAAAAGGCGTCGATGGTTCCAATGTCCCGCCAGTAGTCGTTGAAGGGGAAGGCCATGACCTTCTTGTCGCCGATGGCATCGGGAATTATCTCCTTGCCGAAATCGGCCTTGGTGTTGTCCGTCAACACGTCGCGCAACACCTGCGGCTCGAAAACATAGATGCCCATCGAGGCCAGGTAGCGGTCATCGGCCGGATCCAGACCGCGCGCGGCGAACAGGGCGGGGTCGGCCCGGAAACGTTCCACCACCGCGGGATCTTCCGGCTTTTCCACGAATTCCGTGACCCGCCCCTCGGCGTCGGCCTGGAGCAGGCCCAGCCCCGCGGTTTCCGACCGCTTGACGGGATAGACGCCGATGGTGATATCGGCCCCGCTTTCCCGGTGGAATTTCACCATCTCCGAATAGTCCATCCGGTACAGGTGATCGCCGCTGAGAATCAGGATCTGGTCCGATTCGTAATACATGGTGTGGTTCATCGTGGCGCGAACGGCGTCGCTGGTGCCCTGGAACCAGTCACTCTTGTCGGGAGTCTGCTCCGCGGCGAGAATGTCGACAAAGCCATCGGTGAACACGTCGAAGGCGTAGGTCTGCATGATGTGCCGGTGCAGACTGGCGGACAGGAACTGGGTCAGGATGAAGACCTTCTTCACTCCCGAGTTGATACAGTTACTGATGGGGATGTCGATCAGGCGGTACTTGCCGGCAAAACTGACGGCCGGTTTGCTGCGTTCCAGGGTCAGCGGGTAAAGGCGTGACCCGCGCCCTCCTCCCAGGATGATCGCTGTCACGTCTTTCACGTTGGCTCCTCGGTTTATTACCTCTGCAAACAGCCGTGCTGTTTGACATTATAGACACCGGAGTGGTCCTATCAAAGGGGAAAACCGGGGAAGTGCCGGGTCATTGAGCGGAGGAATCATCCGTCCCTGTCGCCTGACCCGCCTGATCCTTGTCCACAAAATCCAGAGATGCCGAATTGATGCAGTAGCGCAGCCCCGCCGGACGCGGACCATCGGAAAACACATGGCCCAGATGCGACTCGCACCTGTTGCACACGATTTCGGTCCGCACCATCCCGTAGCTGATATCCTTGATCTCGCCTATCGCCTTCTTGTCGATGGGCTTGGAATAACTGGGCCAACCGGTGCCCGAATCGAACTTCGAGTCCGAGGAGAACAACTTCTGCCCGCAGCCCACGCAGGTGTAGGTGCCGGCCTCGTGGTGATTCCAGTACGGCCCCGTGAAGGGCCGCTCGGTGGAGCTGCAACGGGTTACCTGGTATTGCTCTTCGCTGAGCTGGGCTTTCCATTCTTCTTCGGTCTTGCGGACTTTCACGTCCCCTCCTTGGGATTGGGCGTCATGAATTTCATCCTGAGCCCTGGCCGACGTCCCCAGAGTGATTGGGCTGCCGGATATCTTGCGGGATCTCAGAACCTGGCGGCCGCTGGGCATGATGTTGGTCAACAACGCCAGGGAACCCAGAAGCAGGGTTCCGACCACCAGGATTTTTATTATTAGCGGACCTGCGGGCATCCGATTTTCTCCTTGTCATGATTTCGTATATAATCCCGTGCCTGGGGGCGAGGATTGGTGACATGCTCTGAAATGCCCCGGTGGGGATTTGGTTCCGAAGTGCCGGGAGTTGTTCCGTGAATGGAGTTTTTCTTTTGGCCTGCCGTGTGAATATTGATGGGGAAATGGTGGCACCAAGGAAGAGCGCGATTACCTCGACGGGAGATTAACAATGGACAAGCCAGCTGATCTGGGAAGGGCCCACTGTCGGCCGTGCTCCCACTGAAGACAATCTGCTGGTGTTTTACTTGCCGGATTCGGCCGAATGGACCCGAGCTGTGGTTCGGCTCGAGGGGCATGGGTACAAGCCCGTAAAGGCGTTTAATCCCTACTGGGACCTTCAAGGCAAAACCTATGAGGATCCCGACGGCTATCGAGTGGTTCTTCAAAATGGAAGTTGGGGAACTGACCAGGGTTGAAGATGAAAATCTATTTCTTGCATCTTTAAAAATAATAACCGTTTACCCCATGTTTTCGCTTGTTTTTCGCCAGAATTGAATTATATTGAAACTACCTCCCAGTCACCCTTTTATTCAGGGAGAAAAACTATGGATATCCCCCCATTCGAACCCCACAAATCCGCCCGCTTCGCCGACGCCGCCCTCAAGGATTCCGTGCGCGCGGTCGAGCAGGCCCAGCAGTGCGCCGTGCTGTGGTTCGGCGAGATCATGCGCCGCCGGCTTTACCGCAAACTGGGCTACTCCTCCATCAATCATTACGCCCGCTCCGAACTGAAATTTTCCAAAACGCGGACGGGCGACTTCGTGCAGCTGGCCAGGAAACTGGAACAGTTGCCCGTCGTGAGGGAATCGGTGGCCAAAGGAGAACTCGGCTACACGAAGGCGCGCGAAATCGTGAAGGTGGCCTCGCCGGAAAACGAAAACGGCTGGGTCCAAGAGGCCAAGAAAAGTTCACGGCGAGAACTGGAACGGAAGGTTGCCAAGGCCAAGCGTCAAGCCAAAGCCAACCCCGACCAGGCGGAATTGATATCAGAGAAAAAATCCCTGAATGCGACGGTGCCTGTCCGGCTGTCCGTTGAAATGACACCCGAGCAATTCGCACTTTATGAAACTTTGCTGGAAAAGCTCCACAAACAGGGGCCGGTTGCCAGCCGGGCGGAAATGGTGCTCGAAGCCATTGCGGAACTGGTCACGTCGCGAACCCAAAAGGCCCCCCGGGGGGCCCTCGCCGAAGGTCCCACCTATCAGGTTCACGTCCATCAGTGCCCTGATTGCGAGAAAGCTTCGATCTCCACTTCAAAAGGAGAACTGGCTGTTGCCAAAGAATTTACCGAAGTCCTGAGTTGCGATGCAAGGGTGGATCAGCCTGGGAAGCGGAATACCTCAATCATTCCACCTGCCACCCGCCGAATGGTCCTGGCGCGTGACCGCAATCAATGCCGAACCCCTGGTTGCGGACACACGAAGTTCCTGGAGGTCCACCACATCAAGCCGCGCGCTGCCGGAGGGAAAAATCGGCCCGAAAACCTGATCACCCTGTGCAGCGCTTGCCACCGGTTGTGGCACGAGAAACCGGAGGTCATGGCCGAGGTGGCCGGGGCCTGACCACCGGCAAATGACTCAGTCGCCCAGCTGCTTGTTCCAGGCGGCGACCTGGTCGGCCTTTTTCTCCAGAAGTGCGGCGCTGTCGCCCTCGATGGTGACCTTTTTCATGCCGTCTCCGCCGGCGATGGCGTTGATGACTTCCTGGTCGGCGTCACCGATCACGCGGCCGAAAACCGTGTGCTTGCCGTCGAGCCAGGGCGTGGGTACGTGGGTGATGAAAAACTGACTGCCATTGGTGCCGGGGCCGGAGTTGGCCATGGAAAGGACGCCGGGGACATCGTGGCGGAGGGCGTCCGTGCACTCGTCGGCGAACTTGTAGCCGGGTCCGCCTGAGCCGGTGCCCTGGGGGCAGCCGCCCTGGATCATGAAATCGTCGATCACGCGGTGGAAGTTCAGGTTGTCGTAATAACCCCGGCCGGCGAGGTTCACGAAATTGGCCACCGTCAGGGGGGCCTGGTCGGCAAACAGGGTCAGATTGATGGTGCCCTTGTCGGTTTCGATGATGGCTTTCAGATCGGCCACGGCGGTCTCCTCGGTTGGGGAAAATCCAGGATTCGGCAACCGCAGGAAAATAGCAAACATCGCCCCGGTCGCCAACCGGCGGTTGGTTGACCGTGCCTGGAGCTTCCGGTATGGTCGGGCTGGCCAAAGACCATCCAGACCAACCCGGAGGACGATCATGGACCGCAAACGACACGGCGAGGCTCTCATTCTGGGCGTATTCATTTGCCTCGGTTTGGCCCTGCTGGGCCACTTCGTGGCCAAAGGCGTGGTTTCCTTCCGAGCCCTGGACCGTACCGTCATGGCCAAGGGTCTGGCCGAGCGGGAGGTGACCGCCGACGTGGCCATCTGGCCCATCCGGTTCGACCTGGCCAACAACGACCTGGGCGCCCTGACCGTCGAAATGGAAAAGAAAACCGCCCTGGTGAGGGAGTTTCTGGGGGAGGCGGGATTCACGGCTGAAGAAATCACCCTCGGTATTCCCTCGGTGATCGACCGCCACGCCCAGCGCTACGGCGGCGTGCAGCCCAACACCCCCCGCTATCAGGGAAGCGCGACGATCACCGTCTATTCGAAAAACATCGCCGGCGTGCGCACCGCCATGACCCGACTGGTGGATCTGGGCAAAAAGGGCGTCGCCTTCGGCGGCGGAGATTACGAAACGCGGCCCCAGTTCCTGTTCACCGGCCTGAATGGGCTCAAACCCGACATGATCGCCGAGGCCACGCGTAACGCCCGGGAAGTGGCTGAAAAATTCGCGCGGGATTCGGACAGCAATCTGGGCAAGATCAAGAAGGCCCGGCAGGGACAGTTTTCCATCAACGACCGCGACAGCAACACGCCCCACATCAAGAAGGTCCGGGTGGTGGCCACCCTCGAGTACTACCTGACCGATTGACCCGATTTCCGCCCCGGGAGGCGCCCATGCAGACCTCGACCGTGAGCAAGGCTTTTCTGCTGCTGCTGGTGACCGTCATTACCCTGACGTTCCTGTCCATGATCAAGGCCTTCATCATGGCCGTGCTGCTGGCGGGAATATTTTCAGCCCTGGTCCAGCCGGTGTACCGGCGATTCACCCGCTGGTTCGGCGGCCGCCGCTCCGTCGCTTCGATCGTGACCCTGTTGATGATCGTGCTGGTGATCATCATTCCCCTGGGTTTCCTGCTGGGTCTTGTCACCGCCGAGGCCATCAAGGTTGGTGAATCGGTGGCGCCCTGGGTCGAAAACAAGATCAACAACCCCGACGAGGTGATCGTCTGGCTGCAGGGCCTGCCCTACTACGACAAGATCGCCCCCTACCAGGACGACATCCTGACCCGCGCCGGTCAGATGGTGGGCGTGCTGAGCAAGTTCCTGATCAACAGCCTGTCCAACGTCACCACCGGGACGGTCCATTTCCTGTTCATGCTGATGGTCATGCTCTACAGCATGTATTTTTTCCTCATGGATGGCGGCAAGCTCATCGACCTCATTCTGTATTACCTGCCCCTGGAGGACGACGAGGAACGGCGACTGCTGGATAAATTCAGCTCCGTGACCCGGGCCACCCTCAAGGGGACGGCAGTGATCGGCATCCTCCAGGGCGGACTGGCGGGACTGGCCTTTGCGGTGGTCGGCATTCCCAGCGCGGTTTTCTGGGGCACCCTGATGGTGGTTCTGTCCGTCATTCCCGGCATCGGTACCGGGTTGATCTGGGTGCCCGCCGCGGTGATCCTGATCGCCGGGGGAGGTCTGGCCAAGGGCATCGGTCTGGCCGTCTTTTGCGGGCTGGTCGTCGGCAGCATCGACAACGTGGTCCGGCCCCGCCTGGTGGGCAAAGACACCCAGATGCCCGACCTGCTGATTTTGCTGGGCACCATGGGCGGGATCATGATGTTTGGTGTTCTAGGCTTGATCCTGGGCCCAATCGTAGCCGCCCTTTTTGTCGCTATCTGGGAAATGTACGGGGTGGTGTTCAAGGATGTGTTGCCACCCGGCCGCGTAACGGTGCCCGGACCGGTGGAACCCCCCGAGGAGGACTCCTAGGTATTACCCCATAAACCGGTAGTATTACTCCACATTGGGCATCCCCTGCCATTTGCTCTTTCCCGGCCGATGGGCTAATTTTAACCGTGGCTGGCAACCCCCGACCGGCGACGATTATTTTGCCCGGGCCTCCACTCAGTTCCGGGTCCAAACGAAAGATCATATGGTCATTCCGATGCGCCGCGTGGGATTCATCCCCTTTTTTCTATCCCTGGCGGTGTTCCTGGGGATGGTAACTCCCTGCTCCTGGTTTCCCGGACCCTGGTCGGCCACTTCCGCCTGGGCGGAATACCACGAGGTTTTTCGGGACGAACCGATCGACCGGCCGGACGGCATCCACGTCCTGGACGGTTCCTATGTCCTGAACATGGGAAGATTCCACGTCAATATCACCAACCACGGACTGATCGGTTCCCAGTACACGACTTCACGCCCGTATAGCCGGGCGCCCTCGGGTGAATGGCCCGGCGGTTCCGGAGATGAGTACCTGTGGGGTGCCGGCCTGTGGGTCGGCGCCAAGATCCGCGGGGAAATCGGGGTCACCACCGGCCAGCCGGAGCGGGAGCTGCGTCCGGACAGCCATCTGATCGACACCATCTACGAGGCGCGGGGAGCCAAGGTGATCCGACCCTGGGCTTCGGACGTGGCCACCGGATGGCGCCTGCCCGACTCACGTTACAACGACGACGGTGACCTGGCCTTTGACGAGGACTTCCTCAACGGCCTGGATGATGACGGCGACGGCCTGGTGGACGAGGATTTCGCCCAGATCGGCGACCAGATGTTCACCTGCACCATGCACGACAACCTCCCCTTGGTGCGGGAACTCTATCCCAATCATTTCCCCCTGGGAATCACCGTGGTGCAGCACGCGGCGACCTGGTACCGGGAGGGATATGAAAACATCGTCGCCCTGGATTTCGAGATCACCAACACCGGCTACCATACCCTGGAGGACCTCTACCTGGGGTTCTATGTCGATGGTGACATCCAAAGACGGGGCCACGCGGGCTCCGCCCCAGACGATCTGGCCGGTTTTTGGAACGGAGCTATGCGGGGAAGCGACGGCACTTTCCACCGGGTGGAAGTGGCCTGGATGCGGGACGGTGACTCCTTCGATCCCTTGCCGGGCTGGTTCGGTACGGTGCTGCTGGATCACGATACGGACTTCAGCGCTCTGAGGGCGCCGCGCAAGGTATCGGTCAGCTCCTACCAGGTCTTCTCCACCAACGCCAGCGTCATCCAGGATGGCGAACCCAAGTCCGATGAGGATCGCTACTACCTCATGTCACGCAATGGGCACGACCCGGACCGGCGCCCGGATCAGTCGGCCGACCTTAAGTTCGTTATCTCCAGCGGGCCCTTCGGCACTGTTCCACCCGGGAGGAAACTGACTTACAAGGTGGGCATGGTCATGGGTGCGGACATGGGAGAAATGTTGCTTAACGCCCGGACAGCCATCGAGATCGCCAAGGGACGTTACCTGAACCTGGACGGCAACCAGCAAACCGGGAGGGGCTCCAAGGAAACCCTGGTCTGTGTCGGCGACCTTCCCACCGACGCCGACGGCCAGGAACAACTTTTTTATTACCGTTCCGACTTCATGGACGTGACTTGCATCGGCACCGACCCCATCTTCGGCGTTCCCTACATCTTCAGGGAAGACCTGGATCTTTTTCCGGACGGCCGCGCCTGCATTTATGTCAACGGGGACAACTGTGAAGAATGTTACCGCGCCATGGGCCAGGAATGCACCCTCGAAAACGGTCTCTACTGGGTCTTCGCGGGCCGATATTCCTCCTATCGGTATCCCCAGTTCTACACCGGAGTCTTCGGACGGGAATACCAGGCACCCTGGATCAGTTCGGGGGAAATGCCTCCCGTTCCCCCTGCCATGAGGCTGGTTCCCAGTCACCACCAGGTGGAAATTTTCTGGGACGATGCCAGTGAACACGAGCCCGACTACCTGCGGAACGTGATCGATTTCGAATCCTACCGAATCTGGAGGGTGGCCGACTGGACCCGTCCGCCCGGCACCGATCCTGGGTCCGGTCCCACGGCCGATCATTGGTCCCTGATCGAAGAATACGACATCCAGAATTTCGTCCCTGCGGGTGCCGGGGATTCTCCGAACACCTTGCCCCTGGGACGCAACACCGGCCTGGAGCCGGCCGCTTACGTTCCGGTCAGCCTGAGCGATCACACCTTCGCGGGTCTGGACGAAGCCATGCGGGAATTTGTGGAGGCCGATGTGGACGGGCAATATATTTCCCGGCCGCAGTTACGCGATTTCCAGGGAAGGGTCATACCCGGCCGGGAATCCCTCGTTCCCTGGGAAACGTGGCCCACGGTCCTGGACACCTTTTTCGCCGTGACTCCGCGCGAAGCAGCCCCTGGCGTGATCGGAAAAAGAGGCACCCGTTACTATTCTCATCTGGACGACGAGGTGCACGACGGCTTCCAGACCTTCTATTCCGTGGTGGCGTCGGACCACGCCCTGACCTGGGATCGTGACGAGGACCTCTGGATACCCGTGGGTTTCGGGATCCAATCCGAACCGGGCAACAACTATCAGGTGACCATCCCGGCACCCGTCGCCCAGACCGCCGAGATGCGGGCCCAGATGGGTACGAACATCTACGTCTTTCCCAACCCTGCGACACGCGAGTCCCTGGCCGAGTTCCAGAAGCAGCCCCCTTCGCACAACGATCCCACCGGGGAACGCATCATGTTCACCAACCTGCCCGCTGCGGTCAACACCATCAGCATCTACACCTCCAGCGGCGACCTGGTGCAGAAGATCTTCCACGACGGCCACAACGACGGCGGCAACGTTTCCTGGAATCTGATGTCGCGCAATGGGCAGGAAATAGTCAGCGGGATCTATCTGTACCTCGTCCAGTCGGACGACAGCCGTTTCAAGGACTTCCAGGGGTATTTCACGGTCGTTCGTTGACCGACAACTCTTGATCTCGTAATTTCATTTCGATGTTGGCCACCAAACCGCCCCCCGACCGGTTCGAGGCGAATCTCAGGGATTTCTCCATTCAGGGGCAGTGTTCCGTCATGTCAATCGCTCAATCCGGGCCGGGCCGTGTCCTGTTGCTGGGCCTTCTGGTCGCCCTGTGGTCCTGCGGGCCGAAAGCCGTCCTTGGCAAACCCGACGATGAATTCCGGGATGATGAAACCATTAGACCTGACGGAATCCACGTCCTGGACGGGTCGTATGTTCTGGATGTGGGCGAGTTGCGCGTCAACATCACCAACCATGGGCTGATTGGATCCCAGTATTCGGCCAGCCTTCCCTTCAGCCGGGCTCCTTCGGCGGAATGGCCCGGAGGATCGGGCCATGAATACTTGTATGGAGCGGGACTGTGGATCGGAGGACGCGTCAACGGCGAGCCCGTCGTTTCCACCGGTCAACCCGAAAGGGAACTGCGGCCGGGTTCGGGTCTGTTCGACACAATATACGAAGCCAGGAATGACAAGGTCCTGCGGCCCTTCCCCAGTGCCACGCCCACAGGCCACCGCCTTCCGCATTCCCGGGCGGATGATGACCACGACGGCGAATACGACGAGGATTTCCTCAACGGCAGGGACGACGACCAGGACGGTCAGGTGGACGAGGACTTCGGTCAACTGGGCGATCAGATGTTCACCTGCACCATGTACGACAATACCGCCTTGTCGCGCGAGTTGTATCCCGAACACAACCCCCTCGGGGTGAGCGTGGTACAACACGCGGCCGCCTGGTACCGGGAAGACCTGGAAGAGGTGGTCATCCTGGACTACGAGATCTATAACCACGGCTTCCGGACTCTCGACGACGTCTACCTGGGATTCTACGTCGACAGTGACATTCAGAGGCGGGGGGAACTCTCCACCGGCACCGACGATCTGGCCGGTTTCTACAACGGCGCCGTGCGAGGCAGCGACGGCTCTTTTCATCGGATCGAGCTGGCCTGGATGCGGGACGCCGACCCCACCGACCCTCTTCCCGGCTGGTTCGGCGTCATTCTTCTGGACCACAAGACCGATTTCAGTCAGATCATCGCTCCCAACCGGGTCAAGGTCCGATCCTTCCAGATATTCGCCACCAATGCCCGGGTCATCCAGGACGGCGAACCCAAGTCCGACGAGGATCGGTACAATCTCATGTCACTCGACCAGCACGATCGTGACCGCAGGCTCGATCAGCCCGGCGATTTGAAATACATGATTTCCAGCGGACC
>RCNF010005651.1_pt1 | contig 13944 bp, 12 predicted proteins | sample 2041311 | NCBI WGS metagenome assembly RCNF01 (sample SAMN09708228, study PRJNA481090) | Marine sediment metagenome, whole genome shotgun sequencing project. | biome: marine sediment; feature: ocean; material: sediment; isolation source: Sewage treatment plant 2 marine sediment (STP2) ... | reverse complement strand
GGCCCTCGCAATCTTCATTGCTGTTGGCACCCCTCCGAAGGAAGATGGTTCCGCCGACCTTTCGTACGTTGTCCAGGTTGCCGAGGCGATCGCCGATAACCTCAACGGCTACAAGGTCGTAGTCACCAAGTCCACTGTGCCGATTGGCACCGGGCAACTCATCGAGAAAATCATTACCGAGCGCGAAACCGGAGCCCATCCGTTCTCGGTCGTCTCCAACCCAGAGTTCCTTCGCGAGGGTTCCGCGATCGCCGACTTCATGCGACCTGACCGGGTCGTCATTGGCGCGCGTGATCCGCAGGCCGTGGCCATCATGAAGGACATCTACTCGCCCCTCTATCTGATCGAGACTCCTTTCGTTATCACCAACGTCGAATCGTCCGAACTCATCAAATACGCCTCCAACGCGTTCCTCGCGACCAAAATCACTTTCATCAACGAGGTTGCCGAGCTTTGCGACCGACTCGGCGCCGACGTCCACCACGTCTCCAGGGGGATGGGCCTCGACAAACGTATTGGGGCCAAATTTCTTCATCCGGGGCCGGGATACGGAGGCTCGTGCTTTCCAAAGGACACCCAGGCGATGTCCGAGATCGCGCGCAAGGCCGGCCGGCCGTTCGAGATCGTTGATACGGTCATCGAGGTCAACCATAGGATCAAGGAGCGGGCCATCGAACGAGTCCAGGAGGCAATCGGGGGAAATGTCGATGGCAAGACGGTGGCGGTTCTCGGACTCAGCTTCAAGCCGGAAACGGACGACATGCGCGATTCGTCTTCAATCCCACTGGTGACCGCGTTGGTTGAGCGCGGCGCCAAGGTCAAAGCTTTTGACCCCGTGGCGATGGAAAACGCGCGGCCGATGCTGCCCGAGGCAGTTCAGTACTGTGAAGACTCCTACGATGCCGCCGAGGGCGCCGATGCGATGATCATCGTCACCGAGTGGAACCAGTTTCGCTCGCTCGACATGGAGCGGGTACGATCCTCACTGAGGCAGCCGGTGGTGATCGACCTCCGCAACCTATACGATCCGAAACGGATGAAAGACAAAGGGTTCCGGTACTCCAGCGTCGGCCGTGCGGCGAAGGACCTTCCAGGAGAGTAAGTGGCTTGGGATGTCCGTTGAAGTATCCGGTAATCAATAAACAGTAGCCAGACCCGCCCTCCGTTCCGTTTCCGGGAGGATGTTCAAGGCTCAAAACTATTTACTGGTCACTGGCCACTGGCCACTGGTTACTGGCCACTGGCTACTGGTTACTGGCCACTGGTTACTGGATACTTCTGCAAACCACCTTGACCTAAAGTTGCGCACCCGCGAAACTTGATGCCATGACTGCTGACGACTCCGTCCGGCTCGATATCTGGCTTGATGTGGCATGTATCTTCAAAACACGCTCGCAGGCGCAGACCGCGTGCCAGCGTGGTCGGGTCGAGGTCAACGGCGACCGTGGAAAACCGCATCGGGCCGTGCGTCCTGGAGACGCCATCCGAATTCAGATTCCCGGCGGCCGTCGCCGCATCATCGAGGTTCTAGAGCTCGAGGCGACCAACGTATCAAAGGCGCGCGCGCGGGAGCTTTACGCCGATCACACACCACCGCCAACGCCCGAGGAGATCGAGCTGCGACGGATGCAGCGGCTTTCGGCTCCCCAGCAACGCGTTCGCGGCAGCGGCGCACCGAAGAAGCGCGAGCGCCGCGACCTTAGACGCCTGAAAGAGGAGTGGGAGTGAGATCGAATTCGGAATTCTGAATTCGGAATTCGGAATGCCGCCAATCCACCCGAGAAAATTTCGGATTTCGGATTTTCCACCCACACGCTCGAGCCGCGGTGGGCGGGTATTCGATAGCGATAGCGATCCCGATAGCGATAGCGATGGGACAATCGGGAACGGGAACGGGAACAGGAACAGGAACGGGTGGTAGAGGTAGAATAGCCGGACCCAATCAAAGGGTGAGGTCACACACGACCGCTGGAGGTCTGAATGAGCGAAGAGGCCAACTGGGACAAGCTGGTCGTCGGCGGCACGGTTTTGACGATGGAACCGGACACCGAGCCCATCAAGAACGGCGCCGTGGCGATTGCCGACGGGCGCATCGCCGCCGTCGGTCCAGCCGAAGAGCTGCTCGAGATGGCGCCATCCGGCGAGGTCCTCAACGCCGGCAACTGTCTGGTCCTCCCCGGGCTCGTGAATACCCACTCCCATCTCGCGATGACCCTCCTCCGCGGCATTGCCGACGACCTACCCCTGATGCAGTGGCTCGAAGGCAACATCTGGCCGGCCGAAAAAGAGCACATGAACCGCGAGACAGTGCGTCTTGGCACCGAACTGGCGGCCGCCGAACAGCTCCTCGCCGGGGTCACCACCACTACCGATATGTACTTCTTCGGGGACGAGGTGAGCGCCGTCCTGGCCGAAGCTGGGATGCGCGCAGTCGTCGCCGAATCGCTGATCGGATTCCCGACACCCCGCTGCGCGACCACCGACGAGATGTTGGCCAAACAACGTGACCTGCTCGAGGCCTACAAGGACCACCCTCTCATCACACCATCCGTCGCGGCCCACGCCCCCTATTCCGTACAGGCGTCTGATCTGGTGGCCGACGCGGAACTGGCCGAAGAGTACGAGGTGCCAATGCAGATCCACCTCGCCGAGACCACCTGGGAAGTCGAGAAGCTGCTCGAGGAAAAAGGGCTTTCTCCGGTTGCCTACCTCGCCAACCTGGGCGTGCTCTCGGAGAGAACGGTGGCTGCCCACTGCGTCCATGTATCGCCCGAGGATATCGAGCTGCTGACTGAATTCGAGGCCGGGGTCTCTCACAACCCGGTCAGTAATCTCAAGCTTGCGTCCGGAATTTCACCGGTGCCCGCACTCTTGGAAGGCGGAGTCAAGCTCGGCCTTGGAACCGACGGCGCCGCTTCCAACAACACTCTTGACCTCATGCGAGACATGCAGCTGGCCGCCCTTCTCCACAAGGGAGTTGCCGGAGACCCCACCGTTCTGCCCGCCCGCACCATGCTCGAGCTGGCGACCATCGGTGGCGCTCAGATCCTGGGCCTCGCCGATAGGATCGGCACTCTGACCGAAGGCCTCGACGCGGACATCATTTGCGTCGCAGTCGACGGACCGCACACGGCCCCGATGTATGACCCGTACTCCCACATGATGTTTGCCGCCCGCGCGGCCGATGTCCGCCACGTCGTGGTGCAAGGCGCTGTGGTGGTTCGAAACCGCGAGTTACAGACCCTCGATCGAGAGCGCATCGAGGCGCAGGTACGGGAGTTTTCGGAGAACCTCCGACCGAGCTGAAGGAGACAGTGATGACCGACATGCCACAGACCATTCTCGCGGCCACCGACTTTTCGAAACCCGCGGAACGTGCATGCGACTTCGCGCGCGATCTCTCGCGCCGATTCCAGGCGCAGCTCCACTTGGTACACGTGACAGTGATCCTCGAAGACCCTCATCTCGAGGAGGGCCACATGCACCGGCTCGAGGAGTTGGTGGCCTCCGGCGACGATGCGCGCCGCAGGGACCTCGAAAACGGCTCTGAGCACCAGCCTGGGCTCGACGTCACACCTCACATGGTGCGTGGTCTCGCCCCCGCCGAGGTGATCGTCGAAACGGCGTCAAATCTCGGGTGCGAGCTCATCGTCATGGGCACCCACGGCCGCAGAGGTCTACCCCATCTCCTTTTGGGCTCCGTTGCCGAACGCGTAGTGCGCACATCGACGGTACCGGTGTTGACCGTACGCGGCGACGCCGACATCAAATTGGAGGGAACCCCGCGGATCCTCGTCCCACATGACTTCTCCGAGGCCTCAGGCGATGCCGTACGGCGCGCGGCGGCGTGGGCAGATGCCCTGGGGGCGCAGATCACCCTGCTGCATGTGGTCGAACCGGTTGTCTACCCGGAATTCTACTCGGTGGACATACTTTCGGATGACCTCATGGAACGACTCGTTGAACGCTCGGAAAGAGCTCTCGGCGCCGCGGCGGAAGACCTTCTCGGAAAGGTACGGACCAAGGTCGAGGTCGGTCGGGCAGCAAACACGATCGTCGATTTTGCGGACCCGGACGATTTCGATCTCGTCATCATGGCGACCCGAGGTCTCTCAGCGCTCGAGCATGCCCTCTTGGGATCGGTGGCAGAGTCGGTACTTCGCCGCTGCCGTGTCCCAATGCTGGCAGTTCCTGCCAGCGAGTTTTGAGTTCTTAGTTTTGAGTTTTGAATTCCCATCCACCCTCCCGCAGTCAGATGGGCGGTTAGGCGGATAACTCAAAACTCATAACTCAAAATTCAAAACTCGTCCGCGGTCGGCGGGCGATTAAAGACGTTCATCGCGGCTTCGAGTCCGTGACTCAGGGCCGTCTCCACAGCATCCGCTGCCCTCTCCACCGCCCCTTTCGCGGCATCGGCCTCGTCACCGATAAACGGGGACAGGACGTAGTTTGCGAGATCACCAGTCATGTCATCACCGCGCACTCCAACCCGAAGACGCGGAAAGCCAGTGCCGACTTTCTCGCAGAGATCGCGGAGCCCGTTATGGGTGCCGGGCCCGCCGGACCGACGCAAACGGAGATTTGCCAGTGGCAGGTCGACATCGTCGACCACCACCAGCATCGATTCTGAGGTCAAACCGAATTCTCCGAAGAGCCAACCCGCAGCCTCACCTGACCGGTTCATAAAGGTCAAGGGACGGGCAAGCAGGACGAAGCGACTGACGGTGATCACTGCGAGATCGCAGGACGGACGTCGAGTCCAGTTCTTCACACCGTGTCTCTTCGCAACCTCCTCGACCACCTTGAAACCGATATTGTGGCGGGTACCCCGGTAATCAACTCCCGGGTTTCCCAACCCCAAAACCAGATCAATGGTCATGGCAAGATGCGAGGCCTGAGTCGATTGGAGTCCTACTCGGACCCTTCGCCCTCTTCCGCTTCTTCGCCCTTACCCTTGCCAATGACTTCCGGTTCGGCAGATTCGGAAATGACCGCTGCTTCCTCGAGGGCCTCTTCCTCGACCTCTTCCTCGATGACCCGCGGAATCTCGACGACGCAAACGACTCGATTCTCGTCGTCCAGGAACTTCGCATTTTCTGGCAGCTGCGACGCCAGGTCGGCGACCCTCAGTTGCTCACCAACCTCAAGATTGGAGATGTCGAGGACGAACTTGTCGAACATCTCCCGTGGCAGGATCTCGAGCTCGATTTCGCGCGAAACGAAGTCGACCCGACCACCGTTACGCACACCGACGCAGTCACCTACAAGCTCCACCGGCATTTTGACCGTCAGCTTGTGGCCACGGGTGATGCGGATGAAATCGATGTGGATGAACTTGCCGCTGATCCGGTCCACCTGAAGTTCCTTGATCATCGCGAGGCGCTCCTCGTCCGATTCCTTGAGCTTCAGGAGGAAGATGGTGTTCTCACCCGCTGCACCCTTGAGGATCTCGCCGACCGCGTGCTGGTCTACCGAGATGGCGATCGGGGGTTTGTCACCGCCGTAGAGCACCGACGGCACTCTTCCCTGACTACGCATCCTGCCGGCGTCGCCGGTGCCGCGGCCTTCGCGGGCCTCGACCGTGATTGTGATTTCTGGGGTCTGTGTTGCCATTAACGTAACTCCCTTGATTCTTTACTGTGTTTCTATACGAAAAGGCTCGAGACCGACGCGCCCTCGTGGATTCGGCGTATTGCCTCTCCAAGAAGTACGGCCAGGGACAGCTGCTCCACCTTGGGGCAAGTCCTGGCCTCCTCGCTGAGAGCGATAGTGTCGGTCACCATGACCTGTTCGATTGGTGATGCATTGAGGCGATCGATCGCGGGGCCTGAAAAGACCGGATGGACGCCGGTCGCGTAGACCGAGCGGGCACCACGTTCAATCAGCGCCTCCGCCGAGTTGACCAGGGTCCCGGCGGTATCGATGATGTCATCGACGATGACGCAGTCACAGCCTTCGACATTTCCGATAACGTTCATGATCACTGCCCGATTTGCTTCCGGCCGTCGCTTGTCCATGATCGCGAGGTCGAGCTTCAGACGTTTTGCGAATGCCCGAGCTCTTTCAACTCCGCCCGCGTCCGGAGAAACGAGCATCGGATTTGAGAGAGCTTTACGACGAATCGCCTCGATGAGTACCGGTGCCGCATAGAGGTGGTCCACCGGAATATCGAAGAAACCTTGGATCTGTGCCGCATGGAGATCGATTGTCAGTACCCGGTCCGCACCCGCGGTGGTGATCAGATTCGCGACCAGCTTGGCCGTGATCGGCACCCGCGGTGCGTCCTTCCGATCCTGACGGGCGTATCCCATGTACGGCATCACCACGCACACCCGTGTAGGCGAAGCCCTGCGAAGGGCATCGAGCATGATGAGGAGCTCCATCAAACTCTCGTTGGGCGGCGACCCGGTCGGTTGGACGATGAAAACATCGGCACCGCGAGCGTTCTCCTCGATCTGGCAGAACAGCTCGCCATCGGAGAAATTGCCGAGACGCATCCTCCCCATCTCAATCTGCAGATAGCCGCAGATCGACTCGGTCAGCGCCGGGTTGGCGCGACCTGAAAAAACCAAAAGAGGCGATTCTCCTCTTGGCTGGGGCGGCAGGATTCGAACCTGCGAATGCCGATTCCAAAGACCGGTGGCTTACCGCTTGCCGACGCCCCAAGCGCCGGAGAGTATACAAGATTTTGCGGCTGACACCTCACTCCTTGTTGCCGTCAATCGACGGTACGTCGCTCGCCCAGAACTCTTCGTTGAAAAGCCTGGCGGATAACCGGTCAAGCACCGATGTGCTCTTCTCGTTGTCCTCGGGTCCTTGCTTGCCACGGTTCGCGAGTATTCGGTTTTGCTGGGCGGATTCGTACTCCTCGAGAACTCGCTGCTCGATCTGCTCGCGAGTATCGCTGTTGAGAGGGTGGGCGATGTCGCGCATCTGGCCGTTTCGAGTCTTGCGAGCCGGCATCGTCACAAATACCTGCCCCTCGCGCCCTTCAATGACCCTCAGGTCGTTGACGATGAAACTATCGTCGAACACAACGCTGGCAAAGGCCCGAACCTTGCCGCCCTTTGCCGGACTGATGCGTACCTCGGTCACCTTCATTCTTTCCTCCTCGCAGCCCGATTATTTCACCGCCGGACGCCCTCGCGCACGCCCAAGGGTGGAACCCACATGTACATCCCAGCTTTCATCCAAGCCGTCTGGCCCATCTCCCGCGCCCTCGAGATCGGAAAAGACAGCGAACGCTGCGGCACCTGAACCTGTGACCGCCGCGTACAGCGGACCCATGGCCTTCAACGCAGTCACGGCACGTCCGACCTCCGGCCAATTTTCGACCACCACCGGCTCGAGATCATTCCCCAGTTCCTGCCATGGCGGTTCGACCGTTCCGGCATTGTCCAAACCTGCCGTGAAGGCACCTACATTAGCGTTCGGTCCCCGTGAGGTCAACCGGGGCCCACTCGCAAAGCGGTCGTAAACATCGGCGGTTGCTACCTGGATCGACGGGGTGCACACGACCACACTGCAGTCGACAAGATCCGGCAGCGGTCGAATGATCTCGCCCCGTCCGGTCGCGAGCGCCAGACCACCGGTGAGAAAAAATGACACGTCCGAACCGATCTCGGCCGCAAGCCCCCGAAGATCAGAAGGCTCGAGGTTTAAACCCCACAAGACGTCGAGGAGAACTAGAGTGGCTGCCGCATCCGATGACCCACCGCCAAGTCCTGCGCCTATCGGGATCTTCTTGGCAAGCTCGAGCCTCGCACCGGCCTTGATGCCGGTGTGCCGTCGGAGGGCCTCTGCCGCCCTCATCATCAGATTGTCACTGCCGGACGACACAACTCCGACTGGCTTCACCTGTATATCGAGGACATCTGGTGGAGCCACCGTGGCTCGTATCTCGTCGGTCAAGTCGATTGTCTGGAGCAGCGTCTGAATCTCGTGGTACCCATCGCTTCGCCGACCCAGGATCCGCAAATCAAGATTGATCTTGGCCGGGGCTATTACCGAAAATCTCATCACTCGGGCACTGCGGAGCAGAGAGGCAGATCCGGAAGTGACGGTAATTCGCTGCCCTCGCTCCATTCCAGCCGCACCAGTTCGAGCTCCGCCCACCGTCCGTCGGCATTTTCCACCCGGACGGAACCGGGTACCGAGAGACTGTGATCGCTGAGTTCGAAGCGCCAGCCTCTGTCCTCGGTATCGATCTGCTCGACCAACACCACCCGCCAGGGATCGGCAGCGACAGTGACCAGAGCCGCCCAATCTAAACCCTCGACCAGGACTCGGCCGTCCTCCCGGGGGGCAACCCAATCTTCTCCGGTGGCGGGCAGTCTGCCGCTCAGCAGTCGAACCGCCTGCGGCAACGGCATCGCAGCCACACCGAGCGCCTGCTCAAGATCCATCCCCTCGATCTGACATCCTTCCCGTAGGTCGAAAAACGTCGGCTGCCGCGACCCGGACCAGGAAGTCAAGGACACCGCCGCTCCGAACGGTTCGGACACCGTGAGCCGCCCATCCTCCCCGCTGGTCAGCACCGACATCCGTAGTCCACCCGATGCAGAGACGCGCAATCGGTAGAGGGCCGCTGGATCCCCGGTCAGCGGTCGGTTTAATTTCTCGATCGCTGTTTCGGGATCGACCGGCACGGTTTCTAGAGCCGTGGACTGGCAGCCGGCGAGTCCAAGTGGGAGCAGAGGGAGAATCAAGATCCACGCCGCCATCCGGGAACCGAAGGCGGTGATGCGGTTCTGACTAGTGCTTTTCATCATCCGTGCGGTCAAGCAGAGAACGGATATGGTCTGGGTCCTCACAGCCCATATCGAGTCCTAGCACCAGGTAGCGACGCGCCTCCGTTCGATCGCCGCCAGCAAGCAGCACTTCCCCGAGGTGGCAGTAAATGGTGCCATCCCCGAGGTTTCCTCCGAGATCGACCGCTCTTCGAAGCCAGCGTTCGGCTTCCGCAAGATCGCCGAGCCGATAGTGGACCCATCCCAGACTGTCGAGGTATGCCGAATTCTCAGGGTCGAGCGACACTGCGCGGGCAATCAACTCCAGCGCTTCGTCGAGGCGCACCTCACGGTCGGCCCACATGTAGCCGAGGTAGTTCGCGGCATTGGCGTCGTTCGGCTCCGTTTCTACAAGCTGCCAGAAGAGCGCCTCCGACTCTTCAACCTGGTCGAGCCGCTCCAGCGCGGCCGCTCGCGTGAAAATAAGGTCTCGATCGTCGCCGAAGCGATCGATGGCCACCGCCGTTTCCTGGTCCACCTCCCGCCAGCGCTCCAACGCCTGAAGGACCTGCAGACCAGTCAACACGCTCTCCAACTCATCGTCGTCTAGCAGCGGCCGCAGCCGGCGCCACGCTCTCGGATCTCCCAACCTCAGTCGGAACTCGGCCTCCATCGCAGCCGCTTCGGTCAGTGCCCTCCCGTCGAGCTTCGGCTGGAGTCGTACCAGCGCAGCGATTCCGTCCTGCCATTGTTCATCCCGCCGAAATGTTTCCGCAAGCAGACGTACGTAGTCAGCTCCAACCTCTCCGGCATCGGCCACACGATCGAGCCATTCCCTGGCCACCAGAGGGTTGTCGGAGATCAACTCCAGCCGGGCCGCGGTTGTCACGCAGCGTGCGGCTTCGGGAGAATCAGCACGATCCTTCACCAACTCCCACGCGCTGTCCAACCACTCGCGGCCCTTTTCATGGTCGCCGGTGCGGCTCGAAGACCAGGCCATCGCCATCATCAGATCGAAATCTCGAGGATTTTTTTTGAGCAATCGCCGCAGGCGTGTCGTCGATTCGTCAAAACGACCGAGAGATGACAGGAGATGGGCTTCCAATATCTGAGCACGGGCCGAATCGGGCGCCTGTGCCAAAACTCTCTGAACTGTTTCGAGGCTCAGCTCCAACCGATCGCCCTCCCACAGGAGGACCGCGGCACGCATGAGCGAATCGAGATCGATGTCGTCCAGCCAGCCCAACATCAGTTCACCGGCCTCGCCCGGACGTCCGAGTTCGACCAACACTTCAACCAGCTTTTCTTGACAGGTCTGCACGAAGGGCCCGTCATCCGCACACGAGGAATACAGCTCGACAGCTTCGGAAGAACGACCGGTCGCGTGCAACAGATCGGCATGGAGAACCTCGAGCCGCGGATTCCCGGGACGGCCTCGCTTCAGACCGGCGACGATTTCCTCTGCCTCAACGAATTTTTCCTGGCGCTGCAGGACTTGAGCGAGCGATAAAAGGAGGTTTGGGTCTCCCTCGTTGCTCTCTACCGCCAACCTCAAGGCTGCCTCTGTCTTCGTCAACAGCGCTGGATTGCGAGAGGACAGCTGGGCTAACGCTAAAGCACGTATGCGAAGCCCCTCCGCACCTGGCTCCGTTGCGCCATCGAGGACTTCCACCGCCCGGCCGGCCATGCCAACATCAACAAGAAAAGTTGCAAATGCGAGCCGGATCTCGTTGACTTCTGGCGCTTCTTCCACCGCGGCGGCGTATGCCTCCATGGCTTCCCGATAACTGCCGTTGGCCTCCAGAACCCGGGCTTCAAGATATCGCTCGAGACCGTCGGGCATCCCGTAGATCTGGTCTTCCGGCACACCCTCCCCGACGACTAACGGAGCGACCATCATGATCGCGACTAATACAAGGCTCTTTCTCAGCAAATCCAATCCCTTATCGACGCTGCGTGCAGCCATCCATCGCTCCATTCGAAGCATGTAATCACGAGTGTACCCTGTATTGTTCCCACTACTCCGGGGTCCGTCTGCTAAAATCCCCGCCGATGACAGAATCAGAACACTCAAAGTCGCTGTTCACCGACCAGACGTTCAACGAGATGAATCTCCCAGAACCGATTCAGCGCGCCGTTGACGACCTCGGTTTTTCGAACCTCACAAGGGTCCAGGCAGACGTGCTGCCAATTTCACTCGCCGGTCGCGACGTCGTTGCTCAGGCGCAGACCGGCTCCGGAAAGACTGCGGCGTACCTGCTGACCGTCTTCACACATTTCTTGCGTGTCCCCAGAGAAACTCCACCGGAAACACCGAGGGCTCTGATTGTGGCACCGACACGCGAATTGGCGGTGCAGATTGCGAACGACGCCGAGGGCCTTGGCCACCACGCCGGCATCCGGACGCATGTCGTGTTTGGTGGACTGGATTATCGCAAGCAGCGCGAGATACTGGAGCGCGGCACCGACCTCCTGATCGGCACACCTGGTCGGCTCATTGACTACCACAAAAAGGGCTCCTACTCGTTACGGAGAACCGAAATGGTGGTCATCGACGAATGTGACCGCCTCTTCGATATGGGCTTCGCCGAGGACCTGCGCTGGATTATGCGGCGCATGCCGCACCCCACCGAACGGCAATCGATGATGTTCACCGCCACGCTTTCACAGAGAGTCATGACTCTCGGCTGGCGACAGATGAACGACCCGGCCGAGGTGATTGTGAGCGCCGGGCAACTGACCCCCGACACCATCCACCAGGTGCTTTATCACGTCGCGACCCGCGAGAAGCTCTCGCTGCTCCTCGGTGTCCTCGAGCGCGAGGGGAGTTCGCGAACAATGATCTTCGTCAACACGAGGTTTCGAGCGCAGCGATTGGTCGACGATTTGCGGCGCCACGGATTTTCGGCTCGCGGGCTGACGGGCAACGTGGTGCAGACAAAAAGGCTACGTGTGCTCGACGAGTTCAGGGACGGCAAACTACCCATCCTGGTCGCAACGGATGTAGCCAGCCGCGGACTCCACATCGAGGGCGTCAGCCACGTCATCAACTACGATCTGCCCCAGGACGCCGAGGACTACGTCCACCGAATCGGCCGCACCGCCCGCGTCGGCGCCGAAGGGAAGGCCATAACCCTCGCCTGTGAGGATTACATCTACTCCCTCGACGCTATCCAACGATTTGTCGGGTACGAGCTGCCCACCGAGTTCGCCGACGAAGAGCTCTACGCCGAAATTCGACCTCGGGATCACCGGCCCCACCGCACGGACTCTCGACATCCTCGGTCCCCGCAATCCCGACCCAGTCAACCCTCCGGCGGTGGCGGCGATGCCAAACCCCGCAAAAGACGGCGGCGGCGGCGCAAACCCGATGGAGGCGGGGACGGTCAGGGCGAATCGAGCAGCTGACGAGTCAGCATCCTCGAGTACCCACCATTTAACGACTCAACCAGGTTCGAGCGCACGAACGGGAGGGGATTAACCCCTCCCCTACAACCGGAAACCGTATTCAATGCCCTCCAAGATTCATCATCCGACCAATCCGGAAGCAGCGGACCCTCGATCGAGGGATCGCACCACACGACATCTCTGGGCGTAGCGCGCAAATCGGCGGTAGCCATCACGATTCGGTTTTTCAGCCCGACAATCTGCAGCTCGCCACTCGTCGACCCTACTGCCACATGGCGCCCGTCGGGCGAAACCGCAAGGCGCAGCGGGGCGGTGGCCAGTGGTACGGTCCACTCCTTCTTTTTCTGCAAGCCCTTTTTCTTGTGGCGCTCTATCTTCCAGATCAAGACCTCACCGCCCCCATCGGGCAGCTCAACCGCGATCACCAGTATGGAGCCGTCCTCGGCAAAGACGAGATCGACAGGCTTTCCGGCGATTGGGAAAATCGCTGCTGGAGTGAGGGTTGCAGGATCTACCATGATCACCTGATTCCCTCCAGCCTCCGCAAGAGCCATTACGCCAAGGGTCACAGAGGTCGCGAAGTGGCGGATATCTCCCGCCAGGGGACGCCGATATACGAGCCGGCCCTCGCCAAGATTGACGGCGGTCAGGCTCGCCTCGCTACCCGCGTCGGGTAACCTTTCGAGGACCATCAGAACGGTGTTATCCGCCAGGACGGCCACCTGCCACGGATGCTCAAAAGAGATTTCAAACCTGTTCATGAGGGCTCGTTCCGGGTAGCTCATTACCAGCAATTGCTTCGCCAAAACCAGGTACCTATCGGACAGGGTTCCGAAATGAGGCATGGTGACACCCAGGAGGGGTTCTCTGACACTCAGATTCCGAAGATCGAGGACGGTTGTTCTGCTGTTGACGAGATCCGGGGCGAAGAGGATGCCCCCTGGGGCCGGGAAAAGCCAAGCAACCGGCCCCGCGGGGACAGATCTTGAATCCCCGGTCGTCGGGTCGACCATGACGACCTCATTGCCGGCCGACGCAGCCACAATTCCAACCGGAGGATCGTCCTTGGCTGCAGCAATAGGCAAACAGATCATCAGTGCAATCGCGATTGCGCAAAATCTCGAATGTAAACTCACCATGCACCTACTTTAACGCGCACCAGGTCGATTTCCACGTTTCGCGATTGACCGTCTTCGATCCCGAGCCCGTACCCGACGACCGGCGAGGTCAATCCGACGTTAAGCGGAGCCAGAGCAGTCTCCGAAAATCCATCAATCCTTATTCCTCCCATCGGGAACGGGTACGGGGATGATTTGATTCTGTGTGGCTTGGTTCGGTCGTCTCTACTCGACCTCGAGGGGCCGACCGCGTGCCTTCCAACTCAGAATCCCGCCCTTCAGGTTGAAGACCTTTTGGTAACCTACGTCGAAAAACAACCGCATTGCCCGCGTCGAGCGTCGGCCGGAACGACTCACCAAAAAGATCGGACGATCACGCGGAAGGTCTTCGACCGCACTCACGAGGTCTCGGAGCGGCAGCAAACGTGAATTGGCGAGATGGCCGAGCGCGTACTCCTCGGGCTCTCGAACATCGATCAGGAGCGCGCGATCCCCTTCCTCAGCCACGGCATCTTCGAACTCCACAACATTGAGGTGTTTCAGCGGGAAACGGAGGTGCCCGGTAGACGTCGGTAGACGCCCGTCGTAGGGGTGTTTTATCAGCGGCTGGCACTCGGCAAAGACCCGGTGTTCACATTCATAACAGCAGACGGCGGAATCGACGACCTCGTTGAAAAGGAACTCCACGG
>RCNF010001137.1_pt1 | contig 13949 bp, 14 predicted proteins | sample 2041311 | NCBI WGS metagenome assembly RCNF01 (sample SAMN09708228, study PRJNA481090) | Marine sediment metagenome, whole genome shotgun sequencing project. | biome: marine sediment; feature: ocean; material: sediment; isolation source: Sewage treatment plant 2 marine sediment (STP2) ... | reverse complement strand
CACCATGGCGTTGGCCCGATAGCCCAGTGCGCGATGTTTTACGACGACACCCATGCGCTTGATGAACCCGGCGTCCTGCAGCTCCGCGATGCGTTCAATCACGACTGCCTCATCCAGACCCACCTGTTTGCCGATCTCGACAAACGGCCGCGCCACCATCGGCAAGCCACCCTGTATCGCCGCAATCAATTGCCGGTCAGAGTCTTTCAGCACCATAGCGGGAACCCCAGATCAATATAGAAAGAACGCTCCAGCGGCAGGTCGAGCGGGAGCAGGCCGGTCGCCTCCTCTATAGCGGCCAGCACCTCATCCACCTGCGCACGGTCCGCTGCCGTTACCACGAACCACAGGTTGAACACGTGTTCACGCTGGTAGTTGTGATTGACCTCCGGAAAGCCGCTCACCAGTTCTGCTACAGCGCCGAGGTCTTCAGCAGGTACTGCCAGAGCAGCCAGGGTACTGGTACCGGCACGGCCCGGTGCAAAAACGGGGCCGACCCGACTGATGAGCCCACGCCGCTGCAATGACTCGAGCGTCTTGATGACATCATTCTCGCTGGCACCAATCTGTGCGGCGATCTCTGCAAACGGCGAGGCACAAAGCGATCGATGCGATTCGGCGGGACCAGCGCAAGCGAGAGAAGCTCGCGGAACTCGGGTACACGACCTCGCTTCAACAGAGAGAGGAAGACATGACGCCGATCCCCAATGACATGCTTCGACTGATCTTCACCTGCTGCCACCCGGCGCTGAGCGAAGAGGCGCGGCTTGCGCTGACGCTACGAACCGTCGTCGGGCTTCCCACGACCGAGATCGCACGGGCATTCTTGGTCAGCGAGCAGACGATGGCTCAGCGTCTGGTCCGCGCGAAGAAGAAGATTCGAGATGCGGGGATCCCGTATCGGGTGCCAGAACGAAACGAGATGCCCGAAAGGCTCGAGGCGGTGCTGTTGGCGGTCTACCTGGTCTTCAACGAAGGCTACAGCGCGTCGAGTGGGGAACAGATCGTTCGCGGAGAGCTTTGCGCGCATGCGATTCACATCGGAAGAATCCTGTCGGACCTGATGCCAGACGAGGGTGAAGCCATCGGACTTCTGGCCTTGATGCTCCTACAGGACTCGAGGCGCCGCGCGCGCATGAACTCCAATGGCGACCTCGTGTTGCTTCGCGACCAGGACCGGAGCCTCTGGAATCGGGAACAAATCGACGAAGGGCTCCGACTCTGTCACGAAGCACGGACGACCCGTTCGGCAGCGGTCTACGGAATCCAGGCCGCGATCGCGGCGGAACATGCCAGAGCCGCAACCGCAGACGACACCGATTGGGCACAAATCGTTCGCCTGTACTCAGAATTGCTGCGGGCGCGTCCGACGCCGGTCGTTGCGCTCAATCATGCGGTGGCGACCGCGATGGCGTACGGGGCAGAAGAAGCTCTTCGGTTGATCAACACGCTGGCCGACGACCTCGACGGCTACGGGCCATTCCACGCCGCGCGCGCAGACTTCTACCGAACGACCGGTCGATGGCGTGAAGCCGAAGATGCCTACCGCGGCGCGATTGCCCTTGCGACGAATGACCCCGAGCGACGTTTCCTCGAGGGCCGCCTCCAGGAGGTGCGGGGCGCTTACCTAGACTGACACCGCTGTACGAGTCACGACTTGTCGACAAGGAGCAAACGATGAACGACAAAACAGCGGTTCGGCAGCTGGCTGAGCTCTTTGCGCAAACCGGCAAAGCCCACCACAAAGCGTTCAGCGATACCGATGGGGATGATGCCGATTGGCCGATCTGGTACGCCAACTATCTGCACGATCAACTGACGCCGTTCGTGGCCGCTCCTCTCTCTCGGAGTCGGCTGGTGTTTTGCCTGGTCGCCACCGACGACGAACACAGCGCGACGGAGCCTGACTCGCCGTGGCCGGAGTACTACGCGCGTCGCGTACTCGAGTGCTTGGGCTCTTCTGAGGAGCCCGACCGGGACACATTGGCGCTGTACTACTTCGACGGATGCCCGTTCTGCGTGCGCGTGCGGCGCGCGATCGATGCGCTTGGCGTGGAGGTCGAGCTGCGAAACATCTACGAGGATCCCAAGCACCTCGAGGATCTTCGTGAAGCCCGGGGCCGAACGACCGTGCCGGTGCTGAGAATCAACGGCACCGATGGCCAAGAGCGCTGGATGCCGGAATCGGCCGATATCGTCCGCTACCTACAAGCCACCTACGAAAAAGCCGCAGCCTAAAGCCACGAACTCGACAAAAAGGGGACAGTCCCCTTTTTCAAAGGGTTAACTGCTAAGACATGATCGTATGGTGATGTCGAAAGCGAGGAGTCTATGGCCGGAGCACGCGCATTGACTGGAGCAAGAATCGAGCATCCCCCCGCATCGCCTCACGGCAAGCTCGTGGAGCTCTTCGATGGAGTTTGGTTCGTGCGTGGCGGCGTGAAGATGCCCATGCGCATCCCCATGAGAATCGGCCGCTCCATGACGGTGGTCCGAGGCCAGGACGGACTCACAATCTTCAACAGCATGCGGCTCTCCGAAGAGGGCTTGGGCGAACTCGAATCGCTTGGGGAAGTGAAGCACGTGATTCGCCTAGGGGGCTTTCACGGACGCGATGATGGATTTTACCGGGATCGGTTCGGAGCCCGAGTCTACGCGATCGAGGGTCAACGCTACGTGCGTGGCATGGACCCCATCAAGGACGGCGAGACCGCGTACATGGAACCGGATGAATGGATCTCCGAGGGGAGCCGCCTCCCGATTGCGGACGCCACGCTGAGGCTGTTCTCAACTTCCAAGCCGCCCGAGGCCGTTTGCCTCCTGGCGCGCGATGGCGGTATTCTGATCGCCGGCGACTCGCTGCAGCACACCCCCGCCCCGGACGAGTTTTTCAACTGGCCAGCCAAGCTCATGATGAAGCGCTTTGGCTTCTTTGAGCCCCACAACGTGGGTCCCGGGTGGCTGCAGTTCGCTCACCCCTCGGCGGACGACGTGCGGTCAGTTCTCGATCTCGAGTTCGAGCACGTTCTGCCAGGCCATGGCGAAGCCGTGATTGGCCAGGCGAAAGAGAAATATCGTCCCACCATCAATGGCCCGCTCAAGGGCTGCCACACCTGATCTCTCGACTGGTCGGCATTCTCGGCCAGCCCGAGCGCAGCTTTGACGTAAGTATTACAAACGGGTCCTTCCGCGCGCCCTAGATTGTAAGCGTGGAAGCGCGAGGGACATCGACGTCGAAGACCTCACCCAACCGATTGGTGGACCGACTGGTCCAACACGGTGAAGTGGCGTCGTTTCGGGAGTTGTGCGCCCGCGTGCTCACCGAGAAAACGCGGTACCTGGTCCTCGACCTCGATCGAACGATTCATCTTGGCCGCGATCTCGGCCAGGACCTCGGTTGGGAGCTTTGTGCGTACCAGGGCTACGGGCGTGAGCACTTCGTGCGTATCGAGGATCGGCAGGAGAGCGGGAAGTTCCTGCTCGACTGGGACCATCCGAAGAAGACCGCACAGTATCTGGCTCGTAGCTTGAGGATTTGGGCATACCCAGGCGTCTATTACGGCCTGTGGGGGAAAGCAGCGGCACGCCTCGACTGGCTTCGGCGCCAAGGCTTTCGGCACTTCGTCGGTGACCCGGTCCGCGCGGCACAACGGGTCCCGCAGCTCGCTCTCCTGCGACATCTGCAAACGACCTCCGCGGCGGTGCTGAATGAATTGGCGCAGCACGTCTGGGATCGCCACGTCCCCGATCAGGTCATCGATCGTGAGGACATCGCCTGGGTTCGTGCACAGTGGCCGCGGATCGAAGTCGTCCTCAGCAGCGCGTCGCCCAAGCCGACGGTGGAAGTTGCCGGCAAGGCACTCGGGGTCGACCACGTTCACTATTCGACGCTCGATCGGATCAACAGCGGCGAGGCCAAGATCCAACGTTTGCGTGAACTCTGCGACCGAGTGGGGGACCCTGACATCGAAGTAGTCGGGATCAGCGACACTAGCCGCGGAGAGGATCACTGCTGGGCGCAGCACTTCACGCGCGTGGTCGACATCAACAGCCCAACGCCCTTCCCTGCGATCGTCTCGAGCGACTCGCCGCTACTAGAAGTGCACTCCGCCACCCTTCTGACGAAGCACGAACGCCAAAGGCGCGCCGCCGGTCACCCAGGCTACCTGGACGCACGACGCGAGCACCTCACGCCCGCCCATCAGAGAAAGCGCGAGCTCACCCGCGAAGATCTGGAACGCCGCCTCGGCTGGTTGCTGAAGCGCGTCAATGCGCTCGCAAGCGCCCCCGGCAACATCACCGGCGACATCGCCTACCGCCTGGCAGTGCTTCAAGAAGCCTCCACCAACCTAGTCCGCATCTAGCTCGAAATTAGCCCTTCGGAAAAGGGGTCTGACCCCTTTTATTCTTCTAGGACGCCGAACTCGTCTTCGCCGTCGGCTTCTAGGGCTTCGGGGTCTAGCTCTTCTTCGACTTCTAGTACGTCGAGGTCCGGATCCTTTTCGCCTTCTAGGGCGTCGAGGTCTAGCTGCTCTTCGTCGTCTTCTAGCGCGTCGAGATCAAGCGTGTCGTTGCCGCCTTCCAGGGCGTCGAGATCGAGGGCGTCGTCATCGCCTTCCAGCGCATCGAGGTCCAGCCCCAGCTCGTCTTCGAAATCGTCCTCGTCATCCATGGGCTCGCCGAGGTTCACGGCGTTGGTTTCCACCAGGTTGGGAAGCCAGGTCGAGAGCGCGGGGATGTAGGTGACGATAATCAGCGCGACGCCCAGCAGGCCGATGAAAGGCAAGACGGATCTGTAGAGCTGAGTGATCGGTTTGTTGAAGCGGAAGCTCGAGATAAAGAGGTTGAGGCCGACCGGCGGGGTCATGTAGCCGATCTCGAGGTTGAGCAGGAAGACGATCCCCAAGTGGTACGGGTCGACCCCGAACTTGAGCGCTATCGGTACGATGAGGGGCACCACCACGACGATGGCCGAGAAGATGTCCATCAACATGCCCACGCCAATCAAGAAGAAGTTCAACGCGATCAGGAACATGACCTGTGAGGTGATGTAGCCTTCCATCGCGTCGAGAATAATCATGGGGACGCGTGCCTGGATGAGGAACGCCGTGAAGCCGATCGCCTGCGCGAGGATCGCGAGAATGGCGCCAACCAAGGTCATCGACTCGCGAATGATGCGAGGCAAGTCTCTTCGGAAGCTCACGTCACGGTAAATCCAGACTTCGATGACCAGCGTGTAGATGGCGGTAAACGCGGCGGCCTCGTGGATGCGGAGCAAGCCGCTGTACATCCCTCCGAGCAGCGCAACCGGAAGCAAGGCTTCCCACTTGGCCTCCCAGAGGGTCTTGAATGCCACTGCGCGGTTGAAACTGGTCCGCGGCATCTTGTGCTTGATGCCAGTGATGGAGCTGTAGATCGCCAGCGTCGCCACCGTGATGATGCCGGGGATCAGGCCGGCCAAGAACAGCTTCTCGATCATGATGCCGGCGACGACGCCGTAGATGATCATCGGGACGCTTGGCGGGAACAGAAGGCCGAGCGAGCCACCGGTGGTGACCAGACCGAGCGAGAAGTTCTCGTCGTACTTGTCCTGAACGAGCGCGGGATAGAGAAGGCCGCCGATGGCGACAATCGTGATGCCGCTACCGCCGGTGAATGTCGTAAAGAAGGCAGACGCGACCAGACACACCATGGCCAGGCCACCCGGCATCCACCCGAGCCATGCACGCGATACCTTCACCAAACGATGAGGCGTTCCGCTCTCCGCCATCAGATAGCCAGCGAAGGTGAACAGCGGGATGGTCACTAGGAGCGGAGAATCGGCGAACTTCTCGCTGAATACATCGTTGGCGGTGCCGGTGATGCTCGTGTCGGGCAACGCTCCAAAGAGCAGCATCGCGGCAGCCCCGAAGATGGTAAAAAGCGGCGCACCGAGAACGGCCAAGACCGTGAGGAGTACAATCCAGATTGTATCCATCGCTCAGGCCTCCCCTGCCGGGCTGACGGGGTAGTTCTTCGTGATGAACGCCGCGGTTGCGGCGGCCGCGCGGCTCAAGAAGCGGACGGACATGAAGATGAACATCGCTGGTACGATGAGCTGAAGGGCGACGTCCGGCGTAGACATCTCGATGCCGAACACCTCGAGCCCAGTTCGAATGGCGCAGAAAATATCGGGCCTCGAAAGCCCCGCGTCGGCGAGTATCGAGGCGGGAGCCACGCAGATGTGAATCATCTCGTCGCTGGGCCCAAGCACGGAGTACTCGAGGGGAATCTCGAGAGCGTTGTTGAGCACCGACAGCCAGAAAACACGGCCGAGGTAGAAACAAGTCACCGAAGAGAAGATGCAGACGATAGCGCGAAAGAGTTGCTTGGCGCGAGGCGGCGAGAGGCGCGGAATCACGTCGATGGCGATGTGCTTCTCGTCAAACGTAGACAGCGACGCGCCGAAAAACGCCAACCAGAGCGTGCCCTTCTGGAGGAACGAATCCGCCCAATCCATGTGCCCGAGCGCAACGTTCGCCCACCCGAAGTCGAGATTGGTGAGGTTGCGGAGCGCGGCCTGGCTGGCTGCGATCGCGATCATGAGCAGCAGGACTGCGGCCGCAATCGCCGCTTCACCACGCGCCAGTCCTCTGTCAATTCGTCGAAATTGTTTCACTGTTGGTTCCCCGCTGCGGCTTTGACCGCGTCGAGTGGACTCGTTGGATACACGCGGCTGGGACGCCGCCCGGGAGCTTCTTTGGCGGCGAATACGACGACTGGAGTTGGTGCGAGTCTCGACTTCATGCGGGCCCAGTCAACGAAAAACCGCGAGGGTTTCGGAGAATACCTTCCTCAGTGCCCGATAACACTAAAAAAGTTGGTCCGCGTTCTCGATGTACATGGCCGCGCGTACTCGAGCCATCCGGTTGGCCAATCGCGCCTCCGGCAGTGGGTCCTGCGCGTCCATCACCTCGGCAAGCAGTTCGTCAAAAAGCGCCCGATCGCCACTCTTGACCGCGTAGAACCGCGCCATGTTCACCTGAGCCTGCAGAGCTCTTCGCTCGGTACGGGCCAACGCTTTCTCGAAGTAGGCCTTGGCTACGTCCAAGTCGCCAGCCAGTTCGGAGGCAGTCGCGACTCCCATGAACGTAAAGCCAGCGGCGTTGTAGTAGTCGGGATTCAGCGCGATCGAACGCTGGACGAACGCTTTTGCGTACGGAAGGTCAGCGACCGCCTCCATGTCGTCCTTGGCCGAGTTGATGTACGAGCCCCAAGCGTACCCGTGCCAGAGCAACAGCTCCGCGTCGGAAGGCAGGACGAACGCGCTGTCCAACCACGCCTCGAGCTCATCGACACTGCCCCGAACCGCGTTGTCCACCTCTTCGTCATGGAGCCGGATCCGGTGTCGAGTCAGGTCCATGGCGCGGAGGTACATGATCTTCGTGCGCGCACGCTGAAGGTCTGCTTCTTCGTAGTCTCCATCGAACTCGAACGCCTCGATGTCCGCTTCGATCCAACCGTACGCATATGCGATGTAGGCCTGGGACAACTGGGCCAAGATGCTCTCGTTGTCTGGAACCACGCGCAGGATGCCTTCGAACTGAACGATGGTCGCCGGCAGGGCCTCGCCGGCAAGATCGTAGTCCCAGTACGCTTCGAAGGCCGGAGCCGCTCGGGTGAACAGCCCTGCCGTAGAATCGGCGGTGAACTTGGCGACGTCGCAACCGACGAGCGCCATGATGCAAAGCACTCCCAGCGCCGCTCGGAACCGGCGAGACAACAGATCTTGGTACATAGAGCGAGGTGTACGAAAATTTAGGGGAAATTGTCAATTGAGATCGTGTGGGGCGGATCGCTTGACGGAGTGGGCCCTGACCGCCAGGTTTAGGAAATGCTTAGATTCAAGTCGCTGCCCGGGCTTATTGGTCCGCTTCTGGCCGCCCTCCTGCTTGTGGGACTCCCAGCGAGCCCCGCCAATGGCTCCATCGTCCAAGGGCTCGATATGCAAGAGCTAGTCGCCCACGCCGACCGTATCGTGCTCGGCCGGGTGCTGTTTTCGGAGTCGTTTCAACACTCCGATGGGCAACTCGGTACCTGGCACCGCATCGCCGTCGAGCGCGAGCTCCGCGGTCGCGCCCCAGACGAACAGGAAGTCATCGTCGAGACCCTCGGCGGCCAAATCGGCAACATCGCGATGCGCGTCGAAGGGGAGCCCTCCTTTAGTGTGGGCGAACGCGTGCTCGTGTTCATCCGCGACGGCGGTCCGTATACCGCGTTCAAGCCGGTCGGCATGGGACAGGGCGTGATGCGCGTGCGCGCGGAGCAAGGCGTCGATACCGTAACCCAGAATCGCGAAGGCTTGATGCTCATGCGACGCAACGCGCAGGGTCACCTGGAGCGTAGCCTGGGTGCACTGCCGCAACGTGAGCGCCTCGACATACTACTGACGAAGCTCAACGACCTCGTCGAGCAGAATGCCGGTGGCATCGATGAGTAGCCGCAGCCTCCAAGCACTCGTGTTCGGAGTCATGGTCTGCGCCGGCTCGACCGCGGATAGTGCCTCGGCTTACTGCCGCATGACGACCGAAGGGGGCGCTCAACAAGGTGACGCGCCCTGCATCGAAAAAGGTGCGCCACTGGTCTGGAACAACGCCTGCTTGACCTATGCGATCGACCAGCGCGGCTCTCGCTGGTTCGAGAACCCGGACGGGACTCCCGACCTCGCCGAGCTTACGGCGCTAGTCGACCAGTCGTTTTTCGCATGGCGGAACGCGGACTGCGGCGGTGCACCGCCAAACCTGATCTTCCAGCCGCTAGCGTCGCCCTCTACGTGCCAACGCGCCGAGTTCAACACAGTCGGCAACGTCAACACCATCGCCTTCCTGGACCCATGGAAGAACCCTTGCGCCGAAGCCGACGACCCCCCCTACGAACCCCTCGCCTTCGCCGTCACGGTCGTGTGGCACAACACGGACACCGGACAGATCCTCGACGCGGACTTGATGGTCAACGACCAGCTAGCAACCCGCTTCAACGCCGGTGGGCCTTACGGTGATTGTCCTGATACGGGATGTCTCGCGGGTAGCGTGGCTGCTCCCGGCGACGCGGACTTGAGAAGCATCCTCACCCACGAAGTGGGACACTTCATCGGGATCGGCCACTCCGACGTCCTCGATTCCACGATGTTCGCGGTCGCGGAGCGAACTTCAGTCGAGAAGCGAACGCTCGCCCAGGACGACATCGACGCGGTGTGCGCGATCTACCCCCCGGGCAATCTGGACACCACGTGCAATGCGACGCCAATCGGCGGCCTGCTCCTCAACTGCGAAACGACACCGGACGGTGATCCGATCGCCTGCGACGCACCCGCTGCCGCATCAAACAGCGGAGGGTGTAGTGCAGGTACCACGATGGAGTCCCCCGCAAACACCTGGGTGACACTCCTGCTTGCGTTGTTGGGACTCACTGCGGTGCGGCGGCGGTCAGCTCGACGCGGCGTACAATCCTAAACTGAACACGCCGATTGCGAGCCCGGTTTTGCTGGGTGATGTTGGGCGCGACGGGTCGCGTCGGTCCGTAGCCCTTTGCCATCAGCCGCGCGGACTCCACGCCATGCTGAACCAGCCAGCGCTGGACGGATTCGGCACGCTGCTGCGAGAGCCGCATGTTGAGCTCTCGGGCACCGCTGTTGTCGGTGTGGCCCTGAATCTCCACCAGCTCGAGGTCGGGGTTTCGCAGCAATGCGTCCGCCACCTCCAGCAAGATGTGCTCGCTGTTGGGCAGAATCTCGTCGCTGCCCGTCGCGAAGCTGATTTGGCGCCGAAGCGCGATTTCGTTCTTCTTGACGACGACGCCGGGACGGGATGGCTTGCGCAGCACCCGAAGCTGCACGTCGGCCTGCGCTCGCGAAACGATATCGAGGTCCGCGACGGCGATCAGATAGACCGGGTCGTCTACGTGCGCGGTGTAGGCGCCGGGTTCGATCGACTCGACTAGCGCAACGCCCGCGTCGTCAGTAATCAGGTGATGCTGCGTGGGGCCGCGCACGGTGACGGCAATTTGGGGAACCGGGATCCCATCACGATCGACGGCCACGACCCGAAGACTCCCATCGAGACTCGACGGAACCAGCTCGCAGCTCACATCGGAGGGGACGGTTGCATCGCAAAGCTCGGTCGAATAGTCCGGGTGCGACACCTCGAGCACTACCTCGCCGGCTGGAAGCCCATAGGTCACGAATCGTCCGTCCGAATCTGTGACTTGGGGCGATACCTCGTGATCAACCACCGCCACGACAGCTCCTGCGACCGGTATCTCACCGCCGCGTTCGAGGATCCGGCCGCGCACCTGACCGCTCATCACGCTTGGTGGCGCGGGTTCTTCGACGATCACCGGCGGAGGCACGGGTGCCGAGGGTCGCGAATCGAACGCGTAGGCGATCCCAAGAATGATGTTGTAAGGAGCGGTCGGCGCCAGCTCTCGGACGAAGTTTCGGGTGCCGGTGAGGCCAATGTCCGCGGCGACGGTGAAGGCAAGGCCCTTGGGCGGCGTGAGAATTCGCAGACCCAAGGTGAGCAACATCGGGAACGCCTTGAGCTTCTCGTTCGCCAGACAGCCGTCGTCGTTCGGGATAGAGGTGGTCACGCACTGGAAGCCCTGCCGATCGACCGGTATGTCCCACTGCCATTCGAGCATCGGATGCAAACCGACGCGACCAGCCTCGAGGGGTGCCTCGATACCTGCAGCGAGTCGAATACGGTCCACTCGATTCACCCCATACGCGAAGCGTTCAAACGATGTCAGCAGATTTCGCGTTTCGAGCGGACGAGACACGAGGCCCCCGAGCGCGGCGTATCTGCTGTCCTCGATCCCCTCGGTGAGGTTGGCGGAGTTGTCGAACCAGTACTGGGCGTTGAAGCGCGCGATCAACGGAAGTTCGCGGCGCTCATGCCCGCGGAAGTCCAATGTCGCGTTCCCGCGAAACCCAAAGCTCGTCGACCGCATGGTTGCGTTCGCGTCTCCGACCCCACCTAGGAACGCGACACTAGCGTCTCCTCCGACAGCGAGGAGCGGCGAAGCTTGATAGAAGCCCTTGAGACCCAGCAGCACGTCGGCCACACGCTGGATCAGCATCGGGTCATTGGAATTGTCCCAAGCGGACGTCACTTCGGCGGCGACGAACACCTCCAGGTACTCCGTTGGCGTGATGCTCAGCGATAGGTTGCCGGCGAAGTGGTGCGCCTTGTCCGTGGGTACGAAGAAGTCACTGATGATGAAGAACTCAGAGTTGAGCGCTAGCCGGAAGGTCCCCTTGGGGCCCGAGGATGCATCGATGATGCGAATCCCGCCGGTGGGACCACTGAAGCTGTTCTGAACTTCGGCAACACGCGCCGCCCGCTCGTTCGCGTCGGACACGGGGTCGGCGTGCGCGTACAACGGCGCCACACACGCCCATGCCACGAAGCCCCCCAGCCAGGGCAGTATCCAACTCCTGCGCATTCCCCTTATGCCTATCCCCAAACGAAATGATGCCACCTCAGGGGCGCTCGGGGCCACTTGCCGGGCTATTTGGCGGCGATGTGGAGATCCGCTTTGCCGTCGGGCGGGATCATCACCTTCTTGGGTGCCGTGGCGCTGCCGCTCTTCGGCGTGAATACCGCTAGGTATCGGCCGCCAGGTACCGACCGCATGGTGCAGGCCCCCTGACTGGTTGTGCAGGTAAACGTCCCGCCGTCGCCCTTGAGCTCGACACGGCCGTCGACCGGCTTGTTGTCGCTGCTACGGACCTTGACCTGAACGACCGCGTCGGCGCTGACCGGCGTCGTCACGGCGAGGCTGAAAGCACAAACTAGGATGCTCACCACGCGCTTCATCGGGCGTCACCCTTCTTCGGCGGCCTCAGCAAAATCGCTGAGCCGAATCTCTTCGTAGTCGTCGTCATTGGCTTCCGGTGGCTCCGAGTCTTCGACGTCGTAGTCGGCCGTTGCTTCAACGGGACGGACGCTCGCCGGGCGATTCGGGTCCGGAAGTGGTGGTCGAGACGGGATGGGCAAGCCATTCTCGTAGGCGAAGAGCCCGGTGGTGTGAACGTCGCTGACCTCACCGTCGACCGTGAACAGGGCCTCTTCGGCCCGCGCCAGCGATGGTCGAGTCAGGCCCTCTGGTTGCACTGCCAAGCGGAGGGTCGGCGGAGCAGGCGGCGTCTCCGGGGGCGCTGCCATCGAGGGGATCGGGACCGGCATGCCGACCATGGGCTCCTCTGCAATTCCGTGCTCGAAGGCGTACTCGGAATCGAAACCGCCCTCGTCGTCCTCAGCAGCTTCGGCCGTCTGTATATCATCGGCAAGCTCGGCTGCAGGCGCCTCGTCCCGACCAGGCGCTTCACTCGTGACGGCTTCGACACTGACGTCATCGTCATCGTCCGCCATGTCGTCGTCGACCAACTGCGGTGCCGGTTCGGACCCCGACACAGTAACGGCCTCTGAGGCGGGCACGGACTCTGGCGCCGGCTCCGGCGCGAATGCGTTCATTGACTCTGGCGCGGGCTCGGACGCAGTACCCAACTCGGCCTCGGCCATCATCGCTTCGGCGTCGACCGCGGCGATCACCGTGGCAGGCTCATCTTCGTATTCGTCGTCGTCGTCCTGATCGATCGCTTCAGGCGGCACCGTGTCCGGCGCGTCCTCGTCCGGAGGAACCGTAGCTGGCTCCGCGTCTTCAGGTGCAACCGAGTAAATTTCATCTGGCGGTACGGAAAAGGCGTCTTCCGAACTCAGCTCGACCGCTTCGAGTAAAGGTTCGTCCGAAGCTTCATCGTCAGCGGGCACGGCGTTCATGTCGCCGGCTGGCGCTGCGTCGTCTTCGGCAGGCGGGTGGTCGGACACCGCTTGCCGCGCGAGCACCAGGCTCTCGAACACGACCTCCGAACGGCCGTCGAATTGCAATGCCTCCACGACGACGTCGTAACGAGTCTCTTGCAAACGATCATCGCCACCGTCGACTGCGGCCCGTACTCGGCCGACTCCTTCGAGCGCCGCCGAACCATCGGCCAGCAGCACGACGAACTCAATCTCGGAACCGTCTTCGTAGGGGACCGGTCCGTAGAGAATCAACGTGTCTTGTTCGACGCGATCGAGAAAACCTTCGGAGAGTTCTCCGAGGTCATTGAAGTGTGTTGGTACCGTGAGGACTTGGCTCATTACTCCCCCGCTTCGCTTTCTTCGAGAGGACTCGTTTGCAGCTCGTCTCCGGCTGCGAGGAGCTCCTCTACTCTATGCTCGGCTTCATCCAGTCGTTTCGCTCCGGCCCGTGATAAGCGGACCCCCTCTTCAAACATCGCCAAAGACTGCTCGAGAGGCAAATCTCCTTGCTCTAATTGCTCCACGACGGTCTCGAGGCGGTCCATGACCTCCTCGAACGGAGTCTCCTCGGAGGAATCGCCCCGCACCTTTGATTTCCCCATGTTTTCAACCATACAGCACCGAAAGCCTCGCGTCACCAACGTGTCCATCGGGCGTATTCGAGTTGAAGTGTCCCCGCGGGCGCTGTAGGTGAGTGAAGGAGGAGCACGTTCATTGCTCCCGGGCCCCTGAGCTGATGCGCCGAACCCACTCCGTCGTCACACCAGGCAACCACGATGGCGTACACCTGGGACACAGGGCGCTGATCGATGCCGCCAAACGGACCGCCGACGCCCACGACTGGCGGACGCTCGCCATGTGTTTCGATCCGCATCCGACTGCGGTTTTGGTTCCCGACCGGGCGCCGGTGCTTCTCACCGACATGAAGCGTCGAGTAGAGATCTTGAAGGCAGCGGGGTGCGACGACGTGGTGGTCCTCCCGTTCGACGATGAGTTTTCCAGAATGACCCCGGATCGCTTCGTGCAGCGGGTCCTGCTGGATGCCTGCGCCGCGAGCGGCGTGATCGTAGGCCCGGACTTCCACTTTGGGCACAAGCGCTCCGGCAA
>RCNF010001136.1_pt1 | contig 13954 bp, 17 predicted proteins | sample 2041311 | NCBI WGS metagenome assembly RCNF01 (sample SAMN09708228, study PRJNA481090) | Marine sediment metagenome, whole genome shotgun sequencing project. | biome: marine sediment; feature: ocean; material: sediment; isolation source: Sewage treatment plant 2 marine sediment (STP2) ... | reverse complement strand
AGGTTGGATGATGGATGTGGAAATTCTGAAGGTACTCAGAAAATTAAAACACTTTCTTATGCTTCTTGCAGGCATCATCATTGTTCAGAGTGTTTTTAGAAATGAGGGTCAAGCCATAATAAGTGTTGGTGGCGTGACACTATTGACGGATTTTGGCATTAACATGGCCATCGCTTACTTCTGTAGAGTTGTTGTTATTATCTATTCCGGTGCAATTATTGGTACATCGACTCTAAGACAGAACCTGCAGGCATTAACACAAATAGGTATTCCATTTGAATTGGCTTTAATGACCGGAGTAGGCATAAGGTTCTTGCCAATGCTAATGGAAGAGGTAAGTAACGCCTATCTAGCAATGGCGTTACGAGGTGTAGAGGTAGGTGCTTTACCCATAAAGAAAAGGGTGATGTTGGTGAGTCAGTTATTCATCCCAATTATCTACGGTACCCTAACCAGAGCACAAAAACTATCCGAATCCATTGAAGCAAGAGGGTTTGTTATAGGACAGAAGCGAAGCAGTTACTATAGACTCAAATTCAACATGAAGGACTGGATGATCTCTGTTTTAGGCTTGGTGATGTTTGTTGTAGTTGTTTGGTTGAATGTATAATATATATGGTAGATATCCGATCTTATCGACCGGACGACGAATTTGATGTCATCCAGCTCTGGAAGAAAGTATTTCCCAACACTCCCTTACACAATGATCCCCAAAGGGATATTCAGACCAAATTAGAGGTTCAATCCGATTTATTTTTGATAGCAGAAACAAATCAGCAGTTGGTAGGAACCGCCATGGCGGGATTTGATGGACACAGGGGCTGGGTATATTATCTTGCTGTTGACCCTGCTTTCCGTAGAAAAGGTATTGGTACAGCATTAATGAAAAAAGCAGAAAAGCTGTTGGCTCAAACAGGATGTTCAAAGTTGAATTTGCAGATCCGTGCTAATAATTCTGATGTGCAGTCCTTTTATGAAAAATTAGGGTATGGGGTTGAAGACCGGATTAGTATGGGAAAGCGGTTTTATTCTTATTAAAAATAAGGAGTTAAAGATGCAAATAGTAACTGATAGTGGGACAGATGTGGGTTTGACCCCGGAACAAGCAGCCGAGTTAAATATTCATGTAGTACCGCTGGTTGTCACCCTGGATGGAAAATCATACCGGGAAGGTGTAGATATAAAAACGGAAGATTTTTATCCATTGCTGATTGAATCAGGCAATCTCCCGATAACCTCCCAACCCGCTGCTGGAGAATTTGCTGATCTTTACCGCCGGTTGGCGGCTACGGATCCGGATATTCTGTCCATTCATATGACTTCGGGATTGAGCGGGACCTATAACTCAGCCCTGGCGGGCGCTGAACTTGTCCCGGAAGCAAATGTGACACATATTGATACTAAAACCTTATCCGCTGCAGCGGGTTGGGTTGTAAAGGCGGCTGCCCGGGCAGTAAAAGCAGATTGGGCAAAGGAACGAATCTTGGATTTGGCAAAACGAATTGGAGAAGCGTGCGAGAGTCTCTATACACTTGATGAATTGAAATACCTAATTCATGGAGGACGCATCAGCCACATGAAAGGGATCATTGCTTCATTGATCAACATCAAGCCGATGATCGGGGTTGAGAAAGAGAACGGAACTTATGCACAGCTCGGGCAGGTAAGAACGTTTAAGGGAGCCCTTAAAGGATTAGTGAATCTAATGGGCAAAAGACATGAGCCTGGAAGTGAACTGCAGGTTCAGGTGCTGTATTCCAATAACCCGGAAGGAGCAACCATGCTTCGGGAGCAGATCGAAAAGATCTATAAATGCACCTGGCTGCCGATGGGACCAATGTCTCTGGTGCTTGGCGCTCATACCGGACCAAGTATGGTCGGTGTAGCATATGGGTCAGCCCAGGTCTTTGAGGATATTCCCTGAACAAGAATGGGAGCGTAATATTCAACTATCAATGATTGACTTGTTCTGGTAAGAAAAACCTTGATTTATCATGCATTGGAATATCACCCCGGAGAAACTCTCCGGGGTTTTTCTGTTCAACTGGAGAGTATTGATCTGGAATGATGATTATCCTGCTCGGCATCAGCGCTGAAAGCTGTATAATAATCTAATGAGATCGTTTCTGAAATTTATGATTAATCCTTATTATTAGTTCCTATGATCGAAGAAATCACAGCTAAAACGATCCTTAATCATGTAAAGCAGCCAGATCCATGGTTTGGATTAAAGTACAACATGAATCTCTATCGGGGTTGTCAGCATCAATGTATTTATTGCGACTCTCGATCGGATTGTTATCGGATTGAGGATTTTGCGAAAATCCAGGTAAAAATCAATGCATTGGATCTGCTAGATGATGTATTGCCGCGTAAAAGGGTTCGAGGAACGATTGGGTTTGGCTCAATGAATGATCCCTATATGCCGGTGGAAAGGGAGTATCGATTGACCGGGAAATCCCTGGAAATTATCTTGGCCAATGAGTTCCCGGTTCACATATTAACCAAATCAGACCTGGTTCTCAGGGATATTGAACTTCTAAAAGAGATCGGCAGGGTGTATGCTGCGGTAAGTTTTACGATCACAACGGCTGATGATGAATTGGCAAAAAAGGTTGAACCTGGAGCCTCCCTGCCATCCGCAAGATTCAAAGCCATGGGGAAACTGGCTGATTCTGGAATTTTAACGGGTGTAACCATGATGCCGATCCTACCATTTTTGGAAGACAGCCAGGAAAACATCATAGATATCCTCTCAATGGCAAAAAGTAATGGTGCCAGATACATCATTCCCGCTTTTGGAGTATCCCTCCGACCGGGGTCCAGGGATTATTACTATCAAAAACTGGATAAGTTATATTCAGGTTTGAAAGAAAAATATATCAAGGAATATGGAGATAGTTATCAGTGCAATGTTCCTAATTGGAGAATCCTCAACCAGGTTTTTGAGGAGGAAACAAAACGTTTGGAATTACTCTCCAAGATTCCTGTTTTTGCGCCAGTGAAAAGATCCAACAAAACCAAACAAATACCATTATTTAATTAGGAGTTACCGGTATTAATAACTACCGGCAAAGGAAGATTAGGAGACTGACTTTATGGTCAATTACACTCATGTGAGCCCCTCAAAAACTGCTCTTCTAGTGATAGATGTCCAGAGAGCTCTTTTTACACAGCACAATCCAGTCTATGAAGAAAGCCGTTTAATTCAAACCATCAATAACTTAGTCGAGCAAGCCCATCTTTACGGAGTGCAAGTTATTTATATCCAGCATGCCAATTCGTCCATTCTGCTGAAAGGAACAGAGGGATGGCAGTTCCATCCCAAGCTTAAACCAAATCCTACAAATGTAACAATTCAAAAGGTACAAGGAAATGCATTTCTGGGTACAGAACTTCAAAGTACTTTTGAAGCGTGGGGGATCCAAAACATTCTCATCACTGGTTTAGTCAGCCACCAATGTATTAAAGCAACCAGTCTGGGCGGGATAGAGTTAGGGTATAAGGTTTTTTTGATTAAGGGCGGTCACAGTAATTACCGGATAGATGCTGCCGATGTGATTGACCAGGTTCAAAATGAACTTGAAGCAGCAGGCGTAATGCCTGTTTTCCCCGAAATACTTAATTTCGGCTAGTTTCTTTTTAGATTTTGATCAGCAATAACTCGACTTACCCCTTTGTTTATTCAAGGACTTTAAGCTGCGTTTCTTCTGCTTTGGGCTGATAATAACAAAGCTGTAAAGCATAGCTGAGCTTTTTCCCTATATGATGCTGATAATGTAGATGACCTTGAAGGGGCATTCATGTCCCTAAGGATGTTATTAACCATTTAAAATGAACAAAATGTTTGGAGTTCCTGAGTTTTCAGATGAAGTGAAACAACGCAGAGCAAATCTGTTGGTTGTGACCCAGTTTTTGGTTATTTTTGTGGTTACTGCGATCATGATATTCTCAGCTATTGCTTCCCCAGAACATGCTGAAGTCCTTGTGCAAGGAAGTATAGGGATGACCTCCATGCTCATTTCCTATCTGTTTACACGGAGGGGAAAGTTGAACGTGGCAAGCTGGCTGATAGTGGTTCTGGGGTGGTTGGTTTTTACTGGTGATTTAGCCTTAGTTGCTGGTATTCGCGGCGTAAGTGTTCACGGACAAATTCTGATAGTGATATTTACCGGATTGGCAATCAGTGGAAAATCCGCCTTATTATTATCCATTTTCACCCTGATAGTCAATTACGTTATTCTTCGCCTGGAGCAAACCGGATTATTAGTAAATCCGATGCCTTTGGCTGCAGATGAAGTTCGCTGGTTTATTCAAACGATTTATACAATTTTGGCAGCTTTATATATCTGGGCAGCAGATAAGATCATCCGGAATGCCCTATCGGAATCACATGAGACAGCAGACCGCTATCGAGCTTTATTTGAACGCACCAGTGATGGCGTGGTTATTTATAGTTTGGAATGGGATGTAATTTCAGCGAACACCCAAGCGTTGAATTTGCTGGGTTATTCAGAGCTTGAATTTAGGGGGTTGAATTCATTCGAATGGGAAGATCCGGATAATCCTGATGTGATGCGTCAAAATAGGGAAAAGATATTGCAGGGAGAAACAATTCCCATATTTGAGGATACCCTGGTCCGAAAAGACGGCGGTCGAGTGCCGGTAGAGCTAAGTATGGCTCTGGTTCATGACGCGATTGGTAATCCCCGTCATGTTCAGTGTATCATGCGGGATATCACCAATCGAAAAAGTTATGAACAGCAGTTGGAGCGGCGAGCTCTGTATGATCCCCTAACAAATTTACCTAATCGAACCTTGTTTGAAGATCGTTACCAGAAAGCCCATTCCGAAACTGACCCGAGCCTGGTGGCAGTTCTTTTTGTAGACCTGGACAATTTTAAATGGGTCAATGATGAATACGGGCATTCAGTGGGGGATCAGGTCCTCCGCAAACTCGGAACCCGGTTGCAAAACTCTCTTCGAGATAGCGATACAGTGGCTCGACTGGGAGGAGATGAATTTGTGATTATCCTTGAGAATATTCATAGTAAAGAGGATGTCAGTAAAATCGCTGAAAAACTTCTTAAATCCATATCAAATTCGATGCAAATTGATGACATCCACATTCAAATCACAGCCAGTATCGGCATCAATATTTCTGAGAAAAGAAACCTACCCTTTGTTGATCTTCTGAAGAGTTCAGATTTCGCCATGTATCAGGTGAAAGACAGTGGTAAAAATGATTTCCGTTTTTACGAACAAGTAGATCAATCCTAACATTCCCCCGCGACTAGATTTATCCAAAGATGAGTAACTCCCTGAATCCAATTCAAGGCCTGGGGATCTTTAGGTTTGCCGACCGGTTGTTATCTCGGCGGGAATCAAAGAATCCAAGTTTGATTGAGTATCTGGGTAAACTCCCAGAGAATCGTTATAATCAAGGTGATAGGTTTTACTCTTGCTCTTCAAAAGAGAATTGAAAAACGAACAACAACGGCCGTCCAGGAGTTTTTGGTGACGCAAGTTCTTTTACAAATAAAAAATCTAACTAAATCCTTCGGGGAAATCCAGGCTGTCCAGAATCTGAGTCTGGATATTCTCTCTGGTGAGGTATTTGGATTGCTGGGACCCAATGGTGCTGGAAAAACAACCACCATTAACCTGATATCAGGAATGCTTAAACCGGATGCTGGAGAGGTCTTTCTCAGTGGTGAAAAATTCACCCCGGGAGATCCAGCTGTCCGTTCAAAGATTGGTATATGCCCTCAGGAAAATGTTATATGGAAAAAATTGACCCCATTTGAACAGCTGATTTTTCTGGGAAACATGTACGATTTAAAACCAGCATATATCCGGAAAAGAAGTGAAAACTTACTTGAGGAGCTTGGTTTAGCAACTGCTGCAAATCAAATTGCAGGCACCCTTTCCGGAGGAATGCAGCGCCGTTTAAATATTGCCCTGGCATTAATTCATGACCCCGAGTTATTAATACTAGATGAACCAGAAGCCGGGTTGGATCCTCAAAGCAGAGTCAGCGTCCGCGCGTATATCAAATCCCTGGCAAAGCAAAAAACTGTCCTGCTTACGACCCATAACATGGACGAAGCCGAGAGAATGGCTGATCGAGTGGCTATTATTGATCACGGGAAGTTGCTTATTGTGGACACACCAGATGAGCTGAAACAAACCGTGGGAGAAGGAGATGTCCTTGAGATTTCCATTAAGAATCCCGAACAGATAAATAATGTTTTGCCTTATTTAAATGATTGGGCCCAGGCATTGATGGTTGACGATATTTTACATATCCGGGCCCTGGACCTGGTAAATCACCTGCAGGATATATTGGCCCAGCTGGACAAGGGTGGAATACTTAGTGGGGATATCAGATTGAGAAAAAACACTCTGGAAGATGTTTTTATCCAACTCACCGGGAGGAGATTAAGAGTGTGAAAATCCTCAGGATCAGCTGGAAAAGTCTCAAAGAACAAACTCGTGATTGGATCACGCTTGGATTAAGTTTATCCATTGGCGCTTTTTTTGTATTGTTATATTGGTTGATGATTCCCAGTGGATCTACCACATATGGGGTGATGGTTCAAAATTTAGATACAGGTCCAATGGGTGAACAAGTAATCACTGTACTAGAAGACTTATCTTACCCGAGCGGAGATCCACTTCTGGAAGTAATTCCAGTTGGTGATCAGGCTATAGCTGAGGACTTATTAAAAGATCGAGATGCAGAGGTGCTTCTGGTTATTCCAGATATATTTTCTGATACATTATTAGCAGCAGCAAAAGGGGAAAATCAATCTCCCGCTATGATCACAATAGTGGGCGACTTGACCAACCCTTATTATGCGGTTGGGGCTGTAATGGCAGGTAGTGTGATAGATGAATTTGTCCAGACCCAAACTGGAGAAGTGCGCCCGGTGAGTTTTAATGAGATTGCCCTGGGAGCATCAGCTGGTAGATCGGAATTTGACCTTTATATTCCAGGGATCCTGATTGTCTCTGTAGTCATGTTGGTTTTTATTGTCTCAATGACCATCACCTCTGAAGTGGAGGCTGGCACACTGCGGCGTCTTCAGATGACGCCTATGAGAGCATCTGATTTATTGATTGGAATCAGCCTGCCTACGGTACTCTTGGGGATTGTATCCCTGTTGTTAACCTTGGGAATATCTATTGCGCTAGGTTTTAACAGCCAGGGTTCAATCTGGCTTGCAATGTTGATCGGAGCGATTACAGCTGTGGCTGTGGTAGGAGTTGGTCTTATTGTGGCAGCATTTTCAAAATCAGTCAGCCAGGCATTCATTATTGCCAATTTTCCTTTGATATTATTTATGTTCTTTTCAGGTGGGGTTTATCCCATTCCCCGGATAAACTTATTTGAGATGGGTGGCATCCAGGTCAGCATCTATGATGTTATACCCCCCACTCATGCAGTTGTAGCATTAAATAAGGTACTTACCCTGGGATCCGGGATAAACGAACTCTGGTATGAAATCATTTCCCTAATAGTACTTTCCTTGATCTATTATGGAATAGGGATCTGGATCTTTCAACGTCGGCAGCTCCGTTATCAATAGTAAACAATCTATATAATCTATTGTCAAATAAGAGGACTAGATGGAATTTCGTTATCATATCAATCCAGCAGACTTCAGCTTAGCGTATTTAAAGGAAAATCTATTATCACGGGAATTAATTCCAAGTAGAGAACCCTTAAAGGATGGCTTAGAAGAAAAGTTTATTATCCTCAAAGAAATGAAGATCGAGACAATTGAGGATTTGCTAATAATTTTAAAAACAAAGATGAAACTGGAAGAATTTTCAAAATTATCCGGTATTACTATTGAGTATCTCACTCTGCTTCGGCGGGAAGTGAACAGTTATTTTCCCAATCCGGTTCCCCTGAAGAAGTTTCCAGGTGTTTCAGTGAAAGATCTGGATCGATTGTCTGAACAAGGCATCAAGAATTCCCGCCATCTTTATGAAAAGGCAAGTTTAAAAAGTTCCCGAGTATCCTTAGCAAAGATAGCAGGTATATCCCTGGAAAACCTGGATGAGTTAGTAGGATTGGCTGATCTGGCCCGGGCATATGGAGTGGGCCCGGTTTTTGCCAGAATTCTGTATGATACGGGTATTCACTCCATTCGAGAGTTGATCAAGTATTCCCCGAAAGAGATCATTCAGCTCTACGAAGACAAGTTTAAACAAAAAGCGGACTTTAGTTTAAGGGATATGAAGTTTTGTTTGGAGATTGCCCGGGAATTGCATCTCGGTTTTGAACTTTAACCCAATATTATTCCTGCTAGATTAATGGGAATAGCCAGGATATCAAGAGAGAAATAACTTATGGCATACGATGAAGGTCTCGCTCAGCGGGTCCGGGAGATCCTCGAAGACCGGCTAGGATATGAGGAAAAGAAGATGTTTGGGGGGATTGGATTTTTATTACATGGAAATATGGCTTGTGGTGTAATCAGGGAGGATTTGATTGTCCGCGTAGGTGCGAAAAATTATACAGAAGCTCTATTAAAACCCGATGTCGAGTTATTTGATATTACCGGCAAAGCGATGACCGGCTGGGTTATCGTCAAGCAACCGGGCTGCAGAGATGACAGCAGTCTTAAGGCATGGGTTGACCAGGGAGCTAACTATTCTCTGACACTGCCCCAAAAAGAGTAGATCCATATGACTGACCACAAGATGGTTTATCAGCAGAAAGCGGTCCAATACCAGGAATTGATTAGCAGGGAAGATTATTTAGGCAACTTGCTTCCGGAAATAGAAAAAATAATCTCTCTTCAAGGCAAAGATCTAGTAGATTTAGGGGCTGGTACCGGTCGCCTGGCGCACCTTCTGGCACCTTGGGTGAAGTCAGTTCATGCTCTGGATAGCTCTCTTCACATGTTGGGGGTAGCAGCGGAATTACTGCGATATCAAAAGCTGAATAACTGGCAGGTGACCGTAGGGGACCATCGCTGGATCCCGCTGGCTGACAACTCAGCTGATCTAATAGTTTCCGGCTGGAGCATCTGCTACCTGATGGTCTGGGAAGGGGATAAGTGGAAGAAGGAAGTTGAAAAGGCACTGCGGGAAATCAAGAGGGTATTAAGGAAGGGGGGAATGTTGATCATTATCGAAACCCTGGGTACCGGGAATAAAGATCCAGTAGAGATCGATAAATTAAAACCATATTTTAATTTCCTGGAAGATATTGGATTCCGGAAATCCTGGATTCGAACCGATTATTGTTTTATTAATCGGAAAGAAGCGCAGGAGTTAGTGGAATTTTTCTTTGGAGAGGAGATGGTGGACAAGATCGGAAACGAAGAACAACCGGTCCTTCCTGAATGTACAGGCCTCTGGTGGATAACTCCGTAGAGCATTCAAAGTTGGGTTATAAACGGAGTTAGGACCTTATCGCACGATAGAACGCATTATTTGTATTTTAGTAGGTCCAACCAGGAAGGTTCCAATGAAGATACAAACAGTAGAGAGCAAGGCAGAACTAAAGAGATTTATTAACTTCCCATACAAATTTTATAAAGATGATCCAAATTGGGTCCCGCTCCTCCGGACCGAACTGAATAATCAATTTAATCCCAAAAAGAATCCTCTTCTGGATCACTGTACTTATTCCCTTTTTCTACTTATTGAAGAGGACCAGGTTATCGGCAGGATCGCCGCATTCATTGATCATTTGGCGGTCGATTTCTGGAATGAAAAAATTGGCTTATTTGGTTATTATGAATGTATTCCAGATGAGGGCGCTTCCCGGATGCTCCTGGAAGCCGCTGGAGATTGGCTCCGAGATCAGGGGATGGAATCCATGCGAGGACCCTGGACTTTTGTATCCCAGGAATGGGGTTTGGTCGTGGAGGGTTTCACGCCTCCTCCAGTAATCATGGCACCTTTTAACCCCCCCTATTATGACCAGCAGCTAACAAAGTTTGGACTCACAAAAGTTAAGGATTTGCTGTGCTACTATATTTCCGGGAAGGAAGGGTATCAAATTCCGGACAGGATCTTAACATTGACGGACCGCATTAAAGAACGATACGGTGTATCTGTCCGACCGGTAGATATGAAGAGATACTATGAGGAAGTTGCGGTTTTCCTTGAATTATCCAATTCCAGTATCATCGACAATTGGGGTTACTCTCCAGTTACTGATGCAGAAGCAGACACAATGGCGAAGGATCTCAAACAGGTCATTCAACCCAAAGGTGTAGTATTTGCTGAAACAGCGGATGGGGAACCTATAGGTTTTGCGATTGCTCTCCCGGATATAAACATCTTGCTGAAAGGATTAAACGGAAGGCTGTTTCCATTCGGCTGGTTGAAATTATTACTTGGCATTCCCCACCTCAAAAGTTACCGTATGTTTGCCCTGGGAGTGATTCCTGAATACCATGGTCTGGGCATTGATAGCTTGATATATCGTGCTCTTTACGAGTCGCTTTTTAGTCCGGATATATGGATGGAAATCAACTATGTCCTGGAAGATAATTACCATATGAATAATGCCATTCATAAATTATTGGCCAAACCCTTGCGGCGCTATCGCATCTACCAACGGGATTTGTGAGAATGCACTGATTTTCATCCCGAAAAACCTATAATTAATGAATGATCTCATGAAATCCAGCTCATCGAACAAGAGAGCAAGATATCTGGCAATAGTAGAAGCTTTGTTTTCCACCCTGATCTGGTCATCAACTTTTATCATTGTGAAGTTGGGGTTGGAGACAATGGCCCCCTTAACGATTGCCGGATTTAGATATACGATTGGGGGTTTGATATTGCTCCCCGTTGTCTTGATGAGAAAAAGAACCAATACTTCTATCTCAAAGAGCATCTAGATTCGCTTGATCCTGATAGGAATAAGCTCATATTCGATTGCCAATGGAGCTTTATTCTGGGGGTTGAAATTTGTTCCAGCAACCACGGGTTCTTTCATGCTGAGCCTGGTCCCCATACTGGTTTTGGTAGGTGGAGCATTATTTCTGCAAGAAAAACCAACTCGTTGGCAGGTCTTGGGCGTGATCATATCTTTTCTGGGAAGCGGGTTGTTTTTTTCTACAGGACTTCTTCCGGGAGAACCACGGGGGATGTTCATTATTTCCCTGGGATTATTTGGATTCATGGCTTTCAGCTTGCTCGGTCGCAGTATAGCCCGGGATAGGCAGCTGGATCCAATTCGATTAACTACATTGCCTCTATTAATTGGTGGGGTTTTGAGTTTTTTCCTGGCAATTATAGTAGAAGGGATTCCGCATCTTTCAGGGACCTCAATCTTGATTGTGGTCTGGTTGGCGGTGATAAATACTGCTCTGGGCTACCTGCTTTACAACCATGCTCTTCAGGAATTGACTGCCTTGGAAGTATATATGATTTTGAATTTAGCACCATTTTTTACTGCTTTGCTTGGCTGGATATTTCTGGGTGAGCGAATAGCACTTATTCAACTTACCGGAATGTTGATTATGATAACCGGCGTGATAGTAGTGCAGTGGACGTTTAGATCCAACCCCGAGGTTAATTGATGCCCGGGAGGTTGACCCTTTAATCAAGATAATTCTCCAAACAGACAGACTTGAAAATTTACCACTTTCAAATGGATAAGACAGATTATTTTAAAATGTGTCACAGGGAGGTGAACTAATGACTGAATCAGATCCAAGTCAAAAATCCCTGAGGGGAAAGACATTAATAATTGGTAGGTTAGGAGAAACGCCAGTCACTGTTGGTGGACTGACCTGGTTCCCAGCTACACAGTTATTATTGTGGGTGATTATGACTCGCTTATCCATAAAAAATAAACCGGACAAAGGGTTCTTCTGGCATATTTCAGAGGGTGCATTAACTTCTTCTGCGCTTTTGGGAGCTGAATGGTGCCATAACCTTGCCCATGTCTATCTTGCTAATCTAATCGGAAAACCAATGGATGAACTCCGGATCCAGATGGGTATGCCTCGCTGTATTTATATTGAAATTAATGACCGGGAGGTTTCTCCCCGACAGCATATTGTTCGCTCCCTGGGAGGACCCTTAATAAATCTGCTGTTGATTCCGATTGCTGCTCTGATTAGATTTACAACAAACCCGGGTTCAATCGCCCGGGAAACTGCAAACGTTTTCCTTAAAACAAATAAATTTCTTTTTACTGTGTCTGTACTGCCAATTCCTGGCATTGATGGAGGACCCATCTTAAAGTGGAGTCTGGTTGACAAGGGCTATGATATTGGAGAAGCTGACCAAGTGGTTCAAAATGTGAATGGTCCGCTGTCCATTATGCTGGGATTATTCAGCAGCGGGTCTTTCCTGAAAAACAAGAAACTTCGTGGTATTTTCAGTGGGCTGTTAGCATTAATATCTTTAGCCGTATTTACAGGTTTGATCAAAGAAGACGAAATACCTCTTTGAATGAGGTGGAATTCGAGATCTCTGCGACAATTCTTCTTAAGTTATACTATCAATGAAGTAAGTCTCTGAGTCCAGATTGTGAATAGACAGGCTTAGTTGGGAGGTTAAATGAGATTATCCATTATTACCGGAGCATTGGTTGCTTTATTAACCGGAATTGCCATCGCAATGCAATCCACGATGACCAGCAGGGTGGGAAGCATCATTGGAGATATTCGGACGGGGATTCTGACCAATACCATGGGGGGTATCGTTGCCGGATCATTGATGTTGTTCTGGCTGCTGAGAGAGGGGCCTGAGGTTTGGAAAGTACCCCCGGTTGTGATTGGCTTGACAACGCTCTCCGGGTTACTGGGAGTATTAATCGTTACGGGCATTTCTTTTTCCTTGCAGCGGGCTGGAGTTGCAGCCGGATTGGCAAGCGTTATTCTTGGACAGCTTGCGATCTCATTTCTAATTGATTCCCTGGGGATCGGCGGTGTAGAACCCATTCCGATCTCTGCGGTCAGAATCTTCGGTATTCTGGTTACAGGTTTTGGAGTATACCTGCTCTTACCAAAAGGATAAAAAAATAAGAAAGCTTACCGACAGTAATGGTAGACATAGGGTTGTTTAATGAATCGGGTTGTGAAATCTGCCCAAGGAAATTATGTGAGTAGTGACTCCGCAGCGGATAACATTCAGACCCAGCGCGATATCTTAGATCTGATTGTACACTGCAGTGAAGTTGGATCATCTCGGGTTTTGATTAAAGAAGGGGCGCTGCATCCCGATTATTTTGACTTAAGTTCAGGACTTGCCGGAGATATTACTCTGAAGCTATCCTCCTATCGTGTGAAAACAGCTATCGTTGCAGATTTGGCGAAAGTGAAAAGTGAAAGATTTCTGGAGTGGACTGCTGAATGCAACCGGGTCAAGGAGATCTTCTTTACTGCCTCGGAGAAAAAAGCTAAAGAATGGCTCTTGGCGTAGGTTGAGAGAGGCTTCCATATCAATCCTGAAGACTTCTGAGTGAAAGGCAGTCTGATACAAATCGAGATTATTAGGCATCTTTTGGAGAGTTGCATGGATCACGTTGTTTATCTAGATAGTAAAGCTGATGAATTAGGCAAGCTGTGCAGGGGGGAGAAAACAATGCTCATCCGGGGAGCTACAGGGCGGAAAATGCCCTACGGGAGAGTTCATGCAGGGGATATTTTGTATTTACTGGAAAATAATGGGACCGGAAAAGTTACTGCAAGGGTTGATGTGGTATCTGTTTTTAATTCAGAAAAAATGGATCGAGACCAATCGGTTGCGATGGTCAATGAAAATCAAGCCGGCTTACAGCTTTCAAATTCCCAAATCAAAAGGTGGGCTGGGAAACGATACTTGATTCTGATTGAGGTAGATAATCTGTGTAATCTAGATCCATTCCGGATTGATAAAAGCAAATATGGAAATATGGATGATTGGCTTCCTGTAGAGGATATTACTTCAGTAAAAATTACTTAAGTCAATTTTTAACTCAACTGGT
>RCNF010001135.1_pt1 | contig 13958 bp, 12 predicted proteins | sample 2041311 | NCBI WGS metagenome assembly RCNF01 (sample SAMN09708228, study PRJNA481090) | Marine sediment metagenome, whole genome shotgun sequencing project. | biome: marine sediment; feature: ocean; material: sediment; isolation source: Sewage treatment plant 2 marine sediment (STP2) ... | reverse complement strand
ATCAATAATATTTTGTTTTTTACTCTTTATTGGTGAAACTCCGAAAATTGATTTAAATGCATCATTAAAACCACTCAGTGAATTATATCCACTATCATAAGCCGTTGAAGTTACTGTCCTTCCATTTTTAATGTTTTTGAATGCACTAGCAAAGAAGACTTTATATACTATGTACTATTTGTGTTTGAACAGCTAGAATTAGATGCAGAAACGACATCAGTTAAGTTAAGTGGATGCATAGATAAAGACGATGCGATTTATAACATTCTTTATACCTATGTGAGACACATTGGTTTTATAGATATGGACTATAAATTTCAAATCACTTGCTGTCAGTGGCGTCCAAAGCCTGCAACCCTATTTGCCTGGCAAACCTATTGAAGAATTAGAAAGAGAATTGGGTGTAACTAACACTCTTAAGCTTGCTTCTAATGAAAACCCTATGGGCCCGAGCCCTTTGGTAATTGAGGCGATTAACAAGGCCAAAGATAATATTGCTCTCTATCCTGATGGCAATGGTTTTATATTGAAACAAAAGCTGTCGAAAAAGCTCAAGGTAGAACAACAGCAGATTACTCTAGGCAATGGTTCTAATGATGTTCTCGATATGATCGCAAGAGCCTTCTTATGTGAAGGTCGCGAAGCAATCTATTCGCGTTATGCTTTTGCCGTGTATCCCATCAGTATTCAATCAGTGAATGCTACAGCTAAAGTTGCTGAAGCTTTGCCGGTAGAGCATGAAACAAATCCATACGGTCATGATTTGACCGCTATGAAGGCGTTAATTACTGATAAAACACGAGTTATTTTTATTGCCAACCCTAATAATCCAACAGGCACTTGGCTGAAATCCGAAGAGCTCCATGATTTCATATCAAATATCGCTAAAGATATTATTGTGGTTGTTGATGAAGCTTATTTTGAATATGTGAAAGAAGGTGAATATCCAGATACTGTTCAATGGCTTGAAGAATTCCCTAATCTTATCGTTACGCGTACCTTCTCTAAAATCTATGCATTAGCTGGATTACGTGTTGGCTATGCAGTGTGTAGTGAAGAAATTGCAGACCTATTGAATAGGGTTCGCCATCCATTCAATGTAAATTCTTTGGCTTTGCATGCGGCTACTGCTGCATTAGATGATCAAGCGCATCTCGAAAACTGTATTGATATAAACATCAAAGGCATTAAATTTTGGCGCGCAGCCTGTCAATATCGTGGTTTAGACTATATTCCTACGGTAGGTAATTTTATAACGATTGATATGGAGCAAAATGCCGTACCAATTTATGAGGCAATGCTTAAAGAAGCAGTAATTGTTCGCCCTATACCAAATTATGGTTTACCTAATTATTTACGTATTACTATTTCTACAGCAGAAGAAAACCAGCGTTGCCTCGATGCTTTGGATATTGCTTTAGAACAATACCCCATTGATGACGAATAGATAATAAATAGACGAATAGTAATGGCAAATATGGAAAACCCAAAAATTAAAAAACTAACTATATTTGGCGTTGGCTTAATCGGAGGCTCTCTTGCACTTGCGCTTAAAAAAGCAGGTTATTGTGAGAAGATTGTTGGCTGCAGCCGTAGTGTAGATCATCTACAAAGAGCGATAGACTTGGGTGTTATTGATGAATACACCTTGGACCCTATCGAAGCAGTGAAGGGTGCTGATGTAGTCTTACTCGCTGTTCCCATACGTGCAATACCAACCATATTAAAAACGATTGTTCCTCACTTAGAAGAAAATACCGTTGTTACCGATGCTGGCAGTGCCAAAGGCAGTGTTTTAAGAGCGGCTAAAGAAGCTTATGGTGGTGTTCTACCTGCAAATTTTGTTGCAGGACATCCAATAGCTGGTCGTGAAAAAAGCAGTGTAGAAGCAGCGATTGATGATTTATACATTGATCATAAAGTTATCCTGACACCAACCAGTGAAACAAGTAGTGAAGCAGTTTTACGTATTAAAGAAATGTGGAAAGTTACAGGTGCAACTGTTGAAACCCTAGACGTAAAACAACACGATGATGTATTAGCCGCTACTAGCCATTTACCGCATGTTTTAGCGTATTCATTTGTTAATTCAATATCTAAATCGGAGTACGGTAATGCCGTTTTTGATTATACCGCAGGGGGATTTGAGAGTTTTTCTCGAACAGCTTCAAGTGACCCTGTTATGTGGCGAGATATTTGCTTAGATAATAAAATGGCCATTCTAGCAGTACTTGATAATTTTCAACTAGATCTCGCTGCTCTTCGTGATTCAATTCAAGATGCTGATGCTGATGCTATAGAAAAATTATTTGCTGATGCTAAAGCAACTCGTGATGGCATTATTAAGTCATAAGCATTAAGCAATAAATAGATACTAAGGAATACCCATACCGATGTCCAAATCAGTTACTTTCAAAACAAGCCCTAATGGTAAATTGTCTGGCACTCTGAGAGTGCCAGGTGATAAATCCATGTCTCATCGATCTATCATGCTTGGTTCACTTGCAGAAGGTACAACCCATGTGACGGGTTTTTTAACGGGTGAAGACTGTATTGCGACAATGAATACCTTCCGCGACATGGGTGTTAAAATTGATGGGCCTCAGGGCGAAGAAGGTAAAGAAGTCACTATTCACGGTGTTGGTATGCACGGTTTGCAAAAACCAAAAACAGAATTAGACATGGGCAATAGTGGAACCGCTATGCGTTTAATGACTGGTTTGCTTGCTGGTCAAAGTTTCGATTCGACGTTAATTGGTGATGAATCTTTATCTTCACGTCCAATGAATAGAATCACAAAACCCCTTAAAAGTATGGGGGTGATTATTGAAACAGATGAAGATGGTACAGCACCACTTAAAATCAAAGGTGGTCATAAACTCACTGGTATTCATTACGATATGCCCGTAGCAAGTGCACAGGTTAAGTCTGCTGTTTTGCTTGCAGGCCTTTATGCTGATGGCGAATCTAGTGTTACTGAGCCAGGAATAACACGCGATCATTCAGAGCGGATGTTAAGAGGTTTTGGCTATGACGTAACCACTGATGGCAATAATATGAGTTTAGTGGGTGGCGGAACATTAAAAGCGTGTGACATAGATGTACCCGCAGATATTTCTTCAGCAGCATTTTTTATGGTTGGGGCAAGTATCGCCGAAGGTTCTGATATTACGCTACAACATGTAGGTGTAAATCCAACGCGTACTGGCGTTATTGATATTCTAAAGTTGATGGGTGCCGATATTACACTTTCGAATCAACAAGAAGTGGGTGGAGAGCCTGTAGCGGATATTCGTATTCGTTCTGCTAATTTAAATGGCATCCATTTTCCTGAAGAACTGGTTCCCTTAGCTATAGATGAATTTCCAGTGCTGTTTGTAGCTGCTGCTTGCGCAGAAGGTGAAACACGTTTAACTGGTGCAGAAGAACTACGCGTTAAAGAAAGCGATAGAATTCAGGTAATGGTAGATGGCTTAGTGAATTGCGGTATTGATGCAGTTGCAACACCAGATGGCATCATCATCCAAAGTGGTCAACTCACTTCAGGTTCTGTTGAAAGTCACGGTGATCACCGCATCGCGATGGCTTTTGCCATGGCAGGTTTGCGTGCAAATGGTGAAATCACAATAAATAATTGTGCCAACGTGAATACTTCGTTCCCTGATTTTATAGGACTAGCTAGTGGTGTTGGTTTAAATATTAGTGCTCAATAGCAGTTCACTAAAAAGCCCCTAATAACCCCCTAAAAGTAGGGGGGTGGCATTATTTATATAATAATTTAGTAGGTAATAGTCTTAAACAGATCTCCAAACAACTGCTATTTCATCGATCTGAACATCAGCCTTTCTGGGTTTGATACTGAAATCTTCGATATCAACTTCATCGATATCATATTCTTCAACTAAATCATCAATCTTATCTTCGAGTTCTTCTTCAAGGTCTCTTAAGTCTTCTTCAACTTTAGCGACTTTTTCTTTAGCACGTCCTACATCACCTCTTTCTTTAAGAACACGTGAGCCAGCTCTGCCAATTGATGCGCGTGATTTTCCAAATAGCGCGCCTAACACCGTTATTCCAACATTCAAGAATGAACTTGTCGTATCAGATTCTTCTTTTTCTAGGCTCATAGAATAACGATCTAAACGATCTGTTAATACCTTTTCTTTTTTGCCATAGCGTTCTTGCAGTACTTCAATTGCTTGCTCTTTCTCATCATTCAAAATATCTGTAATTCGCACTTTGAAATCACCTAATGATTCATAGGGTTTAGAAAGTAGCTTAGGTGAATCACATCGGTAAAGTTCTAACTCATGTTCGTAATACAACCAATCAGATAATGACTTTTTGGCTTTTCTTAGTTGTTTATCTTTAGATACAAATTCAGGTACTTCTGCATAATGCGCTTCATTAGGTGCTTTTCTTGGAAGTTTTGTAAAGGAGTTGTCTTCACCTTGGTTGCTAATGGCATTATCCCAGTCAGCTGAAGTTTCACTATCTGATAGCTCTAGTGTTAAAGAATAATTTTCTTCTTCATCAATACCTTTCGATTGATTAAAGAAATTGAGCGTACAATCAGCCATTAAGCTAGGTATGTATTGCTTAGAGCCTGTCAGATCAGGCATATAATATTGCTGAATGCTGTTGTCTAATGTGGTGTAATTCTCAAATCCTGAAGGAACTTCAGGAGTACTCACTTTTTCTTCTTTTTGTTCCTGTTTCATTTTAGAAAGGGCTTTTTGATCCTGCATTAATGCAGATATTTCATCACGCTTTAACGGACCTTTTAGATAGCTCAATACCCAGCGCGTACTGAATAATCGGATATCATCAAGATGTGCACTTTTCAGGAAGAACGTACGTTTTTTCAAGTTTGCCAATAAGGCACGTATTTCATTTTTATTAAAGCTAGAACCCACTTTACCACCCAAGCCATCAATAACTCTATCGATATCCTGTGTGGTTTGTAAGCGCCCGATAAACCACGTGCCCATGTTTGAAAGACCCTTGTAATCTAGGTCAACTGGGTTTTGTGTGCTCAATACAATACCAATTCCATAAGCTCTGGCTTGCTTCAACAGAAGTAGCATAGGTTCTTTACTGGGTGGGTTTTTCGTTGGTGGAAAGAAGCCAAATATTTCATCCATATACAGCAAAGTCTTTAATGCAGATGTGCCACTTTGGCGTCTCATCCATGCGATGAATTTATTCAACAATAACGTCACAAAGAACATTCTTTCTTCATCACTTAAGTGTGAAATAGAAAATATAGCTATCTTAGCTTTTCCGTTTTCATCATAGAGTAACTTTTGTATGTCGAGGGTTTCACCTTCTAGCCAGCTTTTGAACGTGGGTGAAGCAATCACTGAATTAAACTTAGTCGCAAATTTAAAACGTTCTGCTTGAGGATAAAATGCATCTAAAGGTAGTACACCTATCTTCTTGAATGACGGACTGATAATTCGTCCCACGAGATCTTCAAGACTCAAATTATTGCCTTCAAGCCAAGCATTAGAGATAAGCTGTGCGAGTAATATATATTCTTTAGATTCAACAGGGTCCGCCTCAATACCTATTAAAGACAGCAAACTACTGACTGTTGAATTGATATAGGATGAGAATGAGTCAGTGTCATCCATTACTTCAGAAGGTGGAGTTTCCAGAGAACTTAGTACATTGACACTTATCCCAGAACTACTTCCAGGAGTGTAGATGGTCTTTTTAACCGCATTAAATTTAGCGACTCTGCTACTGTATTGATGATGACTTTCAATGCCGTTTTTCCACATGCTGGAAATTTTTGCGGCATATTCATTTACGTCTTGTTCTTTGTTATTAGCCTCATCAGCTACCCAGGGTGCAAATGAACTTGGAGAAAATTCTGGATCTGTCAAACATAAATTACCCATATCACCTTTAGGATCAATCACAATAGATGGGATGTTATCAATGGCGGCTTCTTCAATGATACCAACGCCTAAACCAGTTTTTCCGCTTCCGGTCATGCCGATGATAGTGGCATGAGTCGTGAAGTTTTTATTCTTTAAAAGTGTAAGGGCTTCGGTAGCTTCCTGAGTAGTTTTATCTATATCTTGACCAAGATAAAAAAGGCCCAGTTTTTCATATGTTTCTACCATTCTATTAATTCCTTACATTCGTTTTAGATTAGATTTTAATGAGACTAACGATGTACAACAATATACCATCATTTGTTCAAATTAAAGGCACAAAAAAGCCTGCATAAAGCAGGCTTTTTTGTTATCTATTTGAAATAGATAACGTGAAATTAATCACGATATAAAGTTTATTAACGAACTAGTCCTAAAGCGCGGAACGTATCTTTAGATAAAACACCAACTGGTAAACCACGTGAACTTTGGAATGCTTTCAAAGCTGCTGCTGTGCTTGGCCCCATTTTTCCGTCTAATTTTCCTGGGTTATAGCCTTTTGATTTAAGTGCAGCCTGAATACCATAAACGATATTTTTCTTAATTGCCGTCTTGCTTGGTTTCTCAGCTGTTGCCGTTACTTTAGCAGGTGCTTTTGCTTCTGGTTTAACCATTTTAGCTGCTGGCTTAGTAACTGCTTTAGTCATCGGAGCAGTTTTTACCTTTTTCGACAGTCGCTTTTTAGGTGCTGCTTTTGCTCTGCCTTTACTTGGCATAGACGCATTCATCACTTTTAGATACTGCTGATGAGTAATGCCTTGAGCTGGACGTCTGTACTGTTTTTTATGCATCGCTTTAGAACGAACTACTGCTTTACGCTTAACAGCTGCATGACGATAGTTCTTAGGTGCGTTAGTCTTACAAAGAATTGGGCGCCACACATAACGTGCACCAGCAACTTTTACACGGTAATTCTGTGTAGTGTAACGAGCAGGGCGGCTTACTGTTTTGTATAGTGCACCCGAAACACGTTGCTTTTGTTTGACTGTTTTGTATACAGCAGGAATCATTTTTCTGATATTTTGCGCTTTTCTAACTAATACACGCTGAGATACATTTTTGTATACCGCAGGAACCGTAACACGACACATGATTAAACCTGTCATATTGTCGATACGTGTAATCGCGCCATGACCTTTGCGCCATGTATTGTAAGCTGGCTTAACAATTACACGTTTGTTTTGTGTACGGTATTGAGCAGGAACGTGACGATTCTGGTAAGTTGCTTTTCTAACAAGTACTCTCTTGTTGATCCAGCGATACTGAGGAGCTCTCACTAAAACGCGTTTAGATGATGCTTTTTGGATCAAAACTTTACGTTGTTTCGTTACGTATTTTGCTGGATTTTTTACTTTAGCAAAACATTGTCCCGGCTTAGCTGCAGGTAATCCAGTGCCAGAGCGTTTAACAGAATGTGCTGGACGAGGCTTAGGACCACGAGAATATACTCTTCTAGGAGCAGGTCGCTTAGGTTGATAAACTCTAACAGGTGCCTTTGTAACTACAGGAGCTGTCGGATCTGCCATAACAACGGGAGCCGCTGCTTCAACTTGTTGTTGTGAGCCACCAGCTTGTGAACTACCGTTAACAACTTGCGAACCACCAATCACTTGTTGTTGGCTACATCCTGATAATACTGCAGCAAGTATTACACTCGATACAGATAGTTGCGTAGTCATTCTCATGTAAATATCCTTTTTATGTCTTTCATATCTAATTAAATAAAATTGTTTAGCAATCTAAGTATTGATTACGTAATAACAGACGAACCCCGAGCAAACCCACTATTTACATTTCAAGTGATTCGTATACTTCTTAACAGTATAAGGCGATATAGTAGTCCTTAATATAGTGCTAATAGAATAAACGGTAGTCTTTTTCTGTTGAACATCACTGACTAAAGAACAATAGCGATGCATAACAAACGTAAACAATTAAAATGTCTCTATTTTCGACTATTACTAAAACCTTACATAAAATATTTGGGAACGTTATTATTGGCTTATGAGAATTAATCCAGACCAACTAAATTCATTTTTACAGCAAAAAAGAGAAAACCAGAGTGTTTTCTTGCTCTCTGGGGATGAACCCTATCAGTTAATGGAAGCAGCAGACTCAATTCGTCAGTTTGCAAAGCAACAAGGGTTTACCGAGCGCGATATTTTACATGCAGATGGCCAGTTTGATTGGGGTAGTCTTTTAGGTGCATCAAATAGTTTATCCTTATTTAGTGAGCGTAAGTTAATTGATCTGCGTGTAGAGACTAAAGGGCCAGGTAAAGCTGGTAGTCAGGCGATTAGGGATTACATGAATAACCCCCCAGACGATAAAATCCTACTGATTCAAATGCCTAAGTTAGTGGGTAATGCGCGCAACGCAGCTTGGGTCAAAGCCATTGATAACCAAGGTGTGGTAGTTCAAATCTGGGATTTATCTGCACCACAGACAATGGCTTGGATTAATAAGCAGATGCGCGAAAAAGGTATGCGAGCCACTTCTGATGCTGTTCGTTTATTGACCGAGCGAGTAGAAGGAAACCTATTAGCGGCTGCTCAGGAAATTAATAAACTTAAACTGCTTTATCAAGAAAATGATCAGCAACAAGTTGAAATCGATGAAGAGCAAGTGCTTGCAGCAGTCAGTGATAGCTCACGTTTCTCAATCTTTGATTTATCAAATGCAGTCATGCTAGGCGACTTACGTCGAATACAACACATTCATCATAACTTGAAAGAAGAGGGTGTGGCAGTTCAATTGATCTTATGGACTTTATCAGACCTGACCCGTCAACTATATACAGCAGTACACAGTTTAAACAGCGGCATGCAAATGTCGCAGGTAATGAATAAAGTTCCAAGGCCGAGACAGAAGCCTTTTCAACAAGCGCTACAACGCATGCAAAAAGCTGATTGGCCTCATATTATGCAAATGAATGGAAATATTGACCGGTTATCAAAAGGTCAGGGTGATATAGCCAATAAAGGTTTGGGCAGAGTATGGTTAGAATTGTTAGAATTAGCACTAACATTGGCTGGGAATAAAGCTATCAAAACGTAAAGCCTTTATAATTAATCATTGTAAATGCATAAGCAAAGCTATTAGTTGTCATTACAGCTTAAAACAGAATAATTAAGTCACCCCCCTACTTATAGCCACTTTTTGTATTAGTTGCTTGTATTGGGATATATAGAATGGCTGATTTCTAACAGCAAAGATCTAAAGAAAGCACATAAAACGAAAGTACATAACACTATGAAACAAGATATCAATGTCTACATGCAAGAATTAGGAATCAAAGCGCGTAAAGCGTCTGCGATTCTTGCTGCTGTAGAATCAAAAACTAAAAATGGCGCATTGCATGCCATTGCAGATAAGTTAATTGCACAGACTGAGTTACTTAAAACTGAAAATGCAAAAGATCTAGAAGCAGGTAAAGCCAAAGGTCTGGATGATGCCATGCTAGATAGACTGGCATTAACGGATGCTGGTATTGAAAAGATGGCTGAAGGTTTGCGCCAGATTGCTGCATTGGCAGACCCGGTCGGTGAAATATCTGATTTGAAATATATGCCTTCTGGTATCCAAGTGGGGCAGATGCGTGTGCCTTTAGGTGTTATTGGTATCATTTACGAATCTCGTCCAAATGTGACTGCTGATGCCGCGGCACTCTGTTTAAAATCAGGAAATGCCACTATTTTACGTGGTGGTTCTGAAGCGATTCATTCGAACAAAGCCGTTGCTCAATGTATTCAAGACGGTCTAAAAGAAGTGGGTCTGCCTTCTGAGTGCGTACAAGTTGTTGAAGTTACAGATAGAGAAGCTGTGGGTGAGTTATTGCGCTTAAAAGATTATGTTGATGTGATCATACCACGTGGTGGCAAGGGTTTAATCGAGCGAGTGAGTAATGATTCACTCATTCCAGTGATCAAACATCTAGATGGAATTTGTCATGTATTTATCGATGATGATGCGGATAAAGAAAAAGCATTGAAAGTAACGTTCAATTCTAAAAGTCAGCGTTATGGAACGTGTAATACATTAGAAACTTTACTCGTTGCGAAATCACGTGCTGCAGAAATTTTACCGGAATTGAATACGCTGTTTATCGAAGAAGGTGTTGAGCTTCGTGGTTGTGAGCAAACACAAGAAATTATTGATTGTACTCCTGCTCAGGAAGAAGACTGGACGACCGAGTATCTTGCGCCCATTTTATCGATTAAAATTGTGGAAGGTATAGATGAGGCCATCGGGCATATCAATACATACAGTTCACAACATACAGAAAGTATTATTACTCAAGATATCACCAAGACACGACGCTTTATGCGAGAAGTTGATTCAGCTTCGGTAATGGTTAATACATCAACTCGTTTTGCTGATGGTTTCGAATACGGTCTTGGTGCAGAAATTGGTATCAGTACCGATAAGCTACATGCGCGTGGTCCAGTCGGTTTGATTGGGTTAACCTCGTTAAAATATGTGGTATTTGGTGACGGTCATATCCGTCAGTAAAGATCTTCTTTAGAGAGTAATGATTAGTGATTGCAATTATTGGCGGCACCTTCGACCCGATTCATTTTGGACATCTTCGTCCAGCATTGGATATTGCTGAAAAACTGTCGCTAGAAGAAGTACGATTTATTCCGAGCGCAACACCGCCACATCGCTGGAAACCTGAAGCGAGCGCTGAAGATAGAATCAACATGGTAAAGTTGGCTATAGAGGGAATAAAACCCTTTATTCTTGATGATCGTGAGTATCATCGCGAAGGCGCTTCCTATACCATAGACACTTTAAAATCTATCCGATCTGAAATAGGTGCTGATCAGTCATTTTCAATGATTCTTGGGCTTGATGCGTTTAAGTCATTTACGAGTTGGAAAGACTGGAAAGACATTGTAGAAACCTGCCATATCGTTATTGCTGCTCGACCTGGTTATGATATCGATTCAACTCTCGATGATTACTTAACAAGTCGTGTGACGCAAAATAGTGATGATTTAAAGAAGCATGCAGCCGGAAAATTATTTTTCTGTGATGTGACGCAGCTTGATATATCAGCCACGATGATTAGACAGAAGTTAAAGAATAAACAAAGCTGTGATTACCTAACCCCAGTAAAGGTATGTAATTACATTCAAACACACAAATTATATATGGGCCTTGATGAGTAATAACTGATTTGGGCTTTAACTAAAGTAGATAAAAAATGAAATTAAATGAAATAAGCGACTTAGTACAAAATGCGCTTGAAGATATGAAAGCAGTCGATATCGTAGCCGTAGATGTTACGGGTAAATCATCGATGACAGATAAACTTTTTATTGTGACTGGTAACTCGACTCGTCACGTGAAATCTATCGCTGAAAATGTTGTGATAGATGCTAAAAAAGCAAATCTTGATGTGCTAGGTACGGAAGGTAAAGGCTCATCGGAATGGGTTTTGGTTGACCTTAATGACGTGATCGTTCATGTGATGCTTGAAAGCACGCGTGAATTCTATCAGTTAGAAAAACTGTGGTCTGCAGATGACGCAAGCGATAAAAGTGTTGATCAGGCAGTAGCTGAGAAAAATACGTAGTTCTTACTGTTCGCAATCATGAATATTTTCTTGCTTGCTGTTGGTACAAAAATGCCAGACTGGGTGACTCAAGGTTATAACGAGTATGCCCAGCGTTTACCAGTAAAGTGTGCATTAGTACTTAAAGAAATTCCCGCTGAAAAACGGCTCAAAAACAGTAATATAAATGCGGTTACTGAAAAAGAATCTGAAAAAATCAAAGCTGCTATTCCTAATAATTGCCGCTTAGTTGTGCTCGATGTAAAGGGCAAGTCCTGGAGTACCGAACAGTTAGCGATACGTATGCAAGACTGGATGATGGGTGGCCAGGATGTAGCGTTAGTGATTGGTGGCCCAGATGGTTTGAGTCAGGATATTTTATCCCAAGCTCAAGAGAAATGGTCTTTATCTGCACTCACATTTCCTCATCCTTTAGTTCGTGTGATTCTTGCAGAGCAGATTTATCGCGCTTATACCGTTACTGAAAACCATCCCTATCATCGAGCAGGTTAAAGGTTATCTGCATGAGCCAAATAATACTCGCATCTGCATCACCACGTCGTGCTGAATTATTAGATCAAGTCGGAATCTCTTATGAGATTGAAAGCGTAGATATCGATGAAGATCCCAGGCTAAACGAGTCTGCAGAAGACTTGGTGCAACGATTAGCAATTGAAAAATCACAAGCAATAACAAATGCTGTTAAACCCGTTCTTGGTGCTGATACTTTAGGTATAATTGGAGATCAACTGTTAGTGAAGCCTACTGATAGAGATCATTCAATCAAAATGCTATCTGCTATGTCAGGTAACTGGCACGATATTTTATCCGCTGTGGCGATCACTTATAAAGAAAATACAACGGTTCACCTTAATCGTAATCGAGTATTATTTCGAAAAATAAGTCAGGATGAAATGATACGATATTGGGAGACCGGAGAGCCTCAAGATAAAGCAGGTTCCTATGCGATACAAGGTATAGCAGCGATGTTTATTGAGCGCATCGAAGGCTCATACTCTGGCATAATGGGCTTACCATTATTTGAAACAATGCAGTTACTCAATGACTTGGGTATAAGCAATCTAAACAAAGCGAAGAAATAAACAAATAATTAACTAAAACTTTCAAGGTTATCAATGAGCACAGAAATACTAATAAATGTAACACCTCAAGAATCACGCGTCGCATTAGTTGAAAACGGTATTTTGCAAGAATTGATGATCGAACGAAGCTCTAATCAGGGTATCGTCGGGAATATTTATAAAGGTAAAGTCAGTCGAGTACTTCCGGGAATGGAAGCTGCTTTTATTGATATCGGGCAGGAAAAAGCTGCGTTTTTACACGCTTCTGATCTTCGTTTTCCTAAAGCACAAATATTCAATGGTGATACACCCGAGGAAGAAATTCAGCTTCCTCCCATTTCAAAATTACTCCATGAAGGTAAATACGTTTTAGTACAGGTCATCAAAGACCCGTTAGGTACTAAAGGCGCACGTTTGACCATGCACGTAACTATACCTTCGCGTTATGTGGTACTTATGCCAGATACCAATACCATTGGTGTATCCAGCAAAATTGATGATGAAGAAGAGCGTAAACGTTTAAAAGATATCATTTCAGATTCTCGTGAAACGGTTGATGTAGATAGCCCTGATTTAGATTTAATCAAAGAACAAAAATTTGGTTATATCGCTCGTACAGCTGCCGAAGGGATTGAAGAAGATGCTATAGCAGCCGATATTCTATTCTTGAATAAACTCTGGAAGAAGGTAAATGATGCCTCTGGTCAGAAATCAGAAACCAGAAAAATATATTCTGATCTACCTTTAGTGCAACGTGCACTGCGCGATATGGTTGCGGAAGATATTGAAACAATCAAAATTGATTCTCGTGAAACTTTTACAAATTTAGTTGAATTTTCGAAAATATATATCCCTGAGCTGTCTGATAAAATTGAATATTACACAGGTAAACGGCCCATATTTGATCTGCATTCAGTTGAAGATGAGATTCAAAAATCATTAAAACGTAAAGTTAATTTAAAGTCTGGTGGTTACTTGATTGTCGATCAAACAGAAGCAATGACTACCATCGATGTGAATACCGGTGGCTTTGTCGGTCATAGAAATCTAGAAGAGACAATCTTTAAGACGAATCTGGAAGCAGCACAAACCTTAGCGCGGCAGTTACGTCTAAGAAATCTTGGCGGTATTATCATTCTTGATTTTATCGACATGCAACAAGAAGATCATAAAGAACAGGTTCTAGCAGCTTTAGAAAAAGCGTTAGAGAATGATAGCGCTAAAACATCGGTAACTTCCTTATCATAACTGCCCTGCATAATCTCCGTTGCACTCTGACTTTTGTTCCCCTTGCCATAACGCAAACACTGATACGCCTTTTCAACTCGCTCCCAGCGATGATCTCGATCCATGGGCAGAATCAGACCGTCG
>RCNF010001134.1_pt1 | contig 13976 bp, 8 predicted proteins | sample 2041311 | NCBI WGS metagenome assembly RCNF01 (sample SAMN09708228, study PRJNA481090) | Marine sediment metagenome, whole genome shotgun sequencing project. | biome: marine sediment; feature: ocean; material: sediment; isolation source: Sewage treatment plant 2 marine sediment (STP2) ... | reverse complement strand
GAAGAGAAGATGAACAACAGGATTCTGTTCTTCAAACAGGAAGTCATGGCGCCGGCGCGTCTGGCCGGCGGAATTCTGCTCGTTCAGGAGACCCTCAACCAGGTCAAGGAGAACCGCAACGCCTGGATCTACAACCCCGGCCAACGTCGGGTGCGCCGCGCGCCCAATGTGGCCTATGACAACCCCGGAACTGCGGCCGACTCCATGCGCACTTCGGATCAGCTCGACATGTTCAACGGTGCGCCCAACAAGTACGACTGGAAGCTGGTGGGCAAGAAGGAGATCTACATCCCCTACAACTCGTACAAGCTCCAGGACCCCTCGGTCAAAAACAAGGACATCCTCACACCGCTGCACATCAACCAGGAGCTTCCCCGTTACGAGCTGCACCGGGTGTGGATCGTGGACGGGACCCTCAAGGAGGGTGAGCGCCACATCTACAAACGGCGCACCTTCTACTTCGATGAGGACAGCTGGCAAATGGTCGCCGCTGATGTCTACGACAAACGCGATCAGTTGTGGCGGGTCTCCGAAGGCCACGCCATGCAGTACTACAACGTTCCCAGTCTGTGGACTTCGCTTGAGGTGCACACCGATCTCCAGGCAGGCCGCTATCTGGTGATTGGGATGAACAGCGAGAACCCGCCGTATGATTTCGGCATCAAGCGGTCCTACGAGGACTACACCCCGGCGGCGCTGCGTCGCGAGGGCAAGCGCTAAACGACCGATACGCAGACGGACGGGCCCGAAGGCCCGTCCGTTTTTTTTTGCTTTCGGAAAGCACACGACAGGAGAACGGCAGATGGACACATCATCGGGAATCACCCTCGCCCGGGTAGCGGAGTTCTTTACCCGACGTCACACGATCCCGCTCGCGCGGTACTGGTCCCCGATGATATTTGCGATCGCTCTTGCGATGGGCGTCGGTGTTCACGCAACCGCTCAAGAGGAGATCGCGCCGGAACCGTCGATCATGGCGCCGCTCGCCTCCCGTGCGCTGGCCCTCGATGCGGCGGCGGTCGAAGGGAAACTCGTGGCCGTCGGCGAACGCGGCCATATCCTGATCTCGACGGACAACGGCTCCACCTGGCACCAGGTCCAGGTGCCGACACGGGCCATGTTGACCGGCGTCGACTTTTTCGACGAAAACCTGGGGTGGGCCGTGGGTCACGACTCGGCGATCCTCCGCACGACGGATGGCGGCACTACCTGGGAACTGGTCAACTGGGCGCCTGAGGAAGAGGCCCCGTTTTTTGACGTTTGGTTCTCAGACGCCGAAAACGGCGCCGCCATCGGCGCCTATGGCGCGTACTACGCGACCGCAGACGGCGGCACCACCTGGGACTTCGTGTCGGTCGAAGATACCGATTGGCACCTCCACAACATCGCCCGGGCAGACGATGGCCGTCTCTACATCGCCGGCGAAGCGGGATACATCTATCGGTCGGACGATAGTGGCGAGACCTGGAGAGAACTCCCGTCGGACTACGGGGGCTCGTATTTCGGCGTTCTTCCTCTCGAGGGCGACAGCGTGTTGATCTTCGGCCTCCGCGGTCACCTCTTCCGATCAGACGATGCCGGTGAAAGCTGGGACGAGATCGAGACGGGCACCGTGTCGATGCTCACGGACAGTCTGCGGCTCGAGGACGGCACGATCATCATCACCGGTCTGGGCGGTGCGGTCCTCGTCTCGACGGATGGCGGCAACACCTTCGGGCTCCACCAACAGGCCAATCGACTGGGGATCTCGTCGATCGTCGATGCGGGCGGCGGGTCGCTGCTCATGACCGGCGAGTTCGGGGTCAAGATGACGACCCTTGCCGATCTCATGACGGCCGCGGACTGAGCGGGGGGAGACAGCCATGACCAAGTTCATCACAAACCTCATCTTTGGCAATCGCAAAGTGGTCGTCGTGCTCTTCATCCTGATCACCATCTTTATGGCCTACCAGGCGTCACACCTGAAGATCGACGCAGGTTTCGCCAAGATGCTGCCGCTCGAGCACCCCTACATGCAGACCTACGTCGAGCACCGCGACGCGTACGGCGGGGCCAACAAGGTGGTGATTGCGATCCGGGCGCCCGAAGGCGATATCTTCACCCCCGAGTTCTTCGACGTCCTGGCGCGGGTGACCGACGATGTCTTCTTCATCCCGGGCGTCGATCGCACCAGAGTCATGTCGCTCTTCACCCCCAACGTCCGCTTCACCGAGGTTGTGGAGGATGGAATTTCGGGAGGAAATGTCATTCCCGATGATTTCGATTCCTCCCCGGAGGGGCTCGCCAAAGTTCGTGAGAACATCCTCAAATCCAACTACATGGGCCGCTTGGTGGCCAACGATTTTACGGCGGCAATCATCGTCGCCGAGTTGCTCGAGATCGACCCCAACACCGGGGAAAAGCTCGATTACATCAAGGTCGCCTCCCTGCTCGAGGATGTTCGACAAAAGTACTCAAGTGACGAAGCCGGTGCGATCCTTGACTACCACATCATCGGCTTTGCAAAGGTCATCGGCGACATTGCATCAGGCGTGGCGAGGGTAGTTCTCTTCTTTTTGATCGCCTTCGCCATCACCGTAGTTTTTGTCTTCGTCTATTCGCAAAACCTCAAGCTGACATTGATCATCATTGGTTGCGCATTCATAGCCGTGATCTGGCAGCTCGGTCTCCTGCCGTTGCTCGGGTTCGGCATCGACCCCATGTCAATCCTGGTACCGTTCCTGATTTTCGCTATCGGAGTCAGTCACGGCGTCCAGATGGTGAGCGCCTTCCGCGCCGAGGTATTTGACAGCCCAAACAGCCTCGACGCCGCCAGATCCACCTTCCGTCGGTTGTTGATCCCGGGCGGAATCGCGCTACTCTCCGACACCATAGGATTCATCACCATCATGCTGATCAAGATCCGCATGATCCAGGAAATGGCCATCACCGCCAGTATCGGCGTGGCCGTCATCATTCTCACCGATCTCATCCTGGTCCCCGTCCTTCTTTCGTACGTCAAACTGGACCAGGCCTACCAGCAGAAGCTGGTGGACCGTGCCGAAAAGATGGCCCCTCTGTGGTCGGCTCTCGGCATGGTTGCGACCCGCAAGGTCGCCGCGTCCATCGTCGCCATTGCCGCAGTACTCTTCGTCGTCGGTGGGTGGAAAGCGACGCAGATCAAAATCGGCGATCTCCACGCCGGGGTCCCCGAGCTGCGATCCACGTCGCAGTACAACATCGATACCAACGTGATCACGAGGCATTTCTCCATCGGTGTCGACACTCTTACCACCATCATCGAGACGCATCCCGAGGCGTGCACCGAGCACGGGATCATGAGCGTCATCGACGACTTCGAGTGGCACATGAAAAACGTTGAGGGAGTGCAGTCGGTCTTCGGCGTCGGCATGGTCGCGAAGATCATCACCGCGGGTTGGAATGAGGGCAACCTCATGTGGCGAGAACTGCCCCGCAACACCTCGACCATGGCCCAGGCGGTGACCTATATCGATACCAGCACGGGTCTGCTCAACGGCGATTGCAGCGTCATGCCCGTCTATATCTATACCGAGGACCACAAAGCGGAGACCATCGACCGCGTGGTCAACGCGGTCAAGGCCTTTGGTGCCGAGCACGGCACCGATGACCTCAAGTTCCGCCTCGCCACCGGCAACGTTGGGGTCATGGCTGCGACCAACGAGGCGGTATCGGCGGCCCAGTTCCCCATTTTGATGTGGGTATTCGCCGCCATCATCCTCCTCTGCCTGATCACCTTCCGATCCATCAGGGGCACACTCTGCATCGTCATCCCGTTGGCCCTGGTGTCGATCCTCGCCTACGCCTTGATGGCGATTCTGGAAATCGGACTCAAGATCTCGACGCTGCCGGTGGTCGCTCTCGGTGTGGGGGTCGGCGTCGACTACGGGATCTATGTTTACAGTCGATTCAAGAGCCTTCTGAAACAGGGTGAGTCGATCCACGACGCCTACTTAACGACCCTCAAGCTCACCGGCAGCGGCGTCATCTTCACCGGTATTACCCTGGCCATCGGTGTCGCCACCTGGATCTTCGCCCCGATCAAGTTCCAGGCCGACATGGGCATCCTGCTCACCTTCATGTTCCTCCTGAACATGTTGGGCGCCATCGTTCTGCTGCCGGCGCTGGCCTACTGGCTGAAACCAAAAGGATAGAACCAAGACGAACCGGACAAACCGCAGATCACGCAGATGACCGCAGATATTTTCTGCGTCATCTGCGTTTTTTTTGACCTGACCACGAAATCTCCCGCGCCTGTCCGGTGGTATCCTCAACTCACTTCAATCCCGGGAGGCGCAACGATGGCAAAAGCCCATGCCGAATGGACGGTGCTCAAACATCACCCCATCGAGAAAGTCGAAGAAAACCTCTGGTGCGTCACCGGTACGCTCCCGGGGATGGGCCTCAAGCGGGTCATGACCCTGGTGCGGCTCGAGGACGGGAGCATCGTCATCCACAGCGCCATTGCTCTCGACGAGGCGTCGATGTCCGAAATCGAGAGATGGGGCACCCCTGCACTCCTGCTGGTACCGAATTCCTTCCACCGGCTCGATGCACCGGCCTATGTCTCCCGCTATCCGGATCTGAAGGTCTACTGTCCCCGCGGCGGACGGAAAAAGATCGAGGATGTGGTCGCGGTCGACGGCACCTACGACGATCTCCAGGATCTCCCCGGGCTCACGTGGGAGTATCTCGACGGGATCGGAAAAGCCGAAGCGGTGCTCCTCGTGAAATCGAAGTCGGGCACCACGCTCGTATTCAACGACGCCGTATTCAATATGCCGCATGGGCATGGGGTGTCAGGGTTCATATTTCGATACCTCACCCAATCGACCGGCGGGCCGAGGGTGACGAGGATCTTTCGGTTTTTCGCGCTCAAAGATCGTCAGGCTTTCCTTGCCCATCTCGAGCGATTGGCCGACACTCCGGATCTGCAGCGGATCGTCGTCTCCCACCACCGGATGATCACCGATGACCCCGCCGACGCTCTGCGGTTGGCGGCTTCGACACTGTAGGCGCAGACCTTCGAGTGAGCGAGGGGCGTCTTCTGCGACGTCCCTGTCTTCAATCAGGAGCAATGAACCGGAAGATCATGGCTCGCTGTCTGTCTCGAGTTGTTCGGCCAACTTCCGCCACGGCTCCATGCTGTTGTTCGGCGGCTGATCCATGACGGTGCGGCCGCTGTGCTCGGGGTCCTCGAATCGCTCGAAGTGTTGATCGAGAGCCGCGCCGAGATCCAGGTAGATCGCAAGGGAATCGGGCGAATGCACCAGGTTTGTGGATTCTCGGGGGTCGGCCTCGAGGTCATAGAGCTCATCACCGAAACGCGGGTCGAGCGGCGGGTAGCGCCGGACCAACTTGTAGCGGCCGTCGTTGATCTGTCGAGCATTGCCGTGCTCGGTGAAGTTGTACCGGCGCCAATCGGTCTCGGGATCACCAAGTCTGGGCAGCAAGCTCTGGCCCGGGCTGTTGATATTTCTCCGCAATTCAGCCGAAAGCTCGACACCCGCCGCGTCGAGGATCGTCTGGAACAGGTCGAGGTGATCGAAGGGTATCTCGAGAGCGATGCCGCCAGCCGGTAGGCCGGCGGGCCAACTCAGAATCATCGGCACACGGATCGATTCCTCGTAGAGGTTCTGAGGAATCGTTGCATTCGATTTGCCGATCAGACCGTGGTGGCCGACCATCATTCCGTGGTCCGAGGTATAGATGACGAGGGTGTTCTCCAACCCGCCACGACTTTCCACCGCCCCGAGGATCTTTGCCAGTTCGGCGTCCTGATGGCTCACCGCCGCATAGTACTGGGCCAGAGTCTCGCGGACGTCGTCAGGCGCCACCGCTGCTGGATAGGCCGCGGGAAAAACCGAAGTTTCGCCGACCGGCGCGGTGCCGAGATCTGCAGAGCGGTATCTCTCAACCCAGTCTTCAGGGTGTCCCACAATCGGTTCGTGGGTATCGGTGGGCGCGAACACCAGGAAGTACGGTTGTTCCGGGTCACCGGAGGCGATGAACTCCCGCGCCTCACGCCCCAGGTACTCGAGTTGGAAGCCATCAACGCTGATCGCCGTTCCCTGGTCGGACAAGTGAACCGTGCCGTTGTGAAGGTACTGATTTGGCCAGTCCTCGGGCCCCTGGTCGTAACTGAGCCAGCGATCAAAGCCCCTCCCCGGTTCGAAGCTCGTGGCGCTGCAGTGCCATTTCCCGATCAGCGCGGTCCTGTAGCCGGCCTGCTGGAGGAGTTCGGGAAGCAGCACTTCGCCCTCCAGCCAGTCGTGGCTGAAATCCGGACTCTCCGAGAGGAAGTCGTGGACTCCGTGCTGCGACGGCAACCGGCCGGTAAAGAAACTGATCCTCGATGGCGAACAGACCGGTGAAGAGCTTGTGGCGTTGCTCATGAGCAAACCGGATTCCGCCAACAGATCCAGGGTCGGCGTCTCGACCTCAGGATTGCCATAGGGCCCCGAAGCCCACTGCCCATGGTCGTCGGCGAGGAAGACAACGATATCCGGCGGACGAATAGGAGCAGCCTCGGTCGGCGGTTTCGGAGAATCGCAGGCGATCGTGGTGACTGCAAGGCAGACCGAAAACAGGGCCACAGACGCGCGGCGGTGACAGGATCGATTCGTCATTTTCCACTCCCACAGCGATGGTAGCAGGGGGCTCGTGGTTCGCCGCCCTCCACTAAAAAAGGCCCCCTCCGACTGGAGGGGGCCGCTTCGATCTAGGACCCGCTGTCTCGGGTCGTTGACGCGTAGCAGTTTAGAACTTCACCAGAAATTCGACGCCGATGACCCTCGGATCGTTCATCATGCCGGTCAAATTGTTGAAGTCGATACCATTGCGGATGATTTCAGCATCCAAAATGTTGCGGCTGAACAGGGCGACCTCGTACTTGGTGTCGTGCCAGGCGTATCCGAGACGCAGACCGAGCTCGAATGCAGTCGAATTGAACTCCACCGAGTCATAGAGGAAGAAGTGCTTCTCGCTGTGGTAAGCCCAATCCAGCGAACCGAAGAAGCTCTTCTTCACCGGGTCTGACCGGAAGTTGATGATGCCGTTGAAGATGTACTCCGGGGCATGAGGCAGGCTGTTGCCGTTGATGTACGCCAGACCGTCGATCACAGGATCGGTCACCGTGCAGCCGCCGCCGCAGGGTGCAACGGTGAGATTCGGATCCACGATCTCGGTTGGGTTCCAGCTCGCGCCGAAGGTCATGATCCAGTGGCCGGTGGGGATCCACTCGATATCGGCCTCGAGGCCGTGGCCTTTGGTCTTGTCGGCATTGAGCAGGGTGGCGGTGTTGAACTCGCCGCCGACCGCGGTCAGCTGCTGGTCGGACATCTCGAAAACATAGGCGGTCAGATTGAGCCGCAGCTTATTTTCCGCCAGAATCGACTTGAAACCGATCTCTGCCGAGAGGTTTTCTTCAGTATTTGCCGTCGTCACACATTCCTCGGGCACGGGACAGAAGCTGATCCTGCCCTGGATCGAGGGGGCGCGGTAGCCTGTAGCGAGGCGGCCGTAGACGTTGACATTCGGGTTGACCTTGTAGGTGGCGCTGAGATCCCAACTCACGAAGCTGTCGCCCACCTGTTCGGTGATCCGCCCATCGAGGGGTGGGATCCAGGGGAGGTTCTGCGGCATGGCAACCCAGAAGTCCTTGTCGTCATTCGAGTAACGCAGGCCACCCGCGAGATCCCACTTTTCCGACGCCGCCCAGGTCAGGGCTCCAAAGAACGCGTAGTCCTTTGTCTTCTGATACTGCGTCGCGAGGGCGTTCTGGGGTTGGCCGGGAGCCAGAGTGTCATAACTGAAGTTATCGATGTTGACTTCCTCGTCGAAGTAAAAGAACCCGGCCAGCCAGTTCCAAACCTCGTTGCCATTGCTGGCGAGCCGAAACTCCTGGCTCCACTGGTCGAGACTGGGCATGGCACCCGCAGACTCCGATGGGAAGGGGATGAAGCCGGGCCCGTAGTTCCCCTCACCCAGAAAGGCCGCTCCATAGCCGCCGTCGATGTCACCTCGGCTGTACATATCCCTGATCGCTTCGTAGCCGGTGATGGAAACCAGAGTCGCGGCTCCAAAATCGTACTCCAGTCGCAACAGACCGCCGTAGGCCGTGATTTCCTGGTTGTTGAGGCCGTCGAGCGAAACCTGATCCTGTTGAAAACCGGGGACCAATTCGTCGCTGCCGGCACTCAAGATGTTGGCGCGGAAGATACGAGCAGTACCGTCGTCCACTTCCCAGCCGTGCACCTTGAACAAACCGGAGAACTTCTCGTTCGGCTGCCACAGAAGTTGTAAGCGGTAGGCGAATGTCTCATAACCTCCGAGATCATCCCCGCCCTCGTAGGTGTTGTTGACCCAATCTTCGCGTCCCTGGTAGAGGAGTGCAGCGCGTGCGGAGAAACCGCTGCCGAGCGACCCTCCGACAGCAGCCTGGATGTCGGTCGTCGAGTAGGTGCCGTACGACGCTCGGACGAACGCGTCGAAATCCTGTGAAGGTTTGACGGTGTCGAACTTGACGATACCGGCCGGCGTGTTGCGGCCGAAGAGGGTTCCCTGGGGACCGCGCAGCACCTCGACCCGTTCGAGGTCAAACAGCGGCATGCCCTTGACAACCGGGTTCTCGAGAACGACCTCATCGACAACCATGGAGACCGGTTGCGATGCGTTGAGATCGAAGTCGGTGTTGCCGAGACCACGGATGTAGAAGCGTGGGAAGGCGCGCCCGAACGAGGATTCCATAATCAAACTCGGCACGCGCGCGGAAAGAGCGCGGACGTCGGCGCCGCCCGTGGTGATGACGTTGAGGTCCTCACCCTGGAGGATCGAAACCGAGACCGGAACCTCTTGGATGTTCTCCTCTCGCTTCTGCGCGGTGACCGTGATCTCTCCGACCGCAATCGGAATTTCCATTTCCTCCTCAGGTATCCCCTGCGGTTCCGCTGGTTCCTCCTGAGCAAAAGAAAAACCGCCAAAGGCGGTCAAAAGAAGAGCGAAACACACGACTCCCAACAGACGCTTCGCAACCGGATTCACCATACCGTACCTCCCCATGAAATTTGAACAACCGACAATGTCATATTCGCTACAGAGAATAACAAATCTTTTGCAGAATCGCGCCGAGATTTCCCATGCCGTGGGAGAGTGGAGGTTGCCTTTGCCGACCTGGGCTGGGTACCATCACGGATCGCACTGACGGAGAGGCCATGTCATCAATCCATATCAATGCCGCCCCGGGAGAATTCGCCGCCTCGGTTCTGATGCCCGGGGATCCCCTGCGGGCGAAGTACATCGCTGAAAACTTTCTCGACAACGCGCGCCAGGTCACCGACGTGCGCAACATGCTCGGCTTCACTGGCACCTTCCGGAGCCATCCGGTGTCGGTAATGGCCCACGGGATGGGAATCCCGTCAGCATCCATCTACGGCACCGAACTGATTCGTGAATACGGCGTCAAGCGCCTCATCCGAGTCGGCAGCTGTGGCACCGTTCACCCCGATATCAAACTGAGGGACATCGTCATCGCGATGGGCGCGTCAACCGACTCGGGCGTCAACCGGATGCGGTTCGGTGGCCACGACCTGGCAGCTCTCGCCGACTTCGATCTCCTGCGAACGGCAGCGCGAGTGGCAGAGAAGAAAGGCCTCCCCTTTCACGTCGGTAATGTCTTTTCCGCCGATCTCTTCTACACGCCGCAACCCGAGCAATTCGACCTGATGGAGAAATACAAGATTCTCGGCATCGAGATGGAGACCGCCGGCATCTACACCCTGGCCGCGGAGCTCGGCGCCGAAGCCCTCGCCATCTGTACGGTGAGCGATGACATCAGCAAGGGCGATGCGCTGTCCTCGGCCGACCGTCAGACCTCCTTTGATCAGATGATCGAACTCGCCCTCGAAACGGTCGCACGGCGCACCGGCCAGGATACCGCTTAAGACCGAGCGCATCGGCCGGTGGCACGACGCTCGAGTCGAAGTCGGCGTTCCGAGAGGACGGAGAGGGCTCCACCGCGGCTCCATCGATTCCTGAGAAACCCCGCCGAGGTCAAGCCGACGGTTCCGGCGAGTGGGCTTCGATATCCGTGCCGAGTTCGCGCGAACGTTCATAGGCCGCCCAGATCGCCCGCGAGATCGCCGTCCTGAAACCCGCTTTCTCGAGGTAGTAGAGAGCTGCCGCCGAGGTCCCACCGGGCGAGGTGACCTGGTTTCGAAGCCGGGCGAGGTGGACCGGGTCGTCATTCTGTGAATAGAAATCAACCGACCCACGAAAGGTCTTGGCTACCAGGGTTTCGGCAACACGGCGCGAGAACCCGAGGTGAACTCCCGCGTCCACCATGGCCTCCATGAACAGGAAGACATACGCGGGCCCTGTGCCCGAGAGAGCGGTCGCCATATCGAGAAACCGCTCCTCCTCGAGAAACACCTCATCGCCGAAGGCGCCAAGAACCTCTTTGGCGCTCTCTTTCTGCTGGTTGGTCACTGCCGGTGCGGCCGTCCATACGGTAATGCCCTCACCGATTTGTGCCGGGGTGTTGGGCATCGAACGCACAATCACAGCATGGTCCAGACCGTCGGCAATCCTGTCGATCGTAGCGCCTGCAATGATGGAAATCACCAACGCCGAAGGTTCGAGACGACCCCGGAGGTCGGCCAGCACAGCGTCCAGCCGTTGTGGCTTCACAGCCAGAACAACCACCTTTGCGTTGCGGGCAGCCTCGGCATTGTCGGTGGAATGGTGGATGCCATACCGCTCACCGAGCTCCAGACACCGCTCGGCGCTCGGTCCCGAGCAGATGATCCTGTCCGCCGGCGCCACTTTCTGCCGGATCAGACCGGCAATCATGGCCTCGGCCATCACGCCGGGGCCGATAAACGCTATTTCAGCTGCACGTTTCACTTCACACTCTCCCCTGGGTTCCCATAGCCGCTCCGTTCAGCGGTACGGCCTTCAGTTTTCGGTGGTCGTCGCGAGTGTCGCGACCACGTCCGCCGCCTGCCCGAGCGCCTCGTCGAGTTTTCCGGCGTCCGGGCCGCCCGCCTGCGCGAGATTCGGCTTTCCGCCGCCCCGACCACCGACGGTCTTTGCCAGCTCGCGGACGAGGTCTCCCGCTTTGATCCTGGCAGTGAGATCGTCGGTGACGGCGGCCAACAAGGTGGCCTTGCCATCCGACTCCATGCCCAGCACCACGACACCCGAACCCAGCTTCTGGCGCAGCGTGTCGGCGAGGTTGCGCAGCTCTGAGGAATCCATCTCCGGAACCCTCCGAGCCTGAACCTTGATACCAGAGACCTCTTTGACGACTTCACCGCCACCGCTGTCGCCGGACGCCAGCTGGTGTTTGAGCTTACGGACCTCGGCCTCGAGATCCGACATCTTGCGGTCACGTTTGGCAAGCAAATCCGGCAGCTGTTCGAAGGACGCCTGATAGGTCCCGGCGAGGGTTTCCGCCAGCACTTCTCTTTCCTGAAGCCTTTCGATGGCACCGCGTCCCGTCACCGCCTCGATGCGGCGCACGCCGGCAGCCACACCTCGTTCGGAAATGACGCTGCACAGACCGATATCACCCGTCCGATCAACGTGGCAGCCTCCACAGAGCTCGACTGAAAAGCCGCCATCTCCCACCGTCACCACCCTCACGGTGTCACCGTACTTCTCGCCGAAGAGAGCCATTGCGCCCAGCCCACGGGCATCGTCCATCGCCATCACATCCTTGGTGACCGGTTCGTTGCGGACGATTTCCGCATTGACCAGACGTTCGATTTCACGGAGTTGCTCGGGTGTTACCGGATCTCCCCACGAGAAGTCAAAACGAAGCCGATCGGGATCCACCAACGAGCCTGCCTGCTGGGCGGCCTCGCCGAGTACCGTGCGCAGCGCCGCGTGGAGAAGATGAGTGGCGGTGTGGTTGCGTTGGGTGTCCACTCGGTTGGTCTGGGCCACCTCGGCTCGGACTTCGGTGCCGATCTTCAGCTCACCCTCTTCAACCACGATCTTCGAGACGATCAGCCCTTCCATGGGCTTCAGGGTGTCGATAACGACCGCCCTACCCTCATCCCAGATCAGAATTCCACGGTCGCCAATCTGCCCACCCGATTCCGGATAGAACGGAGTTCTTCCCAGGACTAGTTCTCCGCTCTCCCCTTTTTCGAGAAGGTCTTCCAGTCCATCATCACCAATCAACCCCACTACTTCGGCCGTCTTGGAGAGCGTGTCGTAGCCGTCGAATACTGATGTCGTTCCCTTGTCGACCAACCACTCGTACTCAGGACGAAAATGAGCCAGCAAATCACCGCGCCACGAAGCCTGTCCTCTGCGCCGTTCTTCCTCGAGAGCCGCCTCGAAGCCTTCGCGGTCGAGAGCCAGTCCCTCTTCCTGGGCGAATTCTTCGAGGAGTTCGACCGGGATCCCGTTGGACTGGTAGAGATCAAAGACCGTCTTCCCCGGTACGGTGTCGCCACCCGATCGTTTGACACGTTCGAGCTCCCGCTGCGCAACGTCGGTGCCGCTGTTCAGAGTGCGAGCAAAGCGCTCCTCTTCCTGGCGAAGTTGGGTTGCTACGACATCGCGGCGTTTTACCAATTCCGGGAAGACATCGCCCATTTCTTTTACGACTACCGGCATCAGCGTGTGGAGGAAGGCACCATCGAGCCCGAGCTTGCGGCCGTAACGGAGCGCACGGCGAATGATCCTGCGCAGGACATAGCCGCGGCCCTCGTTGGAGGGCACCACGCCGTCGGTCATGAGGAAGGTCGCCGCCCTAACGTGGTCGGCGATCACTCTGTAGGCGGGCGCAAGATCATTTGAAGGGTCATACTTCCGCTGGGTCAACTCAGCCACAGAGTCAATGAGCGGCACAAACAGGTCCGTCTCGTAATTTGTTTCGGCTCCCTGGAGAACGGCCGCAAACCGCTCAAGCCCGGCTCCAGTATCGACGCACGGGCGTGGCAACGGGTGAAGTGTGCCCCCGGCATCGCGGTCGTACTGCATGAAAACCAAATTCCAGATCTCGATGATGTCGTCACCCTCGCCATTGACCAACTCCGCACGTCCCGGCGCAAACGGGTCGCGGCCACGATCGAAGTGGATCTCGGAACACGGGCCACAGGGCCCGGTTTCGCCCATCGACCAATAGTTGTCCTTTTCGCCGAATCGGAGAATTCTCTCCGGCTCGGCCCCGACTTCCTCCCACAGGGCGGCGGCCTCGTCGTCATCGGTGTAGACGGTGAACCAGAGGCGATCGACAGGCAGACCGTAAACATCGACCACAAGTTCCCACGCGAACTCGATGGCTTCCTTCTTGAAGTAGTCGCCGAAGGAGAAGTTTCCCAGCATCTCGAAGAACGTGTGGTGGCGGGCGGTGTAGCCGACGTTTTCGAGATCGTTGTGCTTGCCGCCGGCGCGCACACAGCGCTGCGACGAGACGGCGCGATTGTAGGGTCGCTTCTCGCGTCCTAGAAACACATCCTTGAACTGCACCATGCCTGCGTTGGTAAACAGCAAGGTTGGGTCGTTGCCCGGTACCAGAGGGCTGCTCTCGACCACGCTGTGGGCGCGCTCGACGAAGTAGTCGAGAAAGGCTTTACGAAGCTGGGCGCTGCTCTTCATGGACAACGGACTCATCTGTCGGAATCTGGGTCAAAACGGGGTCGAAACGGATCGGATCTGCGGGGCGACGTCATGTCGATCTGGCTCAGCTCGATGTCTGCCGCAAATGGGCTCTCTCTTAGAACCTCAGCAAAGGTGGCAACAACCACAGCTAACCGAAAGTCTTCATCAGTATCAGTCCCCCGACGAGCGATCACAGAAGCGTCAACTTCAAGTCGACCTTCGACAACCCGCTCATGGAGGAAGTAATCAAGGTGGCCAGCGGCGAGCTCGGCATCATGGAAGATCCACCAGGATCTAACAAAGGAACTCGCGTCTCGGAATACCTTCGAGCCGCTGGTGCAGGC
>RCNF010001133.1_pt1 | contig 13978 bp, 12 predicted proteins | sample 2041311 | NCBI WGS metagenome assembly RCNF01 (sample SAMN09708228, study PRJNA481090) | Marine sediment metagenome, whole genome shotgun sequencing project. | biome: marine sediment; feature: ocean; material: sediment; isolation source: Sewage treatment plant 2 marine sediment (STP2) ... | reverse complement strand
TGATCGGGTGCAGGTTTGCGGTTATCGTGATCGTAGTTCCACTTGCCACCTTCGGGTTTGTCGCCATCCATCAACAAGCCAGTTTTACGGCGCATATCACGATAAAAGTATTCCATCCGAAGCTGCTTGCGACCCTCAGCCCAATCGTCAAACTCTGCGTGTGACGCGATAAAGCGGGTGTCAGGCAAGCTGTGTGATTGCAGCGGCATATCAGCGAGGGCATTTATCAACCGCCACTCGCTAGGTTCGGTATAGACAACACCAGCAGCATTGCCTTCTGATGCACGGCGGATCAGTTCGCCAGTGATGGAACCTGTGTTTTCGGGATCATCCAACTGCGTATAGTCGACAGTCCACCCGTCACTGCGCAAAGCTTTCGCAAAGTTACGCATCGCCATGAATGTAAATGCGATCTTTTTGGGATGGTGCGGGACATAGCTGGCCTCGCCCATAACCTCGGCCATGACGACAGTGTCGGTTGTCTTATCGGCTTTTTGCAATGCTGACAGTTGCATTGAAAGCTGGTCGCCAAGAACAAGAACCAACCTCACCAGACGACCTCGCGTCCGGCATAATCATAAAATCCACCGGACTGGTCTGATGTTAGTCCCGCAATCACCTCTAGCAAATTGCGCGCGGCATCCTGCGCCGGAACCGTCTTGTGACGACCCGCATAGGTCTTGGTAAATGACGTTTCGACAGTGCCAGGATGCAATGCCACACAGATCGATTGCTTGTGCGACCGACCCAGTTCAATCGCGGCCCCATGGACAATCTGATTCAGTGCGGCCTTGGAGGCGCGGTAAGAATACCACCCGCCAATCTGGTTATCCCCAATCGAACCGACCCGCGCTGAAAGAACCGCCACCACGCCGCGTCTGTCTTTGGGCAACAGACGGGACGCATGGCGCAGGACCAGCGCAGGACCAATCGCGTTCACCGCAAAGACCCGTGCCATGTCGTCGGGATCAATCGCAGCGAGGTTCTTTTCAGGGGCGCCAAGTGGTGCTGCCAAAATACCAATCGCCACGAAAATCAAATCAAAAGGTCCGGTCAGGTTTCCCATTGCACGCGCGACCGTCGCAGGGTCGCTCACATCAAACCCGTCAGCAGTACGCGACAGCCCAGTCACGTCCCAACCGTCGCCGCCCAACTGCCGCACCATCGCGGCACCAATGCCGCCACTTGCCCCGATTACCAATGCCTTCATGCAAATCTCCGATTTCCTGATCGACAAACTAGTGCCCTGACAACACACGACAAGAAAGCTAATCCAGCTTGTGCTCGCGTATCATCTTGCGAAATAAACTCCCGCGCGGAGCGCATTTGCGCCTTTTCAACCGCCAAAAGCTTTGTATAGTTATTTTCATGATGAACCGCGCACATATCACAAACGCTGCCTCTTTAGGGCACCTTCTGCGCGCGCGTCTACTCCTTAGCAGCCTCTGAGCGTGCCATCCGGCGCGACCGCTCAGAGGGGAACAGCGCCAAGATAAATGCTAAGGACCAAAGGAATACGGACATGACAAAAGAAAAAGTGTTGATTTTCGACACCACCTTGCGCGACGGGGAACAATCCCCGGGTGCCACAATGACCCATGACGAAAAGGTCGAAATCGCCGAAATGCTGGATGAAATGGGCGTCGATATTATCGAAGCTGGTTTTCCAATTGCATCCGAAGGCGACTTTAACGCGGTCAGCGCGATTGCCGCGCGGTCGCAATCCGCGACGATCTGTGGCTTGGCGCGTGCAAATTATAAAGATATCGACCGTTGTTGGGATGCTGTGAAGCACGCGAAATCACCGCGTATTCACACGTTTATCGGCACCTCGGAACTGCACCGCGCCATTCCAAACCTGAACATGGATGAAATGGCCGAACGCATCCACGACACAGTGACCCATGCGCGCAACCTGTGCGACAACGTCCAGTGGTCGCCGATGGATGCAACCCGCACCGAAGAAGATTACCTGTGCCGCGTTGTCGAAATCGCGATCAAGGCGGGTGCCACGACGATCAATATCCCCGATACTGTCGGCTATACCGCCCCTGTGGAAAGTGCCGAACTGATCCGCATGCTGATCAATAAAGTGCCCGGCGCCGACAGCATTATCTTTGCCACGCATTGCCACAACGACCTTGGCATGGCGACTGCGAACTCGCTTGCAGCGGTCGAAGGTGGCGCGCGACAGATTGAATGCACGATCAATGGTTTGGGCGAACGTGCGGGTAACACGGCACTGGAAGAAGTCGTCATGGCCCTCAAAGTGCGCGGCGATATCATGCCTTATACGACCGGTATCGACACCCGCAAAATTATGAATATCTCGCGGCGCGTAGCGACTGTTTCGGGTTTTCCCGTGCAGTTCAACAAAGCCATCGTCGGCAAGAATGCGTTTGCGCACGAAAGCGGTATCCACCAAGACGGCATGCTGAAAAACAGTGAAACATTCGAGATCATGCGCCCCGAGGATGTGGGTCTGGCTGGGACGTCATTGCCGCTAGGCAAGCACTCTGGCAGGGCCGCATTGCGCGCTAAGTTGTCCGAAATGGGTTATGATCTTGCTGACAATCAACTGAAGGATGTCTTCGTCCGTTTCAAGGATTTGGCTGACCGCAAGAAAGAAGTCTTCGACGACGATCTGTTGGCGTTGGTCACCCAGAATGACGCGGCTGATGACCGGCTCAAGCTGAAATCATTGCGGGTCGTCTGTGGCACCGAAGGCCCCCAAACGGCCGATATGGTGATGGAAGTTGACGGCACCGATGTTGAAACATCGGCCACGGGTGACGGCCCTGTCGACGCTACTTTCAATGCAGTCAAAGCGATCTTTGACCACGGTGCCCACTTGCAGCTTTATCAAGTGAGCGCTGTCACTGAAGGGACAGATGCGCAGGCGACAGTCTCCGTTCGGATGGAAGAAGACGGTCGCATTGCGACTGGCCAGTCGGCAGATACCGACACCGTTGTTGCAAGCGCCAAGGCCTATATCAATGCATTGAATCGCTTGCTGGTGCGGCGCGAACAATCGGCGCCCGGCTATGATGTGAAAGGCGTATCTTACAAAGATACCTGACCATTTATAGCGACTCGAAATGTTGGGGTGGCCACGTGAAAGCGGGCTGCCCCTTTTTTGTTAAGACGGATAATTAGGTTAGTCTTGTTTCATTGGCCACACCCAAGTATCTGAAATATGATAGTTACTTGCATACAGATACGAAATTCACCCCAATAAGGTTGAAAAAGTATAAGTAGCAAAATGCCGCCGCGTCGGACGATTGAAGGGCTTCTATCCGCTCGCGCATCCCCTTATAAGCATTCCAACGCCCCACAACCGCGACTGCGTGGGGATTTGCACACTGGGTATGGGAAGGCCAACTTCATGGCAGGCTTCGGCGGATTATTTTCTTCGGATATGGCGATTGACTTGGGCACAGCGAACACGCTGGTCTACGTCAAAGGCAAAGGCATTGTTTTGTCAGAACCTTCAGTGGTTGCCTATCATGTAAAAGACGGCGTCAGGAAAGTTCTGGCCGTGGGCGAGGACGCGAAACTGATGTTGGGTCGCACACCTGGCAGCATCGAAGCGATCCGCCCGATGCGCGATGGTGTGATTGCTGACTTTGATACCGCCGAGGAAATGATCAAGCATTTCATCCGTAAGGTGCATCGCCGTTCTACGTTTTCCAAACCCAAGATTATTGTTTGCGTCCCACACGGCGCGACCCCTGTCGAAAAGCGCGCCATCCGCCAATCAGTTCTATCAGCAGGCGCACGTCGCGCAGGTTTGATTGCCGAACCTATTGCGGCTGCGATTGGTGCGGGCATGCCGATCACCGATCCAACGGGTAACATGGTCGTCGACATCGGTGGTGGTACGACCGAAGTCGCCGTGTTGTCGCTTGGCGATATTGTTTATGCACGGTCCGTCCGCGTCGGCGGTGACCGCATGGATGAAGCGATCATCAACTACTTGCGCCGCCAGCATAACCTGCTGATTGGCGAAAGCACCGCGGAGCGGATCAAGACGTCTATCGGTACGGCCCGTATGCCCGACGATGGCCGTGGCCAGTCGATGCAAATTCGTGGACGCGATCTGTTGAACGGCGTTCCAAAAGAAACCGAGATTTCACAAGCCCAAGTTGCCGAAGCTCTGGCCGAACCTGTCCAGCAAATCTGCGAAGCTGTGATGACCGCTTTGGAAGCAACACCGCCAGACCTTGCCGCTGACATTGTTGATCGCGGTGTGATGCTTACCGGTGGTGGCGCTTTGCTAGGGCAGCTTGATTTGGCTTTGCGTGAACAAACCGGTCTTGCGGTCTCTGTCGCGGACGAGTCACTTAATTGTGTAGCTTTAGGGACTGGTCGCGCGCTGGAATATGAAAAACAGCTGCGGCATGTGATAGACTACGACAGTTAACACAAATCGAGGGAACAGCCGCCCTTGGCACGCGATAAACCCAGCGAAGACTATATTGGACCGATCCGCAGATTGCTGGTCGGGGTGTTGGTCTTGGCCTTGGTGGGCTTGTTCCTGCTTTGGCGCATCGATAGCCCGCGCGTCGAACGGTTTCGCGCAGCGGCGATTGATACAGTGGTCCCGTCGTTCGATTGGGCAATGGCCCCAATTACCGGTGCAGCCAATCTGATCACCGATTTTGAAAGCTACCAGCAGTTGCGCGCCCAAAATCAGGATTTGCGCCGCGAGTTGCAACAGATGAAAGCGTGGAAAGAAGCCGCTTTGCAGTTGGAGCAAGAGAACGCCAAACTGCTGGACCTCAATAACGTCAGCCTTGATCCGCAACTCACATTTGTGACCGGCGTTGTCATCACCGACAGCGGGTCGCCCTTTCGACAGTCGGTTTTGGTGAACGTCGGATCACGCGATGGCATCTTGGACGGTTGGCCTACAATGGACGGGATCGGGCTTGTCGGCCGCATCGCAGGCGTCGGCAATGAAACAAGCCGCGTATTGCTGCTGACCGATACCTCAAGCCGGATTCCAGTGACGATCCAGCCGTCAGGGCAAAGGGCGATCCTTGCCGGTGACAATTCGCTGAACCCGCCCATCGAATTCTTAGGCGACACCGCCCTCGTGCGTCCGGGCGACCGAGTTGTGTCATCCGGCGACGGTGGCGTCTTTCCGGCAGACTTGCTGGTGGGACAAGTGGTCATGGGTGCAGATGATCGTCTGCGGGTGCGCTTGGCTGCCGACTATCAGCGGCTTGAATTTTTGCGCGTCCTGCGATCCCAGCCCCATGAAGACATCCCAGACCCCAATGACTTGCTGACACCAGAGTCAGAGTTCTTTGGGCCTGCTGCCATCAATCCGGTGTCGTTGCGGGCCATCGAGGTCAACAATGATTGAGGTAGCAGACCGCAAAACATGGATCAATCGCGGCGTGTTTATGGTGCTGGCGTTCGCCTTTATCGTGATTGACCTTGTCCCGCGCGACATGCGCCCGCCTGTCTGGGCCGCCCCTGATCTACTTTTGGCAGTGACGCTTGCCTGGGTTGCGCGCAAACCGTCCTATCTGCCGGTATTTGTCATCGCGATATTCTTTTTGATGACAGACTTTTTGTTCATGCGACCACCGGGCTTATGGGCTGCTTTAGTCGTTATCTTGACCGAAGTCATCCGTCGCCAAAACCGCGAGTTCCGCGATATGCCGTTCTTGGTGGAATGGGGAACGATTGCGATAGGCATCATTGCGATCACCGTCGTCAACCGTTTGGTGCTTGCCGTTGTGATGTTGCCGCAAGCCCCGCTTGGGCTTACCTTTACACAGATGATCGCTACAATTGCAGTCTATCCGGCCGTACTGGTGGTCGCTCATTTCGTCTTTGGCGTCACGCGCACCGCACCGGGTGAAGTCGGCAGTAAAGGGCATTTGCTATGAAACGTCCCCCTAAGGATAACATTGAAAGTGTGCGCACAATCGGACGCCGCACCCTTGTTATGGGGGCCGTACAGTTAGGTGTTGTCGGTGCCTTGGGCTTGCGGCTGCGGTCAATGCAAGTTGAACAAGCCGACCAGTTTCGCCTGCTTGCCGAAGAAAACCGGATCAACATTCGCCTATTGGCACCGAAGCGCGGTATGATCTTTGACCGCAACGGCACGCCAATCGCGGACAATGAACAAAACTACCGCGTCGTGATGGTGCGCGAAGATGCCGGCGATGTCGGCGAGGTCTTGGCGAAACTTACCGAAATCGTCGATATCGACCCTGATGATCTGGCCCGCGCGATGGAAGAAATGCGACGCCGCTCACCATTTGTACCAGTGACAATCGCAGATCGCTTGAGCTGGGAAGATGTCGCACAGATCAACCTCAACACCCCCGCCCTGCCCGGCATTCAAGCCGAGGTGGGCCTAAGCCGTGTTTACCCTTGGGGTGCGGATTTGGCGCATGTGGTCGGCTATGTCGGCCCTGTCAGTGACTATGACCTAAGCCGGATTGACGACTCTGACCCGCTCTTGCAGATCCCCAAATTTCAAATCGGCAAGACCGGCGCGGAAAACAAGCTTGAAAAGACCCTGCGCGGCAGTGCCGGAACCCGCCGGATCGAGGTGAACGCCGCAGGCCGGATCATGCGCGAACTAGACCGCCGCGAAGGCGACGCGGGCAAGGACATCCAGCTGACCATCGATAGCCGTCTGCAAAGCTATACGCAGGCGCGGCTTGATGGCGAATCTTGTGGTGCTGTTGTGATCGATCTTGAAAATGGTGATCTACGCGCCATCGCTTCGGCGCCTGCGTTTGATCCCAATCTTTTTGTCCGCGGCATTTCAGTTCCTGATTGGACGGCGTTGAACGAAGACAAGTACCGCCCACTGGCCGCAAAGGCCGTGCAAGGCACCTATCCACCCGGATCAACGTTTAAGATGGTCACGTTGATGGCGGCAGTCGAAGCGGGCCTCGTCGCGCCTGACGAAACTGTTTACTGCCCAGGCTATACGGATGTGTTCAACATTCGCTTTCACTGTTGGAAACGTGGCGGGCACGGTAATATCAACCTGCACGAAAGCCTCAAGCAAAGCTGCGACTGCTATTATTACGAAATCTCCCAGCGTGTCGGAATCGACAAGATGGCTGAAATGGCGCGCAAATTGGGGCTGGGCGTGCGCCATGATTTGCCATTGTCTGCCGTTGCCGAAGGGCTGGCACCCGACAAGGATTGGAAATCGCGGGTGCGCGGCGAAGATTGGCGGATTGGTGACACGGTCAACGCGTCGATTGGGCAAGGTTATGTTTTGGCCTCGCCATTGCAATTGGCTGTCATGTCGGCGCGCATTGCGACAGGACGCGAGGTGACGCCGCGGTTGATCCGATTGATTGACGGGGTCGCACAGCCTTCGGGTCTTGGCGAAAGCCTTGGCATCAATGAAAATACACTGCGCCGCGTACGCGCGTCGATGAACGATGTTTGCAACCACCGTCGCGGCACGGCTTATCGATCACGGATTCTCACTGACGGACACAAAATGGCTGGCAAAACCGGCACCAGCCAGGTGCGCCGGATCACACCCGAAGAACGCGCGGCAGGTGTGACCAAAAACGCAGACCTACCATGGGAACGCCGCGATCACGCGCTATTCGTGGGCTTCGCGCCTTACGATAATCCGCGCTATGCGGTATCTGTCGTGGTCGAACATGGCGGCGGAGGTTCTGCCGCTGCAGCACCGATAGCGCGCGATATATTGCTACAGGCCCAATACGGTGGACCACCCCCGCTTGAGGCCTATCCATCCGGCGTGCGCGACAAGATTGCTGAGCAACAGCGCCGGATCGAGGCCCGCATCCCACCGGGTGCCAAAGGCCGTAGCCGCGTATGAGTTATCTTGAGCATAACACCAAGTTTGTCCCGACGGGCATCCGCAAGGTTTTGCACCTGAATTGGGCGATTATCGTGCTGTTGGTAGCGGTCGCCTGCGCAGGTTTCTTGATGCTGTATTCAGTCGCAGGCGGATCAACCACCCCTTGGGTCGAGCCGCAGATGAAACGTTTTGTCCTTGGCATGATACTGATGCTGATCGTTGCGATGGTGCCGATCTGGTTTTGGCGCAATATGGCGTTTGTGGCTTACGGCGGATCGGTTCTATTGCTGTTGGGGGTCGAGTTTTTTGGCGAGGTTCGGATGGGCGCGCAGCGCTGGATCGACTTGGGCTTTATGCGCCTGCAACCTTCAGAATTGACCAAGATTACCCTCGTGATGTTTTTGGCCGCTTACTATGACTGGCTGCCGAATAAGAAAACGTCACATCCTTTATGGGTCATGCTGCCGGTTATTTTCATTCTTGTGCCAACGATGTTGGTTTTAGGCCAGCCAGACCTTGGTACAGCGCTATTGTTGTTGATGGGCGGTGCTGCGGTCATGTTCTTGGCCGGCGTGCATTGGGCCTATTTCGCGACTGTGGTCAGTGCCGGCGTGGGCACGGTCGTTGCCGTGTTCCAAAGCCGTGGCACGACATGGCAACTGCTGAAAGACTATCAATACCGCCGCATTGATACGTTTCTGGACCCCTCAAATGATCCGCTTGGGGCGGGGTATCACATCACACAGGCGAAAATCGCGCTTGGCTCTGGTGGTTGGACGGGGCGCGGGTTTATGCAAGGCACCCAATCGCGGCTGAACTTTCTGCCCGAAAAGCACACCGACTTTATCTTTACGACTTTGGCAGAGGAATTCGGCTTTGTCGGCGCGTTTACCCTGCTGATCCTGTACCTGCTGATCATCCTGTTTTGCGTTATTTCCGCCTTGGGCAACCGCGACCGATTTGCGTCGTTGCTGACCCTTGGGATCGCGACGACGTTCTTTCTCTTCTTTGCAGTCAACATGGCGATGGTCACGGGTCTTGCCCCTGTCGTTGGTGTGCCGTTACCGCTGGTCAGTTACGGCGGTTCTGCGATGCTTGTTCTTTTGGTTGCCTTTGGTCTGGTCCAAAGCGCGCATGTACATAGGCCTAGATAATGCTCAACGTTCTGTTTTCCGCCCGCCCCGCTGCTTGGGGCGAATATGAAGGGCCGCTAAACACCGCCTTTGAAAGCGCCGGCTTGCAGGTAAATCTTGCACGCGATCATGCGCCCGAAGATGTGGATTACATCGTTTTTGCCCCGACCGGACCTGTCCGCGATTTCGCGCCCTACATAAAAACCAAAGCAGTGATGAGCCTTTGGGCTGGCGTCGAAACAGTCGTGGACAACCCAACCTTGACCCAGCCCTTGTGCCGTTTGGTAGATCACAGTTTGACCAATGGCATGATCGAATGGGTCACGGGCCACACCCTGCGCCATCACCTTGGGATGGACGTTCATATCACCAAACAGGACGGCGTTTGGCGCGACGATACCTATCCACCTGTCGCAGCCCAGCGCCCTGTGACGATCCTTGGCATTGGTGCTTTGGGGGCCGCTTGCGGGCAAGCACTGCACCAACTTGGGTTTCCTGTCACCGGTTGGAGCCGTGCGGCCAAAGACATCCCAAACATCCGCTGCCTACACGGGGATGATGGGCTGACACAGGCACTGACGGATGCGCAAATCGTTATTTTGTTGCTCCCGCAAACACCGCAGACAGAAAATATGTTGAATGCCGAAACCATCGCCTTGATGGCGCGTGATGCATTTGTCATCAATCCCGGCCGTGGGCCATTGATCGATGACGATGCTCTTGTTGCGGCGCTAGATAGCGGTCAAATCGCCCATGCAACACTAGACGTATTCCGGACCGAACCCCTGCCCCAAAATCACCCGTTCTGGGCGCATCCGCTAGTGACCGTGACACCCCATATTGCATCCACGACCCGACCCGAAACTGCGGCCACGGTGATCGCCGACAACATCGCGCGCGGCGAGGCTGGGAAGACGTTTCACTATATCGTTGATAGAACTTTGGGCTATTAACGCAGTTTGGGTGGATTTGCAGGGTCCATACCAGGCGCGCCGGGCGCTTGCGCTGCCTGTGCTTCCGGCAGATCAAAACGCAATCCAACCTTAGCCAGATAAGCCGCGAGCGGGTCGCTTGCCTTGACGAAAAGTACATCCATCACGCCCGCCTCGATACCCGAAAACGTGAGTGCTTCGCTTGCCGCAGAGGCCAGCGCATTTTCGGCACCTTCGACTGCATCCACAAACGCCAACACATGCCCGCGCGATCCATCCTCATAAGTCGCAGCCGCAAGATAGGCAGACCGCGCGAGACCAGCAGCGATAGCAAGCTTGCGATCAAGTCCTGTAATTACGGCTTCGGGCAATCCGATTGGCGGAGATACTTCGCTAATGCGAGCTTCGGTCTCGGACGGTGCGTTGGATAGCGTTTGCACCAACCAATCGACAGCTTCGGCGGGGATCAGCATCGCGGAAGGTGCGACCTCTAGGTTCAGCGCCAGACCGATCCCTTGACCGTGCAGCATTTCGGCCAAAGCGCGACCCGATAGCCCAGCATAAGGCACCACGCGCCCTGCGAATTGCGACAAGCGCTCTTGGCGGTCGAAAACAAGGCTGAAGCGTTGGTCTTCGATCTCGAACAACTCTGGCGTGACCTGATCGCCTTCGGCCTCTTCACCTAACAACATGAATAGTTCGGTATCAGCTAACCTTTCGTAAAACCGCAGACGCGCGTTGTCGTCTTCGGGGGCTGCTTCCATTGCGGCGTGGGCTTCATCTAGGTCGGTCATTGCAAAGCATCTTTCACTTGAGCGCGCAGGTCTGGCAGCAATTCATCTGTAAACCACGGGTTTTTCTTAAGCCATCCGGTATTGCGCCACGACGGATGAGGCAAGGGGTAGACGCGCGGTGCAAAGTCGCGCCAACCCTGAACCGTGGCCGTCACAGGGTTTTTCGCGCCCAAATGATGCCGCTGCGCAAATCCACCAACGATGATGGTCAATGGCACGTCACCCAAATGGTGCATCACGCGGTCGTGCCATGTCGCACCGCAGATTTTAGGCGGGGGTAAATCCGCGCCTTTCGCGTCATATCCGGGAAAGCAAAATGCCATTGGCACGATCGCAATTCTCGTTTGGTCATAGAAAACATCAGGCGCAATACCCAGCCAGTCACGCAAGCGATCCCCGGACCGATCGTCAAAGGGCTTGCCCGACGCGTGAACACGCATACCCGGGGCTTGGCCTGCGATCAAAATGGACGGTTTTTTATCAAACCAGACAATCGGGCGTGGGCAATGGTGCGTGTGTGTCGCAGCAAAGCGTTCTGCGCAGATGCGGCAGCTCTCGACCTCTTCGCGCAGGTTCAAATTGCGTAGACCATTGCAGTGGCCCCCAGTTGTAACAGCCAGTTCTTAACAAAGTTAGCATAGCGACAGTGTGATAGGTAAGTCTTACCAAATGGCCTTTTGTAGCGTTAACGCGATTGTCGCTATAGTCATGCCGCAATAACGCGGTATGGGTCATACTCAGGGTATGTTAATATATGTACCTTAGATGACTAAGTCTCGCATGTTGCGCACAAAAGCAGGGTTAAAATGCTGGAGTTCTCTTCGGTCAGCAAATCGTTCTGGACGGGCACCCAACGCAAGGTCATTTTGGACCGCGCGTCTTTTCGGGTGGAACTTGGTACGTCGCTCGGCATTTTGGCACCCAACGGCACGGGCAAAACGACCCTCATCAACATGATGGCCGGCCTGGAAAAACCCGATGAAGGTACGATCACGCGCACATGCCGCGTGTCCTTTCCATTGGGGTTCACAGGCGGGATAAACGCAAAATTATCTGCAATGGAGAATAGCCGCTACATAGCGCGGCTTTACGGGCTGGATCCAGATTATGTTGAGGCGTTTTGCCGTTGGCTGTGTCGTCTTGAGGAATATTTTGACCAACCCGTTGGCGTGTATTCATCCGGTATGCGGTCACGATTTACATTCGCGCTAATGCTGGCACTCGATTCTGACATCTACCTGATCGACGAAGGCATGCCAGCGTCCGCAGATGTGGAATTCAACCGTCGCGCGGGCGAGATTCTGCGCGAACGCTTGGAAAAAGCCACTGTTGTGATTGTATCCCACCAGCCTGCCACGCTAGAGCGCATTGCAAAGACGGCCGCAGTCCTCAAGAATGGGCAGCTACATATGTTCGACAGTTTAGAGGAGGCGCGCGCACTTTATGACTACCAAACCCACGATTAAGCGTTTTCACGTCCGCCGCCGCACTCCCGATGAATCCGCAACTGCGGATGCAGCCGCGCCTGCTTCTGACGCAGCCAAGGCCCCGACGCATGCCGCACAGATCGATGCCATTGGCAAAGAGGGTCTGACAGCACGTCAATTGCGCCTGGCCCGGCGCGTCGCGGTTAAAAACGGTATCGAAGCATCATCAGATTACGACGCCGTGCGCCAATTGCGTGCAGCTGGTATCGACCCTTTCCAACGCAGCTCGGTTGTGGATTTGGTTAACCCAAACAAGGGCAAAGCATCTGGCAAAAAGATGCGGATTCAGTTGCCCGACACAACAGAAAGCACGTTTAAAGTGCCCGCGCAGACCAGCGACAGCGCGAGCGAGCGCAATGCATCGGAAATTCGCCAGATCCAACGCGATATCGCACGGCGCAGGCAGCGCAAACTGGTGCTGCTGTTCACCCGCTTGGCCGTTTTCATCTTTTTGCCGACTTTCATGGTGGGATGGTATTTTTACAATTTGGCCACGCCAATGTATGCCACAAACGCTGAAATTGTCATTCAGCAGGCCCAACCCCAACGTGGCGGTGCTGCTGGTTTGGCCACGATGTTCCAAGGCACCTCGATGGCGACGCAACAAGACAGTATCGCCGTGCAGTCCTACCTGGCCTCGCGCGAAGCGATGCTACGATTGGACGCCGATCACAGCTTCAAGGACCACTTTAGCGAACCATCGATTGACGCATTGCAACGCCTTCCGCAGGACGCCACAAATGAAGACGCATTTGGCGTGTTCGCAGATCATGTACGCATCAGTTACGATCCTACAGAGGGGCTCATCCGCATGGAGGTGATCGCCCCCGATCCACAAAAGAGCTATGAATTTTCGCAAGCTCTGATCGGCTATGCGGAAGAACAAGTCGATCAGCTAACAAGCCGACTGCGCGCAGATCAAATGTCGGGTGCGCAAGCCAGCTATGAGGATGCCGAGACGCGCCGGGCAGAGGCGCTTGCTACATGGCTCTCTATTCAGGAAAATGTCCGCCAAATCGATCCTGCCAGCGAATCCACAGCGCGTATGGCGCAAATCAACGGACTTGAGGGCGAACGCCAGCGGCTTGATCTGGTGCTACAATCGCGCCTGAATGTGGACCGCCCGAGCGAAGTTCAAGTTGAATCGCTGCGCGCCCAGATCAGCAACATCGGTGATCTTATTTCAGATTTGCGCGATCAGTTGACAGGCGGCAATGGTGATCAGACATCATTGGCAGCCCGCAACACCGAACTGCGCACCGCAGAAGAGAATTACAGCTTTCAAACTATCATGGTTCAGCAGGCCCTGACACAGATGGAAACGGCCCGCATTGAAGCAAACAGGCAAGTTCGCTATCTATCGCAAAGCGTGCGGCCGGTGATCCCCGATGCAGCAGCCTATCCGCGCGCATTTGAAAACACGATTTTGGCTTTCATTATATTCGCAGGCGTCTACCTGATGATTTCATTGACGGCTTCAATCCTTCGCGAACAGGTAAGCTCTTAATGCATGAATTTGATATCGGCGCACTGACCGTCAGCAACGATCTTCCGCTTTTGGTGATCGCAGGGCCTTGCCAACTTGAAGGCATCGACCACGCGCAAATGATCGCCGGAAAAATGGCTGAGGTATGTGCCGCGCATGGCGCGCAGTTCGTTTTCAAAGGGTCTTACGACAAGGCCAACCGCACATCACTGGGCGGCAAACGCGGCCTTGGCATGGACGAAGGACTGAAGGTCATGCAGTCCGTTAAAGATAGCATTGGCTGTCCAGTTCTCACAGACATCCACGCACCCGAGCATTGCGCAA
>RCNF010001132.1_pt1 | contig 13986 bp, 10 predicted proteins | sample 2041311 | NCBI WGS metagenome assembly RCNF01 (sample SAMN09708228, study PRJNA481090) | Marine sediment metagenome, whole genome shotgun sequencing project. | biome: marine sediment; feature: ocean; material: sediment; isolation source: Sewage treatment plant 2 marine sediment (STP2) ... | reverse complement strand
TTGACAAAAAGATAAAAAATAGATAAAATATTATCAAGTAGTTTTCATTTTATACAAAAAAGGAGGTAAATAAAATGAGAAAACAAAAATTGATACTGATGATACTTTTAATCGCAATTCTTATCTCAGCTGTGGTTTCTTTTGCAGGAGCACAAGAAAATATCCGAATTGCTATGTTAGTTAAAAACTTGGGGAATGCTTTTTTTGAAGCTTGTAGAGATGGAGGTTTAGAAGCATCGAAAGAACTTGGTGGAATTGAATTTATTTTTCAAGGACCCACCACACCAACTGCCGAGGGTCAGATAGAAATTATTGACTCGCTTATTGCTCAAAAAGTAGATGCAATTGTCATTTCAGCAAATGATGTAGATGCCCTGGTTCCTGTTTGTAAAAGAGCAATGAAGAGCGGAATTACAGTAATTTCCTTTGATTCAGGAATTGCACCAGAAGGACGAATACTTCACTTAGCTCCTTCCAGCAGTGAGTTTATTGGCAGAAGCCAGGTAAAAATGTTGGCAAATTTAATTGACTACAAGGGTGAAATTGCTATTTTAAGTGCTTCTTCTCAGGCTACCAACCAAAACACCTGGATTGAATGGATGAAAGAAGAACTGAAAGAACCTGCTTACAAAGATATGAGTTTGGTTGCAGTGGTATATGGTGATGATCTTTCTGACAAGAGTTACCGGGAAGCAACGGGGTTATTTAAATCTTACCCCGATTTAAGAGGGATTATTTCACCTACAACTGTTGGTATTGCGGCAACCGGGAAGGCGTTAGAAGATGCTGAAAAATCAGGAAAGATTGAACTTACCGGTCTTGGTTTACCATCTGAAATGAAGCAATATATCAAAAATGGTACTTGCCGACAAATGTCTCTTTGGAACCCCATTGATTTAGGATATTCATCAACTTATATTGCCTATAAATTGGTTAAGGGTGAATTTCAGGGTAAAGAGGGTGAAGTAATGAAGGTCGGTAGAATGGGAGAAATTAAAATAGGCTCAGGTAACGAAGCAGTCATGGGTGAGCCATATATATTTGAAAAAGATAATATAGATAAATTTGCTGAGATTTACTAATGGTTTACCCTTCGAATTAAAAAAAATCTGTTTGGTAAAGCGGGATTAATCATATCCCGCTTTACTTATAAATACCTCAAAACAAAAGAGGAATTTTGGTTTAATGAATAATTGTATTATTGAAATGAAGGGGATTAAAAAATATTTTTATGGCGTTAAAGCACTTGATGGAGTAGATTTTAAAATAAGAACTGGTGAAGTACACGCTCTTATAGGTGAAAATGGGGCTGGTAAATCCACTCTGGTAAAGATTTTAACCGGTGTATATCAACCTACTGCAGGTATTATTATTCTTAATGATAAACCTGTTCAATTTCCATCTCCTCAAATCTCACAAAAAGCTGGGATATCCGCAATACACCAGGAAGCTACAATGTTCCCCGATCTCTCAATTATTGAAAATATCTTCATGGGTCACCATATTAAAAATAAATCCAATGGTCTGCTTTCATGGAGAGAAATGAAGGATAAAACCCAGATACTTCTTGATAAGCTTGAATTGGATATTCGTCCTGATACAAAAGTAAGAAATTTAAGTGTAGCTCAAAGGCATATGGTAGAGGTTGCAAAAGCACTCTCGCTGGATGCAAAAATAGTAATTATGGATGAGCCAACCTCTGCTCTTACTCTTAAGGAAGTTGAGTATTTATATAAAATTATTAGAAAATTGAAATCAGAAGGAAAAGCCATCATCTTTATTTCTCATAAATTTGAAGAGGTCTTTGAAATTGCGGATTATTTTACCGTACTGAGAGATGGGAAGTATATCGGTGAAGGGACGATTGCCGATATTACCGTAGATAAAATTGTGCAAATGGTGATTGGTCGTAGCCTTGAACAGATGTATCCGAAATTTGAAGCAGAGAAAGGTAACATTATCCTGAAGGTTGAAAATCTTACCAAGATAGGCGTATTTAAAAACATATCTTTCGACTTGCACAAAGGGGAAATACTGGGATTTTTTGGATTGGTGGGAGCGGGAAGGTCAGAAGTAATGCAAACTATTTTTGGAATTAATTCAAAAACCTCAGGAGATGTTTTTATTAATGGAGAAAAAGTTAATATTACCAATCCTTCTGGTGCAATGAATTTCGGCCTTGCTTATCTCCCCGAAGACCGACAGATACAAGGTGCTATTTTAGCTATGAATATTCGGGAGAATATTACCCTACCAATAATAGATAGAACAAGCAGACATATTTTCTTGGATCGTAATAGAGAATTTGAAATTACTGATGAATATGGAAAAAATATAGAAATAAAAGCTTCAGGTTGGGAACAGTTGGTAGAAGACCTCTCTGGAGGAAATCAACAGAAGGTAGTTTTAGCTAAATGGATTGCCACTAAGCCGCGAATATTAATTATGGATGAACCAACCAAAGGAATTGATGTGGCAACCAAAGCTACTGTACATAATTTTATTTCTGAACTCGCAAAAAAAGGCATAGCAATAATCCTTATTTCCTCTGAACTTCCTGAGATTCTCGGTATGTCTAATAATGTTATCGTAATGCATGAGGGGGTTATAACTGCTAAATTTACCCGCGAAGAAGCAAATTCTAAAAAAATAATTAGAGCTGCAATTGGCAGTATTTCAAAGTGAGGTAATTCTAAAATGAGGAATTTATTTAGGAAAAGAGAATTTAATCTTTTTATTTTTATTTTATTTATAATATTTGGGGTTAGTTTGAGAACCCCCAGCTTTTTATATGTTAATAACTTTGTTGATATTTTGAATGATACTGCTATTCTGTCTATGGTTGCTATTGGGCAACTTATGATTATTGTTACGGGGGGCATAGATTTATCTGTCGGTTCCAGTATCGCTTTAAGCGGAATGAGTGTGGCACTTTTAAATCAATATCACCCTGGAATTCCTATCTTTATGATTATTTTGATTTCAATAGCCATCGGACTCCTGCTTGGTTCGATAAATGGCTTGTTGGTTTCCCAGGTTAAAATTCCACCTATCATAACTACTCTTGGAACTATGAGCATATATAGAGGTTTGGTTTTCGTACTTTGTAAAGGAACCTGGGTTAGCGCTCATGAGATGACCGAGGTTTTTCGGGGGTTTCCCAGAAGAAGTTTTTTAGGTATATCCAGTCTTATATATATATCGATAATAATAGTGATATTATTTTTAATTTTTTTGAATTTAACCAGGACTGGAAGAGAAATTTACGGAGTAGGCGGCAATAAGACAGCCTCTCAATATGTGGGTATTAACCTTAAGAAGATTAATTATCTTGTTTTTACCTTATGTGGAGGAATTACTGGTCTTGCGGGATTTCTCTGGGTTGCCCGTTATGCCGCTGCACAGAGCGAAACTGCTATCGGTTTCGAACTTCAGACTATTGCGGCTTGTGTAATTGGAGGGGTAAGTATTATGGGTGGTTCCGGGACGATTATCGGTGTTGTACTGGGCGCCTTTTTCATGGGAATTGTTTATAATGCTCTGACTATGATTAACGTTTCGCCCTTCTGGCAGATGGCGATTCAGGGTTTCATTATACTTTTTGCAATTATAATAAATACTGTTATGGATAAACGCAATCAGCAGCTGATGCTAAGAAAGAGAAGTTTTAATGAATAAAGAAAATGATATTCTTGATATTAGAAAAATTAGAAAAGTTTCCTTGCTAAATATTATGTGGCAGTGGGAAATCATTCTCCTTTTTATTTTTATTATGGTTGTAATAATAAATTCCAATTTATCTCCCTATTTTTTAGATTATACCAATCTTATGAACACAACTTTTAATTTTATAGAAAAAGCCATAATCGCTCTTCCCATGATATTTGTGATCATATGTGGTGATATTGACATCTCTGTTGCCTCTATTATAGCTTTATCTTCGGTTTTTATGGGTATGGCCTCCCAAGCCGGAGTTAATACTTTTGGGTTAGTTGCGGTAGGACTTTTTTCAGGGATGACTGCAGGTTTTTTAAATGGTTTCATTATAACAAAATTTGGAATTCCCGCGATCGCTGTTACTCTGGGAAGTATGTCTTTGTTTAGAGGGATTGCTTATGTAATTCTCGGAGATAAGGCATTTACCAAGTACCCAACCTCTTTTGCTTTTTTTGGACAGGAATACATTGGGAATACTATGATTCCTTTTGAATTAATCCTCTTTTTTATACTGGCAATAATTTTTGGCATAATTTTGCATAAAACTACTATGGGACGGAAAGTATTTGCGATTGGAAATAATTCTACTGCTGCTCGTTTTTCAGGGATACCTGTAAACAGAATACGTCTTATTATTTTTACAGTTACCGGTCTTTGTTCAGGGTTAGCTTCAATCTTGCTTACTTCGCGGATTGGAAGTACACGTCCAAATATTGCTAGTGGTTGGGAGCTTGAGATTATCACCACAGTTGTGCTGGGTGGGGTAGCCATTACCGGCGGTAAAGGGAATATTTTTGGAGTAGTTATTTCCATTTTTATAATTGGATTTCTTAAATTCGGAATGGGCTTAATTAATGTTCCCGGTAAAGTTATGAATATTATTATAGGATTATTATTAATTTTAGCAATTATGCTTCCTGAATTACTTAAAAGGTTGAAGCCTAAAAATAGTTTTGGTAATGTTGAAAAATAGTTTTAGGAGCAGGTTAATGAAAAGAGTGGCATTTAAAATGAAATTAAAAGTGGGATACGAAGAAGAATATAAAAAAAGACATGATAAAATTTGGCCTGAACTTAAAGAAAAATTATCCAGAGCAGGAATTTATGATTATTCCATATTTCTTGATAAAGAAACACTTACTCTCTTCGCGGTGCAAAAATTAAAAGATAATAATACAGTCGGAGAACTTCCTTCAAAAGAGATAATGAAAAAATGGTGGGATTATATGAAAGATATTATGGAAACCAATACAGGTAATTCTCCGGTTATCACCTCTTTGGAAGAGGTTTTTCATATGGATTAAAGATATTTTTATTAAGTAAATATATGAAGAGAAAATAATCAAAACAATTTTATCTATTAAAAAAAGTGAAAATTGACCATATAAGAGTGTAATAATTTAAGAAAATATTTTACGAGTAGAAGAATTTTTTTATCATAGTATAAAAGATTAACCACAAAAGAAGTTAATCACCATGAGAGGGGAATGGAAAATGAAGGAAAGGCAGAATATTAAAATGGAGACTTTGCATAAACTGGTAAAGCTTTCTAATAATTTGGGAAAAATAGACTATCATCTTGCAATTATTGGAGAAGGTAATACTTCAGCTAAAGTTGAGACAAAAGATGTTGCTGGTAGTTTTTTTATAAAAGCAAGCGGGACTCAACTTGCAACTGTAACCGGGAATGATTTTATTGAGGTTTATTTTGAACCAATTGTGCAGCTTATAAATATGGAGAATCCTAATGCTGAAGAAATTAATTATATTTTTGAAAAAGCCAAGGTGGATAAAAAATATCGAGCTAACCCTTCTGTAGAAACCCTATTGCATGCTATTTGCCTTAATCTGGAGGGAGTAAACTTTGTTGGCCACACTCATCCCACCGCAGTAAACAGATTGACCTGTTCAAAGAGTTTTCCGGAGAATCTTAAAGGGAGAATTTATCCTGATGAAATTGTTTTATTAGGGAAGGAATCAATCTTTATCCCTTATACAGACCCGGGGGTTAAACTTGCCCAAAGAGCAAAAAAAGAAATTGAAATATTTTTAAATAAATACGGAGAGAGACCTAAATCTGTTTATCTCCAGAACCATGGATTTATTGCTTTGGGATCTACTCCAGCTGAAGTAGAAAATATTACCCTGACTGCTAATAAAGCAGCTGAAATTCGTTTTGGTGCATTACTTGCAGGAGGGATAAATACTTTTTCTGAAGACATAGTAAACTATATAGCTGAAAGAAGAGATGAAAAATATAGACAAAGTCTATTTGAAGAACAGAAATAGAAGGAGTAGTGTAATGCAAAAATTCATAGCTATTGATATTGGCGCGGAAACTGGGCGAGTGATTGTTGGTGATGTATCAAAGATGGAGATAATATATCGTTTCCCCAATAATTTTGTAAGGGTTAAAGATAGTATTTTTTGGGATATTCTAGGAATATTCAATGAGATAAAAAGGGGTCTAAAGGAAGCTTTCAAGAAGTACCCTAATCAGATAATAAGCATTGGTATAGATACTTGGGGAGTTGATTATGTTCTATTAGATAATGATGGAGACCTTTTAGGGAATCCCTATCACTACCGCGATAAAAGAACAGACAATATAATGGAGGAAGTTTTTAGGATAATACCCAAAAAGGAAATATTTACCGAGACCGGCATCCAATTTATGCAGCTTAATACTATCTATCAACTATATTCATTTGCCAGGAAAAAACCTCAAATCTTTGAAAATACAAAATATTTCCTGACCATTCCTGATCTTTTAAATTACTGGTTAACCGGAATTATAAAAAATGAATATTCGATCGCTACCACTACTCAGCTCTATAATCCCATAAAAAAGGACTGGTCAACAAAGATACTGAATAAACTTGGATTTAAAAAGGAGTTATTTGGTGAAATAATTATGCCTGGAATAAAAATCGGGAAACTTTTACCGGCTGTTGCACGGGAAATTGGCGCTGATTCAGAAGTAATGGTTGTAGCTCCTGCCTGCCACGATACCGGATCTGCGGTTGCGGCTGTTCCAGTTGAAGATAATATTAATTATGCCTATATTAGTTCAGGTACCTGGTCTTTATTAGGGATAGAAACTCCTAAACCAATTATTAACGATATGAGTTTTAAATATAATTTTACTAATGAAGGTTCTGCCGATGGTGGTTTCAGATTTCTTAAAAACATTACCGGTTTCTGGATTATTCAGGAGTGTAAAAAATTCTGGGATGAGAATGTAAAGTCATATTCTTATGATGAGCTGACTGGAATGGCCTTAAAATATGGTCCTGCAAATTTTAGGATCGATCCGGATGACTTAAGATTCTTAAAGCCCGCTTTAATTGATGATAGCATGATAGATAGAATCAAAAACTATTGCCACGAAACAGGGCAAAAAATTCCCAAGACACCTGCAGAAATTGTAAGAGGTGTCATCGAAAGTTTAGCAGAGAAATATACAGAGACTATTAAGATGATAGAAGAGATTACAGGTAAATTTATCAAAGAAATATATATTATTGGAGGAGGATGTCGAAACAGTCTCCTGTGTCAACTTGTTGCTAATGCCACTGATCTGCCAGTATATGCTGGCCCAGTTGAAGCAACTGCCATTGGGAATCTAATGATTCAGGCAAAATCTATGGGGCAAATTAAATCAATTAATGAAGGTAGAAACATAATCAGAAAATCCTTTGATATCAAGAAGTACTTACCTAAAGAATGAGGACAAAGAGTAATTAAACATTAAATATTTATTTTTAAAATGCCAAATGTTTATCTTATTTATAGGTTATAGAGAAAAATTGGAAAGTCTGGCAAGGAGGATTAAAAATGGCTGTAGCAATACTTATGCCCAAACAAGGTCAATCTGTTGAATCCTGTCTTATTATTAAATGGAATAAAAAAGTAGGGGATAAAGTAAAAGTTGAAGAACCTATCTGTGAAGTGGAAACCGATAAGGCAGTTTTTGAAGTAGTTGCTCCTGAGGCAGGAACAATACTTAAGATATTTTATAAAGAAGGAGACGATGTACCAGTCCTTAACACTATTGCTATAATCGGGCAGCCAGGAGAAAAAATTGACCATCTTATCCTCAAAAAAGACATCTCTGTTTCTAAAGGTGAATATCTAGAAAAGCAGAAAGCCATCACACCAGATGAATCCCTTAAAAAAACAAAACCTTCTCTTGGGGCCGGCTTAATACCTATATCTCCGCTTGCCCGACGCTTTGCAGAAAAAAAAGGAATTGATTTTTCCAAACTTATCGGCACAGGTCCGGGAGGGAGGATTGTAAAAAAGGACATAGAAAAAGCATTATCTGAAGGTGAACTACTTATTCCAAGTACGGTTAGTAAAAAATATTTTGGGACGGTAAAGGAGACTCCAGTAGAAGGGGTGCGGAAGATTATATCTGAACGAATGCTTACATCCATACAGAGTACAGCTCAACTTACCTTAAATACCTCAGCCAATGCTTCTAATTTATTGGCCTGTCGGAAATCGCTAAAATCCGATCCCCAAATGAAAGGGTTAAGCAAAATTAATATTAATGATTTTCTACTTTATATAGTTGCTAATATCCTTCCCAAATTTAAAAACATGAATGCTCATTTCCTGAAAGATAAGATATTTGAATTTGAACAGGTACATCTGGGATTTGCTGTAGATTCGCCCCGAGGACTGATGGTCCCTGTAATCCCTAATGCCCACCTCCTGTCCTTAAAGGAAATCTCTAAAGAAGCCAGACGATTAAGTACTGCCTGTCAAGAGGAAACTATCTTGCCGGATGAGCTGAAGGGAGGGACTTTTACGGTTACCAATCTTGGCACAATGGGGATTGAAAGTTTTACACCTATTTTAAATGTTCCTCAGGTGGCAATTCTGGGCATATGCAGCATTTCTCTCAAGCCAATTATGAAAGATGATAAAATACAATTTATTCCACATATCGGTTTATCTCTTACCTTTGATCATCGAGCGGTAGACGGTGCTCCGGCAGCTAAATTCTTGCAGGAACTTAATAGACTAATAGCTAATTTTAATTTGACAGATATAAAATTACAATAATAGAGAAAGATATGTGATTATATTATTAGAAAATAGCAAGATGTTTTTATAGAAAGGAGAAAGTTATGCCTAAATCTATTTTTATTAACCCCAAAGAAGTTAGAAAACCACAAATATTAAAAATAAAGGACATTCCTATAAATCAATATAAACCTGATACAAAAAAAGAGATAAAGAAGTATGGAGAGGAAAAACTCCTTAAAATTTACTATGATATGCTTATAATCCGAGAATTTGAATCCATGCTTAATTCTATAAAAATCCAAGGTTCTTACGAGGGGATTGAATACAACCACTTGGGACCTGCGCATCTTTCTATTGGCCAGGAGGCAGCAGCGGTAGGCCAGTGTTTACAATTAGGTGTCGAAGATTTTATTTTTGGTTCTCATCGCAGCCACGGAGAAGTTTTAGCCAAGTGTTTTTCAGCCATAGATAAATTAGAAGAGAATGAACTTCTGAAGATAATGAAATCTTATATGGATGGGGCCTGTTTAAAAGTAGTAGAAAAGGAACATAAAGACAATATTAAATCACTTGCCCAAGATTTTGTACTATACGGAGTTCTGGCAGAGATATTTGGACGGGCGAACGGTTTTAATAAGGGTTTGGGTGGTTCGATGCACGTTTTTTTTGCTCCCTTTGGCAGTATGCCCAATAATGCTATTGTCGGCGGAGCAGCGGATATTTCGGTAGGTGCTGCTCTTTTTAAAAGAATTAATCGAAAGCCAGGTATGGTAATTTGTAATATCGGTGATGGCTCTATGGGCTGTGGCCCGGTATGGGAAGCAATGATGTTAGCCGCAATGGATCAATATCACACACTTTGGGATAAAGATATTGGAGGTGCTCCTCCTATTCTATTTAATTTCTTTAATAATTTCTATGGCATGGGAGGTCAAACCTCAGGAGAAACTATGGGCTATAAAATTCTTGCCCGGGTAGGAGCCGGGGTAAACCCAGAAAACTTACATGCTGAACGGGTTGATGGTTATAATCCTTTAGCAGTAGCTGATGCTATTGAAAGAAAGAAAAAAATTCTTCTCAAAGGAGACGGTCCGGTTCTTCTGGATACCATTACTTATCGAATTTCAGGTCATTCACCCTCTGATGCATCATCTTATAGGAGCAAAGAAGAGGTTTCTGCCTGGCAAGAGACTGATTGTATCAGGGGATATGGGGAGTACCTTAAGAAAAACAGAATGATCACCTCTCGCCAAATGAATGCCTTAAAACAGGAAGCAACCTTGAGAATTACCAAAGCCCTGAAGTTAGCGGCCTCTCTTGAAATCTCACCCAGGGTTAAGGCTGATTTTTTTGAAACAGTCATGTTTTCCCACCAGTACAAAGATAGAATAGAAGAACGAACACCAGAAGTTCTCATTCCCAAAGAAGATAACCCCAGGGGTAAATCTATTTCCCATAAATATCGTTTTGCTTTAGATGAAAATGGCAAAGCCCATCCTAAGGTAAAAGTCTTTACCTATCGTGATGCCCTCTTTGAGGCCATGCTTTATCGCTTTTACGAAGACCCAACTATGGTAGCGTACGGAGAAGAAAACCGTGAGTGGGGTGGGGCATTTGCCGTGTATAGAGGTTTAACCGAAGCGCTTCCCTATCATCGATTATTCAATACGCCTATTTCTGAAGGAGCCATTGTGGGATCAGGTGCAGGGTATGCTTTGTGTGGGGGGCGTGTGGTGGTAGAACTGATGTATAGTGATTTTATCGGTCGAGCAGGGGATGAACTTTTCAATCAAGTCTCCAAATGGCAGTCAATGTCAGCGGGTCTTCTTACTATGCCCCTTACCATTCGCGTTTCGGTGGGGAATAAATATGGGGCTCAGCATTCTCAAGATTGGACTAGCCTGCTTGCTCATATCCCGGGTCTTAAAGTAATGTTTCCAGCCACCCCTTATGATGCCAAAGGAATGTTAAATCTTGCCTTACACGGTACAGACCCGGTAGTATTTTTTGAAAGCCAAAGACTTTATGATATGGGAGAATTATTTATTTCCACCGGAGTTCCCGAAGATTATTACCAAGTACCGGAAGGTGAACCAATAATTAGGAAAGAAGGAAATGATATTACTATTCTTGCTGTGGGTGCAGCTCTCTATAAAGGAATGGAAGCCGCAGAAGAACTTGAAAAGAAATATAAAATTTCAACAGAAGTAATCGACTTGAGATTTATTAATCCTTTAAACTATGATTTGATTATCAAATCTGTAAAGAAGACCGGGAAATTAGTACTTGTCTCTGATGCCTGTGAACGTGGTTCTTTTCTCCATACCATTGCTTCCAATATTACCCAATTTACTTTTGACTATCTTGATGGCCCAGTAGTAGTAATTGGTTCCCGTAACTGGATTACTCCATCTGCAGAGATGGAATCTAGTTTCTTTCCTCAGAAAGAATGGATTATCGATGCAATTCATGAACGTCTTTATCCTTTAGAAGGGCATCAAGCTACAACTGATCAGTCTACAACTGAGCAAATAAGGAGAAATAAATTTGGGGTATAAGATTTTTATTGAAGATTAAAATTAGTTCGAGATAAAAAAATGAGGGATAAAATTATTCATGAACTAAATGGCAGTAATAAAAAGTCCAGAATTTTTGGATTAGAGAAAATCTATAAATTAATAGAAATAGGAGAAGAGCAATTTGAAAAAACAGAAGAGGTGAATAATCATGTGCATACTATCTATTCTTTTAGTCCTTATTCACCTTCAATGACTGCATATTTAGCCTGGAAGGCTGGTCTTCAGGCTGTGGGGGTTATGGATCATGATTCTGTTTCCGGTTGTAAAGAGCTAATAGAAGCTTGCAAGATAATAGGTATTGCCTCAACTGTAGGACTTGAATTACGGGTAAATTTTTCCGGAACCAAAGTGGAGGGGAGAAAATTAAATAACCCGGATTCTAAAAATATAGGTTATATTGCTATTCATGGCATTCCTGAATCAAAGTTACCAGAAACTAAGAAATTTTTAAATCCAATACAGATTGCCCGTAACAGGAGAAATAAAAAAATACTGGCTAAACTAAATAATTTAATTAAAAATTACGGGATAGACGAAATTGATTTTAAAAAAGAGGTTTATGATATTTCCCAGGCGAAAGAAGGCGGGAGTATTACCGAACGTCATATTCTTTATGCCTTTGCTAGAAAAATTATTCAAAAAACGGGAAAAGGGGAAAAACTTTTTTCATTTTTAAAAGATAATCTTGATATAGTGCTTTCCGAAAAGATTAAAAACTTTCTCTTAGATGGAAATAATCAATTTTATTTATATGACCTTTTGGGAATTTTAAAAAGCGCCTATTTAGATAAAATTTTTATTCAGCCTGATTATGAGGAGTGCATATCAGTGTATGAGGCTATAAAGTTCAGTCATTCTATAAATGCTATTCCTGCTTATGCTTATTTAGGAGATGTGACTGATTCGCCCACAGGTGATAAGAAAGCTGAAAAGTTTGAGGATGATTTTTTAGAGGAACTGATTCCTGAATTAAAGAAAATAGGTTTTAAGGCAATTACTTATATGCCGCCACGCAATACTCTTAACCAGCTTTTACATTTGCAAAGACTCTGCAGAAAATATGAGTTTATGGAAATAAGTGGTGTGGATATAAACAGTCCACGACAATCTTTTAATTACGCCATAATTCTAAGACCAGAGTTTGCTCATCTAATTGAAGCAACCTGGGCGCTTATTGCCCACGAAAAACTGGCGAATTATGATGAAAAATATGCTTTGTTTAATAATAGAAATCCATTGAAAGGCAAATCATTTAAAGAGCGGATTGTAACCTATAGCGAAATTGGTAGGAGAATAGATAGTCGACATCCTGAACTTGCTTACCAAAAAATAAACTTTTAAGTAATTTTTTAAGATTATTTCTCGGAGGAGAAAGATGAAAAATACCTATATAGAAATAATTGCCCCACTTTTACGCGGGCTAACCTTTGATGGCGAAAAAGGAAATATCATTATATTTAAAGATAATTCAAAGAAAGTGTCAGAACAGACCTTACCCCTTTATTTGAAAGGAGTAAAAAACCAAAGTTTACTCAATAAAGAACAACTCGAAGGAAAAATAATTTCTTCCACCATTGATAAGTTCAAAGATTATTTTAAGAAATATAAACAAAAACCAAAAATCGTAATTCTTGAAAATATTGGCATCTTTTACTTGGGAGAATCTTATGATCACGCGATAAATATAAAAAATAATTTTGAAGATGCCTTAGGAAATATAAAAGTTAAATCTGAACTCTCTAAACCTCAAGATTGCAGAGAGAGAAAAAATTCAAAGATAATAACGGATAATAGCTGCGATCGAAGTTCGGAAGAGTATCGTCATGAGGGAAAATTATATGGGAATAATATAGTAAAAAATAAAATAGCAGTAGTAACCGGAGGTGCTCAGGGTTTTGGAGAGAGCATAGTGAGAGAGTTGACGAAATCAGAATGCTTGGTATTTATCGCCGATATTAATGTTAAAGGGTCTAACCAGCTGGCAGAGGAGCTAAATATTAAATATAAAAGGACGACAGCTTTAGCAATAAAAGTAGATGTGACGAATGAAAATTCTATTAGAAAAATGATATATGAGATAGTTAAAAAAGCTGGTGGCATCGATATTTTTATAAGCAATGCAGGGGTATTACAGGCAGGTAGCGTGAAAGAGATGTCATTTAATGAATTTAGCTTTGTTAATAAAGTTAATTACTTTGGTTATTTTCTGTGCGTAAAACATGCCTCCAAAGTTATGGCACTTCAAAATGTTTCAAGTAAAAAGTATTTTACTGACATTATTCAGATTAACTCGAAATCCGGACTTAAAGGTTCCAACAAAAACAGCGCTTATACCGGAAGTAAGTTTGGAAGCATAGGCCTTACTCAGAGTTTTGCTTTGGAACTGGTTGATGACAACATCAAAGTAAATGCCATTTGTCCGGGAAACTTTTTTGAAGGTCCTCTATGGGCTGATATGGAAAATGGTCTTTTTGTTCAATACCTTAGGACCGGGAAAGTTCCGGGTGCAAAGACCATCGAAGATGTGAAGAGATTCTATGAGTCAAAGGTTCCCATGAAGAGAGGATGTACCGGCGAAGATGTGATAAAAGCAATTTATTATTTAATTGATCAAAAGTATGAAACTGGACAGGCTATTCCGGTAACCGGTGGC
>RCNF010001787.1_pt1 | contig 13989 bp, 12 predicted proteins | sample 2041311 | NCBI WGS metagenome assembly RCNF01 (sample SAMN09708228, study PRJNA481090) | Marine sediment metagenome, whole genome shotgun sequencing project. | biome: marine sediment; feature: ocean; material: sediment; isolation source: Sewage treatment plant 2 marine sediment (STP2) ... | reverse complement strand
GCGCTCGCGGTGACCACTTCGCTCCTGCCTTCGCTCTACATGTGCGTTGCCCTCACGGTCGTTGCCGCCTTGTCGAACGCGGCGGTCAGCGCGATTCGCCACATTCTCCCGAGCAGCATTCGAATCATCGTTCAGATGACGATCATTGCCTCGCTGGTGATCGTCGTCGACGAGTCCTTGAAGGCGTTTGCATTCGAGACGAGCCGCGAGCTTTCGGTTTTCGTGGGCCTGATCATCACGAACTGCATCGTCCTCGGCCGAACCGAGAGCTTCGCCTCCAAAAACCCGGTCGGCTTGAGCTTCCTCGATGGCATTGGGAACGGCCTCGGCTACAGCACGATTCTGATCCTCGTGGCGACGAGCCGCGAGCTCCTCGGCGCGGGGACGCTGCTCGGCTACACGATCTTCCCGAACGCGGCCGACGGCGGTTGGTACAAGCCCAACGGGATGATGCTCCTGCCGCCGAGCGCGTTCTTCGTCATCGGCCTGATCATCTGGGCCGTACGAACGTGGAAGGCCGAGCAGGTCGAAAAACCCGAGTTCCGGATTCACGAAGTGCACCGAACGGAGGTCTTGTGATGGGCAGCTACGCGGAGCTCTTCATCAAGGCCGTCTTCGTCGAGAACCTGGCGCTTTCGTTCTTCCTCGGGATGTGCACGTTCCTAGCGGTCTCCAAGCGGATAGATACGGCCCTTGGCCTCGGGGCGGCGGTGGTTGGCGTTCAGCTCATCACCGTTCCCGCGAACACGTTCCTCTACAACTACGTCCTCAAGGAGGGCGCGCTCGCGTGGGCGGGGCTCCCGGACATCGACCTGAGCTTCCTCGGCCTGGTCACCTATATCGGCGTCATCGCCGCGATGGTGCAAATCCTCGAAATGCTGCTCGACAAATATTTTCCGCGGCTTTTCCATGCGCTCGGCGTTTACTTGCCTCTGATCACGGTGAACTGCGCGATCCTCGGCGGCAGCCTGTTTTCCGTGAGTCGTGACTACACGATGAGCGAAAGCGTCGTGTATGGCGTCGGTAGCGGATTTGGCTGGGCCTTGGCTCTCGTGGCGCTCGCCGGCATCCGGGAAAAGCTCAAGTACAGCGATGTGCCCGCTGGCCTCCAAGGCCTGGGCATCACCTTCATCATCGTCGGTCTGATGTCGTTGGGCTTCATGGCCTTTGCCGGGATTCAACTCTAGGAGGACAGGAGCGTGGCACTTCAAATCGTCCTTGCAGTCTCCGTGTTCACCGGGATCGTCGTTTCGCTGTCGGCGCTAATTTTGGCCGCGCGCTCGAAGCTCGTCGAAACCGGCAGCGTTCACATGCTCGTCAACGGCGACAAGGACTTCGAAGTAGCCGCGGGCGTAAAGCTCTTGGTTGCTCTAGCGAACACTGGCCTTTACCTGCCGGCCGGCTGCGGCGGCAAGGGGACCTGCGGACAGTGCAGGGTGAAGGTGCTCCACGGGGGAGGCCCTCTGCTTCCCACCGAAGAGTCGATGGTTTCTCGCAATGAGGCCTCACAGCACGTTCGGCTCGCCTGCCAGGTCTCGGTTCGCGAAGACATCCGCGTGGAGATTCCCGAGGAGGTCTTTGGCGTTCGGAAGTGGGAGTGCGAAGTGCGTTCGATCCACGGGCTCAGCACCTTCATCAAAGAGATTTGCCTCGAGCTTCCGGCGGGCGAAGACGTGCCGTTTCGTGCGGGCGGCTACATCCAGATCGAGTGCCCGCCCTACCAGGCTAAGTTCTCCGATTTCGACGTCGAGGAGGTGTACCGCGATACCTGGGATGAATACAAGCTCTGGCGGTTCGAGGCGGGCTGCAAGGCCGACACGACCCGAGCCTACTCGATGGCCAACTACCCGGAGGAGACCGGGATTATCCTCCTCAACATCGGCATCGCCCTGCCGCCGCCGGGTGCGGGGCCGAATGTGCCGCCCGGCATCGTTTCGTCTTATCTGTTCGGCCTGAAGCCCGGAGACAAAGTCACGATCGCCGGGCCGTACGGGGAGTTCTTCGCACGGGAGACCGAGAACGAGATGGTGTTCATTGGTGGGGGCACCGGCATGGCGCCACTGCGGTCGCACATCTTCGATCAGCTCAAACGCCTCAAGACAAAGCGCAAGATCTCGTTCTGGTTCGGCGTTCGAAGCAAGCGCGACCTTTTCTATCACGAAGAGTTCCAGCGCCTCGCCGACGAGCACCCGAATTTCACCTACGTCGCGGCTCTTTCAGAGCCGAGAGACGACGACCAATGGGAAGGTCCGACCGGCTTCATTCACCAAGTGGCGTACGATATGCACCTTCGGGACCACAAAGCGCCCGAGGACTGCGAATACTACATGTGCGGTCCACCCTTGATGATTTCTGCGGTTCAAGGGATGCTCAGGGATCTCGGTGTGCCCGAGGAGAGCGTCATGTTCGATGACTTTGGGAGTTGAGGGGATGACCTATGTGCTCAGCTTTTTCGTGTTCGCGCTTGCCCTGAGCGGCTTGAGCGTCGGGCTGCTTGCCGGTCGGGGCGGCATTCGCGGCACATGCGGCGGGCTCAACAACCCCGACGGAACGGGGTGCGGAGCCTGCGGTCGGGCCGCAAGCGATGAATGTCCAAGGAAACGAGCCGCATGAAGGCGGTCAAAGGAATGCGAGTCCGGGACATCATGGTCACCAAGCCGGTGGTCTTCACGAGCGACACCGATCTGCTCGACGCGGTGTCCACCTTGGTCGACAAACATATTACGGGCGCGCCCGTGGTCGATGCGCGCGGAAACCTCGTCGGCCTTCTCACCGAGCGTGACTTCTTGCGGGCTGCACTGGTGGCGGGCTATCACGGGGAGCGCGGTGGGTGCGTCGGGGATTACATGAGCCGCGACGTCGAAGCAGTAAACGCCGATGACAGCTTGCTCGACGTGGCGACGCGCTTCGTCGAGACGAAACGCAGGCGGTATCCCGTCATCGAAGACAACCGTGTCGTCGGTGTGGTCGTGAGGCGAGACGTGCTTCGTGCCGTGATGCGCGCGTTTGATCTGCGTGGCGCGGGGTGAACAAATACGTATGGAAGGCTGCATGAGGCTCTGCCACAGTGCCGCACAGGCATGGATCCCGTCACATCAGAGGCGATCGATCTGATCGAAGTCGCCTACGACCTCCAGAAGTCGGACGCCGATTGGCTTTCCGGCCTGATGGACACTTCGGCGCCGATGATCGATCGCGGCCTAGGCATGTTCGGCTTTACCTTCGTTCGGCCGGTCGGCGGCGGTGGTCGAGATGCGGTGATTCAGGACATGCAGCTTCGGTCGCTTCCGCCGGACTTTCCGGAGCGATTCGTCGCTGCCAGCCAAGCGCTGTCCCCCGAGTTCGTACGAGCGGTCACGCCGCCGGGCTACGCGGGCACCTGGAGCGAGATTGCACGAGATCATCCGAAGGAGTTCCATGCTCTTCTCGAAAAGCTCGGCTATGTGGACCTGTTCGGCATTACCGCGATCGACCCGGACGGCGTCGGAGTCGACATCAGCGCTCCGCTCCGAGAGACGATGAAGCTCAGCGCCAAATCGCGCGAGCGCTGGCAGATGCTCGGCGCCCACATCGCCTCCGCCTATCGTCTTCGCCGCGCATTGATCCTCAGTGAAGACGATTTGGATGACGATGCTCATGAGCTTCCGTACGGCGCCGAGGCTGTACTCGACGCGAACGACTTCCGCATCGTTGAAGCCATCGGGCCCGCAAAGGACAGCAACGCCGCCGAGATCTTGCGCAGGGCCGCGCGGCGGGTCGACAACGCGCGCGGAAAGCTACGCAAAGACGACCCCCAAAAAGCGCTGGAAACCTGGAAGGCACTCGTCCGTGGGCGTTGGAGCGTGGTGGACTGGTTTGACAGCGATGGTCGGCGGTTCGTGCTTGCCAGGCCCAATCCGCCGAAGGTGTACGACCCTCGCGGCCTGAGCGCGCAGGAATGCCAGGTCGTCACGTACGTTCTTCTGGGCGATACGAACAAGCTCATCGCCTATCGTCTCGGACTGTCGCAGGGGCGGGTTTCGGTACTGCTGAAGTCCGCGATGCACAAGCTCGGTGCGAAGAGCAAGGCGCAGCTGGTCCAAAAGCTCGGGCCTCTCGGCGTTCCGACGTTCACCAATGGCGAGTGGGCGGCCTAGCCAGCGATGGCGGCCAGGGCGAGCTACGGTCAGATCGAGGCAAACATTCGTCAACTCGGCTGCCTGAAGAATTACGTATGGCGGTTCTCGAGTAAGCTGGGCAGACTCTGTCGAGCCCTTTGGACAACGTCACTTCATGCGCGATCGATCTGATCGAAGCGGCGTACGATCTTCGACGATCGGATGCCGATTGGGTTGCCCAGCTCGTCAAGACAGCAGAACCGATCTTGGATCACGGCCTGGGGCTCTTCGGTTTTGGTTTCATCCGTCCGACGCCGGGGCGCGGCGGCGCGGATGCCGTGGTTCGCTACATGCACACGAGGTCGCTTCCAGCAGATTTTCCGGAGCGCCTCGACGCTGCCAGACGACTCCTCTCTCCCGAATTGATCGAGGCGGCTGCGCCCCCAGGCTATGCGGGCACCTGGACCCAGCTCCTCGAGGGCTATCCGGAGGTGGCCCAGGCGTTCCTCGAGAAGCTTGGCTACGCGGATCTGCTCGGAATCCTCGCGGTCGACCCCAACGGTATCGGCGTTCACATGAGCGCGCCGCTGCCATGCGCGAAGAGGCTCAGTAAACGCTCACAAGAACGCTGGCAGATGATTGGCGCGCACATTGCTTCTGCCTACCGTCTTCGTCTTGCGTTGATCGATCCGGCCGCGCGCTCCCAGGCGGACTCGACAGGGCTTCCCCACGACGCCGAGGCAGTGTTCGACGTCAATGGCTTTCGTGTGGTCGATGCCGTCGGCCCGGCGAAAGATCCGACGGTCGCCAGCCTCCTCCGCGATGCATCACGCGCTGTCGATCGGGCTCGCGGCGAGCTCCGCGAAGCCGATCCGCATGAAGCCCTCGAAACCTGGAAGGCAATGGTCGATGGTCGCTGGAGCATGGTCGACTGGTTCGACTCGGACGGACGCCGATTCTTTCTCGCGATACCGAACCCCCCAGACCTTCGCGACCCCCGGGGGTTGACCGAGCAGGAGCGCCAGGTCGTCACGTACGTTCTTTTGGGGGACACGAACAAGCTCATCGCCTATCGCATTGGTCTCTCGCCGGGGCGCGTCTCCGTCTTGCTGAAGTCGGCCATGCACAAGCTCGGAGTGAACAGCAGGACTCAGCTCGTCCGGAAGCTTGGGCCCCTCGGTGTTTCAACGCCCGCCGACGCCGCGGAGTCCGTCTCTTAGTCATCGAGCGCCTGCCGCCCTCGACGCTCGGCAGCGTCCATTCCACGGGAAAGCAGGCCTGGAAACAAGCCAATCAAGCGGATCAACTTGCCGCGCGCATTGGGCACCAAAATTTCGCTGCGTGGTTCTCGAATAGCGTCGACGATGGCGCCCGCGACTTTCTCCGGCGGCAGTGGCTTCTCGGTGAATACGACGACCCCGGCGCGGCGCCGACGCATGCTCTCCAACATCGGCGTTTCTACGGCGTTTGGACACACCACCGTCCAATTAATCGGAGCATGCCGATGATCGAGCGCGCAGCTGTGGGTGTACGCGCGCACGGCGTGCTTGGTTGCACAATACGCCGCAAGCTCGGGAGCCGGCGCGAACGCTGCCATGCTGGCGACGTTGATGACATGTCCGCGTTGGCGCGCGAGGAATCGCGGCAGGAGGGTGCGCACGCCATTCATCACACCGATGAGGTTCACTTCGACAGTCAGGCGGTCATCCTCCGCGGACACCTGGTCACACGGCCCTGGCAGGCAGACCCCTGCATTGTTGATCAGGACGTCGATTGGACCTCCTCGCTTTTCGGCGTCGACGACGACTTTCGTCCAGGCGGCGAGATCGCGTACGTCGAGGACGGCCGTCTCGATACAGGGGATCCCTTCACGTAGCCGCGAAAGTGCCTCGATGTCGATGTCGGACGCGATCACGCGGTGGCCGGCCTCGACGCAAAGCCGAACGATGGCGGCGCCGATGCCTTTGCCTGCGCCGGTGACGAAGGTTCGCTTCGGCGCCCCGCTCGCTGCTTTCGGGCTCACGCCCACGGGCCCCACTTGTACATCTTGAGCAAGAGTCTGTCGGCCATGAGATCGGGTAGAGCGCCGAACATGCGGGCCGCGGTGCGCGCGGACTTCGGGACGAAGTATCGCGTTTTGGGGGACTGAGCCGTAACTGCTCGGACCACCGCCTTACCGACCTCCTCGGGAGAAACGGCGCTCTTGAGCTGCTCTGTTGCGAACGCATCCAAATCATCCATCAGCTGCCGGTAGTGGTTGGCTGGATCGTTGCGCAGGTGTTGCCCAGCCGCCCGAGCCTTGTCGAAGGTCGGGGTATCGACGAAACCCGGCACGATGACGCTCAGCTTGATGTTCCAGGGCGAGAGCTCGAGTCGCATGCAGGCCGTCAGGGCCTCCATCCCGCCTTTGGTCGCTGCGTATGCCGACGCAAGCGGTGCGCCCACGTATCGAGAAAGCGAGCTGATGTTGATGATGCGCCCGCCGCCCTGTTCGCGCATCGTCGGTGTGAGCTCCGCGATCAGTTGCATGCCCGAGAGCAGATTTACGTCAAATACGTGCCGCATCGAGTCGCGATCCATCTGCTCGAGCGCATAGGGTGGACCGTAACCGGCGTTGTTGACCAGGACGTCGACCCGACCAAACGAATCGAGCGCCGTTTGCACCAGCGCGGAGGTCTGCGCCGCGTCACTGAGGTCGGTGGGTACGCTCAAAGCGGTTCCGCCCTGTGCGTCAATCTCTGCCACGAGCCGATCGAGCAGCTCTGCGCGACGCGCGGCGACAACGACGGCGTATCCCGCTTTGGCGAGGCACAGCGCGGTAGCCTCTCCGATGCCAGATGATGCGCCCGTGACGATCGCTACCGGCACCGGGTTCTCTTTCTCACTCATGCGTTCTCCAAGTTTTGCCCCCTATGCAGGGGCGTGCTACCCGACGCAACGCGAGCCCATGCCTGCTGCGCCTCCCCACCGAACCCGCATGATGCGCGTCCTGAACCGCGTGGGACCCCTCTTGGCGCCCCGATGGCCTTCGCTCGACCCCGACCGGATCGTTCGCGCTGCATCGCGCGCCGCAAAGTCCGACCAAATCGGCGATCCACATTTTCTGGAGGCACTCCCCGTGTTTTTTGACGCAGTCGCCCGCGAAGCGGACTTGAGCTGGCTCGGCAGAGTGATGTGCCGTCAGTCGCTTCTCGGCTTTCTCCAGAATCGATTTAGCGTCTACCGGCATCGCGCCGCCCACCCAGACCTCGCCGGGGTTCCAGTCGAGCGCCCCGTCTTCATCGTGGGGTTTCCACGGACCGGTACGACGATTCTCCACAACCTACTTGCGCAGGACCCTGCAAACCGCGCACCTCTCGCTTGGGAGGTGCAGTTCCCGGACCCGCCTCCCGAAAGCGCCACGTTCGACACCGACCCGCGCATCGCCAAGGCGCGCACGCAGTTCAGGCAGATGGATACGATGGCGCCCTCTCTTGCCTCGATTCACGAGATCGGCGCAGAGCTCGCTCAGGAGTGCGTCCCGATCCTCGCGCAAAGCATGTTGGGCCCTCAGCTCAACATGATCTTCAACGTGCCAAGCTACCAAGCGTGGGTGGACCGGCAGAGCCACGCACCCGCTTACCGTTACCACCGGCACTTCCTCGAACACCTGCAAAGCAGGCACATGAAGGACCGATGGGTGCTCAAGAGCCCGGTGCACCTGCGTTCGCTGGACGCGCTGCTCACCGAGTACCCCGACGCGCGGATCATTTTCACACACCGTGACCCAGCGAAAACCGTTCCTTCGCTTGCAAGTCTCTTTTACGTCCTGCGTGGAATGGCAAGTGATTCGGTCGATTCGAGCGCGCTCGGGCAACAGCAGATGCACTGGTGGGCTGATTCGCTCGACCTGGCGAGCGCAGTGCGCAACAAGCACGGCGACAAGTCCGAACAGTTCATGGACATCCAGTTCGAAGAGGTGGTCGCCGACCCGGTGGCCGCCCTCGGCCGAGCCTATGAGCGCTTCAGCATTCCTTGGTCGAGCGACGTCGAGCGGCGGATGCGCAGCTTTCTTGCGAACAACCCACGTGGAAAGCACGGTTCGCACCAGTACGAGATCGAAGACTTCGGCATGACCCTCGGCCAGATTCGTGAGCGTTTCGAGGGCTACTGCAACGCTTACGACATCCCGCTCGTCTTGTAGCGAAGGTTCTAGTCGCGCCCCTGGAAGTCGCCGGGTTCGGTCGTTGAGTTGCCGCAGGGGAAGCTTGCCTTCGAGCTGCCTCACAGCGCTCGGGTGCAACAAACGGGAGATCCTTATTTCTGCTCGAAGGGATTCAGGAGCTCGCTGTCGTCGAGGCTCCAGACCTGGGCGTCCGAAGGCTCGTAGACGGTCGTGATCGTCATCTCACCGATCGAGGGCAAGGTGTTCTCCCAGGGGTCGACGAGCGGGTCGCTCCCGAGGAGCGAGACCCAAGCCACAATCGCGAGCACTTTCACAGCGGCCTTCCTCCTATCCCTTTTCAGGGTAGCGATTGGACCGCTGAACGCCTGTGCGGAACCTCGCAGTTCTTGCAGAAACGCGCGGCTGAAGGCAGCGGAGCGGGCGATGGGATTCGAACCCACGACGTCGACCTTGGGAAGGTCGCACTCTACCACTGAGTTACACCCGCAAAGAGGTGGGAGAGGTAGCCCTGCTTCCTCGAGCCGTCAAGCGAGGGGCTCCGCAGGGACGGCCTCGGGGTCGGTGGACTATCGGGTATGAATCAGCGGCAGTCCGTTCGGGCCGACGGGGATGTAGACCGTGGTGTGATTTGGCGCGCTGGCCATGCTGCGCTGAGCTTGGATCGCCTCATGCTGCAGGTAGTTCGGAGTCAGTGTCGCATTGACGATCTTCTGCGCTGCGGCGATGCCCTTGGCTTCTTCGACGCGGATTTCCGCGTCGCGCTGCGCGATCTCCCGCTGCGTTTGCTTTTCTTCGAGCAGCTGCTTCGCGGCGAGCTTCTTTTCGACCGCTCGTGAGACGACCGCCGGGTAGTCGATGTTACCAACCGCGAGTCGAACCACTTCGAACGGCGCGCTCTCCAGATATGCGCTCAGGGCGGCTTCAATCGAAGAGGCGATGTCGTCGCGCTCTGACTTGAGCTCGCGGCTCGAATACTCCTGGACGGATTGGCGTACGATGGTTCGGAACGGCTCTTTGACCAATCGCTCGTACCACTGTGGCCCGCGTATCGATGATTGCTTTGCCGTTGGACTGTTATATCATAAAGCATAACATTATATAGAACAGCATATGTTAGTAGTTTCGTATACTTTGGTGTACAAGGTTACGAATCCGGAGGGACGCATGACCGACGAGTTTCGACGCATCAGCTTGATGATCCGGGAGGATCAGCACGTTCGGCTTTTGGAGCTCGGGGTGAACATGAGTGGGCTCGTCCGCAGCCTGATCGACGATCACCTGAGCGAATCGAAGATCACACTCGCCGTCTCCGAAGAGACTTCAAGTCTGTACCAGCAAATCGTCTCACATTCGGGCAGCACGGACGCCGACATCGAGCCCTACCTGCGCGCGGCCCTCAAACGAATGCTCAAAGATCGGATCGCCCAAATGGAAAAGCTCCACCGCTCGATCAAATAGCGTGGCTCTATGAGATTCTGGCTTGGCTTCATTTTGGGATTCGCTGCGCTTGTGGCAGTGGCGCATGCCCAGGATCTGGTGGCGCCAAAGGTCAAGTCGCTCCCGGGTATCGAGGTGCCGGCGGGCGTCGAGATTCCGGAGTCGGGTTTGGTTCGGGTCACGGTGCGTATCGATCCGGACGGGAAGGGAATCGTGGAGAAATGCGACGCGGGTCGCGCGCTTTGCGATCTCGCGATCGAGGCGATTGGGCAGGCCGAGTTCGAGCCCGCGATCCGCGATGAAACCCCGGTGCCCTCGGAGATAAGCGTTGAGCTTCGCGTGAGGAAATCGGTCGCCGAGGAGATACCCGAAGGGGCTTCCGCAGAAACATTCCTCGAGCCCGAGAGGGTCGACGTCGAAAAGGAGCTGGTCTTCTCTGAAACCGCCGAGCTCGACGCGCGTGTGCAGGTGCCGATCAGGCTGGAGCTCGATGGAATCCGAAGCATTCCGGGTACTTTCGGTGAGCCATTTCGAATTCTCGAAATGATGCCCGGCACCGTGCCGGTGGCCAACGGTCAACCCTACGTTTACGTTCGTGGCGCCCCGCCGTCGGGGACGGTCTATCTCTACGACGACATTCCGGTTCCCTTGCTTTTTCACTCCGCCCTGGGCCCCGCGACGCTGCACTCGGGCCTCATCGGCGGAATCGAGCTCTACTCCGGCGCGGCGCCCGCTCGCTACGGACGGAACACCGGTGGGGTGGTGGCAGGCAGCGCGCGCGGATTCCCAAGCGATCGAGTCCACGGCGAAGCGGAGCTCCGCACGATCGACGTTTCTGCCCTGCTCAACGTTCCGATGCCGAAAGAGGGGTCGATGACGTTTGCGGGTCGATACGGATTTCCGAACCTCTTGCTCGGCGCGATCGATGTCGATGCCGACGTGAACTACTGGGACTACCAGTACCGCACCGGCGTTGCGATGAGCTCCCGAACTCGCTTCGAAATAGTCGCATTTGGGGGTAAGGACAATTCGGTCTTCGACGCCAGCGATCTTGAACAACGGCTTGGCTTCGACCTCCAGTTCCACCGAGTCGAAGCCCGCTTCATCGGAAAGCTCGACAATTGGGACCTCGTCGGAACGATGCTCTACGGATACGACTTCTCCCAGGTCCAAGACGCGTCGCTCAGCGCGGTGTCCAACGCCGGCGCCAACATTCAACGGTTTGGACCGAGGTTCTGGGCGACCTACGGTGCTCCGAAAGTTCAGTTCCGGGTCGGTGGGGACCTCCAGGGCCTCTTCGGGCCGGCTGATTGCACCGAAACCGGGCCAGTCGGTGACCTGCCGACTATCCCAAGCGTATCGACGCCGTGTGACCGTGAATTTGCGCAGCAGGACCGAAGAGTCATCGCTGGCGCGTTCATCGATGCGAATCTGTCGCTCGTCCGGTGGTTGGATCTTTCGCTCGGCGTCCGTGCGGATATGTGGACCACCGGTGGCTTCCGGAACGCCGCAGTCAACCCACGCGCTCGAGCGACCTTTCACGCGCATGAAATCGCGGACGTATTCTTTGGATGGGGGCTTGGCGCCAGGGCCGCCACCTTTGCGATTCCACTCCCTGGGCTCGGTGACGTGCCGCTGGAGCCCGGCCAGACCGAGGGCGGAGTTCGCTTTTACCTTCCACACGACCTCACGTTCGAAACCCGCGGCTACCTCAACATCTATCGGGACCTTCGCTTCGTGGACATCTTCACCAATCCGCAGATCACCGCGGGCACGCCTGAAAATCCCGTTCCCGCCGGTACGATCGACGATTCCGCGGACGGAAAGAGCTACGGCCTCGAAGTCCTGTTTCAACGTCCCTTCGAGGTCGGGTTTTCCACCTTGGTGAGCTACACGCTTGGCTTCAGCGACCTCACCGCCACGGGTGCATTGCGCGACGGAAGCACACAGTCATTCGACTACACCCCATCTTACGATGTTCGCCACGTCATGAACGGCGTGCTCGCCTGGAGAGCCAAGTTTGGTCTGATGATCAGCGCGCGTGTGTTTGCGAGGTCGGGCCGGGCCGAAGGTTGGCTCTGGCTGGACCCAGCGGGCGCGGTTCAGCAGTACGTTCAGCGCGTTCCCTGGTTCGTGCGGCTCGACGCGAAGATCGCCTACGAATGGGCCAAGCCAGGCCGACGCATGCGCATAGCGCTCGAGTGGATCAACATCACCCAGGCGCGCGACGCCCAGGAAATCGACTCGACTGACATGAACGCGCCTCCGCAGTGCCAGTGGCGTGTCGGCGTTCCAGACGAGCCGTGCCCGATCCGATTCACGACGGCGATCTGGTTTCCAAACCTCTCGTTTCGCGCCGTCTTCTGAGTCAGCTCAACGCTCTGCAGCATCGATGCCGGACCAATGCCTCGTGTTGAGAGCACCCGCGGCCGGTTTGACGTCGACCAAGAATCCGGTGAGGTTCGCCATGCCCGAGACCCGCTCGAGCTTGTCGGGGCCGTCGGCAGCGAGGAGGTTGACGTTGACGCCGGTCGTCTTGCTAGCCACGCCCATCTTGCTGTCCTGATGGCCCCAGCCGTGCGGCAAAGCGACCGAGCCGGGCATCAGCTCCGAGAGAAGTTTCACAGGGACGCGAACTGCGCCGGTTTCGGTCGACACGTCCGCGAGGTCGCCCTCGCCGAGCCCCGCGCGAGCCGCGTCCTCGGGGTTCATGTACAAATGATTCGTCCCGCGCTCCCTCGAAACGAACTCGTCGATGTTGTGCGTCCACGAATTGTGCGTCGTGATGGCGCGCTTCGTGATGAGCTTGAGCTTGTGTTTGGTGTCGAGCTCGAGCTGAAAATCGGCTTCGAGCTTCTGCGCCTGCGTTACGAACGCCTCCGGCGCGAGGTGCACCTTTCGATCGTCGTGTATGACACGCTTGCCGAGGAAGCTACCTGGGTCGTGCTCTGGACGTAGGCGCCCGTGCTTTTCTTTCAAGAGCTTCTTGAAGCTGCCTTGTTTCGTCGCTCGGAGCAGGCCGGAGAGCAGTAGCTCTTGTGGGATCGAAGGTTGCTTTCCCCGTTTGCCGAGCGAGCTCAGCGTTTTGGCGGCCTCGAAGGTTCGCTGCGCGGCAGCGGAGCCCCACAAATTGACCCCACTCGCCTTGGCGATGTCCACGTAGATGCTGGCCTCGTCGCGCTGCTCGCCCTGAGGGGGAACGACGGCGCGCGTCGCCTGCAGATAAGGCTTCATTTGGAGCCCGAGCATCAACGGGAAGACGAAGGGAAGGTCCGGCCTCTGAAATGGAGAGGTGCACGGAAGGACGTGGGTCGCGACCGATGCCGTTTCGCTCGGCTGAATGTCGAGGACGACGAGCAGCTCCAGCTCTTTGAAGGCATCGCGAAGGCGCTCGGAGTTGGCCATGGTGATCAAGGGATTCCCGCCGGTGACGAAAAGGGCTTTGATCTGCCGATCGCCGGGGGTGAGGATTTCGTCGGCGAGGATACCGCCCGGCATCGAATCGTTGACCGACTGGAACTTGCCAATGCGGCTCTGTTTCTCGCTCAAGAGCACGCCGGTCTTTTTGCCGAAGGCTGCGAAATCGATGACTCCGGTGCTCACGAGGGTTCCCCCCTTGCGGTCCAGGTTGCCGGAGATCGCATTGATGCATTCCTGCAACCAGAACGCGAGCGAGCCGTTGGTGCCCATGTTGACGCCGGTCGAGCAGTAGAGTGCTGCACCGTCGGCTTCACGGTAGACGCGCACCATTTCGCGCAGCGTATCGGCCGGAATGCGTGTGACTTCGGCGGTGCGCTCGGGAGGCCAGGCTTCCGCGACGCGGCAAATGTCGTCAAAGCCGGTCATGTAGGCGTCGATACGCGCTCGATCGATCTCAGCCGTCGCCAGGAACTCGTTCAGAAACGACAAATAGAAGAAGACGTCAGTATTCGGACGGATGAACACGTGCTCACCGGCGACTTTTGCCGTCTCGGTGCGGCGCGGATCGACGATGAAAATCTTGGCCCCACGGGACTCGATTTCTTTGAGACGCCGAATCGGGTTGGACACCTGAAGGAAGCTCCACTTCGAGATGGCGGGATTCGCGCCGACGATGACGAGGCAGTCGAGGTTCTCGAGGTCTGGGAACGGTTGGGTGAATGGGAATCCGTAGACTTCGCGTGCAACCGAGAACTTATTTGCGCAATCCTGTGTCGCCGATGAATACATGCTGGCCGACCCTACGCCCTGCATGAAGCCCTGCGCGAAGACGGGATGCAACACGCCGAAGCCGGCCGCCGTGCCCACGTA
>RCNF010001131.1_pt1 | contig 13990 bp, 15 predicted proteins | sample 2041311 | NCBI WGS metagenome assembly RCNF01 (sample SAMN09708228, study PRJNA481090) | Marine sediment metagenome, whole genome shotgun sequencing project. | biome: marine sediment; feature: ocean; material: sediment; isolation source: Sewage treatment plant 2 marine sediment (STP2) ... | reverse complement strand
GAAGACAACGTCTAAACCAAGGCAAGTCGGTCAGACACCGCCGCGGCAGTTGCCGTCCCACCCGAAGACAACGTCTAAACCAAGGCAAGTAGGTCAGACACCGCCGCGGCGGTTGCCGTCCCTGGCGAGGACGACGTCCAGAACCACGACAACCTGGTCACCACAACAACCGGTCACGAGCCGCCGCGGCGGCAACGTCCAGAACCACAACAACCTGGTCACCACAACAACCGGTCACGAGCCGCCGCGGCGGCAACGTCCAGAACCACGACAACCTGGTCACGAGCCGCCGCGCTCGTTCCACCAACTGTCAAGTAATCGAAAGGCCTCGTCCACATCGAAGGGACCGTGGTCGATTCGGTGTTCGGTGAGCATCTTCATCGCCACGCCTACCTCACGGCCAGGAGAGAGTCCGAGATGCTTCATGACATCATTGCCGTCAATGGGGGGTCGCAATGAGTCAAGTTCTTCTTGCTGGCGAAGGGTGTCGATCCTCTCCTCCAACCGGTCAATCCCACGTGAGATCGCATTGGCCCTCTTTCGGCTCCGTGTGGTCACATCGCAGCGAACCAACTCGTTGAGAAGAGGCAGTAGCTCCCCTGCGTCGCGCACGTAACGCCGCACCGCGGAGTCAGTCCAGCCCATCTTGAAGGTGTGCGGTCGCATGTGCAGGAAGACAAGCTGCGAGACATCCTTGACCCTGTCCTTGGGATAGCGAAGGCCACGCATTCTTTCTCGCGCCATCCTGGCCCCAACCACCTCGTGGTGATGGAAGGAAACACCGTTGGCACCAAACTCTCGCGTCGCCGGCTTACCAACATCGTGAAAGAGAGCCGCAAGTCGCAGCGTCTCATTTGGCGACGTCTTCGCAACAACAGCGATGGTGTGGGCCAACACATCCTTGTGATAATGCATTGGGTCCTGTTCGAGTTCGAGCGCAGCCAGTTCGGGAACGAACTCCTCAGCGAGGCCGCTGTGGACCAGCCCCCACAGACCGTCAGCGACGTAGTCGCCAACCAACAATCTGCTCAACTCATCGCGAATTCTCTCAGCCGAGACGATCGACAAGCGATCCCTCATCTCGGCGACAGCAGCCTCAGCCGCTGCGTCCGGCGTAAATCCGAGACTGGCAACAAACCGGTACAGGCGCAGCATCCGCAGAGGATCATCAGCAAATGAAACCTGCGGATCAATTGGTGTGCGCAACACTCGGCTGGCGAGGTCGGTAAGCCCGTGGAATGGGTCAATCATCTGCGGTTCAACAGCTCCCGAAACCAAGATGGCCATGGCGTTGACAGTGAAATCCCGCCGAGACAGATCTGTCTCAATGTCGTCAGAGAACTCGACACGAGGCTTCCTGCTGTCCTCGCGGTAGACGTCGCTGCGGAAGGTAGTTACTTCATAGTCCGCACCGTGCTTGATCGCACCGATGGTCCCGAACTCCTCGCCGATGCGAAATACGCTGTCGGCCCACCCATCTAGAAGTTCGAGAACCCGGTCGGGTCGGGCATCAGTGGCAAAGTCGAGATCCTTCGTAGGAGCATCGAGGAAAGCATCACGCACACTCCCCCCAACCAGGTAGAGCTCGTGGCCGGCCGCCTCAAATTTCTTCCCCAACTGCCGGGTCGGAGAATCGGCTGCAAGAATCGGATCAAGACGTTTCGGAATCATGAGTCCCTCCACTTGGACGCCAGCTGATCTGCGTACTCGTTCCAGCGGAACCCAACGTGAGCCTTTATCCACCTCAACTCGAGCTCCGGACGCTTCCTGTAGCCGGCGTAAACTTGCTTGACCAGGTCGAGGTTCTCTACAGGGCCCGACTTGCGCTTCCAGCCGCGCTGCTCCCAACCGGCTGCCCACTCGGTGATAGTCCGGATCGCCAGACTCGAATCCGAGTAGATGGTCATTGCGGTACCTTCGGGAATCAGCTGCAGCGCCTCCAGAAGAGCCGTGAGTTCCATACGGTTATTGGTCGTATCGGGATCGTGTCCATGCCGTTCGGCGATGATCTCGTTGTCGACAACGTAGACCACACCCCATCCCCCTGGCCCAGGATTAGGGACTGAGCTTCCGTCGGTGAATATGCCGGTTGCCGGATCTGCCGAGGCGTCTCTGGCGGTCTTGGCCCTCCCCGAGCCGCTATTTCCGGCTCCTGTCTTGGCCCCGCGACAGTCACGGCATTGGCGCGGGGTCCAACCTGGGTACCTGTCCAGCACATTTTGAGCTAGTGAGAAAGTTGCGCCGCAGTCGCGGCAGTTAAAATCGGGCATAGCCAGAGCGTAATGCCCTGGAGAAAGCCGCCGGACCTAAGACTCGGAAAACCCTGCCTTGGCTTTCTGCTGAGTCCTAGATCCGGACAGTTCTGTCAAGCTGTGCGCAGACCTGTCTTCTGCGCCGCCATCCTGAACTCATTCGGATGAGATGCGTTGTTGAGAGCTTCTTCAAACGTGATCACACCGTCACGGAACATAGCGAGAAGACACTGATCGAAGGTCTTCATCCCGTAGTAGGCGCCTTCGGTCATGACCTCTTCCAACCTTGTGGTGAGCTCAGGATCCATGATGTAGTCGAACGTGCGGTCCGTCTCGGTCAACACCTCGACTGCGGGAATCCGACCCGAGCTATCCGCCGAGGAAACAAGCCGTTGGCTGATGATCGCCTTCATGTTGCGGCCGATACGGAGCCTCATCTGGTGATGACGGTGTGGCTCGAAGACCTCGACGAGACGGTTAACGGTCTCTGTTGCATCATTCGTGTACATCGCCGCCAGCACTAGATGTCCGGTCTCCGCGGCGTATAGAGCAGCCTCGATAGTCTCGGCATCGCGCAGTTCGCTCACCATGATGACATTGGGATCCTGACGAAGAATCCGGCGCAGGCCATCGGGAAAGTTCACTGTGTCCACCCCAACTTCACGTTGGCTGACAATGGCCATCTTGTCGCGATGGAGCATCTCGATTGGATCCTCGAGCGTCACCACGCTCACCCGACGTGTCGAGTTGATCTCATCGAGCATTGCATTGAGGCTGGTGGTCTTACCGGAGCCGGAGGCACCGGTGACGATGACCAAGCCGCGGTCTTCCTTGCAGGCACGACCAACGGCTTCGGGGAGTCCCAGTTCAACAAAACCTTTGCTGCCAGCAACGACTGCACGAACCACGAGTGCGATCGAACCCCGCTGGCGATAAATGTTGATACGGAAGCGGCCAAGTATGGAGGTCCCGTAGCCGAAGTCGACCTCTCCATCCTGCTCGAACAGATCCTGGTTCTTCTCTTGCATCAGCTCCTGGGAGAACTGTTGGGTGTCGTTGGGCTTCACTTTCGGTAGCTCCGAGAAATGCAGGTGACCATCAATCCGGTAGGCAGGCGGCGACCCAACCTTGAGATGTAGGTCGGATGCGCCGATCTCGGCAAGTTTGCCGAGAAGGGCCTCAAGATTCGGTAGTTGTTCCATCATATCCCCGGTGACTTCTGGTGGCAGACGCTGCCACTCTGCGTGGTTTCATTCTCCGTATCGGTTGATCCCGGGGGACACTTGAACCACTAGTAATGACAATTTCTGGGTCGGCGGCTTGGGTGTGGCGACACACTATTAACGTGTAAAACGAACCGCCGACAGCGCGGACCAGCGGAGACCGCCAGAGGGGGGGTTCGCTGTGACACCGACCAGGATTCGATTCGGATGGCGCTAACCGACCAGCCCATCAACGTGAGTCAGCGAGGGGAATGGCCAGGCCGGCTCACCCTGCGACGCGGATGGGCGCGGGCAGAAGCCCGCCCCTGGAACGACCACGAACCCCAAGCTGCCTTGCGTTTGTTGCGAGGGGGCTCTTCCTTCCTTGAAGTGTGCGCAACGCGTCTGCTCAGTCTTGGCGCAACGGGTGTCATCTCGCCCCCGTTAACTCTTTCGGCGCAGCGTGCCTGGCTGCAGGCCGGCTTTCAGAGCTACGTGGACCTGGCCCTCATGCGCAAATCGTTAGACCTAACGGACGGTCACCCAGATCACCTCGTAGTAGAGAAGAACGATATCGACATCGATGACCTGCTGTCCATCGATGCGGCCGCTTTTCCAGAGTTTTGGCGATTCAACCGGGGCGGCCTCGTGGAAGCCATCTCAGCCACAACTCGATCAACCACTCTCACCATATTGGGCAACGAGGGAATCCCCATTGCATATGCCGTTGTCGGGTTTGGTAGTGCGATTGCCTACCTGCAGCGGGTTGCCGTCCACCCCGACTGGCAGGGTCACGGTATGGGACGGTCACTCATTCGTGTTGTTGCGCGCAAGGCGCGGGCCTCGGGAGCCAAAGTCCTTCTCCTCAACACCCAAATGGACAACGTCTCTGCTATCCGCCTTTACGAAGACGAAGGATTTGTCACGCTGCCCGAACCTCTAACCCTGCTGCAGATAAGAAGTTGAGCCCGTAGACAGCCGCCACATTGAATTAACCTCTGGACCCAAGTGGCACCACAACTCCCCGACCGATATGAAACTCAAGTAAGGCTTGGGCGCGATGGCGACATTGATGAGTGGCTTGCCACTGATACCGCACTCGACCGCCCCATCCTGGTTCGGGTACTCGACGCCGACGCCTCCCCGGCGCGCCTAGCTGAATTCATCGCAGCAACTCGTGCCGCCGCGACGGTCGAGCATGTTCACCTTGCCGGCGTCTACGAGGTCGCCGAGTCCCCTTCGGGAGGAGCCTACGCCGCCATCGAGTGGAACGGCGGGGTCTCTATCGCCGACCGGCTGGCGGCAGGGGAAACTCTCCCCGTTTCAGAGTTCTTGCCCAACGCCGCAGGACTAGCTGAAGGTCTTGCGGCCCTGCATGCGGCGGGTGTCACCCATGGCTCAATTGACTCAGGAGCGATCGTCTTCTCGGCTGCGCATCCCGCCAAGCTCAGCTCCTATGGACGGAAGCGACGCTCTCATCAGCCAAGCGAGGACACTGCGGCCCTAGCGAGGGCACTACGTATCGCGGTAACGGGCTCGGCCAGCCCTGCCATACGCCCCTCCCATCTCGTTGAGGGACTTCCGCCGTCGGTAGACGATGCCATCCGACGCGCTGAATCCGGCGACTACGACGCCAAGGCTCTCGGGACCGCGCTGCGGGCCATTCCCTCTTCGCTACCACCGCCGCGCCGCGCCGGGTGGTCATGGAGATGGCTGATACCCGCAGGCATGTTGCTGGTCAGTGCAATAGTCATCGCGATCATCGGTCTCGTCATCGACGTCGACCCCGACTCGCCCTTTCTGTTTCCGGCAACGCCACCTGTGGCCAGGATCGTGACAACTACAACGTCCTTGCCAACAGAGACGACGCTTCCCGAGGCGGCGCCGGGCGTTCTCGCGGCAGAGGCTGCGGTCTATGACCCGTTCGGGGACCAAAGCGAGCGAGAACGAGATCTTCCGCTGTTGACCGATGGGGACTTCGGGACGTCGTGGAGGACAGAGCGATATTTCGATCCGTTGCCGCTACTCAAGGATGGGGTCGGCATAACGTTCCGCGTCAGTGGCGCCCCGGGGATGATGGAGCTGCGCGCCTCAACCAATAGTTCGTACTCTGTCTTGTGGGCTGAGACGGTTCCGACGTCGTTTGCCGAGTGGGAACCCATCGGCTCCGGAACGGTTTTTGACGCTCCGGTCAGTCTGCAGCTACCAGGTCGTGACGGTGGTTTCTGGCTCCTGTGGTTCACCGACATCCCCGAGCAGGCCCCCGGCGAGTACTTCACCCAAGTTTTTGAGGTCACTTTCCAGCCATAGATCTCGACTCGGTATGACATGGGGCGGTCATCGCGCCAGAATCACCACCATGACAAGCAGAGCCGCAGAGGACGTTCAGCTCCTCAACCGGTATCTCGGGGGTGACGTCACTGCCTTCGATGAACTGGTTCGCGCCCACGAAGATCGGGTGTTCGGTATCTGTCTGCGCATGATGAGGGACCGCGAAGCCGCCCTGGATGCGGTCCAGGAGACCTTTGTAACGGTCTTCCGCAAAGCCGATCGCTACGAAGAGCGGGCCGCATTCAGCACCTGGCTGTATCGGGTGGCCGTCAACACTTGCTACGACCAGTTGCGTAAGGCAAAGCGGCGGCGCACCGAACCGCTGCCCGAGATTGCGGACCCAGTCGATCCTCGTAGCGGAGATGAACTCGAGGCCGTAGAGCTCCGACCGGAGATCGAAAAGGCACTGCAACGGGTGCCGGTGGACTTCCGCTCGGCCGTCGTCCTTGTCGATCTACAGGGTCTAGCGTTGGAACAGGCCGCCCAGATCCTCGATGTGCCAATAGGAACAATCAAGTCGCGCCTTTTCCGCGGCAGAAAAATACTTGCCGAAACCCTTGGGAACCTCAGAGCAGGTTCGCGACATCCAAGAGACGAATGAAGATGCACGAACACGACCAAGAGATCATCATGGCGCTCGCCGAGGAAACCCTCGACGAAGCGGCTGCAACCGCCGCCCTAGCGGAGATTTCCGGGTGCACAGAATGCACCGAGGACCTCGAGCTCCAACGGCTAGCGCTGTCGGTTCTTGCTGAAGCCCCTGCTGTCTACATGTCTGCCACCGAGTCCGCACAGCTCCACTCTGACCTCAGAAGCAAGCTTGGTGTACCCACCCCCTCGCCTGCACCGCGGCGAGCCACCGTGGCTTGGGGTCGCTGGGTGTCGGTCGCGGCCGGGACCGCCGCCATGTTCCTTGTGGTCTTCATGGTTGTGCCGAGCATTTTGGGGGGCAGTGACTCTGACAGCGCCGCAGTTACGACCGCGGCAGCGTCTGCTGCGGCCAACGAAGAGTCGGCGGCTATGGATACAACGACAGCGTCGGCTGAGATGGTCCCGCAGGATCGTGAGGACATCCTGGCCGGTGGCCTTGCCGACGACTCCGCCGAGTATGCAGCGTCCACCGAAACCACCGCAGCGCCGATGGCGGCGACCACAACCACCATGGCAGCGACAGAGAACACCGACTCGGCAATAGGACTGGCTGACATTCTCCCTGTAATCGGGTTTGGGGACCTCACCGAAGAGATCCGCCAGAAGGTCATTGACGAATTCATCGCCGATGGCGCTGATCTTCGCCTCCGCGACGAGCTCGCCAAGACGATCACGATCGATGCAGGCGAATGCTTCACCCAATTGGCAATCGACCTCGGCATTCCACCCACAAGCGAAGCCATTGCAACCGGCTTGTTGCACGGGGATGACAGCAGGGAACGGATTGTTGTCACGTACCTGATGGATGACGTAAACGAGATCATTCTCGTCGTGGTTGACTACCCGGAATGCGAAGTCGTTCAGACCCTTCCTGTCGTGACTATCCCACAAGGGTGACGCCACAAACGCCGGACAGCCGACACCAGCGATGTCCTGACTATTCTGTGTGGAGATGAACGATTACCCAACACAGATAGCGGACTTCCTCGAGACCACCGCCAACAAGATTCGTGTGATGACCGTCGACCGAGTCGCCGGCTGGGCGAAATGGACAGGGGTCGGCATTGTTGCGGCACTGCTTGGCCTCGTTCTTGCCATCTTTCTCGTTGTCGGCCTGGTGCGTCTGCTTGCCGGGTTTGTGGGCATGCAGTGGTCGTACACGATTATTGGTGGATTATTTGTGGTCGTCGGGATGTTCTTATGGAGGCTTCGCCTTCCGCGCGAAGCGTCACAGGACTGAATCTTGGACCTAGGTCCACACAGAAAAGGATTGAATGATGACTGAGAAGGTCGTTATCGTCGGCTCTGGCCCCGCTGGGTATACGGCTGCTGTCTATACCGCACGCGCTGCCCTCAAGCCGCTGATGATTGAAGGCATGGAGCGTGGTGGCCAACTGATGCTGACCACCGACGTAGAAAACTACCCGGGGTTCCCCGACGGCATCATGGGACCCGACCTCATGGAGGGCTTCCGCAAGCAGGCGGAACGATTCGAAACCCGGATCATGAGTTCCGACGTGACCAAAGTGGACTTCTCAGCTCGCCCCTTCAAACTGTGGGTCGACGACGATGAGTACAGCGCAGACACCGTGATCATCTCGACGGGTGCGTCTGCTCGCTGGCTTGGTCTCGAGAGCGAAACGCGACTGCGTGGTCATGGTGTCTCGGCTTGCGCAACCTGCGACGGATTCTTCTTCCGTGACAAGGAGATTGCGGTCGTCGGGGGTGGCGACAGTGCTGCAGAGGAAGCGTTGTTCCTGACGAAGTTTGCTTCAAAGGTTTACGTCATCCACCGCCGCGACGAGCTCCGTGCCTCGAAAATCATGGCGACTCGGGTACTGGAACACGAGAAGATTGAAATGGTCTGGGACACGGTCATCGAAGAGGTCCTTGGTGACGAGGTTATGACTGGTCTCCGGATCCGTAATCGCGTTACCGATGAGGTTTCGGAACTACCGGTTGAGGGGATGTTCCTCGCAATCGGGCACACTCCGAATACCAAGGTCTTCGAGAGCCAAATCGATCTGGACGACAAGGGTTACATCCTGACCGGCGAGAACACTATGACATCCGTACCCGGTGTCTTTGCCGCTGGCGATGTGGCCGACCACGTTTACCGACAAGCCATCACAGCAGCCGGCATGGGCTGTCAGGCCGCTATCGACGCCGAGCGCTGGCTCGACGAACAGGAAAACTAGAAACGCCTGGGCGTAGGTTGCATATGCACACCCAGCCCAGCGATATCTTCACAATCAGGAGGTGACAGCCTGCGGGCGAATGTCATGACAGATACAACAGTTACAGCAAACGATGCAGGCTTCTCGGAGCTCATTGGTGATGAGACCCCGGTCCTGGTCGATTTCTGGGCCGAGTGGTGTGGTCCCTGTAAAATGATGGAAGGTCCGCTCAAGGAGCTGGCAGGAGAGAAGGCCGGTAGCCTGACTGTCGCCAAGCTCAACGTTGACGACAACCCCCAGACCGCGATGACCTACGAGGTCATGAGCATTCCCACCATGATTCTGTTCAAGGGTGGCCAAGAACAGAAGCGGTTCGTGGGGGCCCGCTCGAAGGGCCAACTAGAGACCGAACTGGCGGATTACATCGGTTGATCGCAACATGTGAGACGATAAGGCCGTGAGGCTTTATCGCTTTGGTGATGATGGCGAGGCGGTCCGGGATATCCAGGACCGCCTTGTCGCGCTCGGCTTCTCGACAAACGGCGATACGGTCGGAAATTTTGGTCAGGCGACCTTCGACGCGGTCGCCGCATTCCAAGCAAAACGCGGTCTGTGGAACGACGGCATCGTTGGCCCCGACACGTGGCGAGCCATGGTCAGTGCCGGCTACCGCCTCGGGAGCAGAATCCTCTATCACCGCGTTCCGATGATGCGTGGTGATGACGTGGCTGAACTACAACGTCAAATGAACTCTCTCGGATTCGACAGCGGCAACGTTGATGGGATCTTTGGTCCTGACACACTGCGTGGTCTGTTGGAGTTCCAGTCGAACCGTGGTGTTGCGGAAGACGGACTGACCGGTACCGAGGTGGTTGCAGAACTCGCGCTGATGGCAAAAGTCACAGGGAAACACGGACGCGAGGTCGTACGTGATCATCAATGGCTGGAGAATCTTCCCATCTCGATTGCCGGTCAGCGTATCTATGTCGATCCGTTCTGCCGGGATGAATCCGAGGCCGACGCCACCTGGGGTCCGAGCGTATTGCTTTCCACAATTATCCAGGCCAATGGTGCTGTCGTGTTTCTCTCTCGCAGCATCGATACGGCGCCTACCGAGCGGGTTCGTGCGTTGCGATCCAATCGACTCGGAGTCGACATTGTTCTCGCTTTGTGCACGGTTCGCGACGATGAGACCGGTGTCTACTTCTTTGCATCCGAACACAGCAGCTCAGCAGCGGGACAAGCGTTGGCGAGCAGTATCGCGGCCACGCTCGGACTAGAGCACAACGGGCGCGCAATCCCCATTCTCAAGAACACAAGATCCCCCGCCGTCGTGGTGGCTCTCCCCGAGTTCTCCGATACCGCCACCGAGTTGACAGCACAGGGCCTAATGGATCTGTACACAGCCGAGCGCCCAGACACCAGATAGTCCGGCTTCCAGACGAAGTCTCAGGACAAGATGCCGTAGATCCTTTCGAGATCATCGAGGGATGCATAACGGATCACAAGCTTGCCGCCTCGCTTGCCATGATCGATCTTGACCGCGGTTCCGAGATGTTCGCCGAGACGATCTTCAAGTTCAATGATGGCCGCCGGCCGGACCTTGTCCGTCCGGGCAGCTGTGGGGGCCTGCTCCCCTGCACGCTTCCTGACTGCCTCTTCGACCTGACGCACCGACCAGCCTTCCGCAGCTATGCGCTCCGCAAGATGTGTGGCGTAGGCCTGATCCTCGAGGGCGAGAAGCGCCCTGGCGTGACCTGCGGCAAGCTCGCCCCGCCCGACCATTCCCTGAATGACCGTCGGGAGCTGGAGGAGACGTAGCGTATTGGTTATCGCACTGCGACTCTTCCCCACCTTTTCCGCCACCATGTCATGGGTCAAGCCAAATTCTTCCATGAGCTGCTGGTAGCCGGCCGCCTCTTCGAGAGGAGATAGATCCTCTCTCTGCACGTTCTCAATAAGCGCCTCTGCAAGGCTGGTGGTCTCGTCGGTGTCGGTTCCCTTTATGATCGCCGGGATCGTCTCCAGACCCGCCATCCGGGCAGCTCGGCAACGCCTCTCCCCCGCGATAAGGACGTAGCCATCGCCCTCGGGCCGTACCACCACCGGCTGTAGTACCCCCACCTCAGAGATCGACGCTGCCAAAGAACGGAGCAGGTCTTCGTCGAAATTCACCCGTGGTTGCTGTGGATTGGGCTCCACCTCATCCAGCGACACGTTCCCAAAGCCACTCTTCGGTCGATCTACCGGTAACAGCGAGTCCAAACCCCTCCCCAAACCACCCTTACGTGCGGCCATGACGCCTCCTAAACTCGCGTGCTAGTTCTCTGTACGCAATTGCCCCTCGCGACATCGGATCGAATGCCTCTATGGGCTCTCCGTATGACGGGGCCTCGGACAATCTCACGGTGCGCGGGATTATGGTCTTGTATGTGGTCTCTCCGAAATGCTGCCGCACCTGCTCGACAACATCGGCCGACAGCGTGGTACGACCATCGAACATGGTAAGGATGACACCTTCGACCTCAAGTTGAGGGTTTAGACTTTGCTGAACAAGCTGGATATTTCGGATCAGCTGGCTCACACCCTCGAGTGCGTAATACTCGCATTGGATAGGTATGGCGACTTCGTTGGCAGCTGATAGCCCGTTGATTGTCAGCAAACCAAGTGACGGGGGACAGTCAATAAGCACAAAGTCGTATCTGTCTAGGATGGATTTGAGGGCGTTTGCCAGCCTCATCTCTCTTGAGAAAAGCGAAACTAGCTCGATCTCCGCCCCAGCGAGTTCGATCGTGGCGGGCACTATGTATAGATCCCGCACCGAAGTGGGCTCGATCACGTCCTCGAGAGCAACATCGTCGATAAGGACGTCATACGTGGAAAGTTCGATGCTCCCCCGATCTATGCCTAGACCTGACGAGGTGTTTCCCTGCGGATCAAGGTCGACAAGAAGGATTCGCTCCCCCTGGAGCGCCAGACCCGCACCCAAGTTGATAGCTGTAGTGGACTTGCCGACTCCACCCTTTTGGTTTGCGATTGCGACGATCGTCGCATCGCCGGTACTCGACATAGATGGTCTCCCAGGGATTAAGTTGCCTCAATCCTAAGGAGCTTTGCGCCAGTGTCAAGGATATCGGCGGGAACCACCACTATTGAACTCGCTAGGCGGTCGATCTTGGTAAGCGGATTTGTTGCCGTTGCGGATCTCGACAGAGCCAAAAGCGCAACGCCACCGGGCGCTATCAGACGTTTCACGTGAATCACCATCTCTACCGGGGGAATGGCGGCCCGTGAAACTATGATCTCGAATCTTGTCGTCACACTGGCAACGTCTCGCTCCACAACCTCACAATTGTTGAGACCAAGCACCGCCACGGCTCGTCGCATAAGGTCACATCTACGACCCGAACGATCCAGCAATACAAACGAGGCCGCCGGATGCGCTATTGCCAAAGGGATCCCCGGAAGGCCGACTCCGCTGCCTATGTCGAGACAGCGTGTTCCGGAGTGAATCGCAATCCCAAAGACAAGTGAGTCTGCGATGTGTCTAGCCCAGAGCCTGTCCTCCTCCAGTGGACCGAGGCCGCCGGCGACAAGGGCTTCCTCTGCTAGCAATCGGTGGAATCTCTCCAGAAGAGCGATCTGGCTCGGATCAAGCTCAGCGCCAGTCCATCTGACAGCACGGACTACTACATCAAAAGAATCAGCCCCCATGTTTCACGTGAAACACGAGGGCTGATCTTGTAAACACACAGTGGTTAGCTTGGTGCGACAACTACTGACCGATTGGGGTCTTCGCCCTCGGAGAAGGAACGGACACCATCGATTTCGGAAATCGCATCATGAACGACCTTGCGATCCGCAGCATTCATCGGCTCTAGCATCGCCTCGCGGCCGTCTTCCTTGACGGTTTCGGCAAGACCAGTCGCATAGATCTTGAGCGCTTCGCGGCGACGAGCACCATAGCCGGCTATGTCGAGCCTCATCCGAGGTGCGCCAAAGGTCTTCCTCTGGATAACCGTCCTGGTGAGCTCGTGCACAGCTTGCACAACCGCACCCTTACGCCCCACAAGTGCCTCTGTCTGGTCTCCATTGATGTCGATAAACAGTATCTCGTCTTCGACCCTGGTGATGACCTCTCCCTCTACGCCAAAAGCCACGAGCAATCCCTCCGCAAACTCCTGTGCGACCTGGGCCTGTTCTTCGATGTCTGCTCTCTCGTCAGGCTTCTTATCCACGGCAACCTTCTTCGCTCCGGATCCGCCCGATGAGCCTTGTTTTGGCTTGTTGCGACGGTTCTTACTTTCGTCTCTGCTCTTGTTCTGCTGCTGCTTGGCGCCCTTGCCCCCACCGCCGTTGTTGCCCTTGCGGGGCTTCTGCGTTGACGCGGTGCTGTCCGAGCCTTGTGGTCTGCGTTCTCTGGTACGACCACCACGGCGCCGGCGCTTCTTCTTTGGTCTTGGTGTCACCTTGACACGGGCATCTTGCCCACCGATACCGAGGAAGCCCTTCTTTGGCTCCTCGACAACCTCAACGTCCACGGCCTCTAATGAGCTCTCGCCCAGGGCTTCCATCGCCTCGGAGACTGCCTCGTCTACAGTCCGACCGACTGCTTCAACCCACTCCATATACCTACTTCCTCCTGCGCCGTTTGCGCTTCTTGCTGGCATTAGGCGAGGGACCACTCAGATGCGGATTCTCTGGGGGAGTGTCCGCATCCTTTTCAGGTCTTGCGTCTGACCCAGTGCCGCCCTCGTCGAGACGGAATATGACCGCCTGCTGACCAATACGAAAGAGATTCGAGACCGCAAAGTACATGACAAGTCCCATCGGGAAGCCCCAGGAAATAAATCCCATAAACAGGGGCATGATCTTGGTGATCATCTGCATTTGCTGTGCTTGCTTGTTCTCTTGTTGGTTGTCTTTGCCCTTGTTCCGCTTGGACATCTGCATTGTCTGGTAAAAACTGGAGGCCACGACTGCTAGCACCAGCAGGATCGCCGGAATCGCGGTTGACACGCCGGCGGCAGTGGCCGCTTGTGGCGACTGCAGCATGTCGAGGCCGAGAAAGTCTGTGTTTCCGTTGAGGAGTGCGTCGGCAAGATTGGAGTCCGCCGGAATGATATTCGACGGGTTGAGGACCGACAGGTCGTCTGCGCTGGGTGCGACCCTAAAGACTCGATAGAGGGCAAACCAGATCGGCATTTGCAGGATAAGGGGAAGACAGCCGGCGGCCGGGTTCACCCCATGCTCTTGGTAGAGCTCCATCATCCGCTTATTGAGCTCTTCCTTGTCGGCCTTGAACTCCTTCTGGAGTTTCTTGACCTCAGGCTGGATCTCCTGCATCGCCTTCATCGACCGAGTCTGTTTCAGCGTC